>JAABUU010004794.1_pt1 | contig 15641 bp, 13 predicted proteins | sample 5559301 | NCBI WGS metagenome assembly JAABUU01 (sample SAMN10711884, study PRJNA513360) | rock metagenome | isolation source: Antarctica rocks | place: Antarctica: Victoria Land, Richard Nunatak white | reverse complement strand
GCATCGCCTGATTGGTGGTTGGGCGACTCATGCCGGCGCCACCGGGGATGCTAGCCGGGGTCTGGGGTGGCCACGCGCGTCAGGCAGGCACGCTCCACCACGCCGAGGCGGCGAGCACGACGTCGCCCTGTCCGCGCACCGCCATCCCCGTGGTAGAGAACTCCGGCAGCACGGGGCGCCCGCACCCGCGGCCTCACGGACCGCTCGATCACCACGAGCGAGATCGACCCGAACGTCGCCCAGGACGACCGGGAGCTGCAGCGGCGTTGCACTGCTGATCACCGCGCAGGCCACGCGCTGATCACGTCAGGCGCCGACATCCTCCTCAGGCGCGGGGTGAGACGTCTGACCTTCGACCTGGCCCTCGTTGCCGATCTTCGGCGTCGCCTCGGCGTTGGCGCGACCAGGGTCCTCGTTAGGCGCTCCAGTCTCACCGACTGGACGGCCGACCCCCGGTGAGGGCAGCGGACGCTCCTCGGGCTCAGGCTCACGGGGCTCAGACTCGGTTCCTTCGAACATCGTCTCCTCCTCCGGTATCGCCACGCCGCAGGCGTGGCATTGCTCGTGCGTGTGACGAAGCTACCAGACCGGCTGCCCCTCCGAGCAGGGCCTGGGAGGGCATCAGGGGGGTGCGTTGGAGCCAACCGCCATCTGGCGCTTGGAAAATACGGCGTGGTTGACATCGCGGCGCCGCGTGTCGTTTGATCGAAGCTGGCGAGGGTAGCTTGAGAGAAGGGGGGTCTTTCCTTATCTGGCGACGACCGGGAGCAGCGACCTTGGCCTCGACCCCACAGCCCACCAAGCCCAGGCGCGGCCTTCGGGATCGACGGGCGCTGAGGCTACTGCGCAACGCCCCGCTGGCGGGCAGCTACACAGCCGCGGTGGCACTGGCGCTGCTGGCCCTGTGTCCGTTCATCGTGCTCACCACGGCGGCGTCGCTATTTCAGGCCGTGCTCGTCAAGGATCTGGGTACCACCGTGTTTGGGGCAGCGTTGGCGGGGGGCCTGGCCAACGCCGCCTACGCCTTCGGGGCTGTCGCCTCCGCCGATCTCATCCAGCGCATCCCGGGACGACGGTTGTTGGTGGCCTGCGAGATCGGCTTCGTCGCGGGGTCGCTGTTGGCCGGCCTGGCGAGCGGCATCGTCGTCTTCACCGTCGGGCGCTTCGTCCAGGGGCTGGCCACGGGCATGCTCCTCGTTGCCGCACTGCCGCCGCTGGTCACCAAACATGGGTCCGAGCGCCTGCCCTCCACCGCCGCCTATGTGAACCTCGGCCTGTTCGGGATGGTCACCCTGGGTCCCGTGGTGGGAGGGATCGCCGGCGATCTCGATGCTTGGCGTGTGGTCTTCCTCACCACCGGAGCGCTGGGCGTAGCCGGTGGGATGCTCGGACTTCTTGCCTTTGAGCACGCTGACGCAGCGCGTCCCGGCATGTCCTTTGACTGGCTGGCGATCCCCCTGGCGGTCGGCGCCACCGTGCTGCCCTTCTTCGGCGTGGCGTGGCTCTCGGCGGGTGGGTTTACCTCGGCGGCCTTCTTCGTGCCGGTGGCCGCTGGGCTGGCGGGCCTCCTCCTCCTGGTCGTCGGGCAGTACCGCAAGCGCGAGCCGCTCATGCCGGTGCGCCCCATCACCAACACGCTTCCGGTGGTGGGCACCGGGGGAGCGATGGTCGTCGGCGCGGCGTTTACGACGCTGATCGAGCTCGTGGAGGTCTATCTGCTCATGGTCGAGCACCGCGGGCCATTGGCCGTTGGTGGACTCGTGTCCACCCAGGTCGTCGGCATCGTGCTGGCGGCCTGGTTGTTCAAGCGCGTGCTGCCCACGAAGTGGACGCCGGTCCTCGCTCTGGCAGGGTTGCTCAGCGTCGCGGTCTCGGCGACACTGCTGCTGGTCGCCCTCCGGCGCGGCTCGGCCGACGCGGTGGTGCCCATCGCCGGAGTGCTGCTTGGCTTCGGCGCCGGGGCCGGGGTCGCCCCCGGCCTGTTCCTGGCCGGCTTCAGTGTTCCGTCGAGCAAGATCGGTCCCACCTTCGCCCTCGTCGAGCTTCTGCGTTCAGAGGCGGCGTTCCTCATCGGTCCGGTACTGGTGGCGTTGGCGATAAGCGTCGGGTTGCCGGGCGGCATCCGGCTGGCGATCGCCATCACGCTGGGGTTCGTCGTTGTCAGCGGACTGACGCTCGTCGGCGTCTACCTGTTGGGCGGCGCGCGCCCCCATGACCCCGATCTGGAGGGCTGGTTGACCGGAGACGACACCGCCTATCACTCCCCCCGAGTGTTCGACCGGGTGCGGAGCGCCTGAAGCCTCGAACCCGCAGGACCGTCGCTCATGAGGCCTTGGTGGTGGGCTGGCTCGTCGTGGACGGCCGGTCAGTGGCAGGTGCCGCTACAGATTGTGACAATAGGCGCGAGCGCCGGCGTTGGCCGGTGCCATCGTGACGCGCCCACCGCCACGCAGAGCAGCACGGTCAGTCGCCCGCAGGCGCGACGGCGGACAGGGTGCGGCCAGCTCACTGCTCGGCCTGCTCGAAAGCCGCCCCAACCACCGCTTGCGCCGCAGCGCCATACGGGGGCGCGAACGCTTCGATCATGTCGCCCTCGCCGCGCACGAAGACCCCCCGCAGGTTGGAGAATTCGCGGAAGCCCTCGACGCCATGATGGCGGCCACTGCCGCTTTGCCCGATACCCCCGAAGGGCAGTGACGGCAGGGCGCCATGCACCGCGGCTGAATTCACGCACGCGCCCCCCGACGTGGTCCGTCGCAGCACGTCGTCGGCCACCCGCTCGTCCTTTGAGAACACGTACAGAGCGAGCGGGCGCTCGCCTGCGTTCACGTGCCCGATGGCGTCATCGAGCTCGTCGTATGCCTTGACCGGCAGGATGGGACCGAAGATCTCCTCCTGCATGAGGGCGAGGTCGTCGGGCGGGTCGAGCACGATCGACATCGGCAGCTGGCGCGTGCCGGGGTCGATCTCGCCGCTCTCCTCCAGCGGTCGCACGTCGCACCCGCGCGTCTCGGCGTCCTCGATCAGCCGCTGGATTCGCTCGAGGTGGCGGGTCGTGATGATGCCGGTATTGCTTTGGGAGGCGTAGAAGTCGGGCATGTTCTCGCGTACGTGCTCAAGGGCCAGGCGGGCGAAGTCATCGATACGCTGGCGGGGAACGAGGCAATAGTCCACCGAGATGCACATCTGCCCGTTCTTGAGCGCCTTCGTGCCCAGCACCTGCTTGACCGACTCGGCGTCGATCGAGTCATCGGTGAGGATGGCGGGGCACTTGCCGCCCAACTCGAGCGTCACCGGAACGAGCTGCTCGGCCGCCGCCTTGGCGATCTCGCGCCCGATCTCCGGGCTGCCCGTATAGAGCAGGTGATCCCAGCGAACGCGCGTGAAGGCCCTGGCCAGCTCGAGGCCACCCACCACCACGTCCACACGGTCGCGATCAAACGTCGCGCGGATCATGTCTCGGAGCACCTGGGAGCACGCCGGCGTGTGCTCCGAGGGCTTGAGCACCACCCGGTTGCCCGCAGCCAGCATCTCGACGAGCGGGCCGACCGAGAGGTCGAACGGAAAGTTCCACGGACTGATGTTGCCCACCACGCCCTTCGGCTGAGGCTGCACGTACGCGCGCCCGCTCCCGTAGAGGGAGGGGTCGCAGTAACGTGGCTCGGGCGCCATCCAGCCCTCAAGCTGCTCTGCCACGTATGCGGCGCGGCCGGCTACTCCCAGCACCTCGATGAGGTCGGTGGCGAGCGTTGGATGCACGCCGAAGTCTGCGCTCATCGCCTCTTCAATCTGTGAGCGGTGGCTCATCACCATGCCCGCGAGCGCAACGAGTAACGCCCGACGCTCGTCGAGGGAGGGAAACGGGTCGGCCAGAAACGCGGCGCGCTGCCGGCGGACGGCCTCGTGAAGCTCTTCGATCGCCGCGGCGTCGTCGGTGTCCGTGGTGCTGCGATGCTCGATGGTCGACATGCGCTCGCTCCTCTGATCAGTGGCGTGCGGCCACCCTACGCCGTGAAGCTCGATCGCGCGCCGGACATGATCTGCGGTGCGTCAGTCGATGAGACGCGCTCACGGAATCGCTGCCTTCAAGAGCACACTCTCATCCTCGCAAACACGAGCCATCGGCTCTGGTTACCCCGGCCGGCCCGTGTGGACGATGCCCCGTGATCCGCGTCGTCAGGTAACCCGCTCGGTGGGTTGCGTGGCCGTGCTCCAAGGATCGATGAGGATTTCCGTGGGCTGAAATACCTCAAGGACAAGCTTGGCACCAGATTCAAAGCCGGCGCCCTGCTGTACGCCGGCGCGAACACCGTCGCCTTCGGTGACCGTCTCGCCGCCGTGGCCGTCCCCCTATCGGGCCTCTGGGCGGCATGACCCGAAAGGAAGTTCACAGGACCCTGTGAATTTCAGTACGGCGAACACGCGTGACGCTCGGGCAGGAAACGGGAATCGCAATACCGCCCTTGACCTTCGCCGCCTACAACAAAAAGGCCCCCACTTGGAGGCCCTTTGCAGCGCGCCCGAGAGGATTCGAACCTCTGACCTTCGGTTCCGTAGTGGCTCATTTGCAGGGGCTTTTCAAGCCTATTCCAGGCGTCTGAGGTGTCCTCAGATGCGCTGAGATGGGGTCAGAACTGCTCAGTTCGGGACACGGATGGGGACACGGTTTTTTCCGTGGACACCCGCGCGCCTGGATCGATGCCTGGAACGAGACCCCCCGGCCCTACGTCTGGACGAAAAACCGACGACCAGATCCTCGACACGGTCGCCCGCTACCGGGAACGAATCAACGTGTCACGACACTGGGCGATCGGCGTGGCGCGGCGGCCATGCTCCTGGGGTCGATCAGGATCTTGGCGTGTTCCTCCGGATCGCGGAGTGCGTCGAAGGCGGCCTCGACGCCGGGCAGCCCGACGGTTCCGGTCACGATCGGACTCGCATTCACCTTGCCCTCGGCGAGCATGTGCAGGGTGTCGCGGAACTCGAGCGGGGTGTAGCCCACGACGAAGCGCAGGTCGATTTCCTTGTTGACCGCCATCGCGGGGCGGATCTTGTCGGGCTCCATGCAGACCCCGACGACGACGACCCGCGAGAACAGCGGCGCGCTCGCAATGATCCCGTCGATGATGCCTGGGACGCCGACGCACTCGAAGATCACAGGGCGCTTCGGTTTCGCCCCTAACGTGTCGGCGGCGCGCATGACGTGGTGCCACGGCACTGGCAGGCGCGTGAGTTTTTCCATCGTCCCGACGCCGAGCTGTGCGAGGGCGGGCACGGTCTTCAGGTAGCCGCGTTCGCCGGGTGCCTCGTAAGGCGAGTCTTCGCTCGGGTCGACTGCGACATCGGCACCGCACGCGCTGGCCAGCTGCCGTCGACCTTGGGAGAGGTCGCTCGCTACGACGGTGCGGACGCCCTTGGCCTTGAGCATGCAGATGACGGCCAGGCCGACGGGGCCGCAGCCGATCACGATCGCGACGTCCCCTTTCTTGATCTCGGCACGCCGGACGGCGTGCCACCCGATCGCCATCGGCTCGGTGACGGCGGCGAGATCCGCTCGCAGGCCGTTCGGGACCTCGAACATGAGCGATTCCTCGACCACCACCCGCTCGGCATACGCTCCCGGGGCGGCGGCGGAGAGGCCGACCGGGTGGATCGCGTCGAAGCGCCTGCGCAGCGGGAGCGCGACGACGAGCGTACCCGTCGCAACCTTCGTCCTGGACCCGGGCCCGTAGGCGGCTACCTCGCCGCAATACTCGTGGCCGAACACGACGCGTTGATCGGAGCGCATCATGCCGTCGTAGCCGGCCTCCGCGAGCACGTCCGCCTGCGGGTCGGCGTGGTGGCGGGCGTGCAGGTCGGATCCGCAGATCCCGCAACGCAGCACGTCGAGGACGACCTGTCCCTTCGCCGGCTCGGGCTCCGGCAGGTCGACGACGTCGAGCTTCGCGTTCTGGCAGACGACCGCCTTCATGCCGACGTCTCCGCCGGCAGCATGTTCTCGTCGAATGGTGGGAGCGGCTCGATCAGCGGTTCAAGCAGCTCGGCTGCCCGCTCGGTCGTGAGGACGTCGTCGGGATCGAGCTTGATCAGGTCGTGTTCGCTGTCGTCGTACTCCCAGACGTTCTCGCCCACCAGGCGACCGCGCTCGTCGTAGGGCCAGATCATCGCGCCCCTGCCCCTGAGGAGATACATCGCGTCTTCGTCTGCCTCGATTCCCCCGGCTACGAGGGCGGCACCAAGCGTTTGCTGGTAGCCGACCATCGTACTCACGACCATCCAGTCGCCGACGGCGACGGTCTCGCTCTCGTTGTAGAAGACGCACTGGTTCGTCTCCGCCCAATGCCGGTAGAGCGGCTCCACCTGTTCCCGACCTTCGAGAGTCATTGGCGCCTGGCCGCTGAGGTTGAAGCGGTAGACGGGGTGCTCGACCGTCATCTCGGGTGCGAAGATCTCCTCAAAGCGCCCGGCATGCTCGAGGTTACGATGGCGATCGTAGGCCTTGAGGAGATACCGGTGGCGAGGGTTCTCGGTGACCTCGATCAACGCTTGCACCGCGGCGTTCGTCTTGGTGATGTCGAGTTGCTTCACGTCGACCTGCGGCATGCGTGTACTCCTTCTGTCATTGGTCGGACCTGTCCGCGTTCGGCAGCTCGATCTCGCGCTTGAGGATTGTTCCTGTCGGCCCTTTCGGCAGCTCGTCGAGCAGCCAGACGATGCGGGGGTACTTGTAGGCGGCAAGCTTTGACTCGGCGAAGTCGCGCAGCTCGTCCGGCGTCGCGTGCTCGGCGTCCCTGAGAACCACCGCAGCGCCCACCTCCTCGCCCAGCGAGTCGTGAGGCACGCCCACGACCGCGGCCTCCAGCACCCCGGGGTGCGTGTAGAGCAATTCTTCGATCTCGCGCGGGTAGACGTTGTAGCCGCCGCGGATGATCAGGTCTTTCTTGCGGTCGACGATGAAGAAGTAACCGTCGTCGTCGACGGTGGCGATGTCGCCCGTATGGAACCAGCCGTCGCGCATGACCTCGTCGGTGGCGTCGTCGCGGTTCCAGTAGCCCTTCATCACGAACGGGCCCCGCATCACGATCTCACCCGGCTCGCCCTGAGGCACCTCGGTGCCATCGTCGTCGACGACCTTCATCTCGGTCCCGCCGGCCGGCATACCGATCGATCCGGGCTTTCGCTCGCGGTCGCGCTGGTTGAACGACGCCATCCCGGTCGTCTCGGACAGGCCGTAGCCCTCGAGGATCTTTGCCCCGAACGCCTCGTCGAAGCCCCGTAACACCTCGACCGGCAGCGCCGACCCACCGGAAATGCACAACTCGAGCGCGGAGTAGTCGTGGCGGCCGCGGTCGGGATGGTTCAGCAACCCCGCGTACATGGTGGGGACGCCGGCGAAGGTGGTCGCGCTGTCGCGCTCGATCACCTCGAGCACCTTCGCGGGCTCGAAGCGCGGCACCAGCGTAATCAGACCACGAGCGACGAGCGCTGTATTCATGACCGTGTTCATCCCGAACACGTGGAACAGCGGGAGCGTCGCCACGACCACGGAGTCGGGTCCCGCATCGACCAAGTCGCGGCCGACCTGCGCGCCGCTCCTCAGATTCGCGTGGGTCAGCGTCGCGCCCTTCGGCGTGCCGGTGGTGCCCGAGGTGTAGATGATCACCGCGGCGTCGTCGTCCGCGCGCTCCTCCACATTCTCGATCGGTGTCGCGCGGTCGAGGCGGTCCTCGACTCCTCCGGGCTCGACGAGGATGCATTCGGCCCCCGCGTCGTTGCTCCCGGCGCGTGCGTGCTGCTCTAACTCGTGCCGACCATCAGGCGAGCACCGGCATCTGAGAGGTGGTACGCCACCTCGTTGCCCTTGAGCAGCGGGTTCATCGGCACCACGATCGCGCCCAGCCGTAGCAGCGCGTAGTAGACGATTGGAAAGTACGGCACGTTCGGCAACTGCATCCCGACGCGATCCCCCGCCTTCACCCCCTCTCGCGCAGCAGGCCAGCAGCCCTCGCGACCGCACCGTCGAGCGCGGCGTAGCTGAGTGTGTGGTCATCAAGCCGTACGGCCGGGCGGTCCGGCGCGTCGCCGCCGCCGCGAGCAGCTCCTGGGCGAAGTTCGTCACGTCTTCCCCTCCCTGTTGTCAGAGGTCAATGGCATTCACGACCGATTGCGTCCGTACAGATCGTGGGCGTCGACCCACTCTTCGGCAACGATCGCCGATCCCAACGAAAGCTCGCCGCACAACACGGTCGCGGCGACGATCTCGGCGAACTTACGCACCTTTCCCGTTCGTAACAGCCGAGCAGCTCCAGGCACTCGCGCTGGGTAGCGAGTCCGGTGCCGCCCCCGTAGGTCCCGACAATCAGCGACGGGATCGTGACCGAGTAGTAGTAGTCGCCGTTGTCGCGCAGTTCTGCGTAGACGAACGCCGCGGAGGACTCGGCCACGTTGGCGGCGTCCTGGCCGGTGGCGATGAACATCGCCGTGATCCCGTTGGCCGAGTGGGCGCCGTTGTTGTTGACGCCTGCCATAAAGCCTCCGAGGTTCGACACCTGGCGAGCGCGGTACATGAGCTCTGAGTCCGAGCGCATGATCTCGCTGAACAAGCGGTTGGGGATCGTCGCCTCGGCTACCACGCGCTTGCCGCGCGTGTGCAGCATGTTGACCTGCGAGCTCTTCTTATCGGTCGCGAAGTTCGACTCGAGGAAGAAGTGGTCGATCTGGGGGTACTTCCCAGCGATCCACCCGCACGCCGCCGCGGTCGCCTTACCGGTGAGGTTCTGTCCGGCCGCGTCACCGGTGGTGTAGTCAAAGCGCGTGTAGACGATCCGCCCAGCGGTGTAGCGCTCGATCTCGATCAGTTTGCCGGACTTCGTCGTCGTCTCGGCGGCCTTCTTGATGTCCTCGAAGTTCGCCTGCAGCCACTTGCAGAACTCGCGTGCTTCGCGAGCACTAGGAAACAGGAACGCGGGGGCCCGCTGCATCCGGTCGTCCATGATCGTGGTGGTCACGCCGCCCGCTTCGTAGAGCAGCCGCATGCCACGGTTGTAGCTCGCGACCAGCGTGCCCTCGGCCGTGGCGAGCGGCACATAGAACTCGCCCTGCGCGTGCTCGCCGTTAACGAGCAGCGGGCCCCGCCAGCCCGATCGGCACCTGCGCCACCCCGACGAACTGCTCGACGTTGCCGGCCACCGTCTGCGGGTCGAACGAGTAGGCCGAGACATGCTCGAGCGAAGCGCCCGTCCGTTGCTTGGCGAACTCGCGCCTGCGGTGCGCAGCCTGGCGCGTGTAGTCGTCGTCACGGTCGCGGGGAACGGATACTCGGCCGCCCGCAGCCGTGGCCCGCGCGGCCGCCCCCGGCCAGGCGAGTCCTCGCCTGGCACGGCTGCCGCCTTCGAACGCGGCCGCGTTGAGTTCTGCCGTCGGGCGGCGGGGCGGGCTGATTTGCGTGGCAGCAGTTCGGCGATGCTCTGCTCAATGGCCTCGCAGAGGATGGCGATGTCCTGCTCGACCGCAGCATCTCCGGTGACACCAAAGTTGATGGTGCCGTCATAGGAGAAGATCGCGATCCCGATCCGCACGGAGCCCCCCACCGGAACGAACGGGAATGCCTCGAGCATCCTCCGCCCACCGAGATAGAGGGAACGCTGCGGTCCGGGCACGTTCGTCGTCACGGTGTTGACGGAACTCTGGGGCAGGCGGCTGCCGACGCGTGCCGCCAATGCAAGAAGCATCGCCGGGGCGAAGCCGCCCAGCGCGGTCAGCCGCTCAGCGGCGACCGCCTGGCCAGATTGCTTGAGCTCCTGCATCTGTTCGTGGATCGCCTCGAGCCGAGCCACTGGGTCGTCGATCCCCACGGGTAGCTCGGCGAACATCGCCGAGACTTTGTTGTTGAACGTTCCGCGCTCCTCCTCGGCCCGCACCGAGACCGGCACCAGGGTCCGCACGACGCGATCCTCGACAGGCTCGTCGTGCGCCAGCAGCAGCGTGCGGAACCCCCCAGCGATGACGGATAGCACGACGTCGTTGACGGTCCCGCCGTAGGCCTCGCGGATCCGCTTGACGTCGGCGAGCCGGCCGCGCGCCCAGTTCCAACGTCGATGCGGTCCGACAGGCCCGTTCAGCGAGGAGGCGGACCCTGGCGCGGCGATCCGGCCGAGGTTCATGAGACCTCGGCCTACCGAAAGCGCCTCGCGAGCAACGCGACTCGGGCCTCGCACCGCTGCCAGGACGGTGCGGACGCCCTCCCGTGGGCTAAGCGCGCGCTCGGCCACGGCGTGCGTGACAAGCGCGGTAGAGGCGGGCTCCGATGGAGGGTTCCAGCCGTCCGCCGGGGCCGGTTCGGGCTCGCGCTGCGAGTCGAGCAGCACGCTCAGTAGATCGGTTGCCGCGACCCCGTCGACCATCGCGTGGTGGGACTTCGAGATGAAAGCCCAACGCCCCTTGTCCAGGCCCTCCACGACCCAGATCTCCCACAGCGGCTTGTTGCGATCGAGCTGCTGGGACATCACCCGTCCCATGAGCTTGCGCAACTCCCGCTCGCTTCCGGGGGAGGCGAGCGCGGTGCGGCGCACGTGGTAGTCGATATCGAACGCGGGATCCTCCACCCACACCGGCCGTCCCAGCCCCAGCGGCACGAACCGGACCTTCTGGCGGTAACGAGGCACCAGAGGCAGCCGCGCACCGATTGCCCCGCAGAGCTTCTCGGCGCTCGGCGGCGGCCCCTCGAAGATCCCCACAGAGCCGATATGCATGTGGGTAACCGCGTCCTCGATGTGCAAGAACGACGCATCCAGCGGACTAAGAGTTTGCACGGCCCTCGCTCCTTATCTAACGCTACCGTTACTCACACTACCGTAACATAGCGGGAAGGATGACGTCCGCCACCTCAAGGCCTCGCCGCATGCCGGCTACCGCGCGACGCGAGCAACTGCTCGACGTAACGACCCACCTCGCCGTCGAGCGCAGCTTCCATGCCGTCTCCGTCGAGTCGATCGCCCAACGGGCCGGCATCACCCGCGCGGTCGTCTATCAACACTTCGGCGACCTGCCGGCGCTGCTCGAGGCGGTCATCGACCGGGAGACCTCACGCGCGCTCGCCCAGATCTCCGAGACCAAGCTGACGGCCCTCAGCGAAGGCAACGCCAAGGAACTCATGCTCGAGAGCCTCGCGGCCTACCTACGCGCGGTTCACAATAACCCCACGACCTGGAAGCTCGTGCTTATGCCGCCCGAAGGCGCACCAGAAAGCCTGCGCAAAAGCATCGCGAAAGGGCGCCAGTCAGTACTCGCCCACATGACCCGGGCGGTGCGACCCGCACTCCAAGACGGAGACCTCAACGACGCCGAGCTGACCGCCAGATCGCTCTCGGCTATGTCCGACGAGTACGCCCGCCTCGTCCTAACCGACCCGGCCCGCTATCCGCCCGAGCGCCTACTGCACCACGCGCGGTGGTGGCTCGACCGATCGACGTTCGGCCTCTAGATGGTTTCCACGGTTGGGGCCGTGTTTGTCGAGGACTTTCCCAGCGCGCCCGAGAGGAGTCGAACCTGTGACCTTCGGTTCCGTAGTGCCTCATTTGCAGGGCTTTTTGGCTCTGTAGAGCCATGTCAGCTTCGCTCAGGTGCGCTCAGATCGCCTCAGAATTGCGGAGTTCGGGACGCGCTTCGGGACACGGCTTTTTCGAAGCCGCGCGACTGGCGCGCACGTCTCACATCAGCTGGTGGTCCACTACAACCTCGTCTGTCTGGACACCGGCCCCGCCGTGCTGGAGTCCGCGGCCAAGGGGATCCTGCAGCTCGCCGATCAGATCGTCGTGGTGACCGCGCCGTCGCTGGACTCCGCGCGGACCGCCTGCGCTGAACCGGAGTGCGATGCCAGGATGCCCTCCGCCGGAAGAGCTCCCGGCGGAGGGCATCGCTGCACGTGCGCGTGCGTGGATCCGGCGGTCTCGCCTGGCGCCCCGCTCAGCCGCGACGACGGTCGTGAGCGTTCACCCGTGTCTTCTTCGGGCCCTGGACGATCCGCGCGACCTGTCCCGGCCTGACGTCCGAGAGCTTGGCGACGGCACGGTTGTCGTGGACGATGGCGTCGGCCGGCACCGTGATGGTCACTGTCTTGTAGGTCGCCTTCTTGGTGCCCTCTTGGAGCACCAGCTGATCGCCTGTCACTGACTTCACGATGCCGCGGTCACGGGTCACCGTGGCGAACGTGCCGCCCGCGGCGGGCACGACGGCGGCCACGTGCACGGCGCGCCGCAGCGCACCGCGATGTTTGGCCCCGGCCTTGGCCACATGCTGCTTGGCCGGGCTGGTGCTTGCGCCGGCGCTCCCGAGGATGCCGGCTCCGGCGCCGACCGCGGCGCACGCGCCGAGGACCGAGCCGAGCTTGAGAAGGCTTGGATGGGACATGTACTACCTCCGAGCTGGATGTACAGGTCGTCGCCGACCTCACGGGACCGTCGCGGCCGCCGCACACAGCACTGTGAGACGCCGAGCCGAGTGCTTGCTCAGCGGAGGGTCAGGGCAGTGTAAAAAAGGGTGTCCTCACCCGCGTTCGCGCTGACCGCTCAGCGTACGATGGCTCGGATGGCCATGCGCGTCCTGTTGGTCGAAGACGAGGCGAACATCGCTTCGATCGTGCAGACCTACCTCGAGCGCGACGGCTTCTCCGTGATCTGGGTTCGCTCCGGCGAGGAGGCGCTGGCCGAGCTCGCCCGCGAGGCCGTGGGCCTCATGGTGCTCGATGTCGGGCTTCCGGGCATCGACGGCTTCGAGGTGTGTCGGCGAGCGGGCGGCCTGGTCCCGATCATCATGCTCACGGCACGCGACGACGAGGCCGATCGGATCGCGGGTCTCGAGCTCGGCGCCGACGACTACGTCCCCAAGCCGTTCTCCCCCCGCGAGCTGGCGGCCCGGGTCAAGGCCGTCCTGCGACGCAGCGCTCCGAACCCAGCCGCCAGGGACGACGCCCTCACCCTCGGTCCGCTGACCCTGCTGGGCGCGCAGCGCGAGGTCCTCATCGACGACGTGCCCGTCGACCTGACCCAGCGCGAGTTCGAGCTGCTCTCCTACCTGGTCGAGCGTGCGGGGATCGTCGTCTCGCGCGAAGAGCTGCTGAGTGTCGTCTGGGGCTTTCTCTCGCCGGGAGACACCCGCACCCTGGAGGTGCACGTCGCCCAGCTTCGCAAGAAGCTCGGCCGTCCCGAGCTGATCCGCACGTTCCGCGGAGTCGGCTACAAGGCGGTCCTCCCTTGACCACGTCGCTTCGCTGGCGGCTGTTCGGATACCTGGCGCTGGCCGCGATGGTGAGCACGACCCTGACCGTCGCGGTGGTGGTGGTCCTGATCGGCCGCGGGGCGAGCGTCCAGAACCAGCGCACGCTGGACCGGCAGGCCGAGGCGCTGCTCAGCGTGCTCCCGTCACGTGGCCCGACCACTCGCGTCTACGCCCGCGCTCCGGCGCGCGTCGCCGGGGTCCGTGCCCTCGCTCGCGCTCGCGCAGACCGCGTTCTCGCCGCCGTGCCCGCTGGCGGCGATCACGATGGCACGATCACCGTCGCCGGTCGGCGGCTGCGCTTCAGCGAGCGCACCGACGGGAGGGCCCGGCTCATCCTCGTGCGCCCCGCGAAGCTCGGTCCCGGCGACGACCGGCCGTTCGTGCTGGGCCTGGTGCTGGCCGGTCTGGGCGGGGTGATCGTCGCCGCGCTGCTCGCGCTCCTGCTCGCCCGGCGGCTCGTCCGACCGATCGACGAGCTGGCCGCCGCGAGCCGTCGCCTGCCGGAGGAGCGCGGCGCGGTCGAGGTTGCCGTGCGTGGGCCCAAGGAGCTCGCCGAGCTCGCCATGACCTTCAATGCGATGTCGCGCGGGCTCGCCACGGCGCGCGAGAGCCAACGGTCCTTCCTGCTGTCGGTGAGCCACGAGCTGAAGACCCCGTTGACCGCGATCCTCGGCTACGCGGAGGGCCTGCAGGACGGGGCTGTCGGACCCCGCGTCGCCGGTGACGTGATCGCCGCCGAGACGGCACGGCTCGAGCGCCTCGTGCTCGACCTTCTCAACCTCGCCCGCCTCGATCGCCGCGACTTCGCGGTCGCGCGCCGTCAGGTCGACCTCGCCACGGTGGCCGACCAGGCTCATGCCCGGTTCGAATCACCAGCCCGCGAGCTCGGCATCGACCTGATCACGACGAACGCTCGCACCGATCCGGTCGTCGGAGACCACGACCGCGTCCTCCAGATCGCGTCGAACCTCATCGAGAACGCTCTGCGGATCACGCCGCGAGACGGAACCGTCACGATCCATGCCCGCGAACGTTCGCTCAGCGTCACCGATACCGGACCCGGTCTTGGGCCACATGACATCCCGCACGCCTTCGAGCGGTTCTACCTGCACTCACGCCAGAGCTCCGACCGGCGCACGGGATCGGGCCTCGGCCTCGCGATCGTCAAGGAGCTCGCCGATGCGATGAGCGCCACCACCAACGTGGAGAGCCGCCTCGGCGTCGGCACCACGTTCACCGTCACCCTCCCGCCCGCTCCTCACTGACCTCGGCTTGCCGTCTGGCCGGGGGCGGCGCCCCGCAGGACGTCGGTATCGGGGAGGACCGCAGATCCTCGTCGGTCGACGCCCCGGCGGAGGGAACGCTCCGCGCATGAGCGGTCGGGTTGCGAAACGTGCCGAAGAGGCCCTTGAGCAGGGTCCCCAATCCTGTCTCCTCTGACCGCTCCCACTCCGTCGCGAGTTCGTTGAAGGCGATGATCGGGCCGGATGACAGTGAGCAGCACTTGTCGACGAGGCCTGCCCCATCGCTGTGCTCACCACTCCGATCGCGGAGCTTCTCCGCCACGCTCTTGGACGCTTCCAGCACCGTGCGGAAGTAGTTGTGCTGAAGAAGCTCGGCCCGGCAGAAGTGCAGCACGTCGGGATGCACCTCCCGACGCTCCAGCTCGCTGCGCAGCTCGTCGGCGCGCTGTTGCGCTTCAGACAGCGTCGTCGCGGCGGAGGCGTGCGCGACCTTGCCGTCCTCACGCACGCGGTACGCCGGAGAGCAACAAGCGCTCGCTGACCGCAGCCCGAGGCCCTCGAACTCCATCGGCGAATCGAAGCGCACGGGCTGCATCACCTCGGTCACCGAGCGAAGCAGCGGACAAACCATCCCGCTGCCGATTCTCCGCGGCCGCGACGGCATTGAAGCGGCGCTTCCACTTCCTGCCGCTCGCCTCGTTCGCGGGCCCCGGCGTCTTCAGCGGCGCGATCAGATTGGCGATCTGATGGCCTCGCACCTCGTAGTCCTCTGTCTGGCCGTCGAGCATCCGGCTGAGCCAGCGCTCGTCGAGCGGGGACCCGGAACGCGGTGCTGGAGGTGTTGCACTGCGAGCGGTTCTCAGCGCTCTTGGAGCAGATGCTCGGTACCGAGGGCGAGAGCGGGAGCACCGAGCGATGATCGGCGAGACTGTCGAAGAGCTTGCGCCGATCATTGGCACCCGGCCCGCGTGCCGTGCGCTGGGCGCCGCGCCGGCGATAGCTCGCCCGAGCAGGTGTACGCGACGCTGCTAGACGAAGGCACCTATCTGGCGTCGACGCGAACGATGTACCGGCTGCTGGAGGCCAAGCACGGCGGGGTGCGTGAGCGCCGCGACCAGCTCA
>JAABUU010004788.1_pt1 | contig 15650 bp, 17 predicted proteins | sample 5559301 | NCBI WGS metagenome assembly JAABUU01 (sample SAMN10711884, study PRJNA513360) | rock metagenome | isolation source: Antarctica rocks | place: Antarctica: Victoria Land, Richard Nunatak white | reverse complement strand
ACGCAGGAGGCGGTGGAAAGGCCTGCCGAACTGGCGCCTGGTCCGCTACGCGGACGATTTCGTGGTGCTCACCGACGGCACCCGAGACCACCTTGACGCGCTGCGCGAGCGGATCACCGATGTCCTTGAAACCGATGGGTCTGGTGCTGTCGCAGGCCAAGACCCGCATCGTGGACATGGCTGAGGGGTTCGACTTCCTGGGGTTCCACATCCAGTGGCGCCGCAAGAAGGGCACCAGCAAGTGGTACGTGTACACCTTCATCGCCGACCGGCCGCTGCGGTCGGTGAAGGCCAAGGTGCGTGCCCTGACCCCCAGAACGTCACAGGTCGACCTGGAGGCCACGCTGATCCGGCTCAACCAGATCATCCGTGGCTGGGCCAACTATTTCCGGCATGCCGTAGCCACCCGCACCTTCCGACACCTGGCGCAGTACACCTGGTGGCGGCTGGTGCACTGGCAACGCACACGGCACCGCTGGCGATGGAAGGACGTCCGCCGATGGCTCACCGGACCTAACGGCCGGTGGCGTCCGATCACGGCAGGCGAGGTCACGTTGTTCGACCCGTGCAGCATCCCGATCCGTCGGTACCGCTACCGGGGAAACGTGATCCCCAACCCCTTCACACCCCGACCTGCAACCAGCCCGACAGCAGCCCTTGTGGAGAGCCCGGTGCGATGAGAGTCGCACGCCGGGTTCGGAGAGCGGCATGGGGAAACGGACCGCGGGCAACCCTGGCACCGCGCCCCATGCCGACTCACCTGTCAGCGGATTCACCCTGAACATGTGGTCGCGTCCTCGTATGCCGCGAACCGGCGCGAGTGGCGATCCGCAAGGATCGGACCGGGTCGCCGCTGGGTGATCCGCGTGGGTCGCGGCGGCGGGCTCGGGAACTGCGCGACCTGGTCCGGCTTGACCCGGCGCTGGTGGCCGCAGACCTGGCTCGTCTGCGGGTGTTGCGCGGGGGGCGTATGGGAACAAGCCCTCTGACCTGCGGCTTTGTGTTCCAGCGAGCACGTTGCCTGGCCCGGTCTTGGGACACGAACAAGCCTTCACGGGAACGCCATCTTCCCGATCTTGGAACTGTCGCTGCCGACTGAATAGTGGACCTCGGGTGCCGATCTAATTTGGACCCACCTGCGACAGGGTGAGGGCGTGATTCGAGTGGAGGACTGGGCAGAGATTCGTCGGCTGCGACTGGCGGAGGAGGTGCCGATCAGGGTTATCGCCAGGACGCTTGGTGTCTCCCGGAACGCGGTCCGTCGGGCGTTGGCCTGCGACCGGCCACCGAAGTACGAGCGGCCACCTCGAGGGTCGGCGGTGGATGACTTTGAACCGGCGATCCGCGGGCTGTTGTTGGCTACGCCCACGATGCCGGCCACGGTGATCGCTGAGCGGATCGAGTGGACCCGGTCCTCGAGCATCTTGCGGGCCAGGGTGGCGCAGCTACGGCCGTTGTTCGTGCCGTTGGACCCGGCCTCGCGGACCTCCTACGACCCGGGTGAGCTGATGCAGTGCGACCTGTGGTTCCCGGCCGCTGACATCGCCTTGGGCCACGGTCAGGTCGGTCGGCCACGGTGCTGGTGATGGTCACCGGGTATTCGCGGATGATCAGCGCGGTGATGATCCCATCCCGGAAGGCTCCGGACCTGATCGCCGGGCACTGGCAGATTCTGCAACGCCTGGGCGTGGTGCCACGGGCGCTGGTGTGGGACAACGAAGGCGCGGTCGGGTCGTGGCGTGGGGGGCGACCGAAGCTGGCCGAGGAGTTCGAGGCCTTCCGTGGGGTGCTGGGGGTCAAGGTGATCCAGTGCCGCCCACGGGATCCGGAGGCCAAGGGCATCGTGGAGCGGGCCAACGGGTACCTGGAGACCTCGTTTCTGCCCGGGCGCAGCTTTACCTCACCGGCCGACTTCGACACCCAGCTGCAGCTGTGGCTGATCCTGGCCAACCATCCTCGCGAGCCTCGGTGGCGCGGGATGTCGATATAGCCGTGACATCCGAATTGGGAAGACGTAGGATGTGAGACCAGTGTCCAGCTCACGATCGGGGATGGCCGTGCCCGCTGTGTTGTGCGCCGGCCGCGAGACCGCCTCGGCCAGCGATGACGATCGGGATCGGCGATGACGAAGGTGCCCTCGAGCGAGCAGAGCCTGAGTGCCTTCACCACCGTGAAACGGGTCAGTCCCACCCATCAGGTTCGCGAGCAGTTGCTCTCCGCCATTCAGAGCGGCGACTACCTGCCCGGATCGGCACTTCCGTCCGAGCGAGTGCTCTGCGAGACCTTCGGCGTCAGCCGCGTCAGTGTGCGTGAAGCCATCGCCGGGCTCGAGGCGATGGGCCTGATCACGGTGCAGCATGGTCGCGGTGCCTTCGTCCGAGACAGCGTGCACGATCAGTACGCGGGGCCCTTCGGGCTCTACCTGATCCAGCACCGGGACGAGCTGCTCGAGCTACTGCGCGTGCGTGGTGCGCTGGATCAGCTCGCCGCGGAGGACGCCGCACTGCACGCCACCCCGGAGGGCATCGAGGCGATTGTCGCCGCCAACGACGCATTCCGCAGCACCGGCCAGGACGACGGGGCCGACTTCGGGCAGCTCGCCGCATTGGACGTCGCGTTCCATGTCGCGATCGCGCGGGCCACCAACGGCCGGCTACTGCCGGCGCTTGTCTCCGAGCTGAGCGACGTCCTGGACGAATCGCGGCGGATGACCCTGTCCCGGCCCGGGCAGCGCGAGCGCTCCGCGCGTCAGCACCAGGCCATCGTGGATGCGATCAAGAGCGGGAACGCGCCGGCAGCGCGACGCGCGGCGGAGAAGCACCTGGCCGCGATCACTGCCTGGATCGGGGCACTGCCCGATGCCGCCACCCGCGGGTGAGTTCCGCGAGATCGAGTCGGCAGCAGACCGTTAGCCGCTGACCGCGGAGCCGGTGGCCAGACCTCAGTCGTACAGCGAGGTGGTAACCGGAGCCATGACGTCCAAACCGGCCCGCGACGTGATCTCCGCCGCCCGGGATCGGGCCTCGGCTCGCAGCGCCGGCTCGTCCACGGTGCTGACCTGCCCGTCGGCGTACAACTGGCGCCCGGCCACCCAGGTCTGGGCAATACTCGCCGGGCTGACCGACCAGACCAGTGCCTGCAGCGGGTTGCCGTACGGGGTCCACTCGTGGTGATCGAGGTCAAAGAGCACGAAGTCGGCCTGCTTGCCGGCCTCCAGCGAGCCGATCTCGGTATCCCAACCCAACGCCCGAGCACCGTCGATCGTCGCCATTCGTAGTGCCTGTCGAGCGCCGACCAGGGTCGGATCCATCCTGGCGTCCTTGAACAGGCCCGCCACCAGGTGCATCTGGCGATGCAGGTTGAGATTTCCGGCGGCGGACACGCCATCGGTGCCGAGCCCGACCGTCACGCCCGCGGCAAGCATTTCGGGGTACTTGCCGATATTGGTGGCGCCCTTGGCCAGCTTCAGGCTGGTGGATGGGCAGAAGGCCACGGCGGTGCCGTGCTCGGCAAGCCGGCCGACCTCCTCGTCAGTGATCGCGACCACGTGCGCCAACACCAGGTTGTCGCCCAGACCGTCCGCCTCGGCGATCCGCGTCACCGGCCAGCGGCCGTAGCGCCGCTCGCTGACCCGGGACTCCTCGATGCTCGAGGCGATGTGATACGTCGTGCCGACGCCCAGTCGGGCAGCCAATTCGCGGGCGCCGACATGCAGTTCCAGACTGCACGGTTCCTTTCCTTCGATGTTCACCCAGGAGCGGATGCGGCCGTCGGCATAGCCGTTCCACTGGCGCACCGAGTCCTCGAGAGCCTCGAGGGCGACTTTGTAATTGGGGAAGAAATGGTGCTCGATCATCTCGGGTGACCAGCCGGGTGGAATCGTCTCAGGCTTCACATCAGCGGCGTGGCGACCCACCACGCCCCGAATGCCGATATCACCGGCCGCCCGCGCGGTCAGACCGGCGTCGTTCTGGGCACCCATGTCCAGGAAGCACGTCGTACCGCTGCGCAGCATCTCGGTCGCGCCCAACATGACGCTGACCTTCTCGTCGGCGTCATTCACATGGGCGTAGAACGGCTTGGCCCAGTGGAAGACCCAGGCGCGGGTCCCCAGGATGTCGGGGAAGACCGCGCGGCTGAGGGTCTCAGACAGATGTACGTGGGTATCGATGAAACCCGGCACCGCACCGAAGCCCCGACCATCGATGCGCCGATCGGGGATCCGCTCGCCGAGGCGTGCCACCACGTCAGCGGTCGGGCCGACATCCAGGATTCGGCTGCCCTCGATCAGCAGCGCGGCATCGTGGACGATGGAGTCCTCAGCATCGACGGTCAGCAGGAATCGCAGCCCTTCGATGAGGATCGTGTCGGCTGTCGGTGCACCGGTCCCGTTGCTCATGCTGCCTCTTCTCGCGTTGCGCCTGCGGCAATTGTCGCGCACACCCACAGCGGCCTTGACGAGCCCCACTAAAGTTCGATCATATCTGTCGTAGGACCAGTTAGGGGATGGGATGACACGGGAAGTCATGGATCGGCTGCGTGAACGCTGCGTGGAGTCCGGTTTGGACGCGGTGGTCTGTCAGTCGCCCGAGAACTTCGCCTACGGCGCGGGCTTCGTGATTCCCTCCCAGCCGCTGATGCGGTGGCGGCATGCGGCCGAGGTGGTCACCGCTGATGGGCGCGAGGCAATCCTCTGTGTGGACATGGAGGAGACCACGGTCCGGGCCGCGCGGCCAGACGTGCGGCTGGGGGTCTGGGCCGAGTTCACCGGCAATGCGATGGCCACGCTGGCCGAGGTGTTGGACGGTCTCGGTCTGGCCGAATCCAGGATCGGCATCGAGTTGAACTACCTTCCCGTCGCCGACCACACCGAACTCTGCAAGCATCTTCCGGCCGCCCAGCTGGTCGCGGCCGATGCGCTGCTGACCCGGTCGCGCGAGTGCAAGACCGCCGCCGAGCTCGAGCTGTTGGCCCGCCTGTCGCGGATCTCCGACCGGGCGATCCTGGACTCCTTCAATGCGGTCTCGGCCGGTGATACCGAGATGGACATTGCCGCGGCGCTGACCCGATCGGTCTACGAGCAGGGTGCTCAGCAGTTCAAGCTGATGATTGTGGCCACCGGTGAGCGCAGCCAGCTGCCGAACGTGGGTCCGACGTCGCGGAAGCTGGTTGCCGGCGATGTCTGCCGGGTCGAGATCTTCTCCATCATCGACGGCTATCACGCAGGGGTGTGCCGCACCGCCGTGGTCGGCGAGCCCTCGCCGGAGGCCGATCGGGTTTACCGGAATCTGGTGGAGTGCAAGCACCTCGTGCTGCAGGCGATGCGACCAGATGTGCTCGCGCGCGACGTCTACCAGGTGTTCCGCACGAAATTCGACCAGCTGGGAATGCCGCCGATCTCCTTTGTCGGGCACAGCATCGGGGTCAATCTGCACGAGTCGCCCTATCTGGGGCCCTATGCCGAGCAGCGGCTGCGCGAGGGCATGGTCCTGGGCATGGAGCCGCTGGTGTATCGCAGCGGTCACGGCTTCGGCATGCAGATCAAGGACATGGTCGCTATCGAGGCAACCGGCGCGCGACTGCTCTCCGACGTCAGTGACACCGATGTCCTGCACCGGATCGAGGCCTGATCGGCCGGGCGTAGCGGCGTTACCTCGGGCGCCACTCCACCTGGACCCGGGTACGCACCACGGGTCGCCCGGCTCGCAGCACGACCCGGTCCGCACTGCCGGTGGCTAGAATCTCGGCCAGGCTGCTGCCCCGTACCGCCAACAGGTCTGCCGGGTAACCGGCCGCGACCTGTACCGCCGGTAGGCCGAGCGCGGCGCGGGCCGCATCGGAGACCGCGGCGTAGGCCTGTTCCGGTGTCAGATGCCCGGCGATGACCAGCAAAGCTGCGGTGTGCAGCGGGTCGGGCCGCCCCATGGGGTTGAACGGATCGCGCCAGTTGTCACCGCCGCCGGCGACCGTGACCCCCGCTGCCCGCAGCTCCGCGATCGCGGTGAGGCCGCGCGGCAGCTGTGTCGTGACGTCGCGGCCCTGCAAGTACAGGTTCGACTGCGGCAGCGTTACCACCGAGATGCCAGCATCGGCCACAGCGCGGGCGATCTGCGCGGCGGCGCCGGCCGGCTGCACACCCAGGCTGACGCAGTGCGACGCGGTCACCGGGTGATCGAAGCTGGTACTACTGACCAGCCGGGCCAGGCTGATGAGACTGAGTGCGTCGGGATCTGTGGTCTCGTCGATATGCAGGTCGACACCACACCCGGCCGCGCGAGCAATGGTCAGCAGCTCGCCGACCGCCGCCTCCGGATCGGGGTCGCGGACGGGCACTCCACCGACGAGGTCGGCTCCGGCGCTCAGCGCGTCCTGCAGTGCACGCCGGTTCGGTGCGCCCGCCGGCCCGGCGATCGGGAAACCGGCCAGTGCCACCACCTGGATGTCGAGCAGGTCCCGCAGCGACTCCCGCAGTGCCACGACCGCCCGTACCGCCCGGGTCCCGATCAACGGATTGCTGTCGATGTGGGTACGGATGGCAGTACTGCCGTAGACCAGCGCATCGTGCGCGGCGCGGCTCGCCCGCTCCTGGAGGTCCTCTGTGGTCATCGTCGGATAGGAGCGCCGGACCGCCGCGACCGCGCCGCCGAGATCAAAGCTCGGGAACGTGAGCCGATCGCTGAGTAGCGCCTTGTCCAGATGGGCGTGTGCCTCCACCGGCGCCGGCAGCAGGATGTACCCGCGCAGATCGATGCGCTCGAGTCGGTCTGAGACGGCCCCGGCGTGGTCACCTAAAGCCGCCACCAGACCGTCGGTGACGAGCACATCGCGCTGGCTGCCGTCACCGAGCACAGCACCCTGAATCAGGGTCGATCGGGGGCAGTCCGGCATGCACCTGGTCCTTCTCCGGGGCCGGTCGAGCCGGCGATGTGCGCTGGTGCTGGACCATCTGGCATGACATGTGATATGTTATGGGCTGATCGAGACCTTGTCAACGAGCGTGAAATCGGCCTCTGACAGGCACTCGGCGAACATCAGAGTCACGCAGATTAGGACGTACGCATGCCGTTTGTTGTTGTGCACATGTTCGAGGGCCGCAGCGTCGACCAGAAGCGCGCGCTCACCAAGGCGATCACCGACGCGATGGTGGAGCATGCCGCCGCTCCGCCGGACGGGCTGCACGTGGTGATCCAGGAATACCCGAAGGAGAACTGGGCTCGCGCCGGCGTCCTCGGTATCGATCGGGAAGAGAAGTGACCCTCCAGGCCATCGAGGCCAACCAGGCGGCCCTGCTCATCATCGACATGCAGAACGCCTTCATCCACGACAAGGGCACCCTCGGCATCTCGGGCGTCGACGTGGTGCCGGCGCAGCAGACGGTGCCAGTGGTCAGCGAGCTCGCCGCCGCGTTCCAGTCCGCGGGGCTGCCGGTGATCTGGACCAAGCAGGTGCACCTCGATCGGGACGCCGCCCGTGAGCGCAAGGTGCTGCCCTCGCACACCTCCAAGCGCAAGCAGGTGTCGGCGGTCTCGGGCAGCTGGGACGCCGAGTTCGTCGACGAGGTCAAGGATCTGGTCACCGACCCGATCTATGTGGTGACCAAGCACCGGTTCGGAGGCTTCTACGAGACCCGGCTGCAGGCCCTGCTGGGCATGCTCGGCGTGCAGGCGCTGTTTGTGGTCGGGGTGACCGCCAACGCCTGCGTCGAGACCACGCTGCGCGAGGCCTACCTGCGCGACTACGACGTCATTGCGGTGACCGACGGCATCGCGGCCGTGCGCCCGGCCTGGATCGACACCGCGCACGCGGTCTGGTCGCAGTACTTCGGCGTGCTCGCCGACTCTCGCGAGGTGCTCGCCTGGCTGGCCGCCGGGCAGCAGCCGGCGGCGAGCTCGGTGCATCACCTGCTCCTGGAGACCGCCAACCTCGAGGCCTCGGTGCAGTTCTACGTCGACGTCCTCGGCTTCCAGGTGCGCAAGCGGGAGAAGTTCCGCGACGGCCGCGACCTGGTGGTGACCCATCAGGGCCTGGGCCTGACCGAGGGCGGTTCCCCGGCCAGAGGCACGTTGGAGCACCTGGGCTTCCGGGCCCGCGGCGTCGACGCCCTGGCCGCTAAAGCAGCGGCGGCCGGCCATCGCATCGTGCGCGGGCCTGGCCCCGGGCCCTATGGCTACACCGTGTACATCGAGGACCCGGACGGCCACGAGATCGAGCTGTTCGACGTCGACCGAGACTGACCTCCCCGCACCATCACCCATGACATCGAGGCAGCCGTGCAGATCACTGACATTCGCGTGCATCTGGTGCGCTTGCCGGCCAGACGTGAGCACAACTGGGCATCGAAGATGACCACCCCGATCGGGCATCACGCCATCATCGAGCTCATCACCGACGAGGACATCGTCGGCTGGGGCGAGGCGCCGGCCGGTGCCACCTGGGGTGGCTCTCAGATGCGCTACTACGGCGAGACGCCCGAGACCGTGCGCCACGTCGTGCTCGACCTGCTGCTGCCGGCGATCCTGGGCATGGATCCGATCGACATCGGCCCGATCCACGTACGGATGGACCAGGCGATCAAGGGCCATCCGTACGCCAAGGCTGCTGTCGACACCGCCTGTTATGACGCTGCCGGCAAGGCCCTGGGCGTCTCGGTGGCGCAGTTGCTCGGTGGCCGGCATCGCGACGGCGTGGAGGTGGCGCACTCGCTGGGCATCATGGATCTGCAGCGCTGCTACGCCGAGGCCGAGCAGGCAGTCGCCGAGGGCGTCGGGACGATCAAGTGCAAGACCGGCCTGGACCCGGAGCGGGACGTCACCCTGGTCCGCGAACTGCGCCGGCTGCTCGGCGACGGAATCAAGATCCGCGTCGATGGCAACGAGGGCTACCCGAGCGTCAGCGCGGCGGTCGAGGTCACCCGGCGCCAGGAGGAGTACGGGCTGCTGCTCTGCGAGCAGCCGGTCGCCGGTGCCCACGGGCTGGCCCGGGTCGCCCGCCAGATCAGCTCCCCGGTAATGGCCGACGAGTCAGCCTGGACGGTGCACGACATTCTCGAGCTGCACGAACTCGAGGCAGCCGAATGCTTCTCGTGTTACGTGACCAAGCCGGGCGGGCTGTACCGGGCCCGGCAGCAGGCCGACGTGGCCGAGCAACTCGGGATGTACTGCGACATCGGCGGTTCCATCGAGACCGGCATCGGTAACGCCGCGAACCTGGCCCTGGGGACCTCGGTGCGGATCGCGGTGCTGCCCAGCGTCTGCCCAGTGTCGCAGCCCGAGGGCGGCGACGGGCCGAAGATGGCCGGTGTCTACTACCTCGACGATCTGATCGTGGAGCCGTTCCAGTTCGTGGACGGCAAAGTGCTGGCCCCACAGGGACCCGGTCTCGGCATCGAGGTCGACCGTAAGAAGATCGAGCGCTACTCGATATGAGCCGGGTGGCCGTGCTGGGTGCGGGGGCCGGCGGCCAGTCGGCCGTGGTGGAGCTTGCGCTCGCCGGTCACGAGGTCCGGTTGTGGAACCGGCGCCCGCAGACCCTGGCCGCGATCCGGGCCGCTGGCACGGTGTCCTACCGCGGAGTTCTCGGTACCGGCGCGATCAGCCCCACCGCGGTCACTACCGATCTGGTCGAGGCGCTGGCCGGTGCCGAGGCGGTGGTGGTCTGCCTGCCGGCGCTCGCGCACGCCCAACTGTTTGCCGATCTCGCCGACCTACGGCTGAGCGTGCCGATGGTCCTCAATCCCGGCCAGACCGGGGGAGTGCTGCATGCGCGCGCGATCTTCGCGGCGCGCGGGGTGACGCTGCCGCCCACCGTGGAGTTCTCCACCCTCACCTACGTCGCCCGGGTGGGCGCCGACGGCGTGCTCAGCACGACCTCCCGCGCGATGGTGGTCCGGGCCGGCTGCCTGCCCGGTCACGAGGCTGCGCGGGACTGGGGGCTGCGGCTGTTTCCGGGCGCGGTGGCCATGCCCGACGTCCTGGCCTCCAGCCTGTCCAACATCAACCTGGTGCTGCATCCCCCCGGAGCTGTGCTGGCCTCGGCGTGGATGGAGGCCACCGGCGGCGACTTCCGGTTCTATGTCGACTCAATGACTCCGGGTGTGGCGCGGGTACTCGAACAGCTCGACGCCGAACGGCTCGCAGTGGCCCGGGCATGCGGGCACGAACTGCTGCCGCTGATCCAGGAGATGGCCGCGATCGGCACCGCGGACCCGGCGACCGCCGCGGCCGGCGACGTGGTGGCCGCGGTGGGCGGCGGCGAGGCCAACGCGCGGATCATGGCGCCGGACTCCTTCGCGCACCGCTACTACCGTGAGGACCTCGCGTTCGGCCTCAAGGCGTTCCTCGCACTGGCCCTGGTCGCCGGCGTCCGGACACCGGTGGCCACCGCGCTGTTGTCGCTTGGTGCCGCCGCTGCGGCCATTCCGTCGACCGACGGCCTGGATGCCGAGCGCCTGGGCATCGAGCGGATGAGCCTGCGCGACCTGTTCAACCTCGTGCGGATCTGACAAAGGAGCAATCGGAATGGATCTCAGTCATCGGACGATCGCGGTCGTCGGCGGCGACGAGCGGGAGCAGGAGATCGCGCGGCTGGCCGCGGCTGCCGGGGCGCGGGTACGCGCCTATGGATTCCCGTGGCCGCAGCGAGGTATCACTGGCGTCGAGCTCGCCGAGTCGGCCGCGGCGGCGGTGCTTGACGCCGACTACGCGCTCTTCCCGATTCCCGGCCAGGGCCTGGATGGCGCTCTGTTCGCACCGCAGTCGCCGGCACCGATCTACCCCGATGCCAGCCTGCTGGGCACCATGCGCCCGGGTGGCTCGATCATCCTCGGGTGGGCCGATGAGGCACTGCAGAAGACCGCGGGAACGCTCGGAATCCACCTCAGTGAGTGCGAGGACGACGCCGAGCTGATGCTGATGCGCGGGCCCGCGATCGTCGAGGGCATCCTGCAGCAGACCATTGCCAATACCGACGTCACCATTCACGGATCGACCGTGGCGGTGGTTGGCTACGGCACCATGGGTCGCCTGCTCACTCGCACCTTGGTGCTGCTCGGGGCGAGGGTGCACATGTTCGCCCGCAACCCGGTGCAGCGCGCAGATGCCTACACCGTCGGCGCGCAGGCCCACCCGCTGACCGAGCTGCCCGACATCGCGCCCGAGCTGGCGATGATCTTCTCGACGGTGCCCTCGCGGGTGGTGGACCGAGACGTGCTCGCGGCGATGGCGGTCCCCGCGTTGGTGATGGACCTGGCCGCGCCGCCCGGCGGGATAGACCTGGATGCTGCCACCGAGCTGGGTCACCGCACCGTCTGGGCCCGCGGCATGGGACGCCGGGCGCCGGTCACCGTGGGGCGCAGTCAGTGGGCGGGGATTCTGCGGCGTATCGTGGCGGCGGAAGCCCGATGAGCGGAAAGGGGACACCCATGACAGTGGATCTGGTGCTGTACAACGGGCGCATCGTGCGCCACGACGGCGAGTTCCATGGTGGGGTGGCCGTCAGTGGTGACCGGATCGTCGCGGTCGGCACGAAGGACACCCTGCCGGCCGGCGAGCGAGAGATCGATCTTGGCGGCCGGGTGCTGATGCCCGGTGTCATCGATCCGCACTGCCACCTCGGGGTGAACTTTCCCTACGACGAGGACATGCGCACCGAGACAGCCGCGGCCGCCAGCGGCGGTGTTACCACCGTGCTGCTGTTCATCCGCAACCCGGAGGGCTCCTACATCCCGTTCTACTGGGATCGGCGGGCCCGCGGCGAGGCGAACGCGATGGTCGACTTCGGTTTCCACTTCGGCATCCAGCGCGAGGACCACATTCCTGAGATCGCCGCAGTCGCGGAGGCAACGGGGGTGCAGTCCTTCAAGTGCCACATGGGTTATGAGATCGGGAACCCGATCGGGATCGTCTCCTCGACCGATGCGTGGGTGTATGGCGCGATGCGGGAGGCGGCCAAGCTGCCGCACGGAGTGGTCGGCGTGCACTGCGAGAACACCGACCTGGTCTCGTTCCTGAAGAAGGAGATGATGGCCACCGGTCGGCAGGACCTGGCCGCCTATACCGAGTCGCGCCCGGCCTTCGTTGAGGAAGAGGCCATCGCGCGGATGATCCGCCTGTCCGAGCTGACCGGGTGCCCGCTCTACATTGTGCACACGACGGTCGGCAGCGGCCCGGACATGGCCGCCGAGGCGCGCAGCCGCGGCATCGACGTGACGATCGAGACCTGTCCGCATTACCTCACCCGCACCGCGTATGACCCTGACCTTGACGCCACGGCCAAGATCTCCCCGCCACTGCGTGATCGGGGTGAGCTCGATGGTCTGTGGCGCGGGATGCTCAATGGCAACGTGGGGACACTGGGCACCGATCATGTGCCCTTCATCAAGACCGGTGCCGACGTGTGGAAGGAGAAGCCCGGCGTGGTGTCGTTCGCCTGGGAGCTTCCGCTGATGCTGCACTTCGGTGTCCATGAACGGGGCATGCCGCTGAGTCGTCTGGTCGAGCTGAATTCCTACAACCCGGCCCGGCGCTTCGGACTCTACCCGCGCAAGGGCGCCATCGAGGTCGGTTCGGATGCCGACCTGGTCGTGGTCGACCTGGACGAGGAGCGGGTGGTGACCCACGAGGGGAAGGGCACCTGCCTGTACGAGGGTTGGACGCTGCGCGGCTGGCCGGTCCTGACCATGGTTCGCGGCCAGGTCGTCTACGAGAACGGCCAGGTCGCGCCGGCGGCGTACGGCACCGGCAGGTGCGTCACAGTGCCGGACGCCGAGCTGACCCCGGCCTGAGCGGCCGCTGACCGCGATGTATTTCGTCGTCACCTGCCGGGATGGCGCAGCCTCAGCGCCCGACCGTGCCGCCGTACTGGCCGCCCACCGCGATCACGTCGACCGATATGCCGAGCAGCTGGTGCTCTCCGGGCCGCTGTTGGAGGCCGATGGGCAGACCCGCTGTGGGCAGCTGTTCGTCCTGGATGTCGCGACTATGGCCGCGGCCCGACAATTTGCCGACGATGACCCGTTCACCGCAGCCGGGATCTTCGAGAGCGTGCGGGTAGGCGCGTTTCTGCCGATATTTCGCGACGGGCGAAGGGTCTGAGGCGGCTCTCGCGCGGGATGTCGGTCAGTGTTTGCGGGTCTCCGGCCGTCGCTGAAACCCCCCGTTGCCTGACGCGAAGATGACTGCCGTGGCACGTGCTCGGGGCGTAGTTGTCTGAGTCGGGACGTGAACGCGTGTCCCGACTTCTTGTCCTGGTCGTTCAGTTGGCGGGTGTCAGTTCCACTTTGTAGCCGAGCTGGGTCAGTTGGGCGACTGCTCTTCGCCGAGCTCGGCCGGGATTGTTGCGGCCGTAGTAGTCGGCGCCGAGCTCGTTGTAGATCTCGCCGGTGCTGAGCATGTTCCAGATCGAGACGATCATGGCGTGTTCGGTGACGACGAGTGCTCTCATCGCTCCCCGTCGCGCGGCGAGTCGCTTGTAGCGAGTTTGGAGGTAGGTGCCGTTAGTCCTGGCGGCGGACATGGCTGCGATCCCAAGGCCGGCTTTGAGGTAGGAGTTGCCCGGTCTGACGTGGGAAGACTTGACCTTGCCGGCTGACTCGTTGTGGCCAGGGCAAACACCAGCCCACGACGCCAGGTGAGCCGCGGTCGGGAACCGTGTCATGTCTGCGCCGGTCTCTGCGATGATGACGTGCGCTGCGGTGGTGCTGACGCCTGGGATCGTGGACAGCAACGTAGCGGCAGGCTCAAAGTCGACCATCGCTGTCTTGAGCCGTCGGTCCAACCGTTGGATCGACTCCTCGAGTCGGTCAATCCGCTCGAGGTGCTAGCGCGCCATGAACGCGTGACGATCACTGAACCGCCCTTGCAGCGCATCAGTGAGAGCCGGAATCTTGTTGCGCAGGCGTCCTTTGGCCAGTTCGGCGAGCACAGCAGGGTCGCGTTCACCCTCGATCAGGGCACCGAGCATCGCTCGACCCGAGACTCCGGTGGTCCGGGTTGCCACCGACGATAGCTTCAACCCTGCGTCCTCCAGCAGCTTCTCCAGCCGCTGGATCTCCCGGGTCCGTTCCTGGGTGAACGTTGCCCGGGCATGAGTCAGATCACGCAGCTCACGGATCGGCTCCGGCGGGACGAACGAGCCGCGAACCAGCCCATGCGCTCCCAGCTCAGCTAGCCACTGGGCGTCCGACACATCGGTCTTGCGACCGGGCAGATTCCGGGCGTGGCGCGCGTTGACGAGCATCACGTTCAGCTCAGATTCCATCGGATAGTAGAACGGCTTCTTTTAATGGCGTAGATCGCCGTCGACATTGCCGATCGATGCCGAAGTACCTGACTGAGAGTGGGAGTCTGATCTGGCTCCACTGTGGCGGGGCGGATTCCAGCGAACGTCGCAACACGTGCTGATTCGTTGATGCTAGTCGAGCCTCTATCGCAGGTGGGCGTGTGTGAGGTCGTGGACAGGTGTGTCGGTGGAGGTTGACCAGGCGCCGAAGGTGGCCGCGAGGGCGAGGGCGCTGCCGTAGAGGACTTGTTTGCCGCCTTGCCTGGTCAGCAGGGTGTCCAGGGAGCGGTAGGCCCTTCCTTTGCGTGCCAGGACCAGGACGTCGGTGGCAGCGCGTTCGCCGAGCCAGTGCCCGGAGGGAAGCTTCACCCGCTGGCCGAGTCCTTCGGGCGAATGCGGGTCGGCTCCGGGGAGCCAGTTGTCGAGCAGGGCGAGGGCAACGCCGATGCATCCGGCCACGGTCGCACTGGTGCCATCGGGCGATTCCGGCGGCACGGATTCCAGGATCGCGGCGGCGAGGGTGGTGTCGTCCTCAGCGACGGCTTCGACGACTAGGCGAAGGGTGGTGACCGTATACTCACGCTCCTGCCCGACCGGGGTGAACCGGGCCATGTTGGAGCGTTCGACGGCCCGGTTCATCGCAGCCTGCAACGTCGCCAGGTCGGGCACGTCGATGTTGTCGACGTCGATCCCTTCCTCGGCCAGTAACGGCGCCAGCTCACGCAGCATCTCGTTGGCCAGCCCGGGCTTGAACTGGACGTGCGGCGCCCCAGCAGGTGGCTCCGGGTGTCGCCGGCGCATGTCGGCCATGGGCCCATCCTCGCAGGCCGGGCCTTTGGGTTGGCAGCCTGCTGAGTTCCACTGCTGTCTTCTCCCGCGGGACGCCGTTCAGGCCCCCATGGGAGGGCCGACAGCGGCAGGCGCTGACAGGAGCTGCTCGAACAGGTCGACGGGCCTGGCCCAACCCAGGGTCTTGCGGGGTCGCTGGTTGATCTCGTCGGCCGCCGCCTGCAGGTCAGTGGCGCTGTAAGCGCGCAGGTCGGTGCCCTTCGGGAAGTACTGGCGCAGTAGTCCGTTCATGTTCTCATTCGAACCGCGCTGCCACGGTGAGTGCGCGTCGCAGAAGTACACGTCCATCCCGGTCGCCGAGGCGATCTGCTGGTGCTGGGCCATCTCCTTGCCCTGATCCCAGGTCAGCGTCCCGCGCAGCGCGGTCGGCAACGCAGCGAACGCCTGGTTCACCCCGTCGCGGACAGCGTCGGCGCCGTGTTCACCGGGCAGGTGCACCAGCATCACGAACCGCGCCCGACGCTCCACCAAGGTCCCGATCGCGGACCGGTTACCGGTGCCCATGATCAAATCCCCCTCCCAAT
>JAABUU010004780.1_pt1 | contig 15680 bp, 14 predicted proteins | sample 5559301 | NCBI WGS metagenome assembly JAABUU01 (sample SAMN10711884, study PRJNA513360) | rock metagenome | isolation source: Antarctica rocks | place: Antarctica: Victoria Land, Richard Nunatak white | reverse complement strand
TTCCTCCTTCGATCCGGTTGGTTGCCACTACCGATCGTGGAGGACGATGGCCACTTGTCAAAGCGGCATCGCTAATTACAGAAGTTTACGGACACAACCCCGTTGCATTGGGCGAACGCAAGAATGCCGTGACATCGCGTTGGTTTGATGGGCCAAGCGTCGTTTGATAGAAATGGACGACCGGGCCAAGGGCATTCCGACAAAGATACAGCCAGCCGACGGTGAGAAGCACAACCACTGGCAAGGTCTTCATCCAGCGATTGCGCAGGAAAAGCATGATAACCCACGGGAGCATGAGGTAAAACAGCGCTTCAATCGTCAGCGTCCAAAATTGACCCAGCAAGCCGAAAGACCCGGAGGAGATCGGGAAAAGGAAGTGCAGGAAAAGCAAATGAACACCCAGCGAAAATGCCCCGACCCGACTGTAAATCGCGGATGGGGCGATGAATTTCGGAGTGAAGAAGAGAAGAGTGAGAAAGAGGCACACATAATATGCGGGCGCGACACGGAAAAATCGTTGCCGGAAATAGCGCGCGGTGTCTGGCCGGGGCTTACCCTGGAAATCGGCGCGAAGCCAATGTTGAGCGAGAAGGAAACCACTTAGCACAAAAAAATAAATCCACCCCTACTTGCATATATGCAACGATGGCCGTTAGATCAATAACACGGCTGGTGGCGGGTACGGCAATAGACGGGAATCTCGGGGAGATCGAGAACCACCATGTGTGGACGACGACCACGAAAATCACCGCGATTGCCCGGATGCCGTCCAAATAGGCCAGGGGTGAGCCCGTACTCGGATTGATAATGAAGAGGTTGAGGATCCGCTGGTGAAATGTTCGCAGCGCCTTCATTGGAACGAACTCTTTTCCGTAGCGATCCCCTTCAGAACAAGCGATGGCATCCCCGACCTGCATCCTGACGATTGGACGATAGCAAGATGCCATACGTCGGTCAAGTGACGATCCGACACGTCGCGTTCGCGCCTGGAACCTCTGCCGCCATTATCGCGAAGCATGCGATATGCAACGAATTACCAGTTCGCCATCGAAGCGCGCAGGATATTCGCGAGATCGTCCGGCGTCGGCTCGCGCGGGGAGATGACGAGCAGTCGTTGCTGCTTCAGCGCGCCTTCGACAAGTGCATCAATGTCACCGTTGTCGTAACCGAGTTCGGCGATGCCGCGCGGTGCCTCGATGTCGCGCATCAGTTGGATGAGCACGGTCGGCAGGGTGTTTTCGTCCGCGTTCGGCAACGAGTGGCCAGCGAGCAGTTCCGCCGCGTGGTGATGCTTCGCCGGGTTCGTCGCGTAGGTGAAGCGGAAGGCGGCGGGCGCGGTGACGATCACCGAGTGACCGTGCGGCACAAAGGGGTGATCGTCCGGGTAGCCGGGTGGCTGATAGACATGCTTCAGGCCGGCAATCGGATAAGAGCAGGCGTGTGGGATGTGCGTGCCTGCGTTGCCGAAACCGATCCCCGCGATCATCGCCGCCAGCGACATCTGCGTGCGCGCCTCGATGTCCTGGCCGTTCTGAACGGCGCGCCGGAGATATTTTCCGCCGAGTTCGAGCGTCTTCATCGCCCAGATGTCGGAGATCGGCGTCGAGCCTTGAAACATCGGGCGGTCGCCGGGCGTCTCCGGTATGGGGCGCGAGGTGAAGTCCCGCGCGAGGTAGGATTCCACAGCGTGGCAGAGCGCATCCAGTCCGCACGACGAGGTCACTTCGGGTGTCATTGTCAGGGTGAGGAGCGGATCCACGATGCCGAGATTCGGGCGGAGCCAGCGGTTCGAAAGGCCCGTCTTGACGTGCTGCTCCGGGACTTCCAGCGCCGCAACGGCGGTCGCCTCCGAGCCGGTCCCGGCGGTTGTCGGCATCGCGAGTAACGGCATGAGCGGGCCGGGCGGGACGCGCGCCGCGCCGATGGGCTTGTTGACGTAATCCAGCAGCGGAGCGGGATGTGTGACGAGCAGGTTCGCGACCTTCGCCGTGTCTATGGATGAGCCGCCACCGAGGCCGACGAAGCCGTCCACCCCTTCCGCGCGGGCGAAATCAGCGGCGTCTTGCAGCGATTGCAGCGTCGGTTCGACGCGGACGCGGTCGTAAACGACGCAGGCGACACCCGCTGCCTCGATGGCCCGCTGCACGCGCGCGGTGATCCCTGCCCGCACAATGCCGGGATCGGAGACGAGCAGCGCGCGCGTCACGCCGAGCCGCCGCAACTCCCATCCCGCCTCATCGGACGCGCCCGGCCCAAACTTGATCGGTGTTGTTTCCAGTGTGAAGACCGTCTCGTGTCCGCTGTTTTGCATATCCTCTTCCTTCCCGTTCGTCTCGATGCCGCCAGTATACCGCCACGCACGGCGATTCCTGCAAACATGCCAAACAGAACCAGTACGATCACATTGGCGTTGTACCAGTGTTCACATTTGTTCGCCGCACGCGAGGAGGAAAGCCATGCCGCGTTTCGCACCGATCACCGTCCGGCAGCCGCAACCGTATGACATCGTGGACGATCCTGTCTCGATCTGCGGCGTCGGCACCGGATTTGAGGGAACCTTTTCCGCCCGCGTGCGCGACGGCAACGGCGCGCAACTCGCGCTGACCAGTATCAGTGCGGGTGGCCTCGGTCTCTGGGGCAACTATCACGCCACGCTTGCCCTCGGCGCGATACCCGCGACGCCGAATGGGACCGTCGAGGTCTTCGAGTTCCCACCGAGCGGCATGGGCGACGAGTTGAATAAGGTGACCGTGCCAGTCATCTTCGGACGCGCCTTGCTTGACCCGTACCACGGCTTCGCGGAATACACCGTCGTCGCGGGCGACACGCTTTCGGAGATAGCGCAGCACTGGTACGGCGACGCGACACAATGGCCCCGCATCTTCGCGGCGAACACCGACGAGATAGCCGATCCAAATCTGATCTTTCCGGGGCAGGTCTTCCGCATCCCGCAATAGGAACGCTGTCGAACCGCCAAGATGCCAGGAAAACACATAACGCAGAGCGCGCAGAGGACGCAAAGAACACAGAGAGACGAAGAATCTATAATCGTCTTCTCCCGTATTTCTCCTCTGCGCTCTCTGCGATCTCCGCGCCCTCTGCGTTCAATCTATCTTCTCTCTCGGCGTCTTGGCAGTTCAATCCTCTCCTCGCCTATCTGTTTGACGCGACAAAACAGCGTCGCTACACTGGCGATATGAAACGATACCTCTCCGTGTTTCTGCTCCTCGTTGCGCTGCTCTTCCCGGCTGCTGTCGCGGCGGACGCACCGCCCTTTGTGTCGACGCTCGTACCTGCCATGCGCGGTGAAGACCCGCAAAACCCACATCCCGCGACGACGGATATTCCCCCGCTCGCGGCGGACTACACGCTCGTCGCGACGGTCGGCGATGTCGGGTCGAACGGCGCGATCCACATCACCGGCACGGAGCAGGTGCGCCTGACAAATACTGGCAAACAGTCCGTTCCTGCTGTTACTTTCAATGTCGCGGCGGCGCATTACGGCTGGTTCACGCTCGATAGCGGCGCGATTGACGGCGTCCCGGCGGCAGTGGATCAGGCCGAGGTGCGCGTGTCGTTCCCGGAGTGGTCCGCGCTCGCGCCCGACGATACGCGCACGGTCGGCTTCACGTTCCACCTCGACATCCGGGATGATGGAGACGGGTTCGATGTCACGCGGCGGGATGGCGATATTCTCCGCCTCGGCTACTGGTTCCCGATGCTCTCCGACGATCATGGCTACCACGACCAGTTCGACGCCGTCTACACCGCGACGGGTAACTTCCATGTGACGCTGACCACGCCCGCGTCGCAGACGCTCGTCAGTACCGGCGATATCCAGCATCAGGAGACAGCCGCCGCGCGCACGAAGTACACGATTGACGCGCCGAATGTGCGGGACTTCGCCGCGCTTCTGTCATCGTCGTACCATATGACGCACGGCATGACGAAAGACAATGTGCGCGTCGAGGTATACACCGAACCCAGCAACCTCGCGATTGCTTCGCTCTCCGAGGCGGATATTCTCGCCTACGCAATCCACGCAATTGAATGGATGAGCGCGACGGTCGGTCCCTACCCGTATCCCGTCTTCCATGTTGCCGACGCAGGACTGACGATGCCCGGCGGCGTCGAATTCCCAACACTAGTCATGATCGGGACGCGCGTGCGCGGCGTGCCGATGCAGACACTCGTGTCGCATGAAACCGCACATCAATGGTTTTTCGGCCTGCTCGGCACACATCCGCAAACCGAGACGTGGGTGGATGAGGGCGCGGCGAGCTTCTTCGAGGACGCGATCAACGAAGGGATTGCTGTTCCCGTCACGCTCCCCCGCCCGCTCCTCTGCCCGGTGAATATCACGGTCTGGGATCACAGCGTCAGCGATCGCGACCACTACTACTGCGTCTACACGGGCGGCGCGAAAGTCTATGCGACGATCCGTGACACGATGGGATCAGACCGCTTCGTCGCCGCGCTCCACGATCTCTCTACGCAGGATCGCTACGGCATCATCACCGGCCGCGATCTTCTGACCGTCTTCCAGCAGCACAGCGCGACCGACCTCCGCCCCGCCCTCCACGCCTACCTCACCTATGACTGGCTCGACGCCCTCCCACCTCCCAGCGGTTGATTGGGAATTTGAACCGCGAGGGCGCGAAGGACGCGAAGAAGAGAAAGAGGAGATAAGGAGAAACTCTATCCCCTCTTTGGTCCCTTCGCGTTCTTCGCGCCTTCGCGGTTCAAATGATTCCGTCTGCTACAATCACGGCTATGAATGCGGCGAATTCTTCGGGCACAAATGGCGCAACGGAGCGTGCGTACGTCGTCGGGACGGCGGGGCATGTGGATCATGGAAAGAGCACGCTCGTGCGCGCCCTCACGGGGATTGACCCGGACCGGCTGGCGGAGGAGAAAGCGCGCGAGATGACGATTGACCTCGGCTTCGCGTGGCTGACGCTTCCCTCCGGGCAGGTCGTCAGCGTCGTGGATGTACCGGGGCACGAGCGGTTCATCAAAAACATGCTCGCTGGTGTCGGGGGGATAGACGCCGCCCTGCTCGTTGTTGCGGCGGATGAGGGGCCGATGCCGCAGACGCGCGAGCACCTCGCAATCCTCGATCTGCTCGGCATTGATCGTGGCGTGATCGTGCTGACGAAAGCGGACATGGTGGACGAGGAGTTCCTTGAACTGGCGACGGAGGCGACGCGCGAGGCGACGGCCGGGACGACGCTCGCGGACGCACCGCTGATCGCGACCGCCGCGACGACCGGGCAGGGATTGGATGCCTTGAAGGCCGCGCTCGATGCGCTCCTCGCCGACACGCCGCCCCGCGCGTCGCATGGTCGCCCGCGCCTGCCGGTGGATCGTGCCTTCACGATTACTGGCTTCGGCACGGTCGTCACCGGGACACTTCTGGACGGAACGCTCGCCGCCGGGCAGGAAGTCGAGTTGCTGCCGCGTGGCATTCGGGGCCGGGTGCGCGGCGTGCAGACGCACCAGGCGAAAGTCTCTCTCGCGCTGCCGGGGAGCCGCACCGCCGTCAACATCAGTGGTGTCGCGGTGGAGGACGTGCGCCGGGGCGACGTGCTGACGCTGCCGGGCTGGCTCGTGCCGACGCATCTACTCGATGTCCGGCTGCGGATGACGGCGAGCGCGCCCATACTCGAACAGAACGATCCCGTTGACCTCTTCATCGGGGCGTCGGAGGTGCAGGGGCGCGTGACGCTGCTCGGTGTGGACCGGCTCGAAGCGGGCGACGAAGGCTGGGTGCAACTCCGGCTCGCGGAACCCGTCGCCGTCGTGCGTGGCGACCGCTTCATCCTCCGCCGCCCGTCACCGAGCGAGACGATTGGCGGCGGCACGGTCGTGGACAGTGCGCCGCGCCGCCATCGCCGCTTCCACGCTGCGACGCTCGAACGGCTGGAAAGCCTGAAGCGGGGCACACCGCAGGACCTCGCCCGGCAACTGCTCGCGAACGGCCCGCGCGAGGTGCGCGAAGTCGTCGCGGCGATGGGGCTGGCACAGGAGGCCGCGCGCCCGATCCTCGCGGCGCTGATCGGCGGGGGCGAACTGCTGATCTTGCAACCGGAAGTAGAGACGCTGCCGCCAAACGCCTTCCTGCTGCTCGAAAGCGGCGCGGTCGCGATGGAGGCGCGGATGACGCTGATGCTCGCCAATTTCCACACGGCGAACCCACTGAAACGTGGGATGCCGCGCGAGGAGGCAAAATCGCGCCTCGGCCTTGCGCCGCGCCTCTTCGATGAGTTCGTTGCCCACCTGCACCGGAAAGGAAGAATCGTCGCGGAAGGTGGCAGCGCGCCGGTATTGCGTATGCCGGGCCATACGGTGGCCCTGCCGCCCGCACAGCGCGCCGCCGCCGATGCCTTGCTCGCCGCCCTCGCGCGGGAGCCATACGCGCCGCCCGACCCCGCGACGCTCGGTGTCGGCCCGGAGACGCTGGCGGTGCTGGCGGAGGAAGGGAGCATCGTCCGTGTCGCGGAAGGAATCATTTTTTCGCGCGATGCATACGACCGCATGGTGCTGCAGACGCTCGCACTGATAGACGCGCACGGCAGCGTCACACTCGCGCAGTTCCGCGACGCGGTCGGCACGAGCCGCAAGTATGCGCAAGCGGTGATGGAATACCTCGACGCGCGACGGATCACGCGGCGGGCGGGCGATGCGCGCCTGCGTGGCCCACTGGCGCGGGAGATCGCACCACCAGTCGGCTGAATCGTCAATGGTGATGGCAGACTTCCAGCCTGCGTTTCAACCAGGATGGAAGCCTGCCATCACCGGAAATTTCCCGCGAAATGGAGAAGTTTTCACGAATGGAACGCGAACGTCTTGATCCCTTCGACATCCTCGCGTCGCTCGGTGTCACCGATGCTACAGCGGCGGCGCCCGTTTCCGGCGGTCAAGACGCGGCAATCTGGCGTGTCGAGCATGGCGGTCTCGTCTCCGCATTGCGGGTCTTCCGCCCCGACCAATTGCGCGGCTGCCAGCGAGAAACGATGACCATCCGCGCCGCCATCGCGAGCGGTCTGTCCGTCCCCACCGTTCGCGCGGAAGGCACATGGCGGGAGCATCCGGCAATGCTGCTCGCGTGGTGTCCAGGGGAGACGCTGCTGGCGGCGGTCGCGCGGCAACCATGGCGCGTCTGGTCATTTGGGACGATGTTCGGGCGGATGCAGGCGCGCATCCATGCCGTGACCGCGCCGGAAGCGCTCCGCCAATCGCCGGACATGTGGCTCGATTGGGGAGGGCCGCTCGACCCGCGATTGCGGGATCATCTCCGCGCGACGGCAACGCGCACGGATACGCTTCTGCATCTCGATTATCATCCGCTCAATGTGATGACGGATGGCAAACAGATCACCGGCGTGCTCGACTGGCCGAACGGACGCGCCGGTGATCCGCGTGCCGATCTCGCGCGGACGCTGGTCGTGCTCCGTTTCCCGCCTGCTATTTCCGTGCGCCCGCACGAGGCTGCCACCATGCGCGTCTTCCTGCGAGCGTGGTGGTTCGGCTATCAACGGAGTGCAGGGCCGGTGCGTAACATGGGACCGTTCTATGCGATGGCGGGGATGCAGACGGTGCGGGATCAGGAACGCAAAATAGGACTACCGGGCCGCACGATTCAGTCATCTGACCTCGACCCCCTCCGTCGCTGGACGGATCATTGGATGCATCGTATTGGGCTGTGATGGTAAACTGTACGTGCGCGCCGTAGTCCAGTGAGATGCGCATGAGGCACGCAGGAATAAGGGAATACCTTTATGGAGAAATTTTACCCCTGTCTTCGATCACGAGGGTGACTGGTGGATTGGCTACGTAGAAGAGTTGCCGGGAGCGAACACGCAGGGGCGTACACTCGACGAAGCACGCGAGAATCTCAAAGAAGCGGTAGATCTCGTTCTTGAAGCCAATCGGGAAGTGGCACACCGTGAATTTGTCGGCAGAGAGATTGTTCGCGAAGAACTCGTACTTTCCTCCGAATGAAACGGCATTCGTTGTTGAAGGACCTCAGAGAGCATGATTGCAAATTCCTCCGCGAGGGGTCAAAGCACAATATTTACCGAAACACGTTGAATGGGAAGACCTCAATAGTACCACGGCATATCGAAATTGCCGACATCCTCGCCAGAAAAATCTGTAAAGACCTTGCTATCCTACCGCCACGATAAACGTCGAGCCTGTTGCGAACGCTGTGATAGACTAGTGAGCGCGCGGTATGCGCCCGGACAGACTTTCCCATGAGAGAGGCAATCACGATGGTTCAGACCCGACCCGAAGCCGCCGAGGCGTATCTCGATACGCTGCCACCACCCGCCGAATTTCCTGATGCGCGGGGGCGGTATGGCCGATTCGGTGGACAGTATGCGCCCGAAACGCTGATGCCCGCGCTTGCCGAACTGGAAACGGCGTATCACGAGGCGCGCAATGACCCGGCCTTTCTCCACGAGATGGGCGATCTGCGGCGACATTACGTCGGCAGACCGACGCCGACCTACCACGCAAAGGCGCTCTCCGACCGACTCGGTGGCGCGCAGATCTGGCTGAAACGGGAAGACCTCGCGCATACCGGCGCGCACAAGATCAATAATGCGCTCGGTCAGGGCTTGCTCGCCAAGCGGATGGGCAAACCGCGCGTGATCGCGGAGACTGGTGCGGGGCAGCACGGTGTCGCCACCGCGACCGTCTGCGCGATGCTCGGTTTCGAATGCGTCGTCTACATGGGCGAGGTGGACATCGCGCGGCAATCGCTCAACGTCTTCCGCATGAAGTTGCTCGGCGCGACGGTCGTACCCGTTGCCAGCGGGTCGCGCACGCTGAAGGATGCGCTCAATGAGGCGATCCGCGACTGGGTGACGAATGTGCGGACGACGTACTACATCATCGGCACGGTGGCGGGGATGCATCCGTACCCGATGATCGTGCGCGATTTCCAGGCGATTATCGGGCAGGAGGCCCGCGCGCAACTGCTCGCGCAGGCGGGGAAACTGCCCGATGTCGTGCTCGCGTGCGTCGGCGGCGGCTCGAACGCGATGGGCATGTTCCACGCCTTCGTGCCGGACACGAATGTGCGGCTGATCGGCGTCGAGGCGGCGGGGCGGGGGATCGAGACGGGCGCGCACGCCGCAAGCATCGTCGCCGGGCGCGTCGGCGTGCTGCACGGCTCGCGCACCTACGTTATCCAGGATGCGGACGGTCAGATCATGGAGACGCACTCGATCTCGGCGGGCCTCGACTATCCCGGCGTCGGCCCCGAACTCGCGTGGCTCGCGGACGCCGACCACGCGCAGTACGTCGGCATTACGGACGTCGAAGCGCTGTCAGCCTTGCAGACGCTCTCGCAGACCGAGGGGATCATCCCCGCGCTCGAATCGGCGCACGCCATCGCCCACGCCATCAAGATCGCGCCGACGATGCCGAAAGATGCGATCATCGCTGTCTGCCTCTCCGGTCGCGGCGATAAGGATATGGGGACGGTTGCTAGCGCTTTGGGAGTGACGCTGACATGAGCAATGAGAAGGGCATCGTAGGAGCGGTTCGCGAACCGCCCTCTCCGGATCGCACGAATCAAAGAGCAACGGGAGTCGCGCGTATCCGCGATGCTTTTGCCCGCGCGAAGGCAGAAGGACGCGCCGCATTTATCCCGTACATCACGGTCGGACACCCCGATCGCGAGACGGTCGCGGCGGTTGTCCCGGCACTCGTCGAAGCAGGCGCAGACATCATCGAACTCGGCGTACCCTTCTCAGACCCGCTGGCGGACGGCGTCGTCATCCAGCGCAGCACGCAGGCCGCCCTCGCGAACGGCGTGACGCTCGATGTCTGTCTCGACGATGTGCGAAGGCTGCGGAAGGCGGGCGTCACGGTGCCAATCGTCTTCCTCGGCTATACGAATCCGATTGTCCAGAAAGGCGAGAAAGTATTCGCCGCACTGTGTGAGAAAGCGGGCGTGGATGGCGTCATCGTCGCCGATCTCCCACCCGAGGAGGCGGGCGACCTTCGTACCGCCTGCGACCGGCACGGCGTCGCGGTGATCGCGATGCTCGCGCCGACCAGTACAGAGAAGCGCATCACGCAGGTTGCGGCCTTGGCGACGGGGTTCGTTTACTGTGTCGGCCTGACGGGTGTGACGGGAGCGCGAGATGCCCTCGCGACCGATCTACGCGGCTACCTGGATCGGGTGCGGCAGCACGTCTTGATTCCCATTGCCGTCGGATTCGGCATCTCGCGCCCGGAGCATGTCGCGTCGGTCGGTGCGATGGCGGACGGCGTGATTGTCGGCAGCGCGCTGGTGCAACGGCTCGATGACCTGCCCCCGGCGGAACGCGCATCCGGCGCCGCCGACTTTGTGCGCTGGCTGAAGGGAACGGAGTGAGCGATGGTTGTGCGGGGTGTGCGGGGGGCGACGACAGCGACGGCGAATACGGCGGAAGAGATCATTGAGGCGACTCAGGAACTGATCGCCGCGCTCGCCCACTTCAACGAATTGAGCACCGACGAGATCGCCAGCGCCATCTGGACGACGACGCGCGACCTCACCGCCGAGTTTCCGGCGAAGGCGGCACGGCAGGTCGGGTGGGCGGATGTGCCGCAGATGTGCGCGCATGAAATGGATGTGCCAGGCGCACTGGCGATGTGCATTCGCGTGACGCTTCATGTTAACACCGAGAAGAGCCAGCAGGAAATTCGCCATGTCTATTTGCGTGGCGCGACCGTTCTCCGGCCGGAATACGCGGTGGACACATCGGCAACAGCCGCTGATCGCCGCTAACTGATTCTCGTCGCTCGCGCTCGTACGCGGCCTCTCCATGTGCCCGCCTGCGAATCAATCCAAACAATCAAACCCGGTGTACTGAAGCACGACAGGCCATGTCAGCGACTTCTCTCAGTGGAAGTCAGAGCATGGGCATCGCCAATACTCAGTGGGCTGAATATGCCTGCCAACCATGTTTCGTGAAGATGAAAGGACTCGATACCGCAATGGACCGCTATCTGGCGATCACCGCTCTCATTCTTCTCGGTGCGTTCGGGTTTCCGGTGCCGGTGCCGCTCGCCGGTCTACTCGCGGCTGCCGGAGTCTTCGCGGCGCATGGCGAGTTGTGTGTCTCCCTCCTCATTATCCTGGCTGCGAGTGGCGCGATCTTTGGAGATACGCTCGGATATGCGGCCGGGCGGCTCGGTATGCGTCTGTATCTGCGCCATAGCGTGGCTCCCACTACCCGGGCATCGCAACCAGTGCGGCGGTTGCAGACGCTCACAGCGAAGATACTGGCCCTTAAAATCGTTACGCGGTCGGTCGGATGGTCCACTGAGCGGCTTGCCCATGGTGGGAGTATGGCCACCCTGATCGTCCTCAGCAGGACGGTGCTGGGTGCGTTCGGCCCGGCCATCAATATCCTCAGTGGCGCGCGGCGGTACCCAGTTGGGCGCTTCCTCCTCTATGACGCGGTAGGCGAGTTCGTCTGGGTGGGGGCGTATGTGGGGATCGGTTTTGCGATCGGGATGCGCGGAGGCGATGCGAACGATCTGCTGCGGAATCCTGTCGTGATCGTCTTCGCGATTGCCCTCATGATCCTGCCGATGGCGATTACCGCACGAATCAAACCGGCGCCACAGGCGTTGCGCCTTTCGTAACGCGCCAATCAGTTTCGTACATCTCACGTTTGAAGCCTGAAACCGCATGGTTTTTCTCGTCACGCCCTTGCGTCGAGAGGAAGGATCGTCGTCACGAATGCACATCACATTGTCACAGCCACACACACTACGACATTCACAGGCGCCGGAAAACTCGGCGGCGGTACAATTGATCTCCGTTATCAAGCCACCTGTGCCGCGTCGCGCATTCATCCGCTGGGCCGTGTTCTCGCTTCTCGGCGCATTCACCGCGACGAGTGCGGTTGCGACCTATCAACTGCTCTATCCGACGAAAGTGACGGGATTTGGTGCGAAAGTTGCGGCAGGTAGTGTTGAGGAGATCACGGTGCTCCTCGCGCATCAGAAGTACGTGCGCAATGCACCCGGGCACTTCTATCTCCTGCCTGCGACGGAAGACGCAGCGATTGCCGTCTACTGGAAGTGCGTCCACCTCGGTTGCACCGTACCGGCCCCCAATCCCGACCTTGTTGGCAATATCCAATGCCCATGCCACGGCTCACTCTACAATGGGAAGACGGGAGGTTTGATCCACGGCCCTGCCACCCGTGCGCTCGATTACTTTCCAATCACGGTGGAGAACGGGAATGTGATTGTGGATACGGGCAAGGTTATCACGCGGCAAGACTTCGATCCGGGACAGGCAACGAGACTCAGATAATCGTTGGCACAGGCTGGAACGCCTGCAACCAGACCATTTCTATGTACTCGTCTATGCGCGCACTCATCGCCGAATGACGGCCGGCAGATAGGCGTTGACGGCAGGCAACGTCCAGTAGTACCCTCGCTGCGGTGTTTCACGGCAGGGCGCAGTCGTCGCACGGTTGGCCGTGGAACGGAAGGGATCGCCGCTCCATGCCCACCAATGCACTTCCCATCGCGACACATGATCGGCAGGCGCCGCCCGGTGACACGATCGAGCGCGAGGAACCCGCTGCGCCGCGCCGCTTCGGTGGGGTCATCCCGGAGAACGAAACGCCGAAGATGCTGCGCGCGGCGGTTCTGCGGCTCGCATGGCCCTCGATTGTCGAAAACCTGCTCCAATCGCTTGTGCAGATCGCGACGACCGCGATGGTATCGCGCCTTGGTGCGGCCGCACTCGCCGGGGTCGGGGTCGGCAATCAACTGATGCAAGTTGGCATCTCAACCTTTTTCGCCGTCAGCACGGGTACGACGGTGCTCGTCGCGTACAATATTGGCGCGGGCAGTCCACGCGAGGCGGGGCAGGCGGCGAAGCAGTCGTATTTCATCGGCATCGTCCTCTCGGTGATCGTCGCGATTCTCGGCTTTCTTTTTTCTGCGCCGCTGATCCGGCTCCTTGGCGCGGAACCGGCCGTTGTGGCGGAGGGCGCGAAGTTCCTGCGCATCGAGGCGCTCGGAACGATCTTCCTCGTCACGATGTTCATTTCCAGCGGCATCCTGCGCGGTTCGGGCGATACGCGCACGCCGATGCTCGTCACGCTTTCGATCAACTTCATCAATATAGGAGTATCGCTGCCGCTGATCTTTGGCCTGGGGCCATTGCCGCATCTTGGCGTCGTCGGGGCGGCGTGCGGCAACATCGTGGCGAGGTTCATTGGCTGCGTCGTCCTCGTCTCGATTGTCTGGCGCGGCCGACGGGGCGTCAGCATCGCCGGGCGGGTCGGCTGGAAACCGCGCTGGACGCTGATCAAACGGCTGATAGACATTGGCCTGCCGAGCATGCTGGAATCGCTTTTCCGTTCCGGTGGTATGACGATTTTCGCGGCGGTGATCGTCAGTCTCGGCACGGTCGCCTATGCCTCACAGCAGGTCGCGAACATCTTCTGGCAAATGACTCTCTTTCCCGGTTTCGGCTTCTCGACTGCCGCGCTGACGCTCACCGGTCAGTCGCTCGGCGCGGGAAAGCCGGAACGTGCCGCCCTCGCGACCTGGGTAGCGACGCGCGCCTGCACGATCTGGATGACCAGCATGGGCATCGTCTACTTCTTCTTCGGGCCGCTGCTGGTCATCCCGTTCAGCGCGGGCGATCCGCACATTGCCAGCATCGCCGCGCACGCCCTGAAAGTGCTGACCTTCTCGATGCCGATTCAGGCAACGGGCCTCGTGCTGGCAGGGAGCCTGCGCGGTGCAGGCGATACGCGCTGGCCAATGTTCTCGACCGGCGCTTCGATGTGGTTTGTCCGTATCCCGGCGGCGTATCTCTTCGGCGTCGTCCTCGGCCTCGGCATTCCCGGTGCGTACCTCGGTTTGATCCTCGATGCGGCCGTCACGTCCAGCCTCAACCTCTGGCGCTATCGGAGCGGTCGTTGGCAGACCGCGCGTAGCCTGAGCGCTGCGCCAGCGCGGTGAAAGAACCTATCCCCCGGCCCCTTCCCACGCCGAGGGACGGAAAGCGGGCGGGGGTAGGTTTTCTCACCTGGTGTATGATGATGCCGGAGGACGTATGACCGTGATGGATCGGCGGAAGATAGCAGTGCGGTGGCAGCCGGTGGATGGCAACTGGCGGGCCTTCGGCGTGCGCCTGCTCGTCCTCAATGTCGGGCTGATGCTCTTCGCCTTCGCGCTGGTGCTCGGCTATCGCTCCGGACTCGGGCTGAATGCGTGGAATATTTTTCAGATCGCTCTGACGAAATACATCCCGATTACCCCCGGCCAGATGTCCATCGCGGTCGGCGGCATCATGATCCTTGTGGCGTGGCGAGCGGGCATTCCCCCCGCCCTCGCGACCGTCTGCAACATGGTCTTCGTCGGCCTCTGGTTCGACTTCTTCGCCGCCCGCATACCGAAGGCAGATCGCGTCGTCGTCGGCCTGCCGATGCTAATCGGCGGCGTCGTTCTCATCGGGTGGGCCTCGGCGATCTACATCAAAGCGGGGTTAGGCGCGGGACCGCGCGATTCGTTCATGCTTGCAGTCGTCCGCAAGACGGGCTGGAATGTCGGTATCGCGCGGTTCGCGATCGAGGGGACGGTCTTCGCGCTCGGCATCACGATGGATCGCTCACAGGTCGGCATCGGCACGCTGGCGTTCACCTTCGGCATCGGGCCAATGCTGGCGTGGTCGTTCCGCGTTCTGCGCATCCCGCCGGGTGGTCGGATCGCACCCGTCGCGCCCGTCGTGCCGGTGGCGGAGTTGACTGCCAAGTGACGAGTAACGAGTCAAAAGTAACAAGGCAAAAGAAGGGCGCAGCAACATGCTCCTCTTTACTTGTTACTTGCTCCTCGTTACTTCCCGGTCATTGCTAGGCACTGCTAACATCTAGGTCGGACACACTCCGGGGCTCCGGTCATCTGGTATACTACATTGATGAAAACAAAACCTATTGTTTATGTAATTTGTGGATTTATCGGTGCAGGTAAAACTACTTTTGCAAAGAAGCTAGAAGAAAAAACTGGTGCAGTGAGAATCACGAAAGATGAATGGTCAATCAGTAATAATTGGAAACGATCCCACAATTGATGGATATGCGGAATGGGATACGAAAATCATCGAGTTATCGCGGAATGTTGCATTCCAACTTGCTGAGAAAGGTATTGATGTCATTATGGATGAGGGATTTTGGGAAAAGGAGACACGAGATAAAATGAAGAGAAGAATAGAGGCAATTGGTGCTCAAGTGGTGCTGTATTATCTTGACACTCCGATAGAAACGATGCGTGAAAGAGTTGTGGGAAGAAACAATAATCTTACTAAAGAATCATTTAAGATTAGCAGAGAAATGCTAGACAATTACTTAAAGTATTGGGAACCTCCTACTGAAGATGAAGATTACGTTCTCGCCAGTGAGGTGAAATAAAACCCTGATTGCTAGCAGGCGTTCATGCAGAGCAGGGCGAACAACGATGCCCAGACTTTGAGCATGAACCCCGCGTTGGTGCGCGCATGAAGCCGCTGCACACCCCACAGGGCAATCGCATCTAAATGAGGGGTATCCGGTAGGATGAGCCGTCGGCAGATCGCACATCGCGCGGAGGCTCGCTATGGATCAATCGCCCGGTTCGACGATCATCGATCACTTCGCCACGCTCAC
>JAABUU010004772.1_pt1 | contig 15696 bp, 17 predicted proteins | sample 5559301 | NCBI WGS metagenome assembly JAABUU01 (sample SAMN10711884, study PRJNA513360) | rock metagenome | isolation source: Antarctica rocks | place: Antarctica: Victoria Land, Richard Nunatak white | reverse complement strand
GATGTCGGCATCGGTCGCGAAGGCGCGCGCGAGGCCGACCCGCTGCTGCATGCCGCCCGACAGTTCGTGGGCATATTTGTCGGCCCAGCGGTCGAGCCCCACCATGGCGAGCTTCTCGTCCACGATGGCGTCGCGGGCGCGGCGGCCCATGCCGCGCAGTTCGAGCCCCATGCCGACGTTGTCGCGCACGCTGCGCCAGGGCAGCAGCGCGAATTGCTGGAACACCATGGCGACGCCGCCCGAGCGCAGGTCGCGCAATGTCGCGGTGCTGCAGCCGCACACATCGACCGTGCGGCCGCGGTGATGGACCGCGACGCTGCCGCGCGCCACGCGGTTCAGGCGGTTGACGGCGCGCAACAATGTCGATTTTCCGGAGCCCGACAGGCCCATGAGGACGCAGATCTCGCCCGGCTGGACCGCGAGATTGGCACCCGCCACCCCGATCACATGGCCGGTCGCGGCCAGGATCTCGTCGCGGCCCCGGCCCGCGTCGAGCATGGCGAGCGCGTGTTTCGGGGTCCGCCCGAACACGATATCGACGTCGCGGAACGTGATGGCGGCCGTCACGGCGGCGGCGCCATGCCGGAACCCGTCATCGGGTCCCGTCGGGAGCTGCGGGCCGGCGGAACAGCCGGTCGAGCAGCACGGCTACCAGCACGATAGCGATGCCGGCTTCGAACCCCATGGCGGGCCGCACCTGGTTCAGCGAGCGCAGCACCGGCACGCCGAGCCCGCCCGATCCCACCATGGTGGCGATCACCGACATCGACAGGGCCAGCATGATGGCCTGGGTCAGCCCCTCCATGATGGCCGGCAGGGCATGGGGCAGTTCCACCTTGCGGAGCAGCTGCCAGGGCGTGGCGCCGAAAGCCTCTCCGGCCTCCCGCAGCGGAAGGGGGACGGACGCGATGCCGAGTTGGGTCATGCGGATCGGCGCGGGAATCGCGAAGATCACGGTCGCGACGATGCCCGGCACCACGCCGAGGCCGAACAGCGACAGCATGGGGATCAGATAGACGAAGGTCGGCAGCGTCTGCATCAGGTCGAGCACCGGCCGTAGCACCCTCCCGAGCCGCGGGCTCTGGCCCGCCAGAATGCCCACCGGCACGCCGACCAGCATCGAGGCGGCCGTGGCGTAGAAGGTGATCACCAGGGTCGTCACGGTCTCGTTCCAGTATCCCTGGTTGAGGATGAAGGCCAAGGCCAGGATCGCGAAGACCGCCAGGGGCCAGGAGCGCCGCAGCGCATAGGCCAGCGCTCCCACGAGGCAGCAGAAGAGGAGCGGCGGCAGCGCCCCGACCACATCGACCGTGTGGCCGATGAGGAAGCTGAGCCCGTCGGAGACGTGGTCGAAGAACAGGCCTGAGCCGTCCTTCAGCGCGTTCATGCCGTTGCTGAGCCAGGCGCCGATCGGGATCTTATGGGCGGTGATCAGGCCCGTCACGGGGTCCATGGGTCGGCTCCGGCAGCGCGCGGGGCGGGATCGGCGGGCCTAGGTCGGCCGCCCGCCGCCTATCGATCGGAGGGCTTCAGAGTCCAAGGCTGGCCTTGACGGCCGGCAGGCCAGGCTGGCCGTCGAGCGTGGTAACGCCGGCGAGCCAGCCGTCGAGGGCTGCGGGATTGGCCTTGAGCCAGTCGATCGCCGCCTTGTCGGGCTCCTGGCTGTCGAACAGGATGGAGCCCATGATCTGGTTCTCCATCGGCAAGGTGAACTTCAACTGGTCCAGGAACCTGCCGAGGTTCGGGCATTCGGAGCGCAGGCCGGCCCGCACGTTGGTCAGCACCGTGGCGCCGCCGTAGTTGGGGCCGAATACGTCGTCGCCGCCCGCGAGATAGTCCATCTTGAACTTCGTGTTCATCGGGTGGGGCTCCCAGCCCAGGAAAACGATCGGTTCGTTGCGTTTATCGGCCCGCTCCACTTGCGCCAACATGCCCTGTTCGCTCGACTCCACGAGGTCGAAGCCTTTCAGCCCGTACTTATCGTCCTTGATCATGCCAAGGATGAGCCGATTGCCGTCGTTGCCGGGCTCGATCCCGTAGATCTTGTTGCCGAGCTTATCCTTGAACTTGGCAATGTCTGAAAAGCTCTTGAGGCCTTCCTGGAAAATCCTGTCCGGCACGGCGAGCGTGTATTTGGCGCCGGTGAGGTTGGTGCCGACAACGTCGACCGTCTTGTCGTCGATGAAAGGCTTGCGGTCGGCCTCCATGGTGGGCATCCAATTGCCCAGGAACACGTCGACCTGCTTGTTGTGCAGTGATTGATAGGTCACAGGCACGGACAGCACGTCAGTGTGCGGCGCGTAGCCCAGGCCCTTCAGCACCGCCGAGGTCGTGGCCGTGGTGGCCGTGATGTCGGTCCAGCCGACGTCCGAGAACTTGATCGTCTTGCAGGTCTGCGGATCCCCGGCCGCCATGGCGGTCCCGGCCGCGCCGACGGCCCCGGAAAGGGCTGCAAGAATGGCCGCCAATGCGGCCCCAACGGTCGTGCTGCGCATGCTGTCCTCCTGTAGCGGGCAGCCCTGCGGTGCCGGCCCGCGCGGCCCATCCCCGAAGCTAGACCAGGGCGAGGCCGAACGCGATGGGAGAATGCAGGCTGCGGCAGGCGCCTCCCGTGCCCAAATGAGAGCGGATGCCGCAGCACCGGGATGCACCGCTCCGATGAACCTCCTTTCCGGCTTCCGGTCGCTGTTCCGCCGCGCGTCGGGCCGCGGAACCCCGGCGCTCCCCGCCGGCCGGCGTATCTACGCGGTCGGCGACATCCACGGCTTCCCGGATCGGCTCGACGATCTCCTGGGGCGTATCGAACGAGACCTCGCAGGCGCGCTCCCGAAACGGGCCGAGATCGTGTTCCTCGGCGATTACATCGACCATGGGCCCGGCTCGGCCGCCGTGATCGACCGCCTCGCGCGTCACGACGCTCCGTGTCCCATCGTGACGCTGCGGGGCAACCACGAGGCCATGATGCTCGATGCCCTATCGGACCCGAACGCCATGGAGACTTGGTGCGGCGCGGGGGGCGATGCCACGCTCCGGTCCTACGGCGTCGACCCGGCGAAGCCGGGCCGGCGCAAGGGCTGGGCCAAGGCCCGGGCAGCCCTCCTCGAACGTCTGCCCGACCGGCATCGCGCCTTTCTCGACGGGACGCTGCTCCATCACACGGTCGGAAGCTTCACCTTCGTGCATGCGGGGTTGCGGCCCGGCGTGCCGCTCGAGCGCCAAAGCCCCGAAGATCTGCTCTGGATCCGCAAGGAATTCTTCGGCGCGGCGGACAGCTTCGAGGGCGTGGTCGTGCACGGCCATACGCCGTGCCGCCGGCCCGAGAACGAGCCGCACCGCATCAACGTCGACACGGGCGTATTCAAGTACGGGATGCTGACCTGTGCGGTGCTGGAGGGCACCGAGCGGCGCTTTTTGTCGACCCGCGACTGACCCGCGCGCCGTCGATCGGCCCGTCAGATCGCCTGCAAGGCCTGCAGCCGCGTCTGGACGCTGCGGGCCGCCTGCCATTCCGCGGCGAACTCGGGCGAGACGCGGTAGCGCTCGCCGTCACTTTCGTACCAGCCGCCCTGGTCGAGGCTCGGGACCGAGCCGTCGCCGTGAACCACTGCGGTGATACGGCCGAGCGCGCTCGTCACGAGGTCGGGAGAGCCGTGGCGGCGGGCGATGTCTGCGGCCGAACCCCGGCCGGCCGCGACATCGTCGATGATCTCCATGTAGCGCACCGCCGGCGCGGTCCAGCGGTCCTCTTGTAGCCGGGTAAGGGCCGTGTCGACATGGTTCTTCCAGACTGCGTTGCTCATGCAGGCCTCCCTGGGAGCGCGGACACTAGGCTGGCTTCGACGTTCCTGCAATGCGCGACGGTGCCGCCACGCGAATGTGAACGGGACATGAGGGTCAAGGGTCCGTCGCCCTCACCCCGGCACCCGGATGCGAGCCATGGCGAGCGCGTCGACGAAGCGGCCGGCCGTGAAAGCGCAATCGCGCAGCGTCCCCTCGGTTTCGAAGCCGAAACGCCGGTAGAGGCGGATCGCCGTGGCATTGTCGGTATAGACTGTGAGTTCGAGCCGCCGGATGGCGAACCAGTTGTCGGCGCTGTCGACCAGAGCGGCCAGCAGCGCCGTGCCGATACCCCGGCCCACATGGGCGTCGTGCACACCCATGCCGATCGCCGCGATGTGGGCGCGGCGTCCCTCGAAGCGCCGCCATCCGGCGCTGCCCAGGATGGCGCCGTCCCGCTCCGCCACGAGGGCGAGGTCGTTGGCGCCCTGACCCTCGAGGAAATGCCGCGTCTCCTCGGGGCTGCGGTAGGGGAGGCGCAGGGTGCCGGAGCGGAAGCCCGGCATGGCGCCGATCATCGCCAAGCCCTCGAAATCGGAGACACGCGCGGCGCGGATCACGACGCCGGCCGACGGGCTCGCGGGTTCGGGTGGAGCGTCGGGCATGGTGGCTCTCCTGGTCGCGCCGGATCCGGAGCCTACAAGACCCCCACCCGCCAGGGTCCGACAGGGTGAGGGGCAACGGGCCATCGTGGCTGTCGCGGCGCAGGCTGCTGAGGTCGGACGAGGGGACCGATCGCAAGGTTAAAGCTGCGGCCGCGGCCGCCTGTTCCGCAGCGGCGAGGCCGTCGCGTCTCTCGTGAGGCCGGTCCCGCCAGTCCTGTCTCTGGGACCGCATCGTCGAGCGGGCTCCACGGCTGTCGCGCGGCGGTCGACCGCCACTCAGAGTCGAGTGAGGTTCTGCCGGGGTAGGTTAGGTCTGGCGCGGTCGCGGGCTCGCGTTGATCCCGGGGCTCGATCGTGCGCTATGGCGCCGTATGGGTCTTTGCGGGCCACGGAGCCGTGGTTCCCGCGTGAACCCTCAATCCGGGCTCGGAGACGAAAAGATGAAGTTTTTGGTGACCTATCGGGAGCGACGTGCCGACTTCGATCCCGTCGCTGCCCAGCGCCGCGCCGCCCGTCTCCTCACCGAGCGCGCCATGCCGGCCGGTCTCAAGGTCCACGAACTCCTGTCCCGCATCGGCGGCGGCGGCGGCTATGCGGTGGTCGAGACGACCGACGCCGAGGACCTCCAGCATCTGGCCGGGCTGTTCATGGCCTACGAGTGCCGGATCGAGCCTGTGATCGATTTGTCGTTCAACGAGGCAGCCCGTCCCGGCAGCAAGGCCGGCGGCACCGAGCCGGGCGAGCACGTCCCCCTGTCCGAGATGCCGCCCTCCGAACCCCACGAGGGCGCCTTCTCGGGCGACGACGTCTACGATACCGAGGACTGAGACGTCAGGACCGGTCGGCGCGGCGCGGGATCGCGAGATAGCCGAGCCGCTGCACTTCCTGCCGCGCCTGGGCCAGCATGTCGAGCGCTGTCCCGACCATTCCCAGTGCTGCCCCGGACCCGATCAGGCCGAGCGACAGGCAGGAAGCCGGGCAGAGCCGCAGCGTGGCATGCCAGTGGTCGATCTCGAGGAGCGGCAGCGCCAAGGCGACACCGGCCGCCACCAGGGCGAGGCCCGCGAGGCCAAAGACGCGCCGAGGCCGCTCATTCACCAGAAGCCACGCCACGAGCCTCAGCAGCCTGGCCAGCGCGCGAGGGTCGTCCCGGGTGACCGGTTGTCGCGGCGGGCTCGGGCGGTCGATGGCCGCCACCTCGCCGATCGGCATGCGCAGCTTGAGGGCGTGAAGCGTCAAGGTCAACGCCGTGTCGAGGTCGCCCGTTTCGGCCTGATAAGACCTCGCGAACCGCCTCGAGCAGCCCTTGTAACCCGACATCATGTCGGTGCTGCCGCGCCCGAACAGGAAATCCACCGTCCAGTCGAGCAGCCGTGCGCCGAGGTCCGCTTGGGGGTCGACCGACATGCGCAGCCGCGCGACATTGACGAAATCGCGGTCACAACTCTCGATCTCGGCGACGATCGCCGGGGCTAGGCAGGGGTCGCTTCGGTCGGCATCTGCCAGGATGAAGATGTCGGCATCGATCTCGGCGAAGATGCGCCGGAGAAGCCCGTTCGGACTGGCCGCCACGACGAGGCGCGACACGGCCCCTGCCGTCTCCGCCGCAGCCGCGCAATCCGGCCTGCAGCCGTCATGATAGAAGAAGATTTCGGCTCCGGGCAGCACGGTCCCGAAGCCGCGTATGGCCGCGGCGATGCGATCCGGCGCACTCGAACGGGTCATCACCACGGCGATATCCGGTGCCGGCACGGCACGGCTCTGCGCCATAAAAGCCGCTGGCCTCGCCACCGTCGCGCGGCCACGCGGCACCGCGACGGGCTTGGTCGCCGTCAGAACAGGCATGGACTCTACGCGCCTCGCCGATGATCGAGCGTCACGGTAGAGCCACAACCTTAACGATTTGCCGGGCGGAGGTCCGATCGGAACGGCTCCGGAGCCGCGCGCACGCTTGCCCGTCAGCCCTTCACGCGGGCTTTGCGGGCCGCATAACGCGCATCGCGGGCCACCTTTCGATCGGCCTCGTCGGACAGGATGCGGGCTGCCCGCTCCAGCCGTGCCGATTCCGCCGCGGCCTTCTCCTGCTCAAGCAAAGCTTGCCGCGCGGCTTCCGCCGCCGCGGCGGCAGCCTCCCTGGCGGCCTTCTCCTCGGCTTCGCGCGCCAGCTGGATGCGCCGCGCCTCGTCCTTTTCGGCCACACGTTTGGCACGCGCCGCCGCGATCGCCTCGCGCTCGGCTTGCTTGCGCAACACGTCCGGATCGTCGTCGGCGGGCTTCGCCTTCAGTTTTTCGACCAGGGCCTGCTTGGCCGTGGCGGCGGAGGTGATGCGGTCGGCGAAATTCGCGTTGTTGTATCTACCCACTGTTGGTCCATGTTCGAGTTCGGCCGGGCCGAGGAACGTCCGCGCTGCGCAGCCGCGAAAAGGCGCCGGCTAACCACCGGGCGCCCGCATGATATAAGGTCGAAGCCGCTGCGTGAAAAGCTCCGGCAGGTTCGACATCGCTCCGATACGATGGAAATTCCGATATGATGGAATGGTGAGGGCGGCCGGACGCCCGGGGGACGCGGGATCGATGGCGATGCGACCGACGGGCGGCGGCACCAGCCGGGACGAAGCGGAAGGCGGGGAGGCCCGCTCGGCCATCGGGACAGCGGCGCGCTACGCTGCCCGGGCGACCGATCCCGTCCGCGAGACACGCCGGATTCTCGATGCGATCGCCGAAGCCGCGGGGCGCTCGATCTTCACGCTCGCGACGGCGGATCGGGCCATGGCGGAGGCCCATGCTTCCGCCGCCCGTTGGCAGGAGGGGCGCCCCCGGGGTTGTCTCGACGGGGTCGCGATCGCCTGGAAGGACCTGTTCGACCTCGCCGGCGAGGTGACCACGGCCGGATCGTGCGTCCTCGACGGCGAGCCGGCGGCCGAGCGCGATGCGGACCTCGTCGTACGGCTCGCCGAGGCCGGCGCGGTCGCGGTCGGCCGGGTCAACATGACCGAATTCGCCTATTCGGGGCTGGGCCTCAACCCGCACCACGGCACGCCCGTCAATCCCTGGAGCCGGGACGAGCCGCGCGTTCCCGGTGGATCCTCGTCGGGGTCTGCCGTCGCGGTCGCGGCCGGCCTGGTGCCGCTTTCCATCGGCAGCGACACGGGCGGATCGGTCCGTATCCCGGCCGCCTTCAACGGCATCGTGGGTTACAAGACCTCGGGGGGGCGCTGGCCCTTGGGCGGCGTGTTTCCGCTGTCGCGGACGCTCGACACGCTCGGGGTGTTCAGCCGCTCGGTCGTCGATGCGGTCGTGGTGGACGCCGCAGCGCGCGGGCTCGCCGCGCCCGATCTGCGGCGGGGCTCGCTCGCGGGGCTGCGGCTGATCGTGCCGACCAATGTCGTGATGGACGCGCTCGAGCCGGCTGTCCTCGACAACTTCGAGGCCGCGCTCGGCCGCCTCGCCCTGGCCGGGGCGCAGGTCGAGCGGCGCTCCGTTCCGGCGTTCGACGCCGTGATGGCGCTGAACGCCCAACATGGTGCCCTCGCGGCCTTCGAGGCCCACGCGCTCCACCGCGAACGCATCGCGTCCGACGCCGTATCGCGGATGGACCGGCGCGTCGTGGCGCGCTTGCGCGGCGCGGCCACGATCCCGACCGGCAGCCAGCGGATCATCCGCGAGACCCGGACCCGCTTGGTCGAAGAAGCCGCCGCCCTCTTCGACGATCGCACGCTCGCGGCCTTTCCGACCGTGCCCCACGTGGCGCCCGCCATCGCGGCCCTCGAGGCCGACGACGCCCTTTTCGTCAGGACCAACAGCAAGACCCTGCGCAATACGATGCTCGGCAACATGCTGGACTGGTGCGGTATTTCGATCCCCTCCGGGTTCGGCGAGGCCGGCCTTCCTACCGGCCTGCTGCTGTCCGGCGGCCCCGGCCGCGACGACCGACTGCTGGCGATCGCGCTGGCGGCCGAGGACGTGATCCGCGGCCCGGCAGATTTTCGCACTCCAGCCTCCACCTGACGGGCGGGGCAGGACCGCTATCAGCTCGCCGAGAGCTGGATCGACCGTGGCGTCGGCCAGGTGGACCGGGTCAGACCGGCCGGGGCGACGTCATGGCGGGACGGGTGTCGGGACGGTCGTCGGCGCCACCGAAGCCGTGCATCCGCAACGCCCATTGAAGCCCGACGATGGAGCCTTTGGCGCTCGGCAGGAAAGCCAGCGAGAGTGCGATCGTGACCGGGAACCAAACCGCGACGTTGAGCCACATCGGCCAGGCATAGGCGAGATCGACGGCCAGCACCGAAGCCACGATCAGGTGGCCGACCACGAAGATCGTGACATAGGGCGGGGCGTCGTCGGCCCGCTGGTGGGACAGGTCCTCGCCACAGGCGAGGCACTGCTCGCGGACTTTGAGATAGGCGCGGAACAACCCGCCCTCGCCGCAGCTGGGGCACCTGTGCAGCGCGCCCCGTAGCATGGCGCGGGTGAGGTCGCGATCGTCGGCCGTGCCGCGGCAACCGTATAGCTCGCCCTCCGGGCGCTCACCTGTCTCGGTCATGATAAGGATCCCGGATGGGGCGGCGCCCGACCAGGATCATATAGGTGGCGCGGGCCGAGGCGTCACCGAGGCGCCGGCACGGCAGCGTCATTTGATGACGAGCCGCGCGACCTGCCAGGCCGAACGGCTGTAGAAGATCTGACTCTTGAGTTCGGGTTCGCTGTCATAGGGATAGACCACGAACAGCGGACCTTTGTCCTTGACCGGCATATACTCGCCGTTGCGCTTCAACGCCAAAATGGCGTGGTGCTTGCTGAAATCCTCCATCGGGATCTCCGTCGTGTAGTCGTTGAGCGCGTAGGCCACGACGCGCTGGCCTTTGGCGCCCACGTCGGCCATGAGCTTTTCCATCGGCACGCCTTCGAACTTCATCGAGCCCTTGTACCAGGGCGTCGTCGTCTCGATCGTCACCATGCCTATCTTCTCCAGCATGGCGCGGTCGAACTGGGCCGTATCGCCCACGTTCTTCTCCGTGATCTCGCCCGAGATGGTGAGGATCGGCTTGTCGGTCGGGACCGCCAGGCCGTCCGCCTTGGCGACCTGCGCACCGAACAGTCCGGCATAGGCCAGAGCCGCGACACCGGCCCACGTCGACAGTGGATTCGTCATGTTTCAATCTTTCCGCAAATCGCAGTCGCATCGGACAGGACGGTGACGTATGATTTGTTAACGAATCGAGAAGGCCTACCGTACGAAGGCGGGTTCCGAGGCTTGGATGACACAAGTCGAACGCCTGTAATGTGCCCTTCACTTTCGTAGACGATAAGTACGGACGGCAAGGCGAGGCGGAGAAGGGCATGAACAAGGTTTCGGACGCATGGACTGTCGCTAGTCTGGGCAACCAAGCGGTTGTCGGCTTCATGAGCGACAGCGAGAAATCGGCCATGATGGCGGCCGCGGCCGGCAAGATCGAGGAGCTTTTCGACGTCCTGCTGATCGACCATCGCAACGACCATAACACCCGCGAAACGCCGGCGCGCGTCTCCAAGATGCTGGTCGAAGAAACCATGCGGGGCCGTTTCTCCTCGCCGCCCAAGATCACCGACTTCGACAATGTCGAGCGCTGCGAACAGCTGATCGTGACCGGCCCGCTCGACGTGCGATCGACCTGCGCCCATCATCTGATGCCGATCTACGGCAGCGCCACGATCGGTGTCCTGCCGTCGCGGGATGGCAAGATCATCGGCCTGTCCAAATACGACCGCATCGTCGACTATTTTTCGTCGCGTCTGCAGATCCAGGAAGAGCTGGTCAAGCAGATCGAGCACTTCATTGTCGAGAACACCGATCCGCGCGGCCTCGCGGTCAGGATCAGCGCCGTCCATATGTGCAAGAGTCACCGCGGCGTGCGGGCGTCGCGGGCGAGCCGGATGGTCAATACGACCTATTACGGAGAGTTGGCGACCAATCCGCAACTGAAGGCGGAGTTCCTGCAAGAATGTGCCATGCTCGAGCGCAATGCGGGCTGACCAGCGCGAAGCGGCGCGCGAGGCCGATTCCGTGAACCAAAGCCCCGGTCCTGCCGGTCTGACGGCCGGCCTGCAGCGCGGCGTCTATCGCTCGACCAAGACCTACGACCACAACGAGGGCCTGTCATGCTGCTTCCGGCAGTGGCGGGCCGACCACTCGCATTGTCGCTTGCTGCACGGCTACGCCCTCGCGTTCAAGTTCGTGTTCGCGGCCCATGTTCTCGACGTGCGCCATTGGTGTCTGGATTTCGGCGGCTTGAAGCCGGTCCGGCAATGGCTGCACGAAATGTTCGACCACACTCTGGTCGTGGCGGCCGACGATCCCGAACTGGCCAGGCTCGAAGAGCTCGGCAGGGCCGGCCTGGCCGACATCCGCGTGATGCCGGCCGTCGGATGCGAGGCGACGGCCCGTTTCGTTTACCTGCGGGTAAATGAAATGGTGCAGAGAGAGACCGAAAGCCGTGTTTGGGTCGACAGCGTCGAGGTGAGGGAGCACGGCGGTAATTCCGCCATTTACTCCCTCGTCTGAGTGATGCCCGACCTTCGACGGCATTGAGGGGAGTCTCTAGTCGTTCGAGCAAGGGAAAATCTGCGTGTGGTCGGTTCGGACCGGTAAGATCGTTTTCATCGCGATGATGTTCGGCCTCCTGATCGCGGCCGTGAACGTCTCGTCGCTCATTGCCCAACGGCAAGATACGCTGAAAGACGTGTCCCGCTACAACATCTGCTGGCTCGCGAGCCAGGCCAGTGCGGAATTCACGCGACTCGAGGAAAAGATCGCCGCGGTCAATATCCCGGGTTCCACGGGCGACATCGACGAAGTGCATTTGCGCTACGACATCCTGGCCAACCGATTATCCGTCATGGACGACGGCGAGTTCAAGGAGTTCGCCGACCGCGATCCCGAACATGCGGTCGTCGTGAAGGAACTGGGCGAGGTCATCGAAAAGCTTCAGCCGATGATCGACGACATCAAGAAGCCGGGTGTCGGCGAGGCTGCCCTGTCGCTTCTGGCGCCGCTCGACCCCAAGCTCGCGCAACTCGCTGCCGCGACCAACCGCTTCGGCAGCGAGAGGGTCGCCGAGGATCAACACGAACTGGCCAGGCTTCATTGGATCTTCTCCGGCGTCGTCGCCGGGCTGTTCACCTTGGGCGTGGCCTTGCTGCTGCTGTTCGGCTGGCACAACCGGCTGCTCAGCCGGGCTCGCGACAGCCTGCACGGCTTGGCTCAGGACCTTCGCCAGGTCTCGGCCGGCCTCGAACATGCCAACTCCGAGGTCAGGACCGTCAACGATCAACTGCAGGCGCGCAACGAGATCCTCCAGCGCCGCGACCGCGAGATGGGGATCCAAAACAAGCGGTTCGATGCCGCCCTGAACAACATGTCCCAGGCGCTTTGCATGGTGGATGCCAGTGACCGCCTCGTGGTCTACAATCAGCGCTTCGCCGACCTGTTCGCGCTCGAGGTGGCGCCGATCCCGGGCATCCTGTTCACCGACCTCATCGAACTCGCGTCGAGCGCGCGGCTGAAGCAGGTGCATGCCCGTCAGCGAGGCCTGCCGGCCGACGGCCCGGCCGTGGGGTTCGTCCAAGATCTCACCGACAGTCAGACCGTTTCGGTATCGCACCAGCCCATATCCGAAGGCGGCTGGGTGGCCACCTACGAGGACATCACACAGCGTCGGCAGGCCGAAGCCCAGATCACCTATCTGGCCCACCACGATTCTCTGACAGGCCTCGTCAACCGGGTGTTCTTCGGCCAACAGCTCGACTCAGCCTTGGCCCGCATCGCCCGCCGGGGCGGACAGTTCGCGGTGCAATGCCTCGACCTCGACGGCTTCAAGGACGTCAACGACAGCTTCGGCCACCCGGTCGGCGACGCCCTGCTGCGCGAAGTCGGCCGACGACTGGCCGCCAACGCGCGAGAAGGCGACATCGTGGCGCGGCTCGGCGGCGACGAATTCGCCATCCTCCAACGTGACGTGGGCCACGGCAAGGAGGGCATTCTCGCGGCGAGGATCACGGAGGTGCTGGCCGAGCGCTTCGACATCGACGGGCTGGAGATCTTCATCACTGCCAGCATCGGCATCGCCGTGGCGCCGACCGACGGGACCAACGGCGACGAACTCATGAAGAATGCCGACCTCGCGCTCTACCAGGCCAAACTCGGGGGCAAGAACATGTTCCGCGCGTTCGAGGCCGATATGGACGCGGCACGGCGGATCCGGCGCGGCCTCGAGGTCGACCTGCGCAAGGCCCTCGCCAACGGCGAGTTCGAAGTCTATTTCCAGCCGATCGTCGATGCACGGCGCGTCGCCATCACGGGCTTCGAGGCGCTGCTGCGCTGGCACCATCCCGGGCGCGGCATGGTTCCACCCGGCGTCTTCATCCCGATCGCGGAAGAGATCGGGCTGATCTCCGAACTCGGTGAATGGGTGTTGCGGGAGGCCTGCGCCCAGGCCGTGCTATGGCCGGGCCATCTGACTGTGGCGGTGAATCTCTCGCCGGCCCAGTTGAAGTCCAAGGTCTTGCTCGACGTCGTCAAGGATGCCCTGCTGCGCTCGGGCCTGACACCTGCCCGGCTCGAACTGGAGATCACCGAAAGCGTGCTGCTCTCCGATAGCGATGGCACCTTGGGGGTCCTTCACGACATCCGGTCCTACGGGGTCCGGATCGCCATGGACGATTTCGGTACCGGCTATTCGTCCCTGAGCTACCTGCGGCGCTTTCCCTTCGACAAGATCAAGATCGACCAGTCTTTCGTGCGGGAACTGTCGAGCCGCCCCGACTGCATCAAGATCGTGCGATCGATCGCGGCCCTCGGGGCGAGCCTCGGCATGACCACGACAGCCGAAGGCGTCGAGACCCTGGAGCAGTTCGAACAACTTCAGGAAGCCGGCTGCGACCAGGTCCAGGGCTACCATTTCGGCAGGCCCCAGCCTGTCGGATCCATGATCTTCACGCTCGACCGGTCCACGGCCCCGGCCCCGGCGGCTCACGCCGCCTGATGCTCGGGCTCACGACTTCCGACGCATCTCCTGGCGACGCATCGGCATGGCGTCGATGGTGGGGAGCAGCGCGTCCCTGTCGAGCGGCAGATCGGACGAGATTTTCTCCTCGCCGTCCTTGCCCACCAGAATGGCCCGAAATCTTGTCCCGCCGAAACGCCGGCGCAGCGTCGCCCCTTCGGGGGTCGCATCGTCATACGTCGCCAGCACGAGGTCGCGCTCCGCCGCGGCAGCCCCAGGGCTGCGAAGATGCGGCGCTGGACCGCGAGGTCCGGGGCTCGCCGCCAGGGCGCCCGGGCCACGACCACGCGGTAGGCTCTGCGTCAGGCCGCCAGGGGATCCTTGGCGGATCCCACCCCATCTCGGGCCGGCATGACGGTCAGGACCGCGATGGCCATCGCCCCTCATGTGCGGAATCCATGGCGACCACGCCTTCGTTCGGCCGACGCTTGACGCCGGACAGGCCTCAACGCGGCACGAACGGCCAGGTTCGTCGGCCAAGGCGATATTCCTGCTTTCGCCGCAAAGCGGGGCCATGTGCCGAGCCATGAATACGAAGTCCCCGCCCGCCCCGAACGCGTCCGATCATTTCGATGGCCGGCGCTTCTTCAATCCGGGCGTCGATGTGGACAGGAGCCTCGCCGACCTCTGGCGGTGGCGCCGCTCCGGGCAGCGGGTCGCATGGCCCGAGCAGATCGCGTCCACGCCGCCGTCGCCGCCACACCAGGCAGGGCCGGGGGAGGTTCTCCTCACCTTCATCGGTCAAGCGACGGTCCTGATCCAGGTCGAAGGATGCAACATCCTCACCGATCCCATCTTCTCGGCACGCGCGAGCCCCGTGTCGTTCGCGGGACCATTGCGGGCGCGGCCGCCCGCGATAGCGTTCGACGCCCTGCCGCCCATCGACCTGGTGCTGCTCAGTCATAATCACTATGACCACATGGACATCGCGACCCTGCGGCGTCTCCAGAACCGCTCGGCCCCGGTGGTCGTGACGGGGCTCGGGAACGGGAGACATCTGGCGCGGCTCGGCATGTCGAAGACGGTCGAACTCGATTGGTGGCAGGCCTGCGCGCCGGCCGAGGGGGTCGAGGTCACCTTCGTTCCGGCCCAGCACTGGTCGAGCCGCACGCCCTTCGACAGGCGTCGCACGTTGTGGGGCGGGCATGTCGTGGGCGTAGCGGGAACCCGCATCCTATTTGCCGGAGACACCGGCTACGGCCCGCACTTCCGAACCATCGCGCGCGCGCTGAGGCCGGACGTCGCGCTACTGCCCATCGGAGCCTACGAACCACGTTGGTTCATGAAGGCCCAGCATATGGATCCAGCCGACGCCGTACAAGCCCACATCGACCTCACGGCCGACCTCAGCCTCGGCATTCACTGGGGTACGTTCCAGCTCACCGACGAAGCCATCGACGCCCCGCGCGACGCGCTCGCGGCGGCGAGGGAGGCCGCGGGTCTGGCCGACAGCGCCTTCCGGGTGCCCGAGCCCGGCACGACCCTGGTCTGGCGGCAGGGCTCCTCGCCGGCTGAGCTCGCCGAGAAGGTGGCCGGTTCGACGGTCTCGCGTCGCAAAGGCCAGGATTGACTCGCCCTTAGGGTCGAAGCCGATGCTGAGTTACGGTGTAAGCTGCAAGGCCTCGCCGGAGGCCTGCGCCCGATCCGGCGTTGAGCAGAACGAGAGGGGAGTTGACCATGCGCGTGCTCTTGATCGCGGCGTCGGCGCTGCTGTTGTCCGTGCCCCCAGCGATGGCCCAATCGGGCGGCTCGGGCAACTCCGGCTGCAATGCCGCGCCCGCTACGCCGCCGAGCAAGGGCCCCGGGGCCGGGACCGATCCGGGTAGTTCCGGCAGTACCGGCTTCTCGGGTGCCGGCCTGGGCGGGGCCTATACGGGCACTTCGCCCAACGGTCCCACGGCGTCCTCGCCCTCCGCCCAGCCCGCGACCGCGAAGGGGCTCGACCCGATCTCGTCACCGCCCAAGGTCGCCGACGCCGGCAAGTGCTGACGTTTCACAGTCCGCCGGCCGGCGGAGCGATACGGCGAGACTCGCCCGAGAGCGGCGGGCGGCAACGAGCTACCCGGTGTCCGTGAGCATGGGGCCGGTGGACTCCGGACGCCTGGCATTCGACCGCGCTGTGGCCGGGCCGCCGCCTCGCACGCGCTTCCACTCCGCCGGGCCGCAAACCACGGTCAGCGGTTTGCCAAGATCCCACGGCGGGAGAGGGG
>JAABUU010004770.1_pt1 | contig 15701 bp, 17 predicted proteins | sample 5559301 | NCBI WGS metagenome assembly JAABUU01 (sample SAMN10711884, study PRJNA513360) | rock metagenome | isolation source: Antarctica rocks | place: Antarctica: Victoria Land, Richard Nunatak white | reverse complement strand
TGCTGCATCGCGCGGGATGGCGGACGATTGCCGAGCGGTTACGCTACTACAGCGGTCATCCGAAGGAAGTCCTCGCCTTCCTCGGCATCCCACTTGCCGAGAATGCATAAGCCCTGAGGGTAAGTGGATTGCCATTCAGCGTCGCGCTGTAGGAGAAATTTGCGGGCTGGGCGGTGATGGTGAGCGTCCCGATATAGGTGTAGGCATTCGTTTTAGAACCGGTACCGCCTGGGGTCGTCACGGCAACTGTGACCGCACCCGCACTCTTCGCGGGTGTCTTCGCGGTGATCGAGGTGGCGCTGACGACCGTGACATTTGTCGCGTTTGTGCCACCGAAGGTCACCGCAGTCGCGCCGGTGAGATTCGTGCCGGTGATCGTCACACTCGTGCCCCCTGCCGTTGGGCCGGAACTCGGGCTGACGCTCGTCACCGTTGTGGTGGCGGCGAGAACAATCATCGCGGAGTTTGCCTCCAGCGAGACGAGGACAAGGAGCAGCACGATCAGCCCGCGCCGCACACTGTGCGGCGCGTATCGTACCGTATGCTGCCGTGCCGGTCGTTCGGCCACCCGAATGCCCCGTTTCTTCCGTCCTTCGGGTTAGCCGGTTGTGCCCAGAATCTTCTGTAAATAGATCGCCGCTTTGACAGGCAGCCATCGTCCTCCACGATCGGTAGTAGCAACAAACCGAATCGAAGGAGGAAGACGATGGCTTACAAACAGCGTACCGGCATGACAGTCGCGACACAATCCATTCTGACGGACGATCCTGACTTTCTGAGACTGATCGTGGAACGGGTCGTCCAGGCCGTGCTCGAAACCGAGATGACGGCGCATCTGCACGCCGAGCCCTACGAGCGCAGTGCTGACCGGCGCGGTTACCGTAACGGCTACAAACCCCGCCAACTCAACACCCGCGTCGGCACATTGACGTTGCAGGTGCCGCAGGATCGGGACGGGACGTTCTCGACGCAACTCTTCGCCCGGTATCAACGCAACGAGAAGGCGCTCGTGCTCGCGCTGATGGAGATGTATGTCGAAGGTGTCTCGACGCGCAACGTCCGCGAGATCACCGAAGTGTTGTGCGGCACCAGTTTCTCGAAGAGCCTCGTCTCGGAGTTGGCCGGGCAACTGGACGAAGAGTTGGAGGCATGGCGCAAACGGCCCCTGACCGAGACGACCTATCCCTATCTGAGCGTGGACGCGCGCTACGAACATGTCCGGTAAGGCGGGCAGATCGTCAGCCAAGGAGTACTCATCGTTGCGGGTGTGCGAGCAGATGGGCACCGGGAAATCCTCGCGGTGGCGGTCGTCGATACTGAGAGCGAAGCGACGTACCACCAGGTATTTCGCGATCTCAAGGCTCGCGGCTTGAGTGGGGTGCGATTGGTGACGAGCGATGCGCACAAAGGGTTGAAAGCGGCGATTGACCGGCACTTCCAGGGCGCGAGCTGGCAGCGCTGCCAAGTGCATTTCACGCGCGATCTCGTTAGCATGGTGGGGGCAGGACGACGGGGAGAGTTAGCGGCGGGCCTCCGGGAAATCTTCGCGGCGACGACGCGAGAGCAAGCGATGGCGACCGCAGGGACGGTGGCGGCACGCTGGGAGCCGACCCATCCGGCGGTCGCACGAATGCTGGAAGAAGCAATCGAGGATTGCCTCGCCTGTCTGGCATTCCCCTTGGCGCATCGGGCACGGATACGCACGACGAATGGATTGGAGCGGCTCAACGAGGAGATCAAGCGACGCACGCGGGTGGTGCCGGGTGCCCTCTGGGCAGATTCCCGAACGCCGAGGCTTGTCTGCGGCTCGTGACGGCCTTATGCGTGGAGCAATCAGAGGAATGGGTGAGCGGGCGCTGCTACCTCGGCATGAATGAGCAGTGCACCATTGTCCGGCAGGCGGACGTGGTGGCGGACTGATTCGGAGGCGGCCCACAGTGGATGTGTCTGCCCACCTTTGCTTTGTTCGTAACGTTTTCTCTCTGTGACGTGGTATCCTGCTCCGCGAGTCCCCGCCCCACGAAAGGACGACGCGATGCGTGTGCTGTTCAGTTGCAATGCGCTCTCCGGGCACTTCCATCCCCTCGTGCCGTTCGCCCGCGCGCTCGCCGATGCCGGCCACGACGTCGCTTTCGCCGCGCCCGCGTCCTTCGCGCCGACCGTGACACACGCGGGTTTCCGCCACTTCCCCGCCGGTCTCGACCGCGCGGTTCACGAGGTCTATCCCCAGATTCGTACGATGCCCGCGTCGGAGTTGATGGCGTTCATGCATCCGCAGGTCTGGTGTGGGCTTCTGCCCACGCACAAGGTTCCGGACCTGCTCGCTCTTGCTGAACGCTGGTTGCCCGATCTGATCGTCCGCGAAGAGCGCGACTACAGCGGCTGCATCGTCGCCGAAGTGCTCGGCATCCCCCACGCTTCGGTGGACGTCCACGCCACGCTGGGCCGTGAATACCCCGAACTCGGCACCGTGCCGCTCAACCGTCAGCGCGCCACCGTCGGGTTGCCGCCCGACCCCGATCTCGCGATGCCCCGCCGCTATCTCGCGCTGCGCCCGTTCCCACCGCGCTTCCCGGACCCCACCCACGCCGTCTCGCCCACCACCCACCATGTGCGCCCGACGCCGGACGACCGCTCCGGGCCGGAGGGGGTACCGGAGTGGGTGGCATCGCTGCCAACACGCCCGGTCGTCTACGTCGGGTTGGGCACGCTGCAGAACAGGCCGGAGGTCTTCCGTGCGTTCATCGCGGGGTTGCGCGATGAGGCGGTGACGCTGATCGTGACGGTGGGGCGCAATCAGGACCCGGCAGATTACGGGCCGCAACCGCCGAACGTGCATATCGAGCGATACATCCCGCTTTCGCTCCTGCTGCCACACTGCGACGCGGCGGTGACGAACGGGAGGTCTGGCACGCTGATGGCGGCGCTCGGTCAGGGGCTGCCGGTGGTGGTCGTGCCGATCTCGGCGGACCAACCGGCGAATGCGGCACGCTGCGCGGCACTCGGCCTCGGGCGCGTGGTGGAATGCACCACGTTGACCCCGGAGAGCGCGCGCGAAGCTGTGCTGGGAGTGCTGAGGGAGCCGTCGTACCGGCGCAATGCGGAGCGGCTGCGCGACGAGATGGCCGCATTACCGGGGCCGGAGTACGCGGTGGAACTGCTGGAACGGCTCGCGGTGGAGAAACGACCGCTGCGCACGACGTGAGGAGAGGAGGCAGTCGTCGCGCGACGTTGAACGCCGTGGAGGTAATTACAGAACTTCGCGGACACAACCCGTATCCGACAACGATGCACATGCACTTGCACAAGTGATCCCACCGATCATACAACACTTTGTGTAAATATCAAGATTTACTCCATGATATAGATATTTCCTGTCGCAAAGCATTGCATGATTTGTGTGACGGAGAGGTCATTCAGTTGCATTCTCCTTCCTCCGTTATTCCCGACCCCAGCACTGCCACGCGCGCCCATACCGATGCATGCACGTCCGGCATTCATCCCACGGCAATTCCCCACGGTGATAGGCGATCAATGCCAGGATGGATAGAACGATCAGCCCGGCCCGCGTCAGCCAGCGCGCGCATGCGTTCCACCAGGCCGGGCGGTAACGCGCGTAGAAGCGCCGCCGCGCCCGGTGCAGAGCGAGAAACATCGCCTCCGGCGCCTGGCGCGTGCTTTGGCCGCCATAATGCGTCATCGCGACGGTCGGAAGAATCTGTACCGCATATCCCGCCGCCCGGACGCGCGCACAGAAGTCGAGTTCCTCCATATACATCCCATACGTCTCGTCGAGCAGCCCGACGCGATCGAGCACATCCCGCCGCGTCGCAAGGCATGCCCCGAGAGGGAACCCAACGGCGTATGCACGATCCGTCGGCGCATGCGGATAGCGTCCATTGAGGCCGGAATCGTAGAAGCGTCGCGGCCAGGGGACGAGATCGTACCAGACCTGAAAGAGGGTCGGCGGCGCGAACCCCGCCGATTGCACTGAGCCGTCCGGATTGAGCAGGCGCGGCCCGACGACGCCGACCGCCGGATGCGCCCGCAGATACGCCGCGAGCGCGGTCAGCGCCGCATTGTGCAGTTCCGTATCGGGATTGAGGAGGATGCAGACATCTCCAGACGCCTGCCGCAGCGCGACATTGTTCGCCGCCGCGAAGCCGGGGTTGTCGTCGCGCGCCACGAGACGCACCCACGGGAATTCCGCCGCGACCATCGCCGCCGTGCCGTCTGTCGAGCCATTATCAATGACCCAGACTTCCAGCGCGTCGCGATCCTCATGTGCCGCGATGCTTGTGAGGCAGCCGCGTAACAGGTCCCGCACTTGCCATCCGACGACGATGACGCTGACGCGTTCCATCAGAGGAGCGATACACCGGCACGCGTCGCGGCAGTACGTAGCCGTGCATCGTGCGTCGCAAGCGGGAAGCCGTGCCGCATCGCCAGTTCCAGATACGACGCATCATATGAGGAAAGGTTGTGTTCGCGTGCCAGTTCCACCACTGCGCCAAAGACCTTCGTGGCGCCATTCGTATCTATCGCAATCGGCAGTGATTGGAGAAGATGTGCGAGGCGTGTTGCCTCACTCGCCGTGATGCGTCCTCGTCGTTCAGCGACGAGGAGCGCGTTCGCGACTTCGAGCGACCAAACAACCGGCACGATCGCGCCGGTCGTCCGCAACCGATCAAGGAGTACATCGGTTGCGGCGGTCATTTCGTCATCGAAGCACCAGGTCATCGTTGTCGAGGTATCCACGACGAAGCGGGTCATTCGCGTCCTTCCTCAATCATCTCGCGGATTGAAAGACCACCGAGACTGACCGTGCTCCGTAACTCCCGCAATTCCGCGATCACCGCATCAACGTCTGGACGCTGTTCAGTCGAAGGAGGCACGAGCATTGCCACCGGCACACCGTGCTTCGTAATCGTGATCGTCTCCCCGCGTGCAACGGCGTCGAGTAATTGGCCAAGATGGGTCTTCGCTTCGTAGGCGCCGACTGTCTGCATACGTCCCTCCGCTGCATCTAAGACTGGTCTCGAACCAGTCTAACGCTGCGGGTGTGCGATGACAAGGGATGAAGCGAACATCTCCGGCCACCTACATTGACAGTTCCAGCCACATAATGATAGATTCGCGCTGTCGTACAAACCGAACAGGAGTCTTGTGTGCTTTGAGGTCAGTCAGGAAGGCGCTTGCATGTACATGTGTGGCGTAGAATGGAGAAAGTCGAGATGATAGAGAAACAGGTAACCCGGCGTAGCGTCCTCGGCCTCGCAGCGGGTTCCGCCGCTGCGGCGCTCCTCGCTGCTTGTGGCGGTGGGAGTGCGGCGACCAACACGCCGAGCACCGGTGGGGCGAAAGCGACCGCGATCCAGGGCGGTACAGGGGGGCAGACCCCCGCGCCCGCCGCGACGAGCGCGCCCGCCGCGACAGCCGCTTCGAGTAGCGCGGCGGCAGCGACGAAGCCCGCCGGTGCGGCGGCGGGAGCAACGGCGCCAGCGGCGAGCGCGGCATCCTCCGCGACGACTGCAAGCGCGGGCGGCTTGCTGCCGAATCCCCCCACCACACCGAATCCGGCGGTGAAGGGAAACGTCCGTTACTGGCAGACGACCTTCGATGACCCGAACCTGCCGAGCGCCAAGTATCATGATCTCTGGCTCGAATCCTTGAAGACGACGCTGCCAAACGTCAACGTCAAGGAGGAGCAATACTCCTACAACGACATGCTCGACAAATTACGCGTTGCGAGTCGGGCGGGGCAGGCGCCGGATACTATCGTCGTACCGATCCTCTGGGGACCGGAGTTCGCCTACGCGGGCGCGCTGGCGGAGATCAACCTGGCGGACTTCGGCTACAAGCCGGAGAACTTCTGGCCGGGCGCCCTGAAATCGTTGACGGTGAACGGCAAACTGTACGGCATCCCAACGAACAACGAAGCGATGGCGATGGCATACAATATGGACCTCTTCCAGAAGGCGGGTCTCGATCCAAATAAGGGGCCGGAGACGTGGGAAGACGTCAAGATGTATGCGAAGCAGATCAAGGAGAAGACGGGCAAGGCGGGCTTCGGTATGGTCGCGAAGCTCAATGCCGGCAACACGCCCTTCCGGTACATGCCGCTCTGCTGGGCTTACGGCGGCGGCGCACTCGACGAAGCGTCGGACAACCCGACCTATCAGAAGTCCCAGTTCGACAGCGACGGAAATATCCAGGCGCTCCAATGGATCTCTGATGTCTATAACAACGGCTGGGCGCCGCAATCCTCGATCACCAACACGCAAGTCGAGGTGCAGGACCTCTTCATTTCCGGTGAAGTGGGAATGATGATCACTCTCCCTGGCTCCTACACGACAGTGAAGAACAAAGCGCCGGACATCGCATCGAAGATGAAATTCATCCTCATGCCCAAAGGTCCCGTGCGCCGCGCGGTCGTCTTTGGTGGCTCGAACATGATCATTTTCAAGAGCGCGAAGGACCTCGAAGCCGCCAAGGCGGTCGTCAAGGACCGAACCTCTCCGGGTTGGTCGCTCCGTCTCGTCTACGAGTCCTCGAATCCCGGCAACCGGGACGGCTTCGCCCTGCCGGAGGAGAAGATCCGCGAGGAGAACACGAAATTCCTCGACGTGACGATCCAGATGCTCCAGTACGGCATCTCGTTCCCAACGATCCCGGAGTCATCCGACATCATGAACTTGATCGTGCCACAGATGATGCAGGACGTGATGACGAAGGCGAAGACGCCCCAGCAAGCCGGGCAAGACGCCGCCAAGAAGGTCAACGACATGATCGCGAAGCGGAAATAGCAACGAGCAAAGAGCGATGAGCAATGAGCAATGAGAAGAGATTCAACTCTCCTCATTGCTCATTGCTCATTGCTCATTGTTCGCTGCTTACGGCGTGTGCCATTCCTGCGCCCACTGGCCGACCGCATCCATCGCACCCCGGAGCGCCTGCCCCTTTTCTGTCAGTTGGTAGGTGATCGTGACTGGCGTGGTCGGGATGACCGTGCGCTGCACGATCCCCTCCGCCTCCAACTCCTTGAGACGTTCTGAGAGCATCCGATCGCTCAAACCGGGAACCGCCGCCGTGAGCGCGCAGAAACGCTCCGCCCCATAACTGAGGGCGAGCAGGATCGCCCCCGTCCAGCGGCGGCCGATCAGTTCAATGGCGCGATGGTAGTACGGGCAGATGCCGCCCGTCCGCTCTTCGTCCTTCATCCTGCTATTCTTACATACGATAAGCCCCTTGACAAGTATAAGCAGGCTCATTACACTTACTCATCGTAAGCCGCTTGTCGGTGTGGGTGTCCGCGCCGACTATCGTAAGAGGGGGTTCCATCAATGAGCACGACGCAGACGAAGACGAGCACTTGGGTCATTGACTCGGCGCATTCGGCGGGGGAATTCGCCATCAAACACATGATGATCTCGACGGTGCGAGGGCATTTTAAGATCAGCGAGGGGCAGATCGTCCTTAATGAGGAGAATCACACCGCCTCCTCCGTCTCCGCGACGATTGATCCGAAGAGCCTCAACACCCGCGAGGAGAAGCGCGACGCTCATCTCCAGAGTGGCGACTTCTTCGAGGCGGAGAAATATCCGACGATCACCTTCCAGAGCACGCGCGTTGAGAAGGTGAGCGACACCGACTGGAAAGTCTTCGGCAATCTCGCCTTCCACGGTATGACCAAAGAGGTCGTAATGGACGTGGAAGAGGGCGGGGAGATCAAGGACCCGTACGGCAAGCAACGCCGGGGCTTCACCGCCGAGACGACGATCAATCGTAGCGACTGGGGCGTGACGTACAACGCCGTGCTCGAAGCGGGTGGCGTGATGGTCAGCGACAAGGTGAAGATCACGCTCGACATCTCCGCAGTGCGCCAAGACTAACGGATCATTTCGGTGGTCGCAGGCTGAAAAGCCTGCGACCACCAGGGAAATCTATCTACCGCATTGAGACGGAGATGCCACACATGACCCTCATACAAGAACGGACACACCCCAAAGATGCGCGGACGCGCCAGCCGATCCATCCGTTGCTGCGGCGGCGCTGGAGCCCACGCGCCTTCACCGACCGCGTGATCGCGCCAGGAAACACTGCTTCGGATGTTCGAAGCAGCGCGCTGGGCGTCCTCGGCGGGTAACGGTCAGCCGTGGTCCTTTATCGTCGCCACGCGCGATGACGTGGCGGAGTTCGCCCGGCTGCTCGGCGTGCTCAATGAGAAGAATCAGGAATGGGCGCGTGACGCTGCCGTGCTGATGCTCGGCCTGTCCGCTACCCGCAGACCGGACGGCAAGGAGCATCGCCTCGCCTTTTATGACCTCGGCCTCGCTGTCGAAAACCTCGTCGTCGAGGGGATGGCGAACGACGTGTACGCACACCAGATGGCGGGTTTCGATGCGGATGCCGCGCGGTTGGCCTACACTATTCCCGACAGTCATGCAGTCATCTCGGCGATTGCGCTCGGCTATCCTGCCGACCCGGAGACCCTGCCGGACGATCTGCGCGAGCGTGAGCAGTCGCTGCGGGCGCGCAAGCCGCTAGTGGAACTCGTTTTTCGCGGCCGGTTCGGTGCTCCCGCGCCCGGCGTCGCGGATTAAGCAACCGATCGCAAAACGAGTGGCGAGGAAAAGCGAACCCACCTGCATACCTCCCATATTGGCGTCTTAGCGGTTTTGAAAAGCGTTCTAAGCCCTGCACAGCAGGAACGTCTACGGAGGAGTCTTCTCATGAATACAATGCAAACGACTGATCGGGCGGCGGGGAATATCGCACGCGCCATCCACCCAGATACGACGGTCGGCCTCCTCTCTCTCACCGTCTCCAATCTTGACCGCTCGGTGGCGTTTTACACCGACGGTATTGGCTTCACAGTTCTCCAGCGGGATGATGCAACCGCAACGCTCGGCATCGCCGGGGCGCCCGTGCTCCTCCTCACAGAACGTGCGGGAGCAAAGCCCTGGCCGCGGGAGCAAGCGAGCTATACCGGCCTCTATCATTTCGCCATCCTTCTGCCGACGCGGACGGATCTCGGTCGCTGGTTACGGCACTGGCTCGAACGCGGCTTCCCGCTGCCTGGCCAAGGCGATCATCTGGTCAGCGAAGCCTTGTATCTCTCCGATCCCGACGAGAACGGCATCGAGGTCTATCGCGACCGACCGCGCGACGAGTGGCGATGGGCTAACGGGCAGGTACGGATGGGGGCGGAACCGGTTGATATCCGGGGCTTGTTGGCCGATGCCGAGCGTGCGAACGAATCGTGGATCGGCCTGCCCGCAGGCACGCGACTCGGACATATCCATCTTCAGGTCGGCGACATCGCCCAGGCGGTGACGTTCTATCACGACATCCTCGGCTTCGATAGTGTGTCCAAGATGCCGAGCGCGCTCTTCGTCTCCGCCGGTGGCTATCATCACCACATCGGGTTGAACACCTGGCACAGCAAGGGTGCGACGCCCGCGCCCGCCGATATGGTCGGCCTGCGCTTCTTCACGATCAATTTCCCCACCGAGGACGCCCGGCAGGAAGTCCTCGTCCGCATCGCGGCGGCCGGTCTCACCACCACACAGTCCGGTGATGCCGTCGCCGTCCAGGACCCGTGGCGGAACACGCTGCTCTTGCAGGTCGGCCCGCCGAAACAGTAATGAGATGGGAGTGCGGAGTTCGATGTTCGCAGCGAGGAACGTTCCCCACTGCGAACTCCGAACTCCGCACTGCGTTATTGATCCATCACTGATCCGTCTTCACGCAGCCGCGTCACCACCTCGCGCGGCTTGTAGGGATGGCGTTCGGCGGCGTCCTCGGCGAGTTCGATGCCGATGCCGGGTGCGTCGGGGATGATCAGGTAGCCGCCCTCGCGCTGCACCGTCGTCTTCACCATCTCGGTCTTCGGCGGGCGGTCCTCACCGAGCGGGTATTCTTGCAGGGCGAAGTTCGGGATGCAGGCCGCCAGTTGGATGCAGGCTGCCGTACTCACGGGTCCGAGCGGGTTGTGCGGTACCACGCCGACGTGCCGCGCCTCCGCCAGTGCCGCGATTTTCTTCGCACCCGTCAGGCCGCCGCACATGCAGACATCGGGCCGCACATACTGCACTGCCCCGCGCGCCAGCAGCATCTCGAACTCGTAGATCGTGTGCAGCCGCTCGCCCGTCGCGATCGGGATGGTGATGTGCTGCGCGATCAGCGCCATCGCATCGAAGTTGTCAGGCAGCGTCGGGTCTTCGTAGAAGAAGGGGTAGTATGGCTCGATGCCGCGTGCCAGCACAATCGCCTCCGCCGGGGTCAGTTGCCGGTGAATCTCGATGCATAAATCCACTCCGTCTCCAACCGCCTCGCGGTACTGGCGCACCGTCTCGATCGCGTCGCCCATCCGGGCGGCGTGCGTCTTGAAGTAGGGCTGATCACGCGGATCGTCGGTGAAAGGCGTGAGATGGCCGACTGCCGTGAAGCCCTGCGCCTTCGCGTCAATGCAGCCCTGCACAAGTTCCTCGCGCGTCTGGCCGAAGACGTGGTAGTAGACGCGGGCCTTGTCGCGCGTTTTGCCGCCGAGCAGTTGGTAGCAGGGTACGCCGAAGTGCTTGCCCGCGATGTCCCACAAGGCGATGTCAATCGCGCTGAGCGCCCCCATGATCGCCGCGCCCCGGAAATGCGTCCAGCGGTAGAGGTAATTCCAGTGGTGTTCGATGCGCAGCGGGTCCTGACCAATCAGGTAGCGCTTGAAGGTCTCAATAACCGCCGCCGACGCTTCCAGAAAGCCCCACGAACCGGATTCGCCCAGTCCGGTAATGCCGGCATCAGTGTGAACCTGCACAAAGAGGTAGCGGTCTACCGCGATCGTTTCGATGGCCGTGATCTTCATGCACTTTCCCCCTCACTTCACTCAGCGATCCTCTTGCTACTCTACACCAATCCGTGAAAGGAGCGGGCACGGATCGCACGTGCATTGACAGTCGCTTTCGCGCAGTGATACGTTGCCAGTAGCGACATGGCACAACGAATCAGGATGGAAGCAGGTGTCCCGCCGGTGTAGATGCAGCGGGACGCCTGCCTCCACCAAGAAATCCTGAGCGAAAGGGGACTCTCTAATGGCGAAGCATCTCGGTCGGCGCGATGTCCTGAAATTGGCTGCGCGGTCTGCCGTTGCCGCGCTGCTTGCCGCGTGCGGGAGTGGCAGTAGCGCGACCAATACGCCGAGCAGTGGCGGCACGAAGCCGGCGCAGACGACGCTTCCCGGCGGCACCGGCGGTCAGACGCCTGCCCCCTCCGGCACACTAGCGGGCGGCACGGGCGGGCAGACCCCGGTTCCTGCCGCGACGAGCGTACCTGCCGCGACAGCAGCGGGAACACAGAGCGCGGCATCGTCCGTGGCGAACGCGGCCTCTCCATCCGCGAGTGGCAGCACGCCCCTCAGCACGCCGAACCCGGCGATTAAAGGCACAGTCAAGTACTGGCAGCAGACGTACGACGACCTCAATGTCCCAAGCGCCAAGTTCCACGACGATTTCCTCAACGCCATCAAGACGACGTTGCCGAACGTCACACTGACCGAGGAACAGGTCGCGTATGCGGATATCCTCGGCAAACTGCGGACGGTGATTCGCGCGAACCAGACGCCGGATATGGCAGAGATTCAGTTGACCTGGGCACCGGAATTGGCCGCGACGGGCGCGCTCCTGGAACTCAATCTCGCGGACTTCGGCTACCGGCCGGAGCAGTTCTGGCCGGGCGCGCTGCGCGGTTCGCTCTGGCAGGGCAAACTGTACGGCATCCCCAAGCGGAACGAGACAATGGCCTTTATCTACAATACGGAAATCTTCGCCAGGGCAGGGCTTGATCCGACCAAAGGGCCAGAGACGTGGGAAGACGTCAAGAATTTTTCCAAGCAGATCAAGGAGAAAACCGGAAAGCCGGGCTTCGGCCTCGCCGCCAAACTGAACAACGGCAACACGCCGTATCGGTACATGCCGATCTCCTGGGCCTACGGTGGCTCGGCGCTCGACGAGACGGACGACGCGCCAAAATACGAGAAATCCAACTTCGACAGCGCGGGCAATATCGCCGCCTTGCAGTGGATTCAGGATGTCTACACGAATGGCTGGGCTCCGCAATCCTCGCTCACCAACACGCAGACCGAGATCTACGACCTCTTCATCTCAGGCGAAGTGGCGATGATGATTGATAAGCCGTCCGCCTATCCGATCATCAAGAACAAAGCGCCGGACGTGGCGGCGAAGATGGCGTACAGCCTCTATCCAAAGGGGCCGGTGCGCCGTGCCGTCGTCTTCAATGGCTGGAACTGCGTCATCTTCAAAGGCGCGAAAGATGTGGACGCGGCGAAAGCAGTCGTGCGCGAGATGACCTCGCCGCTCTGGTCGCTGCGGCTCTCCTACGAATCCTCCAACCCCGGCAACCGCGATGCCTTCACACTCCCCGAACAGCAGCAACGGATCAAGGAAATCAAGTTCCTCGATATTGCGACAGAGATGATGCAGTATGGCATCTCCTTCCCCGCCATCCCGGAAGCAGGCGACATCATGAACCTCTACGTCCCGCAGATGATGCAGGACGTGATGACCAAGGCCAAGACGCCGGAGCAGTCCGCCAAAGATACCGCCAAAAAGGTCAATGACCTGATTGCCAAGCGGAAGTAGACCAATCCTCAGCATGGTACATGCTATTTGACGTTGCGCCCTCTTCGGTGTACATTCGGCGCGGATACTCATGTGGATACAAAGGATTTGTGCGAGCCATGCTCGGCGCGGTGAACGTCTCAGCATACTCGGTCATGGCGGAAGCGCGAGAAGAGGAGCGTACTGTGGCAGAGCATCTCACGCGACGTGGCATCCTGAAACTCACGACTGGCTCCGCAGTCGCCGCGCTTCTCGCGGCGTGCGGCGGTGGCAGCGCCGCGACGAATACGCCGAGTGGCGCGAAGCCCGCAACGACCGCGCTCGCTGGCGGCACCGGGGGCCAGACGCCCGTTTCCTCCGGCACGTTGGCGGTCAGTACAAGTGGCCAGACCCAGGCACCCGTCGCAACAACCGCTCCAGCGGCCACCTCAGCAAGCGGTTCGGCGACGGCGGCGACCGCACCAAGTGGAGCGACAACTGCAGGGTTCTCCCCTACCTATACGCCGAACCCGACAGCAAAGGGTAATGTCCGGTATTGGCAGACATCGTACGATGATCCATCCATCCCGGACGCGAAATACCACGATCAATGGGTCGCTTCGCTGAAGAATGAACTGTCGGGCGTCAACTTCAAAGAGGAACAGTACAACTATAATGACATGCTCGATAAGTTGCGCGTCACCATGCGTGCGGGGCAAGGGCCAGATACCGCTGTCGTCACAGTGATTTGGTCGCCGGAACTCGCCTCATCCGGTCAGTTTCTTGAGATTAACCTTGCGGACTTCGGGTACAAGCCGGAACAATTCTGGCCCGGTGCTTTGAAGGCTAACACTTGGCAAGGTAAATTGTACGGGATTCCGACGCAAAACGAGACGATGGCCTTCATTTACAACAAGGATATCTTCCAGAAAGCGGGATTGGACCCGAACAAGGGGCCGGAAACGTGGGAGGATGTCAAGAACTTCTCCAAGCAGATCAAGGAGAAGACCGGTAAGCCGGGTTTCGGCATGGTTGCGAAACTCAATGCCGGGAACACTCCTTATCGCTATATGCCGGTCTGCTGGGCCTATGGTGGAGCGGCGCTCGACGAGACGACGGACAATCCGACATATCAGAAGTCTCAGTTCGACAACGACGGCAATGTCCAGGCGCTTCAATGGATGTACGACATGTATACCAATGGCTGGGCGCCACAATCGTCGCTCACCAACACGCAGGTCGAGGTGCAGAGCCTCTTCATCTCCGGTGAGGTGGGGATGATGATTGATCACCCGGCGGGGTATGTTACCGTCAAGAATAAGGCGCCAGATGTCGCGGAGCAGATGAACTATGTCCTGATGCCGAAGGGTCCGGTACGGCGGGCGGTCGCCTTTGGCGGATGGAGTATGGTGATTAACAAGGCCGCGAAGGATATAGACGCCGTCAAGGCCGTGGTAAAGGATCGCACCTCGCCGTACTGGTCCATCCGCCTGATCTGGACAGGCTCCAATCCCGGTAACCGGGATGGATTCAATCTGCCGGAGGAACAGGAACGGCTGAAAACGATCAAGTTTCTCAACGTGACGACGGAGATGCTGCAATATGGCGTTTCCTATCCCGCAATCCCCGAGGCATCGGACATTATGAATCTCTATGTCCCGCAGATGATTCAGGATGTGCTCACGAAGGCAAAGTCGCCGCAGCAGTCCGCGCAGGATACTGCTAAGAAGGTCAATGATCTGGTCGCCAAGCGGAAGTAACGAGAACGAGTAACGCGTAACGATTCTCGGGGCATGCCCTCGTTACGCGTTACTTGTAACGTGCAACGATAATCTGCACTAATCTTGCAGCGGTATTTCGCACTCTTTGGCGCGATTGACACATCCCTTGCGAAACCATATCCTCGTCCCATTAGGGATCACAGTACATAAGCGGATTGGCGTGAGCGAGCCTGCGGATCGACGACTGCGGAATCAGCGGTACGAAGGCTGTTTCCTTCGCCGTCCGAGGGACATTGGAGAAAGGTGGAAGCGATGGAAGCCAAAGCAAAGGGTCTAACCGGCTCGGCACCGGTGCAAGGCCCTCTCTGGGGCGCGCAAAGGGAGGATTGGGCCGCGATCCAGGAGCAGACCGCCCTGCCGCTCCACGGTGCCGTACTTGATGCTGCATGGGTCACACGTGGTACCCGTTTCCTTGATGCAGGATGCGGTGCGGGACTCGCCGCACTGCTCGCCGCATTACGCGGTGCAGAGGTCTCCGCCATCGATGCGTCAGCGGAGTTGGTGGCGATCGCACAGCGCCGTGTGCCGGGGAGCGATATCCGGCAGGCTGACCTCGAGTCGCTGCCCTACGCCGACGCCACCTTCGATGCCGTGGTCGCAGTCAATAGTGTGTTCTACGCGGCGGACCCGGCGGCCGCGATGCACGAACTTGTGCGGGTGGTCCGGCCAGGCGGCCGCGTGGTGGTAACGACATGGGGCCCGATGGACCGTTGTGACTATGCTGCGGTGATCAGGCTTCTCGGTCCATTGATGCCACCGCCCCCACCGGGCAGCAAGCCGGGTGGCCCGTTCGCCTTTGCAGCACCCGGAGCGCTGGAAGCCGTGATGGAAGCGGCGGGGTTGCGTCCCATAGATCGCGGTGAGACCACCTGTCCCTTCTGCTATCCCTCGCGGGAGATCTCATTGCGTGGGCAGATCTCGAGTGGTGTGCCGCAACGGGCGATTGGTCAGAGCGGCGAGGAGCAGGTGCGGGCAGCGATCGCGGAGGCGGATGGGCAGTTCACCCGTGCCGATGGCAGCATTCGCTACGAGAACGAGTTCGTCTGGGTGGTGGGGAGCCGTTGACGCGATTCAGGCTCGACTACAGCACGTCCGCGATAACGCGCCCCAGTCGTGATCTCGTCAGATAAGAAACATTCTCTGCACAGTTATGCTCGTAGTACGGGCGACCGGAGAACGATTACCGTGCGTGACGGGACGTTGATCATCGCCGTATGTCGAAAGAATCTGTGCACATAACATGAGCGGAACCCGGCGGAGAGGGTGCAGAATATCGCTGCACAATTAGTGCAGGTTAGCGATTAGTGCA
>JAABUU010004764.1_pt1 | contig 15708 bp, 10 predicted proteins | sample 5559301 | NCBI WGS metagenome assembly JAABUU01 (sample SAMN10711884, study PRJNA513360) | rock metagenome | isolation source: Antarctica rocks | place: Antarctica: Victoria Land, Richard Nunatak white | reverse complement strand
GATCTACTTTTACAAATCTCACTCAGATGCAGTTCTTCGTCAACTTCTGCAATTTCTATCAACGTTTTATAAAGAACTTTTCGAAGATTGTTCATTCTTTGATTCAGCTAATTCAAAAGAAGATGATATTTGAATGAGATCAAGCTTGTCAAACAATCTTTGATCATATGAAGAAACAAATGACTGAAGTCTTTATTCTTCGTCATTTTGATCAGAATAGAAAGATTATTCTTGAAACAAACTCATTCAACTACGTCAACAATGACATACTTTCTCAGTATGACGACGAAGAAACATTGCATTCAATGATTTACTACAGCAAGAATCTGAGTCTCGCTGAGTGCAATTACGAGATTTATGACAAGAAGCTACTAACGATCATTTGAGCATTCAAGCATTGATGATCTGAGCTGAAATTAACTGAGCTATCAATTAAGATGTTCATCGATCATCAAGCTCTGACGTCATTAATGAAGAATAAAGAGCTGAGTAGACGTCAGATGCATTGAGTTCAAAAGCTTGTTGATTTCAACTTTAAAATCATGTATTGCTCAGACAAATAAAACATCAAAGTCGATGCATTGACTCGTCAAGTCAATTCAGTTTCTAGAAGTTTCAAGAATGAATGATGTCACTATCAGCGAACAACAATTCTGACGTTGAATCGAATGAAAATCGCTGATCTGAAGAAGAAAGAGAATGATGAATCAATTTATTGATTGATTTTAAAAGTTAATAGAATCAACGAGAATTGTGTTCTACTTCGTGAAGTTGTATCAAAAGATGAAGCTCAATACGAAGATACTAAATTAAGAGATTGTCAAGTTCAGAACGAAATACTATATCGAGATGATCTTTTATGAGTTTTCTTCAATGAGCATCTTCAAATGAATCTAATTCGAAAAGTTTATGATCAATCTTTTATTGATCATTTCGAAATTCTTAGAACGATGAAAGCAATAAGAAGATACTACTATTGACTCTCAATGCAAAAGACAATAGATAGATATATTCAAAACTGCTACATTTGTCAATGATCAAAAGCTTTTTGAAATAAATTCAATGAATTACTACATTCTCTATTCATACTTGAACAGTGATGAAAGAACATAGTCATGAATTTCATCATCGATTTACTTTCTTCTGAAGACAAAAACATCATACTAACAATGATATGTAGACTGTCAAAGAAACGACACTATATTTCATGTTCTACTGATGATGAAGAAATCATAGCAGAAAAAACAGCTGAGCTAATGCTTCAGTGAATATATCAAATACATGATTTACTCGATTTCATTGTTTTGAATCAAAACTCTCAATTTACCTTCATTCTATGAAAGTTTCTTTGCAAAAGACTGAGCATTAATCTTTGATTATTCATTGTCTATCACTCTCAAATCAACGATCAAAGTGAACGAGTCAATCAGAACGTTGAAAGATATCTTCGATTCTTCTGTTCATACATGCAGAATGACTGAGCTAAGCTACTACTCATGATTGAGTTTGTCAACAATAATGCTCTGTTCTCAGTCATCTTCTCAACTTCTTTCTTTCTAAACAAAGACTTTCATTCTCATATGAGCTTTGAACTTGATACAATCGAATATGAAAGCTTTTGTGAACGCTTGCAAGCGACTAAAGTCGAGAATATATCTGAACATATGAACAAGATCTTGACGTTTGCTTGCGAATCTCTAGTCAAAACAAGAAAACAAATGATTCAACAAGCTAATAAGCATAGAAAAGAAGTTGATTATGAGATTGAATCAAAGATGTTTCTGAATAAACGAAACATCGTTACAGCGAGATTTTTCAAGAAGCTAGACGACAAAATGCTCGATTTCTTCATCAATTTAGATCTCGTCAACTCGTCATATAAGCTGAAATTATCAGAGACTATGCATGTTCATGATGTATTTCATTCTGACCTGCTTCGTCTCGTCATTGATGATCTCTTGTCTGATCAAAAGAACGAGCTCTTCAAATCAATAGTGATAAACGACGAAGATGAATGAAAAATCGACAATATATTGAATTCTCGTCGATATCAAAGATGACTTCAGTATAGAATCAAATGAAATGACTATGATAATGATCTCAATTGATACAACGCTGATGACGACGAATTTATGAACGCTCAGAAGATAGTTGATGATTTTCATATTCAATATTCGAACAAATCGCGCTAGAAGCGCTTTCGACTATTCAGTCAATCAGAATTTAATGAGTCTGAGCCTGTAAAATCATGATTGAGCAATCAATTGAATCGAGCAGAAAATACATTCATGCGAACATGAATCGTCAAAGAGAAGAAAATAATGTCACGATTTTAATCTTGTCAGACTCAGTCTTCTAGTCTTGTCAGATTTATTCTCGCTTCATCATCTTGACTAGTTTCTATTGAGTCTAACGTCGACTGAGAAATACACATATATAGTCAGCTTCTTTTCTGTAGCTATCTTTCTTTCTTAGCATTTATCTTCTAGTTAAATGACACTCATATTGACTCGCTCTATGCTGATCTCTAACACTATCAAACATTTCTTCATGACTTTCTTCATGACTTTCTTCATGACTTTCTTCATGACTTTCTTCATGACTTTCTTCATGACTTTCTTCATGACTTTCTTCATGACTTTGTATCAATCTCGCTACATGCTTCAAAACACGCTTCGATCGAGCGCATAACACACGTTAAACAGTGCTTCAAGTAATGCTTTCTACATGACTCTTTACGAAACATTCTTCATGACTTCATTTATGATTCTCTTTATGACTTTCTTCATGACTTTCTTCATGATTCTCTATCGAACATTCTTCATGACACTTTTCATGATTCTCTATCAAACACTCTTCATGACTTTCTTCATAATTTTCTACCAAACACTCTTCATGATTTTCTTTCAAACTTTCTATCAAATTCTCTATCAGACTTTCTATTAAATTCTCTATCAAATGTTCTATCAAACTTTCTATCAAATTTTCTATTGAACTTTCTATCAAATTCTTTATTAAACGCTCTATTGAATTCTCTATCAAACTCTCAATCAAATTCTCTATTAAACGCTCTATCAAACTCGATATCGAACTCTCTATCAAATTCTCTACCAAATTCTCTATCAAACGCGATATTGAATTTCCTATCAAACGCTCTATCAAACTCTCTATCAAACTCTTTATCAAACGTTTTATTGAATTCTCTATCAAACTTTCTATCGAGCTTTCTATCAAATACTTCTTCATGACTTTCTTCATAATTTTCTTCATGACTTTCTTCATGATTTTCTTCATGACTCTCTTCATGATTCTCTTCATGACTTTCTTCATGACTTTCTATCAAACACTCTTCATGATTTTCTATCAAACACTCTTCATGATTTTCTATCAAACATTCTTCATGACTTTCTTCATGATTCTCTATCGAACAGTCTTCATGACTTCTCTCATGATTTTCTTCACGACTTTCTTCATGATTTTCTACTAAGCATTCTACTAAGCACTCTATATAGCTCACAATTCGTTTAAATATATGATTAAATAATCAGTTAGATAATCAATTTAATGATGCTTGAAGTTGAAAATGTTGCTAATGTAACTTTTTAAGCTTGCGTGACTAAAGAATTCAAAGAAGCTTGCGAAAGATAGATAGAGTCGATTCAACGACGACGATTCTCTGATCACGACATGCGCACATCGATCTCACATGATCTCTAACTTCTTTAGTCTTTTGAATCGAGCTTCTTGAAATGTCGACGCATTGCGTTGCTTTTCTTTGATAACAAACTTGCTTGAGCAGTCAATGAATCTAGTTAGCAACACAGTTGCTTCTATCGACTGATTTTGACGTCACATCACTAGTCTGCGAGAATCTTATTTTGATTCTTTGTAGAATGATTGACTCTTTATTCTTTGTAAAACGATTGACTCTTTTATCAAGATCACGAAAGCTAAATCTATTACAGTTAATCAGTCAATTTTCAATGATCGATTTTTCTATTCGGCTTCGTCTTTACACTTCTAACAGCTATGTGTTCAAACACTCGTCATTCGCTTCATGATCTACTTCATGATTTACTTCATGATTTACTTCATGATCTACTTCATGATCTACTTCATAGTATGCTTCATACATGCTTCATAGCACATGCTAACTAGCTCAATAGAAAGCATTCTTCATGACTCGATATCGAACTTTCTATCAAACTCTCAACCAAACTCTCTATCAAACTCTCTATCGAGCTTTCTATCAAACATTCTTCATGACTTTCTTCATGACTTTCTATCAAACACTCTTCATGAGTTTCTATCAAACTCGATATCAAATTCCCTATCAAATTTCCTACCAAACTTTCTATCGAGCTTTCTATTGAACATTCTTCATAGCTCTCTTCATGACTTTCTACCAAACACTCTTCATGAGTTTCTACCAAACTTGATATCAAATTCCCTACCAAACTCTCTATCAAACTTTCTACCAAACTCTTTACCAAACTTTCTACCAAACTCTCTATCGAATTTCCTACCAAATTCTCTACCAGACTTTCTATCGAACTTTCTATCAAACTTTCTACCGAATTTTCTACCAAATTCCTTACTAAACTTTTTATCAAACGCCTTATCAAACTTTCTATCAAACGCTCTATCAAACTTTCTACCAAATTTCCTACCAAATTTCTTACTAAACTTTCTATCAAACGTCTTATCAAACTTTCTATGAAACGCTCTATCAAACTCTCTATCAAACGCTCTATCAAACTCTCTACCAAATTCTCTACCAAATTTCCTACCAGACTTTCTATCGAACTCTCTACCAAACTTCCTACCGAATTCTCTATCAAATTTCTTACTAAACTCTCTATCAAACTTTCTATCAAACTCTCTATCAAACTCTCTATCAAACTTTCTATTGAATTCTCAATCAAACTTTCTATCGAGCTTTCTATCAAACATTTCTTCATGATGTCGTGAGACGAAGTCTCACATCTCGATTACTCATGAAACAGTATTGATTCAACTGCATCTTCTCATAAAGATATTGACTACTATTGATAGCGATTTCCCTAGCAGCTCAGCCGCATCTTTCATGAGAAGATTGACTACTATTGATAGGGGTTTCCCGATCATGACTCAGCTGCACCTTCAGAATTCACGAGAATATTGACTATCATTTATCTTAGTTAGTCAACTTAATTATTAATTGATCTATTATACGATCGCAATAATTAGTTAAATAAGTTCTGAGTCAGCAATAGCTGAAAACTGCGTTGCTTTCCATTGGTAACAGACTTGCTCGAGCAGTCAACGAACCTAGTTAATAGAGCGGCGTGAAGAAAGTCTGAATTATGTCTAGCGTGATTCAAAACTCAGAGTTTGCTCTACTATAGATACAGCTCGAAGTCCTCTTTGACTCTTCCTTCTGTATTCTTAGTATTCTAGTTATAGTATCTCTATTGACTCAAACATTCTAGCCAGCTAGGCACTACGTCACTGCAGTGAGGCTAGATTGTAGGCACGGTCCCAACATCAAGACAACGATCGTTCATATATACTTCAAAAGCCTGAACGGATCATCCGTTGCAGTTCTCGTCGTATACAGAATCCTTTCTTCTCTTCGTTCACACTCTAGAGATCATCGACCGTTAATTTCCAAGCACTTTTCGCGCTATCAGATATTGGTTCCGACGCAGTATTCAAGCCACTGAAGCCTCTTATTCAATCATTTCGTCATTTTATACAGCAGAGTTATCACTACGCCCCTCGCAGACCTTCACGCTGTGCAGAAGACGTGGGCTGCAGCGGCTGAGATCTGCAAGCTGAAACTGTCAGAACGCATTGACTGCTTGGCGTTCTTTACGATGCACAGCGACGAGCGAGATCCTCGTCTCAAGGGCTCATCGACGCAGCTCTCAGTGGCTTATTGGCAAAACCGCTCGCCTCTCTCATCATTCAATCATCTTCGATCTTTCTTCTTCTCCTCTTGATCTTATGCATCGTCACGAACGTTCGTCTCGCAGAATGCATCACAGAAACACTCGACAGCGCTCTCGCAGCCCGAATGTTCGCTCTTCCGAGGCTCGTAGCGATTACTTCGCCCATCGAGATATCGTCGAGCAGTTCACCCGCACATCCTCGCAATCGAGCTGTTAGCAGCAGCTGATGTCTGAAAACCAGCTACCCTAATGACGATCGAGAATGTTCATCATCAATCGTTTCAGACCTACTTCAGAGAGGGTTCACCATATTCACTGACATCCGTAGAGCACAATCCTTCACCCGTGTTCGATGGCCTCAGCTCATCAGCCGTGGCTAGCTTCGTATCTGGTTCCTCGACGCTGCGTCGTCAGAACCCGGGGTCAGACAGACAGGGCAGAAGTTCTGCGCGATCACGATGCGGCATTTTCTTCATTGGAGATGTCAGCATCTGTGCTCAGACTCGAGCTTCACTGCTGCCTGAGCCTCGAATCGTCGTCGCCAAGGCAAGGCTCTCATCCAATGATATCGCAGAGTTCAAGGTCAGCTGAGCCGTGATGAGACGGTGGTAGGCAGCGCTGGGCAGCGTGAGGCAGCGTCGCTGCAGGCTTCAGGTATTCAGGCCTTTCAGCTGAGCCCGAAGAGGCATCATCTTCGTTCGAGCTGATCGGCAGCAGCGGTATGAAGGCACGGTGTATTCAATAAGGGAGGCTCGGTTCTGCCATGTGTTCAGATCCTCGCACCGGAGTAGCCGGATGAAGGGCGGCGCGAGCGCAGGATGGGGGGGGGGCTAGCGATTCGACGGCGGTTGCAGGACTGGCTCAGGCGAGATGAGGGGGCGCAGATTCCTGGAAGAGAGATCGAGCGCAGAGATATGAGAGGGAAAGTTGAAGGAAAGATGAAAGAACAGCGAGGGGTGAAGATCTTTATAGTGCGAGAAAGCGACGAGTCGACCAAACTCAAACGGAATCGCATCAAATCGAAAGTCGTAATAAGCGTCATTTTCACCAAGACGTACATTATTTATTATTTATTATTTATTATTTATTGTTTATTGTTTATTATTTATTATTTATGATTTATGATTTAATTTAATTTGAATTCATACACTCTTGTGACATCGATTTAGACTCAACTCGTGAGAAACTCTATGCTATTTATATCGAGTAAACAAAACTTTTTGAGAAAGAAAATCACTCGTCGTCTATATGATGACTTCACGTCGTTGAAACAATGATCATAAGACTATGTATCAAGTTTGCATCTATAGCTTCTATTCAGCGTGTGATGCTCAAGTAAACTCTTAATGAGTGTCTGTGTTATTTATTTATGACACATCATCTTTGTTCTGCTCTTCATTGATGATATTCTATACAACGATGTTTTGATTCAATTCTCAATTCAAAGATGAAAGATGTTTTCTTTGCATTTATGATGCTCATGATTATAACATACGTAGAACTATGTTCTTTTATTCAATGATTGTCATTCATTGCACAGAGAAATATGTGATGAAAGAAAGATATATATGATGAGAAGATAAAGTGTAATTGTACTGAATAACTTTTTTCTTTTTTTAATTTGACTTATGTCACATAAATGTTGAATGAATTGTTAGTATAAATGTGCAATTGCAATCATTCAATGTTTAACTCTGATCAATGAAAGAGAATGTGTTCTGATCATTTTCTTGAACTTTCAATTTTTCATATAAATAAATGTATGACTTGACATTAAATAAAGAAGATGAGTTCAAGTTCTTTCAATATATCAGCATGATCAATGAGTTACTACTTCTTCAAGCACTGTAATCATGACTTTCAGACTGAGAACAATTATTCTATCTGATATCTTTTCATCAATTACTCAATGATATTGTTGATGTGATAAAGACATTTTAATATATCGACACAGTTGATGAATTGCAAATTCTTCAATCACTTGTAATCACGACTCTTATACTGAAATCAACTTTTTCACTAAATATCTTTTCATCTTTTACTGACATTAACATGTCATTAATCTTCTTTGTAAATCAATTGTGACTGTTAAAGAAAGTATTGTCACATGAATGAAAACTCTGCATGACAACTTTTCTGATCATGCAACATTTTAACATCATTTGAACTGCATTGAATTGAAATTTCTTAACTTTTCTGACTTCTATTTAAAGAATAGAATCAAAAGATTCATAATCAACATCATGTACAAATAAATCTTGTTGTCAATCTATTTATTATTTATTATTTATTATTTATTATTTATTATTTATTATTTATTATTTATTATTTATTATTTATTATTTATTATTTATTATTTATTATTTATTATTTATTATTTATTATTTATAAAAAACAATTCTATTATTTAACGTTAAATGCAAAACTTTCATGCAAAGCTAAAGTAACTAACTTAACATAAAATCAATGTTAATGACAAGTAGAGTAAAAAGAAAGAATTTTAGAACACAAAAGTAATTTTCTATCAAGTCTCTTTCTTCTCTTTTTGATGACAGAATAATTGCTGCAAAGATTTTATTCAGATAATTCTCAACTGAAAGACTCAATAATATTTCGTAGTGAAAGAAATACATCAAGAAACTAAATACAAAGATTAATTTAATGCATCTTGATGATATGACTTTTGAAAGTCATCACACTTAATAAAGTTAAACTGTTTATTTTACATGTTGAATGTTTGTAATTGATCTCATCATTAAATGCATACTTTCATAAATGTATTTTCTGAACATGTTTCATCATCTTATTAAGTTTGCAGTACTTAAATGTTTAAACTGATCATCAAGTTGAGTTTTGAATTAACATTTTCAACTCAATTTAAGTTGAGTTGCTCATATTTTCAATTCAACATAACTCAACTCGACTGAAAATTGAGTCAATTTAACTTGACTTATCAAGAACTTAAGCTTGACATCAAGAGAGTTAAATATAGAAAATTTTCCGGTTTTTAACTTTTGCATTATCTTTTTGCATTATTAAGAATACAGAAGAGAAAGAGTGCGAGCTCTTCTATAAATAATGGCTTGAGACTGCGCTAGACTCGATACAGATGTGATGTAATAGATCAGATGTGTTTGCCTAAAAGAATGATGAAAGAAATGAATGAAGAAAGTGCTGAACAACGAGAAGAAGTGCTGAAAATGACTCAAAGAGATGCGCTAGGTTCAAACTAGGCATAGCGTCATGACTTGTTCTAATCAAATTGATTAGAATTAAATCTGAACTCTGATCGATTCAGGCATGTTCATAACAGAAGTAAGATGTCGTGATTTAATTGATCTGCAAATCTGTGATCGATCTGACAGATCATGAGAAGCACGTTCAAAGCATCGAGATCATCAAAGTCAGAGCAGCATTGTGTCGTTGACAAGAAAGTCAGCGTCAAGATAAATCAAGATCTACTTTCAAATCAAAGAAACTGATGAATTCTTCAGAAGATCTTGCAGAGAATTCTGAAGAGAACACGACAGATTACTTTTTCTTGATCTGCAGATCAACTCAATGCTCATTCTGTCTTGATGAGAAACGTAAATTCTATAAGAATTGAACATTCAAGTACTGCGAACTCAATAAGATGATGAAACATGTTCAGAAAATGCATCTACGAAAGTATGCATCTAATGATGAGATCAATTGCAAACATTCGACGTGTAAGACAAACAGTCTAACTCTGTCAAGTGTGATGACTTTCAAGCATCATATCATGTCAGCAAACTGAGCTTCAAGCGTATCTGTATTGATGTTTCTAAAATGTTACTTTCAAACTTTATCAATCATTCTACTTCGACGATTCATTTTTTCATGATGCAAGACAGCATTGACATCTTTCTTTTTCTTTACTCATGAATTCTCTCATGAAGCATGTTTCATGAACTTACACTTGATTCTGATTTTGACGATGAGTCTCTTACTTTTGCTGCTAAGACGAATCACTCACTTGCTATTAGCAAGCTTCTTCAAAAGCTCATTGAACAATGTTACGAAGCGTGTCGACATTGAATAGAGTCTAGCCAATAGACTCTAGAGATTTCGATATGTGAACAAGAAACAACGATGTTTCAGATCGAAATATGCTGAAACATTTCATCTATTCGAGCTCTAGCAAATCGGCTACTTCGTTTCTTTGTTTGCTCTACTATAGATACAGCTCGGAACTGTCTTCTTTCTTCTGTATTCTTAGTTTTCTAGTTAAAGCTATCTCTATTGATCAAACATTCTATTCAGCTACGCACTACCTCGCTGCAGTGTGGTTAGATTCTAGGCACGATCTCAACAAACAATTCAATCAAGATGTTAAAATCAACAATTAATGTCATTAATCTGACTAGCTTTTGTATAATCTTGTTGAAAGAGCAATCTAAGAAGACAGTCTGCATATTGAATTAAATCTTTCAATTGAAATAGTAATGAATGATGTTCAATTGATGATTGAAGATCTGATCTCTTACAAAAAAAGATGTCTTATCTGTGTTAATCATTTAACATCAGCATTGATGTCTGCATATAAGAATAAAAGAGAGAAACAGATGAGAAGAAGATAATTTACTATTGATGACATTGATTAAGTCACGTCAAGCAACATATTGAATAAAGAAATGCTTCAGACTCAATTTTAAGTCAAGTCATTTTAAGTAATAAAGTCATGTACTAGAATGCAAAGATTTCTTCTTTGATGTGCAATACTTATTCATGATGCGCTCAGACTTATGAAAGATTGATTGATTCAAAGCATTGATTTTAATTTTTAGCATGAAAGACTTCTTGACAGATGATGACTTGACTTAAAATATATAGTTGACATCTTTTGTCAACTCAATCACAAAGACATCATCATGAAATGTCATGAAAAGTAAATGATTAACAAGACAGAAAAGCGAATTTTTCTCTCTTTCAATGACAAATGTTTTTCTTAGTAAATAAGAGATTATTATAATATATTGAACATAAATAACTGCATTGCTTACTTTCAAGAATGATTGTTTTCTTTCTTGATATGAATGAGCATGATCTTGACAAAAAGAATGTTGAGCTTTTTTGAGATTAAATTGAAAACAATAATAAAAGTGATATGTTTTTAAAGCAAAGATTTAGTTTTCTTAAAACTTGCATCAAAATCATCATTGATGTCATTATTGCTTTTGCTATCATAGTCTGTGCTATCATCATCATCATCATCATTATCAATGTTCAAATTCAAATTGACGAAAGTTGCTTGCTCTTCATCTCAATCATTGTTTATTGCAACATCTTCGTTTGAATCGCTAGTTTCTTGATTATTGTTGCTAGCACTGAAGTCACTATGAATCTTGATGCATTCATTGAGCTTGATTGCATTCTCATCATCTTCAAGTTTTAGTCTTGTGTTGAACATTGAAATCAATTTGCAGTCAAAGTACACAATCATGAGCAGACTCGTAAAAACTTGATTTCGTTGCTGCTCATCTGAAAAGATTGAATCATCATGAACTCAATGATAAAAGAGTACATAATATAAGTCATCAACGTTCATGATTGTCTTTCTCTTCGAGAGTCTGTGAAGCTTGTATTCATTCATGAGTGTTTTCTTATACTGTTAATGACTCAAAATCAACTTAGATCTGCTTTATATCTTAAGCTGAAATGTTATCACTTATGTTGATCACATCTCTTTTGATGCTGTCATTCAGCAAATGATTGATTTGATAAAAGATATGCATGTTCAACACTCATCAATAATTATTAAGACTTTTGCTGACTTTCATTCTTGAGTAGTGATTTAACATTTATTGCAAGAATGTCTTCAGATTCTCGACTTGTGCATTTAAGAAAAAGCTTTCAAAATTCTGTTTAATCTTCTGACAAAATCTGATTGCAAATCAATTAGATTCAGAACTTTACTTTGATTGAGAATACAGTAAACAACTAATTTGTTTCATTTCTTTGAGAGTGATTTCTTGCTCTTCTTTGTATTATCAGCGTGCTTCGATTCTGTTCGATCTTTTGCTGTCAGCTCTTGATGAAGATTTTGATAGTAATTCAACGACTGCTTGTCAATGTTTTGATGTACGCGCGTAGCTTTGTCAATGAGCATGATTTTTAGCTGCTGTTATGAAGAGCGAGCACAGCGTTGCAATCGAGAGTAGAGAATAAAAGAGACTCTGAGCTGTGAGAGCTTGAGGATATAAGAAACGATGACAGTACTCGAGACATATGACGGGAATACAGTTCTGCTTTATCAGTGAAGCGAGATAAAGAGCAAGAAGGGCATCATCGAAGAGTGCCATGTCGATATTTATGTTGACTGTCTACACTGAAATTCTTCGGATGGGTTGAGTCAAAGATGGAGCACAATCCTGAACAGTGAACCTCGAACTTTCAGATCCTTGTTTCGCCGCTGCGATCGCTTGACCTCTGCCCCCTTCAGCCCTCGATGTTCTGACAGCATAAAGCGGCTTCAACACCTACCAAATCTGGACGCCAGAACATCAAAAGGTAGATACTATCTGAAAATTATAGAGAATCACTTCAAACGTCGACTTCTTATCTGCGAAGAATCGTAAAATATTAATAGACCGATCTTGTGAGGTACATGTCGTAAATCTATACAAAGCATTGAAAAAGCATGACATGACATGCAGATCGTTTACAAGACGCCACAAGATTGACAATACCGATTTTCAACGACGTCAAATCAACTTTCAAAGTGATTTTCCCCAATTTTTTCGCCTCGGAGAAAAAAATCTACCTAGAAGTGTTGCACACCGCGATATCTGCTTTTGTCACACTCACTCCCTTCGAGACGCTGAGCGGAGATTTATCCTTGCCGTAGCTCGTGTGCAATGCCACCTGGGTGGATACTTCGTACTGAGATATGTCATTAAACGAGTGATAATCAGATTGGTGCATTGTACATTGTATCAGACAACTAAACAACAACATCAGAAAAAACACTGCTTTCCCAAAATTCCAAAAACCCATAAGTCTTTGTCGTCAAAATCAGTCCCTGATATCGCGAGTTTCCACCAGCATCCTTCTTCTCCCCCTTGAATATATCTGCGTAGAAAAATAAATGATCTCTTGACTGATGAGTCTCGAGATAACCAAAACAACGCCGAAAAAAACTTGCCGCTTGATCATGACGAGCACAGAAAACGCAAACCCATCCCCACAGGTTTAGACTGAGAACCTCATGTAACATTCCTCCTCTCGCCCCACATACCAGTCGTGCACGTCTTGCAGCTTGACATTAACCACGCCTTCGGAAAACTGCTACCCCTGAAAAGTTGCCGGCTGATTCTTACGAGCTTCTCATCAAGAAAAAAAGCTCTTGCGGGGATTTGCCAGCGTGCGTGACAGCAGGTAAAGTTTTCTGAACCGAGTCCAGTCTCGTGATGAGACGAAAGGTATAATATATTGCAATCGAATGCCGTCCGGTAACATGGATATGCTTTGGCGCTGTGGTCTGAGGCCGATCCAAGACGGACACAGATATTCCAGTTGAATTTCAATCTGGTGATAGGAAATTGTATGTGGAGAATGAGAAAGTAAGATAGCTGCAGGCGCCCATGTCCGCCAAATCTGCTTATGGTGCTCCGGGTCCGTATCCAGAAAGGTCAACCAGCTAAGTCTCCGATCTGCTGTTGGCCTCTTTCTGCTTGCATTGGCACAGAGGTGGTGGAGGTGCTGGATCTTTGTATCTTACGAGCAGGTCATGCATTTTGGCTGCATTTTGCTGAAATTTGCTCCAGTCCATCGAATCATATAGCAGCCTGGTAGGTGGTTCAGCATGAGCTAGAGGCTCCATAGCATTGACGTTATTCCCAACATTCGAAGGATCTGCACCATAGCGAATCAAAGTCTCCGTAAGATTCACGTGGCCCCAATGTATGGTCCAAAATAGAGGTTTGTACCCCTTGCCATCAACAGAACTAGGCTTTGCGCCATGTTGGAGGAGTAATTCGAATATTTCATAAGTGTGCCTTGAAGGTTCATAACAACAGTCTATCGTCGAAAATGATAGTGCAGCTAGTCCCCGAATGAGTGTATTTGCATCAGCTCCGGAGCACAAGAGTTTCCGCACAATTACGACTGATTGAATGGCCTTCTCGTTATCGAAGTCGTCTAGGTCAGACAGTGTATTTCCAAGAGGAGTCAAATCATGATAAATAAGGTCTACACAAGAGCCCTTTGAAATGATCAAGTCTAACATCTCTAGTGACTCCGAGGATGAGCCAGCCGATAGGGGACTTGTATAATACTCGGATGCGGCCCACAGCAAGGAACGCTGTGTTTGAGGGCAGACCAGTGGAGCACCTTCGAGAATCTTGCGCTTTACGTAATAGGAGAGACCATAACATGTTGCAAGAAACAAGAGATCAAACGCCCTGAGTGAGGAGCTTGTGGGCAATGCTAAACATCGAAGTACAGCAATCCTCTGGTCGGAGTCGTCCATGCAGATCTGCCACAAATCAAGGCCGTCAGGTCGAAGTCGGGTATGTGGCACTGTATGAACGTAATTCTGCCAAAAGGCCAGTGCCCGCCTCTGCGTACGGAGTCGCATGTCAAAGCTGTCGGGAAACCATCCTTGGTGCTCTATGAGTAAAAGGTCGAGAAGCTCTGCCTGGTCGGTCTTCGTATATTGCTCCAGCTGCCGAGCATAGTAGAATAAGTCACTAATGATAGTCGTATAAGATAAAGCTTGTTTGAACTCCATTTGCGTCATTGCCTTGACACAGAACATGAAAATGTAGCTCCATCCGTTTTCTATTGAACAACGCTCTGAATCTTTAAACATAGACTTGACGTTTCCTGAGCTCTCCAGATACGATTTCACTGTCTGGTGCAGAAACTGTACAGTGTAGACTTTATCGTTCTCGTCATTGATCAAATCGTATATGTGTTCATACTGTTTCTGGATCGGTCCATTGTTGCTCATCTCTTCGTTCCCCATCTCTTCGTCGTCCGTCTCCTCGTCGTCCGTCTCCTCGGCGTTCGTCTCCTCGTCATCCGTCTCTTCGTAGATTTCAAGCAATCCACCACAGCGGCTGCTTAATCTCTGCCGCATACGATGAGTAGACGTTGTTTCTACAACAATGCCTGGCAAAGCTAAATCGGTAATGGCCATTAACGACGGTAGTGAAATTGATTTCCGACTACACAGCAGTATCTGAGACATGATGTACATCTCAAATACGTGCTCTGGTTTCCTTTTCTCAAGTATTCTCGTGTACAATGCATCAAGCTCCGTTGGAATCGACTCTAAACGTTGACGAAGTTGTGAAATGCTACTTCCATCGATGATACCTTCAACCAACTCTTGAACAACTAGTTTGACCCATATGAAAACACCTTTTGCTCGTTTTGTGACTTCGTTCGATAGAGCTTTGACTTGTGTCTGGTCATCCTCAGTTACAATCGATAAACCGAAAGCGGACTCTACATGATCAACAACATATTGTTCGATATCACTATGAGTATATTCGTGAATGGCGAACCCAGGAGATCTGTGGAATGCACCCGGGAAGACTGATTCTTGCCTACTAGCAAGGCATAACTTTATGCGAACTGTTGTTGAATTCTCGACATTTGAAAGACACTTGAGAAGTTTTATCAATTCTATATGGCTACCATGGTGTTCATCGAGAGCGTCGATGAAGAAGAGAACATTGATTGGAATTTTGTCTTGTTGTACAATAGCCATCAGAGCTTCCTTCAGGACTTTCGGGGCACACAGTCT
>JAABUU010004758.1_pt1 | contig 15718 bp, 33 predicted proteins | sample 5559301 | NCBI WGS metagenome assembly JAABUU01 (sample SAMN10711884, study PRJNA513360) | rock metagenome | isolation source: Antarctica rocks | place: Antarctica: Victoria Land, Richard Nunatak white | reverse complement strand
GGGCCTGCAGGTGATCATCGCCGGCGCCGGGGGAGCGGCCCACCTGCCCGGGATGGTGGCCTCGGCCACGCCGCTGCCGGTGATCGGTGTGCCGGTGCCCTTGAAGTACCTCGACGGCATGGACTCGCTGCTGTCCATCGTGCAGATGCCCGCGGGCGTGCCGGTGGCGACGGTGTCGGTGGGCGGAGCCCGCAATGCGGGCCTGTTGGCGGTGCGCATCCTCGCCGCTGCGGATCAGACACTGCGTGAGCGCATGGTGCATTTTCAGGCCGAGCTCGAGCAGTCGGTGCTCGCGAAGGACGCGGCGCTGCGCGCTACGCTTGACCCTACTAATCGTTAGTCGCAGCCACGTCGCCCCCCTCCGGTCCTGCCGGGTGGGGGCTTTCTTGTGTCTGGCCGTCTTTGAGCCAGGCGTAGGGCACGCCAGTACGTAGAGCCCACAGCCGCACGGTTTGCACGCTCGGTTGGATCTTGCCGTTGATCCACGTGGAGACGGTGTTGCGAGCTACTCCGAGGTAGTCCGCCATCTCCTGCACTCCCACGTGGGACGCGCGGAGTGCTTTGCGCATCCGGTCGGCCAGGTCGAACTCAGGTACTGCGTCGAAGTCGATGCTCTGCGTCATGCACCGAGTATTGCACGAAACGTTTGCACCGCGCAATACACATTGCGCCGACATGCCTCAGCCGGGTCACCCTTGCGCAGGATCGTGCTATGTGCAACACTCGTGCCATGTCCGCTAGCAAGCCCGACCTCATCGGTTCTAGGGAAGCCTGCGCAATGCTCGACGTCGCGACCAGCACCCTCACCCGCTGGGCGATCGACGGAACGATCACCCCCGCACTCAAACTGCCGGGCCGCAACGGGGCACTGCTCTTCCACCTCGCCGATATCGAGGCGATCCGCGAGGCACGCGACAAAGCACCCGCTGCCTGACCACAAAGAAGCCCCCGGCGCTGACACACCGAGGGCTGAGACCAACAAGGAGAGCATCCCGTGATCAAAACACAGAATATCACGACCGACCTGCAACACCTCCCCGCCCGAGCAGCCGCCCTCATCGAGCAGGTCGGGTGGACGCAAGGCACCGAACGCGACGCGACCGGCCGAGTCTGCCTGACCGGTGCCCTCAAATACTGCAATCCGCAACCAGGGGACTGGCTGATCGCCCGCGAAGTGTTCCGCACCAAAGGCCGCGGTGAGGGATGGAACGACGCCGAGAGTCGAACACGCCGTGAGGTTCTGGATCTGCTGCTGTCCACCGAGATCACCGATGTGGAGCTGGCGCTGACATTCGGCCCGTCGTGGGAGACGGTCGTCGCACTCGTACGCACAGCAGCCACGATCACCACCCAGCAGGTGCTTGATCTGGGTGCGGCGCGGGCTTCGGCGCGGGGTGCGGCGCGGGGTGCGGCGCGGGGTGCGGCGTGGGGTGCGGCGTGGGCTTCGGCGCGGGCTTCGGCGCGGGGTGCGGCGCGGGGTGCGGCGTGGGGTGCGGCGCGGGATGCGGCGTGGGATGCGGCGCGGGCTTCGGCGCGGGATGCGGCGTGGGGTGCGGCGCGGGATGCGGCGTGGGGTGCGGCGCGGGATGCGGCGTGGGGTGCGGTTACCCGTGACCTCATCGGCCAGCACGGCTACACCCCGGAGCACTACGACACGTTGACGAGACCGTGGCGCGAAGCGGTCGGACGGCTGCACCCGGATGACGCGGAGCTGCGGGGCGCCGCGACATGACAACCACCGCGAACACCGTACGACCCGACCTCGGGGCTCAAGAGGGTGGACACGACATCACTGCGGGAAGCGCCGTCGCGGCCCTGATCCGCGATGTGATCAACACGACCAGTCTCACAGATCCACAGGTCATAGCCGAGCAGGTGGCCACGTCCACCCCGGAGCAGTACTTGAGGGCCGCGTTCGAGTCCCTGCTGGTGGAGCATGTGCGCAGCATTCTCGGACAGCAGCGCAACAAGGCGCTCTCCGCGGCTACCCGGCAGAGTGCGTCCGCGAAGCTGCGGGGTCGTCGTGACTGGTGGGCCGCGGTGCTCGAATCCCGCCTCTACGTCGGCGCCGGCAATTGGCGGATGCTGGGCGACTGCACCGCGACTGACTTGAGCTTCGCTGCGAAGCAACGCCGTGAAGACGCTGAGCGTGAGATGGGCCGTGCCCGTACGTACGACACGCTGCGCAGCGCGCTTCGTGTGCACAAGGTGGCTACGGTCGCTGAACTGCCGCCCGATGTGCTCACCCCAGCGGTCTTGCGTGATGTCGCATGACCACCACAATCAGCCCTGCCGCCAGAAGTCTTACGACACCCAGGTACGGCTCGCGGCAGGGTTCCAACTTCCCCGACCACGACCATCGTCGTTGTGACCCCCAACGATCCTCCGTCGTGGTCGGGGAACCCCAACGTGCCGAGTCCATAGAAATCGCGGATACCCAAGCGACGTTCGACTCGGCGCCCCCTTCCGCCAGCAGCCAATGGTCATGCGACACCCAGGAGAACCACGCTGCTGCCGGATCACACTCCCCCACGGTCCATCATGCGAGCGATACCCAGGTCGGTGACGCCCGTGGGGGCTCAACGTCCACCGGGACGGGGGCCACTGTCGTGGCGATACCCAAAGAGGATGCGCCCCGCCCCGGTGGATTCCTCCGAGACCCCGTCCTCGGCGTTCTCGCCGACGTACTCAACGACCTCGAAAGCATGCGCATCGCCAACGCCAACAGGGTCCGCATCCTCACCCGCAACGAAGCCGACGCCGACGGCGAGGAACGCGGCCACGGCCTGACCGAGGACCACCCCGAGGTGGCGAAGCTGATCCTCACCGTCAAGGCAATGGAACAACTCGAACACGATGCCACCCTGAACTTGCAACGGGCCATGCGGAAACACCCCCTCGGCCCGTTCGTGAAACGCACCGCCGGGCTCGGCGAGAAGCAAGCCGCCCGGCTCATCGCCACTATCGGCGATCCTTACTGGAACGATCTCCACAACAGGCCGCGCACTGTGTCCGAGCTGTGGGCATACGCCGGCTTTCATGTTCTCCACCCCGGCGGCCACGCGACTGGCGACACCCATGCACCCACCGCTGCCGGGGTGGCCCCAAAGCGTCAGCGCGGGCAGAAGAGTAACTGGTCCGAAGACGCCCGTAAACGCACCTGGCTGATCGCCACAAGCTGCATGAAACAGCCCAGCGGCAATGAGTATCGCGACGTCTATGAGCGCGCCCGCGCCAAGTATGCCGACGCAACTCACCCCGCGGACTGTGTGCGCTGCGGGCCGACCGGAAAGCCGGCCCTCACCGGGAGCCCACTGTCCGCCGGACATCAGCACGCACGAGCGTTGCGGCTCGTCTCCAAGGCGATCCTGCGCAACCTCTGGATCCAGTCGCGCGATCTGCACCAGGAGATGCCGCTATGACCATCACTTGGGATCGCCTCATGCGAGGGGCCCTCGCATGACCGGGACGACACAATCGTCCATCGACCTGCACCCCGCCGCCACTGAGATTGATCACGATGTGGTGCCCGGCTCGACCGAGTGGCTCTGGTACATGACGGGCAGCAAGGTCGCGTCCGTCCTGGGAATCTCCCCCTTCACGACCCGCCTCGAACTGTGGCGGCAGATGACCGGCAAGGCCGGGCCCACCCCTGTGACTGCGCACATGCAGTGGGGCACCGACCGTGAGCCCATCATCCGCGAAGGCACCGCCGCCGCGAAGGGGTGCGTCATACACACGCCCCGGATGCTGGTCAGCAACGCCAACCCACGGCACGCGTACAGCCCGGACGGACTGATTGAGCCCGCTTCCTGGGAGCCCACGGGCTTGTGGGAAGCCAAGACGGCCACCGGCAAGTCCGCTGCGACCTGGGCCTTCGGAATCCCACCTCACTACGAGGTGCAGTGGCAGTGGGGTGCCTACGTGACCGGGATGGACCGCGGTCTGTTCACCTTGGAGACGCACGTCGATTTCGTGCCGGTCTCCACCGCCGACTACCCGATCACCCGCAACGACGAGCGGATCTCCGAACTGATCGTCGCCGTGGATGAGTTCCTGGGCTATGTGGACGCCGACGTGGAACCCCCACCGCTCGGCGCGGTAGTCGTCTCTGATCCCGAGGACATCGACACCATCCGCCGCTGGAACAAGTCCAACGCGCAACGGCTGGACTTTGAGAAGGAGATCAAAGCTCTGCGCGCCATCATCGACCCGATGGGCGAGAACGCGTCAGCCCTGATGACCCCCGAGGGGGAGGTGCTCTGCCACTGGTCCGAGACTGTCAAGGAGTCCGAGAGCGTCGACTGGGCCGCGATCTACGCGGAGAACCCGGAAGCCGTCGAGCGGGCGGTCGTGACCAGTGTGGACCGCAAGCGGCTTATCGAGTTGGTCCCCGGCGCTGTGCGGACGCACACAACTACCGACACCACGACGATTCGCCGCCTCTTGATGGGGGCAGCGAAATGATGGACGCAGACAAGTCGGCAGCACTACGTGCACCGTTCCCGGCGAGCGCGGTCGGGAAGTTACCCAAGCCGTACCGGGCGGACTCGCAGAAGGGGAACTGCAAGGAGTGCGGTGGGAACCACGGGCTCCCGGCGGTGCACCTCGATTACGTCGGGCACGCCGCCGCCACCGACCGCCTGTTGCAGGTCGACCCCGGCTGGTCGTGGGAACCGTTCGCTCTCGATTCCAACGGTCTGCCGGCGCTTGACGCCAAGGGCAACTTGTGGATCAGGCTCACTGTGGCTGGCGTGACGCGCATCGGGGTTGGCGACGGCAAGTCCGCGAAGGAGTGCATCGGCGACGCCATCCGCAACGCCGCGATGAGGTTCGGTGTGGCGCTGGACCTGTGGGCGAAGGAAGACCTGCACGAGGGACGCTCTCCCGTCCCGGTCGCATCCGAGCTGCCCCCGGCGCCTCGACAGGTGTCCAATCCTGCAGCTATCGAGGCTCGTGACGAACTACGCGCTTTGCTGATAGCCAAGGACATCCCGCTGGGTGAGGCGCTGGTCATGTTTCGCGCCGCGCACGAAGGCGACGACCTGCCCACCACCACGGACGTACCCGCCATCCGCGCCTTGATCGACCACTACACAACGGAGGTGGCGGCATGACCCCCCTGCCGATGACCGCGAATGAAGTGGTGATGCAGCTCGCCAAACTCGGCCGGGAACTGGACGACCTTGTGGCTGCGATGGATTACCGCGAGGTGGTGGCCGTCAACGCCCGCGAGGACTACACCCTGGCCTTGTCCACAGCGTTCCTCCGCGCAGACGGCGCTATGGATCTCCGGAAACACCAGTCCATCGTGGACACCCACACCGAACGCTTGGCCGCTGAGTTAGCCGAGGCTGAGGTTCGGGGTACTCGCCGCCAGATCGACTCCGTGAAGGTTCGGGTGGATATCGGGCGTTCGCTCGGCACCACCGTCCGCACCGAGGTCGCGCTCGCGGGAGCGGGGCACACGCCATGACCGACAGGAAGCTGGAAGTTGACCCTGTCGCTGTTGACCGTGCCCTCTCCGGTGACCGGTCGGTGCATCTGCGGAACGGTGAGAAGCGGGCGGCCGCGGACATTGCGGTCCGGTGGAGGTGGACGCCGAACTTATTCGCGGTCCGCACGGGGATGACCCGTGTTGCCGCTGACAAGGCTTTGGAACGTGCCCGGCAGCGGCAGCGGGACTACATGCAGGCGGTGGCGTCGTGAGCATCATCCGCCCCCGCACCCCACTCACCGGCGGCCTGCCGCTCGTCCGACCACGTGCCCCCAAGGCGCACAAGCGACGTGCTACGGGGTTCTCCCCCGCCGTCCACGAACTGATCCGCCAGCGGAGCCAGGGGCACTGCGAAGTGTGCGATACACGGGAGTTCTGGCCCCAGCACCACCACCGACGACCCCGTGGCGCAGGTGGGACGCGTCGTGAGTCCACGAACGAAGCCAGCAACGGGCTCGCGCTCTGCGGCCCCTGCCACGCCCTGATCGAGTCCCACCGCAACTGGGCGTTGGTCCACGGCTGGCTGGTGAACCAGAACGCCGACCCCCGCCTGGTGAAGGTGCTGACACGCCACGGCTGGGTCCGGCTCACAGATGCCGGATCGATGGAGGCCGCATGAGCATCAAGGTGACGAGCTGGGTGCTGAACCACGCACCCGTAGACAACCCCGCGCTAGTGCTCACACTGCTGGCAATGGCCGAACGCGCCAACGACGACGGCACCGACGCCCGCCAATCAGTCAAGACAATCGCCGGCAAGGCCCGTGTCTCCGTTCGTACTGCACAACGGTACCTGCGGAGCCTCGAAGATATGGGGCTCATCAGCCGTGGCGATCAGCGCAGTGTGCAGCACCTACGCCCGGACCGGCGGCCGATGGTTTACGACATCAACATCGACCAAGCACGGGGTGACAACTTGACACCTCGTGAGGCCGACGGGGTGACAGACGGTGCGCAACGGGGTGACAGGCCAGGTACTAACGGGGTGACACCTGTGGCAGACAAGTCGTCCCTTCTTCTTCCTACGGAAGAAGAACTCGTCCCTGACTCTAAGAGCGTCGCACCCACGAGCGGACGCGGCATGCGACTCCCCGAAGGCTGGGAACCCTCACCAACCCTCGCAGTGCAGATGCGCGACGAATGCCCCGGCGTGGACCTTCGGCAAGCGCATCTGGCTTTCACAGATCACTTCCGGGCCATCCCTGGCCAGAAGGGCGTGATGCTCGACTGGTCGGCGGCATGGCGCAACTGGATACGCCGAGAAGCGAAGTTCCACAAGCCAGGCACCGCCCGCATCCGTCCATCCACCACCGACGCTGGCATTGCCGCCATCCAGGCCATGAAGCACCCTCACCGATTGGAAATCGCATGAACCGCGACGACGTGATCGACTTTCTCAGCGTTGTCCACGCATCTGATCACCGCACCACAGGCGAGGCTGACGTCACGTTCTGGATGACGGCGTTCGAGATGTGCGGGCACACGATCAGCAAGCCTGACGCCATCGCCGCCGTCGTGAAACACGCACTCGACCCGACCGCGCCCTACCTGAAGCCTGGGCACGTCGTGGCCGGTGCCCGCGAGATCGCCCACGACCGGATGATGCGCGAAACCCTCGAGCAGCGCCAAGCCCGCACCGACGCCATCGATGCCGTGATCGACGCCAAGTCCCTTGCCCGGACCACCGCTGCGGTCACCCGCTTCACCGGGCAGTTCGGGCGCATCGCATGAGCGGCGAGGCGTACGACACCTGCATCCACGTGACTTGCCCTCGCTGTGGTGCGGGCCCGGACCGGTACTGCCGCAACCCGGTCAACGACAAACCGGCACGGGTGCCGTGCCTGGACCGATTGAAGACATCCACTACCCACTCCAACTCCGAGAGGCAAACCCCATGACCACCACCTTGCAAGCCTTGGACTGGCCCCGCCTGCTCCTGACCCCGCAAACCCGCTGGTACCTGGACCGCGAATCGTGGGACACCGGGCAGTGCGTGTGGCAGGAAGACTGCCCCGACGCCGTTGTCGCCTACGTGGAGTATCGGGTTGCGGCCTTGCCCCACGACCCCCACGACACAGGTTTCGACGCGGCCGACCTGGTGTGCTCCAAGCACCTTCCCGACATGATCACCCACGCCCTTCAGGAACCTCTCGTCGCGGACACGGTGGTGGAGGTTGGGGTGGACCCCGCCTTGCTGCGCCTGACGGGTGTCGACCCGAGCGTTGTGGCCCGCTTCAACGACGGCCCGATCGGGGTGGCCGCATGAACGCCCCCCGTGAGTGGGAGTCCCAGCGGCAGGCAGCAATGCGACGACACCCATCCCGGTTTTCACTCGATGAGGTCAACCCGGTATGGACGGACTGCGACCAGCTCGCCGCCTGGACAGCCCACCTCGACGCACAACCCGAGCCGGAGATGTCCGCGTTGCACAAGGTGGCTGTGTGGGTGCTGCTGGACACCGCCGCCGCCCTGGTGCTGTTGGTGGTCGGGCGGATCGTGTGGCAGGGCATCAGCACGGTGGTGGGGCTGTGAGCGCCGTGACGGTGAACCTGCCAGAGGTCGCTTACTACCACTGTGGCAGGCCGGTGTTCAGCTCGACTCTGTTCGAGGTCGCTGCTCGTGTCGGAAAGCAGATGGTGGAGGTGTGGCTGCCCGAGGGAGAAAGCAACGTCGATCCCCTTCTCGACGCCGCCGAGGCCCGTTCCCTCGCTGCTGTTCTCCTGGCCGCCGCCGACGCATCGGAGGCGACGACATGAGTATCCGGGGCGTCGAAGTCACCACAGAGGTAACCGTTGTCAACCCGACCGGTCTCGGACACCACATCGCGGGTATGTCTTCCTTCGAGCAGGCCCAAGTGATCGCCGGGTTCGCGTCGGGTATCGATGCGCTCGATGCAGTATCCGGAGGCAATCAGTTGTTGTGGATCGCGGAGCGCATCGGGCCCACCGACTGTGCCGCGGTCATTCACACGTTGGAGACGTTGCTCGCCCAGATGGAAGCGGTTTCGGCATGACCGCCCACCTTTTGGCGTGGCGGATGCGTACGGGCCTCGACGGCACCCGCATCCCATACCGCCGTGCGTTGCGGTTTGCCCGTGCAGGGTTGGCCGGGGTTGCAGCACTGGAGGGGTCATGCTGACCATCGGCAGCTTGTGCAGCGGCTACGGGGGTCTGAACGCCGGGGTGCAGCTGGTCCTCGACGCCGACGTTGCCTGGCACTCCGACATCGACCCCGGTGCCTGCAAGATCCTCGCCCACCACTGGTCGGACGTTCCCAACCTCGGGGACATGACCACCGTGGATTGGTCGCAGGTCGAGCCGGTGGACATCATCACCGGCGGCACCCCCTGCCAAGACCTCTCCCACGCCGGCAAACGTGCTGGGATGCGGGCAGGCACACGCTCCGGGTTGTGGGCGTCCATGTGCGACGCCATCCAGATCATCCGCCCCAGCCTCGTTGTGTGGGAGAACGTCAGGGGAGCTCTCAGTGCCGATGCCGATAGCGCGATGGAACCCTGTCCGGGATGTGTGGGAGACGGAGACGACGGGCCTGTTCTGCGAGCACTCGGACGCGTTCTTGGAGACCTGGCCGACCTCGGGTTCGATGCGCGGTGGTACGGCTTACGTGCTACCGACGTCGGGGCTCCGCATGGGCGGTTCCGCATCTTCGTCGTTGCTACCCACACCGACGACGGTGGATGGCGGCACGCCGCAAGCGATAGCGGCACGGCAGGCACGGGGGTACGGGCCGAACCTGATGGACGTGGTAGCCGAGGGGCTGCTACCGACGCCGACAGCGGTATCGCGGGATCGTTCGCCGGAGGAACTGCACGAGCGGTGGACGCTCGGCGGCAGAGGCAGCAGAGGCCCGAACTTGGACGACCTGCCGTGGCGTCTGCTACCGACGCCGCGGACCTCGGACACCAACGGGCCGGGGAGTCACGGGACGGGCGGGCCAGATCTGCGGACAGTGGCAGCGTTGCTGCCAACGCCGACAGCGCAGGCAGCGAAACATGCGGCGGACGACCGGGGGCCGGAAACCCTCGACGACGCGAATCTCTGGTCGATCGCGGCGCGGATCGCATCGCGTGGGGCCAGTACGAACCCGCCATCCGCCGCTGGGCCACCGTCCTGGGTCGATGTGCCCCTGCCCCTACCGAACCCGGCCGAACCGGCAACCCCCGGCTGAGCCCCCGCTTCGTGGAGTGGCTGATGGGACTGCCTGACGGTCACGTTACCGACGTTCCCGGACTGTCCCGCAACGAGCAGTTGAAGGCGTTGGGCAACGGGGTCGTCCCCCATCAGGCGGCAGCGGCGCTGCGGATGCTGCTCAACGCCGAGGAGGTGGCGGCGGATTCGTGCACGGAGGCGGACACCGCCACAGCGTGGGCACGTTGGTGCCGCGAACACACCGGAGGCATCGAATGAGCACCGAGGTAACCCCCGAGTCCCTGCGCACCCATGCGCTATTCGCGGATTTGTGCGGTCATAGGAAGGTCAGCAGGGTACTGGAAGCCCACGCAGACCAACTCGACCATGAAATACGTGAGCAGGCAAGGCCTCTGCCCACCGTGCCGGGTTGGTATCCGACCATCGTGGTGGAGCGGGGCGGGGAGTCCTGCACCGGGGCACTGCTGGCCGACGATGACGGGTGGCGTACGGCGCGTGAAGTCGACGGCCGGTATGGGCACTGGATAGACAGCAACCCCAACCTCACCATCCGTTGGGCCGAGCAGGACGGCAAGACGCCGGGACAGACGCTGTGGGAAGCGGAGGATACAGCCGGGTGTATCGCCTGGTGCGCGGCCAGCGAAAGGTCACGCGCCCTATACGAGCGCCGTGCAACCGCTGTCCTCGCCGCTCACGGCACCCCCAACCTGACCCCGATGGGTGAGCACCCTGAGCCGGGGACGCGGGGTTTGCTGCCTGTGGTGCTAGAGGACGACGCGTGGCAATACGACCAAGGTGCGTACTGCTGCCTAGCGGGAAGTGAGACGAGCACGGGCATCCTCGCTGACCCTCGCCCGGACGGTGCGCAGTGACCACCAGCAGGTACGACTGCGACCATCCGGGATGCGGCCGGGGTGGAGCCACTGGGCACGCCATTCACCGCACATCGCCGAAGGGGGAGCTGTTCTCCGGCAGCTGTGAAGAGCACCTGGACCGACCAGTTGACCCCGAGGTGGCTGTCATTACTGATCCCATCGAGGACCGGAACCAGGCGGTGCGCGATGAGTGACGACCTGACCCCCGCTGAGCAGGCTCGTGCCGCACGGTGGGCAGCGGACTGGGTAACCAAGGAGTGGGGCGGTCAACAGACCACCACAGCGTTGGCCCTGCGTGAGTATGCCAAGAGCATCGACCTACCTGAGACGGTGGAGTCCCTACGAGCCGAGCGGGACAATGCTCAGGCCAACGAGGCGCACTGGCGGGAGCAGTTCCGGCTTGTGTGCGATGAGTCGGCGTGCCGCTTGGGCGACCGGAACGTGGCACGGGACAAGCTGGAACGTGCCGAGTGCGTGATCCGCAGTCACTCCGACGCGTTAAACGCGATGCGCACCGAGCGGGACGAAGCGCTCCGAGCCAATGAGCGGTTCGAGGGGGAGCAGGAGGAGCTTGTCCAAGCGCTCAACAAACTCAGCGCCGCCAACTACACCATCGCCCGTCTCCGTGCCACTCACGTTGAGGCTGAGGCCGCATGGGAACGGTCCAAGCGGCAGCCCAGGGTGTGGAAGGCCGGCGATCCTGAGCCGGATGATGTGCAGCAGGTGCGGGACTGTTACCAGTTCGTGTGGCAGCGCAACTGCGATAACGAAACCTGGCAGTGCCGCGGAAGGTACCTGGTCTGGACTCCATGGCGGCAAGTCCTGGCTATCTACGGCCCACTGACCGAGGTGCTCCCGGGCGGTGCGGTATGAGGTCTGATGCGGCCCGCGCCGTGCATGTCCCCAAGCACCTCCTCGCCACTCTCACCGCAGAGTCGTGGGAGGTACAGGCCCATTGCCGTGGCCCGAGGGCGTGGTGGTGGGACGACCACCTGGACGGTGCGCACAGCGAGACACCGGAGGAACGCCGCGCCCGGCACCGCAGGGCCATCGAGGTGTGCGCCACCTGCCCAGCCCTCCAAGCCTGCGCTGCGGCGGTCACCCCCCAGGATGCCGGGGTGCGGGCCGGAAAGTTGTTGGGCACCGATCAGTGCAGCGATTGTGGGTGCCCGATGACCCGCCGTCACGCCCGGCGACAGCCTGGCACCCGGCGGCATGCGGCGCACGGACGTTGCCATTCCTGTTTCAAGCACGCACGCAAGCATCCGGAGATGGTGGGGGCATGAGCACCTACGAGCAACGCCTACGGACGGCCCTCGAAGAGGCCTACACCTTCGAGGGCGTCGATATCGTCGTGATGTCGCGGCTGAACTTGGGCGGGAAGCCCCGCACCTGGCAGGAGTACGTCGCGGCCGGTGAGGGTGACCTCGTGCTCGACTGGGCTGAGTCGCTGACGGGGATGGTGGCGACGTGAGCACCGCCTGTGCCGTCTTGCTGGGGCTGTTCCTCGCGGTGCCCGCAATCCTGTTCTGCACCACCAGGGGCATCTTTCCTGCGGATTGCAACGAACCGAGGGAGGCGCCGAAGTGAGCACCTACACGATCCGCCTCGCCCACATGAAGCCGCCGATGACCTCGAACGGGCAACGTCGAGCGCATTGGGCAGAGGTACGCGGTGCGAAGCGGGAAGTCGAGCGTGACGTGTTCTGGTCTGCACGGAACGCGAAGATTCGCGTTACACCTCCGGTGGAGGTGTTCGTGACTTGGTACGCGCCTGACGCACGGGTACGGGATTCGGATGCCTGCGGGCCGTTCCTCAAGGCAGCTTTGGACGCGCTGGTAGAGGCCGAGATAATCCCCGGCGATGACCACCGGTACGTCACCCGTTCCGGGTCGTCGGTGGTTGTGGATCGCGCCGACCCCCGCATAGAACTGACCATCGTCGAGCTGGAGGCAGCATGAGTGTGATCAGGGTAGAAAGCATCGAGGATGACGTGACGCTTAATCTCAATCTGACACCTGCACCTGGCGAGGCGTGGCTTGCGCTACGTGAGGGTGAGAGACGGCGGCGGGTACGCCTAGACGACAGTCAGGCCGAAACGATATCTACGGCGCTCAATCAGATTTGGCAAGCGATCGTGCCGCTGTTGGAGGACTCGCCTGATGAGTGACCCACAACAACCGTTCAGTCCGTACGACAACATCATGCCTGGCATGGACTACGTGCAGCGTAGGTACGCACCGGACGAGTACGAGCGGCGGCAAACCCTCACCTCCGAGCAGGTAGACGCGGAGATTGCCGAGCGGCGCCGTGTTCGGGACGCTGAGCGGGCGGCCGAGCGCGACAAGGTCGAGGCCGCGCACTGTGCCGTGGGTGCTCGCGGCCTACGCCGCGCTGTCCTGGAACTGCACCGGCCGGTCTTCGAGCAGCTCAGTTCCAGGCCTGGGTGCTCGTGCTGTTACGACTCCGAGTGGGGGCCGGTTGATTGGCCGTGTGAGACGTACGTGCTGGCCCGCGGCTACCCGGAGGACAAGTGAGCACCGCGCAGCGGGTCATTGACGAGATCGGCGCCCTGGTCGATGACCAGTTGCACGGCGGTGAACCCGAGACTGGCTACGACTACGACGACCCGACGTTCCCGCGGTGTCGCTGCGGCCAAACGTGGCACGGGCTGAGCAGGTCTGGTTGTCCTGGTTCCGACGTCGAGGGTCCGCTTATGGTAACTGGGCTCAGGTTCGGGAATTGGGCGTCTGAGCTGGTGCTGCCTTCCCGCCGACTAGGCCACTTCGATCCGGCAGACAGCATCGCTGCCGTAGAAGGTTTGGAGCAGATCACCGCGGCGTTCCGTGTCGTGTCCGCCGAGGTAAGTCGGGTGTGGGAGTCAATGAGGCGCACGCTTTTGGGCCTCCCGCACCCGCACCCGCAGTCTCGTTGCGCCCTGGCAGCTCGCCGCCGCATGCACTCCGACCAACTCCGGGTCCAGCGCCGGGCTGCTAGGCGGGAACGGCGAGCGCGGCGCGCCTCGCTCGGTGAACGGGCGCTGGACCAGTGACCAACATTGCTTGCTCGACCTGTTACCGCCTGTCGGAGGCTTACTTGTGTGTCGTCTGCGGTGACCTCCTGGCCAAGGAGTTGCGCACCGTGGGCTGGATCTCTGACGAGCTGGACATTACCCTGTCGAGGCAGGACCGGATCGGCGTGCAGCAGGGCGGTCACAAGCCGGGCAAGGAAGTGGAACGGCCGCTGCCGTACAACATCGGCGCATCGGAGGCGGGGTGGATTCTGCACGACGTGCTCGCGGTGACCGCACGCGACCTCGCCGAGCAGCGCGGCCTGCCTCTGGACTGCGTGGACACCTCCCCTGCCATCGCCGCGTGGCTGCTGCGGCACGTCAACGCGATCCGCCACGACGAAGGTGGCGGGCAGACCTACGACGAGCTGACCGACGCCATCGCCAGCGCACGGCGGATCATCGACGCACCGGCAGGACGGATGTTCGCCGGCCCTTGCGGTTCGGAGACGGACGCAGGTAGGTGTGGGGCTGACCTGTACGCCGCCATTGATGCGCCTTCGGTGTCGTGCCAGGAGTGCGGGGCAAAGTGGGACACAGGCGAGCGTAGGGCCGACCTACTCGCTCGTGCTCGGGACCGGCTGGCATCGGCCTCGGAGTGTGAGCGCATGCTGCCGTGGTTCGTGGGTGCACCGATCAAGGCGACCCGCATCCGGCAGTGGTCCAGCCGGGGGCGGATACTCGCCAAGAGCGCGGACTTGACCGGGAACCCGTTGTATCGAATCGGTGACGTGGTGGACCTGCACAACCGGACGACGACCGAGAGGGCCAGCGCATGAACGCGACGAGGATTGCCTACCGACCGCGCCTGGGGTGCACTGTCAGGGTCGAGCACAACGCACAGCCAGCGCCTCGGAGGAGCCTTCGAATCCAGCGACCTCTTCCGAAGGTTCTCCCGAGAGGCATCATCGAGTGCTCGTGCGGCGTCTCGATGACGTTCGAAATCGGGCAGGGAGGAGATGAGGTGGTGCTGTACACAGGTGTCGGTGGCGTGGTGTTGGGCGCAGAGATCCCGGGGACGCCCGCCTGCGCGCATTGGGAACCTTCCGACCCTGGGTCGTTCTCCTCGCTGTCACAGCAGATGTGTTAGCATCACGCTTGCGAGCGGTCCGACCCTAGAGGTCATCGCTCGTTTGTCGTCCCCGCCTTGGGCGCGGACCGCCCCCACCGTCGCGGCACGTCTCCACTCCCACTGCGGACGGTCAACCCAACTGTGGGGGCACCAACGTCTCGACCAAGGTCGCTGACCATGCCCGATGCTGTCGAAGCCCTCGCCGTTGCCCTGCTCCTGCGCCGGGACGACACCTACGCCGCCCAGTTGCTCGCCGAGCTGGAGGCGCAGGGCTGGACCCTGGTGCATTTGCCCACGGTGGAGCAAGCCGCCGATGCCATCGCACACCAAAGATTTGATCCGGAGCGACGTCACCGTGAGGACCGGGACGCCGCCGCCGTCCTCAACCTCGTCAGGGGCATAGACCCGTGCTGGCACCTCGTGCATGGCTACGACGACAAGGGCAGCGCATGAGCAGAACCAGTTACCCCAACCCGTGCCCAACGTGCGGCGTGAGGCCGTTCCAGCAGTGCAGGTCTCTCACCAAAGGAAATCGCACCGACACGCACAGTGCGAGGTTGCGGCGATGAGCGACAACGCGTTGATCGTCGCCCTGTACGCCTCGATCTACCTCCCCACGCTGGCCGTCATCATGCACCAGTCCTATCGGGATCGGCGGGATTCCCATGACGCATGACCTGGTTGCTGCCCTCTGTTGGGGTGTGATTGGTTCGGTGATGGTTGTTGCTGCGGGGGTGACGGCGATGATCGTGGTCGCTGAGCGGTCTTCCACCATCGGTTGGTGCCATGATCCGTGCGAGTACCTGGGCGACTGACGTGATGGCCGTGTCGAGCAAGTTCCACGGGCATTGCATCGCCTGGGCCATGACCCACTGCCGGTGTTCACGAATCGAAGCGCGGGCGTTCGCTGAGTGGGCGGTGCTCCAGTACGAAGCCGGTCGGATCACCCATCGCACCGAGTTCGTGAAGGCGTGGGCGGGGTGGCGTGAGTGGTGCGCCGAACTGCACACGATGGTGACGGCGTGAGCGACCTGCC
>JAABUU010004754.1_pt1 | contig 15731 bp, 21 predicted proteins | sample 5559301 | NCBI WGS metagenome assembly JAABUU01 (sample SAMN10711884, study PRJNA513360) | rock metagenome | isolation source: Antarctica rocks | place: Antarctica: Victoria Land, Richard Nunatak white | reverse complement strand
GGTGATGACATCATGCAGTGTTTGCAAGGCAGAGTTCTTTTGCCCTACAGAGATGAGCTCCTCGGCACGCTTGAGGGCATTCTCTGGCTTGAGGAAATTTCCAGGACCCCAATTGAATCTCGACATGCTGGAGGATTCTATCAAGCGCGACTTGATGACGCTCTGACGCGACGCTACAGTATAGAGCTATAAGTAGAGGTATGGCGGCCTATTGAGAAGAAGATGAGCAGAAATCAACCATCGACCGGGCTGATAGCGCCCAGGCGATCATTCCGCATGCGGGCCTGAAGCCTGCCTTGTGAGCTTCTCGCATAAGAATTCACATTGGCAACTTACAGTCGGGTAAGATTTGTCCGTGATCAACACCGCGTGAGCTGATATCTGCTGATCAGCCCTATTGAAAAGCCTCCTTCCGTCGTGTTTGCAAACGACACTATCGTGCAGCCGAAGTTTTGGCCGTGCTTGTCCAGATAACAAGGAAAGTTTGTGATTAAGACTGTGTGGCGTCGCTCCGCTAGGCAACCATGCGGAGCGATGACAAAAGATATGCTGGCGTAGACGGTGCTCCCTCAGATACAGATAAAATCCAGTGAACCGCGGTCTTTACATGACTTCACACTCCCAAGCTGCAGAATTCTGCCAGCTTGAGTAGTCTGCAGAGCAATACTAAGTGAAAGGCTTGTGCCTCTTGTCTCAAAAATGGACTAATGATACAAGTCTGTACACTCAATACGACAGTCTAACATCTATGGCTGCATGAATGGGATTCCAGGAAGAGATACTCCATTGGTGGTGAAGTTGATGGCTGCTGGATTGGCCAGGTGGTCAATCAGGTTGTCAATTGGCCCCTTGCCTGCACATGCATAGCAAATTCTCAAGAATTGCAAGGGTTTGCAATACTGTGCTATATCATAGCATGGCTTTACTATACTGTGCAATATCATAGCATGGCTTTACTAACAATAAACAGTCTTCTAGAAGTGATACACAACAGCAAGCCTGGAATCAATGACAACCTGTTGGGGTGAGGTAGAGCAGCACAGCTTGCTGCACGGACTGTCAAAAACACTTTTGAGGTAACAGCTCAGTGGAGCAGTGCAAAGATGTTGTCCACAGTGCATGAGCACACTGCAACACACTATAGCATCTATGCCTACAAGCAGGGCTAACAAAGAACCTACCTGTGGCAAGATATTGTGCGTTGAAGCCCAGGAATGCCAACATAGCTAGACGTCCATTCTTCACCTCCTTCACCTTGTACTCTGCCAAACTTTCCTCGCTACCTCTGCAGCCAAGATCATGGCATTACAAGACAGGTGTGCGTGCTTATGGCTGGTGTGACATCTTATGCAGCACACTCAAACAAGGATGCAGCTGCTCTTGGACAGAAGACAATGTGCAATGGTGCTGTGTGCCAGTCTGCGATGTCTGCCAAGCTGATGCTCATCACAGCTCAAATGCATCCATGTTTGCCTGCTACCTCGCAACTTTTCCTTTCACCATGAGCTGTAGTTCCATTTGTTGGTGTTGCTGTAAATAGTTATGACACAAGCAGCTCAAAACATCCAGCGTCATTGGGAGTCAAAGTAGCAAACCTGGAGAAGCCGAGAGGGTCAAAGAGGATGCCCCCGGGGTAGCCATTGGCCTGCTGCTTGAAGGCACCCTCAAGGCCCAAGAAGGAGCCGGGCTCAGCCTGACTGTTGGGCTTGCGGAAGTCCATCCACCTTTTGCCCTCTACCCACCCAAACAAGAAAAATTGGACCACCAACAGAGTGCCTGCATACAGGTTGCAGTCCTGAATCAATGTTTTTCAGTTGCAGGGCTGTGGCTGCCTGAGTGACGGAGACATTAATGCAGGCAGGCGCGAAGAGTGTCTGCGTTCATGATAGCGGAAAGCGCCTGTACAACTTATTGCGCCATGATGTACTGAGCAATGATGCCATACTGACACAGGCATGGCAGGTATTTTAACCATTGAAAGTGCTGCAAAGCCAGGCTTTGGCAATATGCATGTGCACACTAAGCAGACAGAGCAACACATCAGCAATACATTTGGATTGATTCTGCATTGCTTTCTTTAAAATCTGGCTGTGCAGAGCAGACAGGCCCATATACTGGCATGATTTGCTTGCTGGCAGCTACAGAACATAATTGTAACTTACTGAAAGGGGCAAATGAATTCTGGATGGACACCTTGCCGGCATAAAAAAACTCTGGGACATTCAGGATGTGCGCCTTTGTGAGCAGCTGCAGAACGAAGCAGCATTTTCAGTCGGTTATCTGAAGCAACAGGCTACAGCATATCTGCAACAGCAGCCCCCAGTGCAGCTTGCTCACCGAGGGAATTAGAATGCCTGCTACTGCAGTCATGGCATATCTGCAGTGTACTAGCTCTGCTTGCTGGTACCTGCAATTACAGCGGCAATGCTGAGTACGTTGCAGGGCGCCCAGAGTGGTGCATTGCCCAGCTGTGTTGAGCAGCGTTGAAGAAGCAATGCTTCGACAAGTTGTCGCACCACCGGAGGGCCTGGGGGTTTGCGCCGAGCTTTAGAGGGTCAAAGCCATAGTCTCCTGGCAGTTCCCCTTTCAAGTGCTCAGGGACTTTGCTGCCTGGCAACCATAGTGGCCTGTCAGGTCCAGCGCCAGCCTTAGCGACGACGCCTGTTCTGATCGCCTGCAACGACGCACGCGTTTACGATGCCGTCGGTGCAATTGCTGCTGCCTCCCCGGATCAGATTTCGTTCTAGTCACCTGAGGGCGAGCTGTGCTTGCGCCCTTGACGTTCTTGCCAGCGAAAGCGGCTTTCGATGCAGTGAGACTGCTGGTGTAAAGAGCAAACGCAGCCATGGCCTGAGACGGCAGCGAAAGAGGTGCTAGACTTTTACAAACTTGTACCGAAGGTTGGGCACTCTCCGCTGAGCTCGCGCAACCTAGCCTAGCTAATGAACGCTGCAGAATGTACTGTGATGCAAACCATATCGCTTCTGCCAATAGCCGAATCACAATCTGACCCTGAGACGATTAAATTTAGTATCCAAGCTCTCCGTTTGTTGCCTGCGAGTAGCTTTGCGAGTCAGTTGTGTGTGCGAGCAAAGCCGCTATCGGTGTACTGGCAACCGGTCTTGAGGATGTACTGCATGCTTACGTATGTTTGCTGGAGTAGCTGAATCATCTCAAGTTGACTCAGTATTGCTGTATGTAACACTATGTCTATTGCCTAGCCTAGGCTAGTTTGTTTCAGACTGTTTAGACACTCAATACTGATGTTCTAGACCAGGCAGCTGACAGCCCTGGCCTGTACGACCTAGTGTCTTGGCTGAGATGTAAATCCGCCTTGTCCTCCTCCTTTATGTTTACTTTATCACTCTGCGCTTATACCTCTGCAAGCTTGCAAAAGTTAGACCTTGTCAAACTAGATGGCTCTAGCGCTTCAGAACAACTGCAGACACACCTAGACTGCTGCCAAAAGGGTCAAAAACAAGCGTTTGCCACAAGCAGAAAATACTCTGAAGGAACAAACTATTTTGAGCTGAAATAACAACACATCTGAGGGTTCGTTTATCAATCTTAGTCAGCACAATGTCAATTTTCATGAAGTACGTCACCACTCATCCATCTCCTGCCGCATGCTAGGCAACTTTGGCGTTTTCCGCCTGATGGCTATCCGCCTCCTGTTATTCACAATGGGCTGCTTCTCACGTGCTTTTACTTCCAGCGGACTCACTATCTTAGACCTGTCTTGTTGCTGCTTAGACGGTGCTGGCTGACGATTGTGTGCACGGTGGCTTCCCCTATTCACTGTTGTAGCAATGGACCTGGCGCGGGCTGCAGGAGTGGCTGATATGTGAGTTGTTGATGACGACTGCTCATCAAGATCATCGTCGATGCTGCCAAGTATAGACGCCTGATCAGGCTGAGAGCTGTGGCCGTGTGGTGCTTTTGTGTCTTTGCTGGCACTTTGCCGCGCACCACGCTGCGTAACACCATAGGCCAAATCCTCCGCAAGTGCACTTGGTCCGCCCCACTTTTCAATGGCACGTGCCAGATCACACCTGTCATTCAAACACAGCAGACGATTTGCTTTGGAGCTGCTCATGATGATAAGCCAAAGTAGCTTGGGCGCTTGGACCGAATTGTCTGGCATGGGTGCAGCTTATAGGAGAGCAGCTATGTTGCACGGATGAGATTGCAAAGACATGTGTTAATGATTAGTCAGCCGGCAACCAGATAGCAAGAATGACATGGGATTGACAAAGCCAGCGTGGTCCCAAAAACCATTGAGATGGCATGCAAGACATGTGTGAGTGCTTGTGTTGCAAAGCATGTCCAGTATTGACAGGCTTCACAGAAGCACAACAGGTGAATGATCATGTGCACCGCATGCTGACCTGTCTGCTCCACGCGCATCTCTTAGTGATGGTACAACGCCCGGTTGCAATCCGTTGGCATTGATGAAGCCATCAACTTCAGACTTGACATTAGTGATGCTGTTCCAGTAGCCCCTGGGGCGTTTGGGAGTGTAGGCCATTGCCCAGCCTATCTGCCCTGCTACTGCCCCAAAGCCTCCATGTGCTGCAATGGCTCTTTCCAGGTAACCCCTGAACCACACAGATTGCCAGTCGCGAACACTTTTGCTTGCTGAAAAAGGCCTAGGTAACTCAAATTTCAACTAGTGACAGCAGCCAGGAGCCATTGAACTTTGACCACAAACAGCAGGAATGCAAAAGACACTCAGGATTAAACCAAACCATGTGCAGCTTTTGTGAGAGCAGAGTCTGAAGCCTGCATCTATTGGAAATCAAACACTAATTGCTTGTAAGCACAGCAGGTTCAGATCAGCAGTACTGCAGTGGTTGAGCACCACCAAAAGCATACAGGGATGTATGCACCTGACACAGGGGAAGACACATAATCAATGAGTGAGTGGGGGGAGGACACATATTTAATGATTGAGTGAGGGAACAAAAAGTGTCAGCAACATGTACCTATTGTCACCCCGGAGCTCAGCTCGTGTTGGCATCCTCTTCAGGTCTCCGTAGCACCTTTCCAGCTCTAACGCCAGAGAGGCTATGTCATTTTGCAGCTCAGCAACAGGGGGCGAGTCCAGGCGGCGCCTGAGTGCTGCAGCTCTGTGCATCTCCCCCTGCCCTTCTAGCTCCACAATCTTGCTGCGCTGCTTCATCTCCTCCACTCTGAATGACACCAAGGGACTGAAGGGAATAACACCAAGGGACTGAAGGGAACGACACCAAGGGACTGAAGGGAACGACACCAAGGGACCAAAGGGAAACGAACAGATGCAGCAGATGGCAGGTCACATTGCGTTGATCTGAGTCAGGCAGAGCAGCAATCACGCAGCTGAAGCTCAAGCAACACAGCGTATCTGTACAGGCCACTGAGCAGCGTTCAGGACTCAGGCAGAACAACATGTCTGTAGGTTCCATCGACCAGCACTCAGTGACTCAGGCAGGGACTCGACGGCGGCCTAGGTGCAAGCACATGTGGAGAGGTCTTGACGCAATCCAACAGGAACTATTGACTACACAGTCAAAGAATCACCGCTGCTTGATGGCGCCCAAGTTGAGTGGTAGGTCTTCATACACCATGCGCTCAATGATGGGCTCCACGAGTCCTAGCAGGCGCAATGGGTCCCTGGGTATCTGGACCTCCACTGCATACTTCAGGTGGGTTTGAGGCTTGGACACAGTCCTCCCATCAAGAAAGCGTTTCTGCAGAGACCACAGGCTTCAGCATGTGCATGAGGCTTGTGATGCACAGTTGTTGCTCAAACCCTGGGATTTGAACATGGTTGAGATTGTGCCTTTGCTTGACTCGCTACACAGAGTACCACACGTGTTTCAGCACTTTCAAGTTGCACACATACAGCTTGCAATGATGAGGCCAAGGCCAAGGCACATGTTGATCATCATCACAATTACAACAATGAGAGGCATCGTTACTGTGATGACTTTCACCGCTACTGTTGTCATTGCCAGTGTCATTGTACTTGTCACACTGTTTGAGTGACAAGCTAGCAAAGGCAGCTAATCACGCTAAGGTGTGGCATCACCACAGCTCCAGCAGCGTGATCCATGTTACCTCAGATTCTGCCTCTTGCAGCATGAACTTGCCCTGCAGCAGGCTGAAGTCCCCCTGAACCTGCCTGAACTGCACCTCCTTGTGCATTATCTCCACCAAGTCCACCACTGCCTCTGCATGCATGGACATGTACAGCATGTGCTTGTACCCAACCTGCACCACACATCAAACACATTTGAGTCATGTCTCATGCCTGGCATACCACCAGCGCTGTGGCAAGCATGTCATCATGGGGTTGTGATACCCATCCATATTCGTCCACTTCAAACAACTTGACATTATGCAGCTGCCTCTTGATATCATTTGCCAAGCTGCTGACTGTAGAGGCTTCAAGAGGCAGCTGGCAATGTCGTGTCAGCTGGCGGAAGTGAGAGAGTGTAACAGAGCTGTGACTGATGTAGCACAAATCTGCCCCTGCTGTAATGGGCAAAGGTGACTTTTCCAAAAGCAACCTGCTCCTGAAGGTCAGGATGTTGCAGCATGTGATGTTGGGGTGTGCATAGTCACTCAAACAGTGTTTGTTGCAACAATGCACTTGATCACTAGCCAGCAGTGCATCTCATCATGAGCATTGTTACCAGGACCATGATGACATGTAAAACCCAAATCACATATGTAAATTGCAGTATCAGGAGTTGCTTTAGTGTGCCAGCAGGAATGGAAAAGACCCTGACAGAACACAGAGGGCTGCCTTACGATTGATGCAAGTGTCAAAACTAAGTCCAAAATCTGCAATTGATGCAAATGTCAAAGTTGATGCAAAAGTCAAAATTGATACCTGTCTGAGGCGTGTTACTCTGCTGGACATGCCACTGGGTGTCTGCACCCTCTCACAGACGGCCAGATTAGGCACCACCTCAGGCAGGCGCTCATAGTCTGTCAGCACCTCCCACACCTACAGAAGAGTAAGCTGTTGTAGAAGGACTGATTGCTGCAACGCATGCACTGTGGCCCTGACAACCTGTGCTGATCAGTCTGCTTGTCTATTTTGCCTGCACTATCAAATGTTTACATATGAGAGGAAACCTACACAGCATGCACTTGACATATTCTATATAAGGCTTGAGTTGATTGCAATGTGCAGATTTTGCTGATGCTTTGAGGAGACAGACTGCATCAAAGATGACACGGACAATACTGTCATAAATTCTTGGCATACCTCCTCTGGTTTTGCATCTACTGTAAGAACAGCCACCACTCGCCGATGCAACTGGTCAGATTCATCCAGGCGTCTGAGGTGGACTTCAGTCACAGCTGAAGCATCACTCACACACTTCCACCCCACCCCCAAGTCCGGGCTGCGGCCCCATACCCCCACAGGAGCAGGGGCAGATGGCACTTTCCACCTGGGTTCTGCTGCTGCATGGGTGGCCTCTGCCAGAGTGTCTAATGCTGCCTCCTGAGAGGAAAGCAGCACACTGTTTCTGATGTAGCAGGTATTTGTCAAGTGCATGGATGATATAGATAACACCCTTTTTCAAAGTTCTTTCATGGATCGGTCAAAATAGCTGATTTTTGCAACCTTGATTGGAACAGCAGTACAATTGTTAGTCTGCAGGAATCATGTAAACGAAGCAAACAATTGCATCCTGCATCTTCTGTGTCTACCACAAAGATGGCAATCTGGGATGCAGGATGCGATTGCATCACAGAATGACATCTTTGTGGATTTGTGGTAGATACCAAAGATGCAGGTTGCAACTATTTGCTTCATTCACCGATTCCTGCAGATCAGAAATCGTAATGCCAACAGAGACTGAGCACGGTAGCCTGACACGTCGATGCCTGCCAGTGCTGCATGGGAATGCAGGCTGCTCAAGGTCTTGCGTACCACCAACCTGAGATTCGGCAGCAGCTTCACGGCGCTGGTGAGGTAGTGGTACAGAAATCATTCCAAGATACCCCATGCTGTTCATCTTCTGGTTCTCTGCACCATGAACTGTGTGGTGAGCATTCGTGCATCATGGAGTGAGTATACAGTATAGAGCATGCTATGGCGCAAGGCACATGGCTGCTTCCAAACATGCTGAGCTTGACCCTGTTTTGTGCAACCAAGCGGTGCCAGCTTGTACTAGCGAACAACCAAAATAAAAATCATGCCTGGCTGCCCTGGTGTGTCATCAGACACATGCACCGGCCACAAACATCAACGCAGAGCAAGATGTGCTTACAGGGCAGTTGAGAGCTGCAAGGCCATATCAGGAACAGTCATCAACATATGGCTAGCTTTGCCAGAAACTGTCTCTTGGGCTAGTCTTGCTGAGACTTAATTGCACAACCTTTGCACATCCGTCACTCCCATGTTCAGTGTGACTTACGCGTAGAGGGACCAACTGTGTCACAGATGGGTCTGGATGGTCCCGCCTCAGGTAGCTGCTCTACTGCTTCCTGTGGCGCTGCGCCAGCTGTCTGCCACGGGAGGGTGTTGACTTCCACGTCGTCGATGGCTGACGCTGCAAACCTAGGGAACTTACGCTTCATCTCTGCCACCTGTAAACCGTCAAGCTGATGACTGTCTGGACATGATGATCAAATTACCAGGTCAGAGGTGAAGCTCTTACATGTAAGCCTCTGAGACTGCTGTTCATGCTCTGTGCATTGCAGAGACCGTATGTTGACATGGTGGTCCTGGCGGGCAATAGCTTACACATGCGCCCATCACAGGTGGAGGTCTGTAGGTTCGACGCTCTGCAGAAATCTGGCTGGCTACCATGAACAAAGAGCTGCCCGCAAACTACAATTTGCTTTGAGTACAAGTGGCGCAGTTGAGCAGGACAGGCACACAATGAAAGGGCTTACCTGCTCAGCCCTTTTGGCCATGGCCATCATGTTTGCAGGCAGCCCAGCCTTGACAACGCAGGTCACAATGGCTGAGGGAATGGACAGCTTAGGCTCCAGGCTGATCTCATACTTGAGTAGGGTAGTCGTATGTGCAGCAGGGTCAGGCTCCACCACCCATGACCCACTGTACTCCTACAGCGGGAAACAGTCATTAATAACAATGATAAAGGCAGTCGGATGCAACACAAGGGGCAGACCATGTGTGTAAAGCCATGCAACCTCAGGGCAAGCTCCTAGACAATACATAACAGTGCGAGGCTGATCCTGCAATGGACACAAGCTGCAACTAGGGCTTGCCACAACAGCAGTTGACAGGTTTTTCTTTGGCATCCTGTAGCCAAAGACAAACAAAACGGAATCACGGCCCTGCACTAAATAGGCCACAGTACCAACCTTGAAATCGCCCTCGATTGCCTTGAAGCGTAGCTCTTTTGCTCCCATGGCTTTGTGAACTTCCACACATTCCAACACAGCTTCTGCTTCCAAGCGCCAGAAGACAGACTGACTGCAGCCTAATTGTTGCAGGTGTATGCGGCCAGGAGTGGTAGTTGGGAGACGTTTACTGGTTATTAGGTTTGGAACAAAGTCTGCCAGGTGATCATAGTCTGTGATTACGCGCCAGACTTGCTCTACACTAGCATGTATTCTGACTTCGGCAAAGATGCGCTTCCTCGGATGGTGATCCATTTGAAAAACCCGCACACCCTTGGTGCCAGAGTCCACAGCAGCTGCACAAAAGGCAGCATGTGCTTGAGACAGGGATGGCAAGGTGCAAAGAGTCTCTTGCCACATTATGTACGCCAAATGCTGAACGCTGCAAATGGCAAGTGACAGGTGACTGAATAGCTGATTTGACTTGAGTCTGCCAAGCTCAGCAGTGATCTGCAACAAAAGTGGTATGCAACAGTGTGCAACATTTGGACCAGCTTGGACAGATGTAATGATACTGACAGTTCAGAGGACTCACGTACCCTCCCATCCTGAGGAAAGAGCTTGAGGGCAGCAAGCCTTCTCCGCACGTCTGTTGCGTAAAAGTTGCCGGGTGTCTGTCAAGCCTTCGCCGGTTGTACACTGACGGAAACTGGCAAACGATGACTTTGAGTACTTGCGACCTTGTTTCTCACAATGCTGTGCCGACGTGAAGGCCCTGAAGCCCGCGCAATTTCGCAAGAGTATATTAGCGTCGAGGAAACCGGTCATCTGCGGAGGACCAGCCCTTGTGCTGTCGCCACACTCGAGACAGAGTGCGCTGACAAACGTGGATGTTGCAGATGCAGATCGGCCTTGTCGTCAGCAGCACCGCAAGCACAATCCAAGGCAGTTGGTAAGGTAATCCTTGCTGTGAACCTCCGTGTACCGTTACTGCGTACCGTAGGTCATAACCGTAGCAGATGGGAGCGGGACAAGAAGCAATCGGACACTCGAAGTCAGCGCTAATGGTATGAGCGCGAAAAGTTCTCAGGAAATTTCGCAGTGGTCTGAAAGAAAGGTGTAGCATGTCCAGCGCTGAATCTTTGGTCCGAGGGCTTTACGGCGCACGTTCTGGAGCTGATACTGCGTGCCTGCCCACGGCTGGTTCTTGCTGATTTCCGTGCAACATGCAAGACTTGGCGATTTCAGTGCAGCAACCAGCTGACTCATCTGGAGCTTAGGCCTTTGCCACTTACAGAGTTTGACCCGATGGCCTCGATCTTTCCAAACGTCCGCCATCTCTCGACCACCCAGGGGCATGCAGACTTCCCTTCCCGCTGGATCCAGACAGACCATATTCAGAGCCTGGCAGGGTTCTCTATTTTGACAACGCTGAACCTTGACAGTCTTACCTTTCTGAAGCAACAAGAGCTTCATCAGCTGCAGAATCTGAAATGTCTGTCTGTGCTCATGCAGAGCTGAAACGGGAGCAGATAAACAGCCTGGTCAACTCTAAGCAGCTGACCAAGCTGCATGTTGGTAGAAGCTGTCTGCAGAGGTTTCCATCAGCATGCATGGGATCACTGCAATGGCTCCAGGGCTCCAGTGCTCCATGTACACTTCGGATCCTGTGCTGGATGTGCATCAGCAGTCTGAAGGCAGTCGTCAGGTGTGGGACAGCCATGAGAAGCTGTCTTCCATACCATCACTCTCGCTATACTTAAAGGTGATGGCAATTATGAAGGTGTGGGGGAAGTGCTGCTGTCATACACCAACATCAAACATGTTGAGCTAAGCATGGATGATTGTAAGAAGGCGACGTTACTGCTGGAAGCTATTGGTGGTCTGTCAAGCATATGTGACTTGAGCTTGCATATCTTTTGTCAGCATTGGTCAAGGGAGAGCTATTCAAACGTGCGTTGGATGAGCAAGCTTACCAGTGTCACTCTGCTCAGAATGTCTGATTTGCTAGTAGATGCTGTCCCTCCTGTGGCATGCATAAAGTGGCTGTCACACCTGGAGCTGTCAACAGTAGGAGGCGCACACAAGGATGCTTTCGAGTTCATTGCTGGCCTCACCCTTCTGACTGAGCTTTCATTGTCAATGGAGTTTGGTCCAGTAAAATAATCTGGCTTGAGCACTTTGCAGGGATTGAATACACTCAAACTCTCGGGACCGCCCCTCAAGTCAGCAAATTTAGAGCAGCGTGTGCCATGGGCAAACTTGGGCTTTGTTTTCACTTTGCGCAACTTGTCATCTTAAAGCTGGAGAGTTTACCTGTTAGGGACTCAGCCTTCTCACAAGCTGCTAATCTGCACAGGCTCACATGTCTCGAGTTTGGTAATTGTTTTGAGCTCAGTGACAATGTATTCTTGCATTTGGCAGGCTTGGTCAGCCTTAGGCATTTGCATATCAGGTCCTGCATCAAAATTTCAGAAAAGCTGGATGTCAAGACTCTGCTGCGGCAGCAGTGCTCCCTTCCCCGCACAGATCGACCAAATTCCGCCAATGGAACACAAGCGCATTAATATTAAGATACTTGTAAATTTCAATCTGGGGAGTTTGTTGCTAAAATTACTGTAGCACACACATGCTGCATGAGGCTCTGCATCCAACGAGACGTTGCAAGGTCTTGTTTCACCAGTTGTGCTGCATCATGTTACATGCAGGCAATGAACGGACAAGGCATGCAGATGCTTGTCTGGATTGTTGGGAGTCTGTAGGCATGATGGTCGATGTGATGACGAGCCATGCTTTGACATACCGGTGTTCTGAATAATCAAGTGCCAAACTGGGCTGAATATCCAACACCCCTAGGGTCAGCCTAATAGGATAGTATCAGGCTGAGGGTTCACCCTGAGCATAACAGTCAGTTTACATAGTCTTGCTTGACAGCTTTTGCAATTGAGAGAGCACAAATGTCTCTTGTCATGATGGATATAATCTCAGGTGCACACGTTTGTTAGGTGTACACATGTCTTATACCGTAGTCACAATAATGTTGGTCGTTTTATTTAATTAATGCAAAAAACGGCGACCCCCTTTAAACAATAAACTTTATTATTGATGCCCTCGACCCCTGTTAAATAATAATGTAACGAAAGAGCCGCTTTCAGCGCAAAAAGCTGTGCTGTATCATCTAGCTTGCTGCCGCACACGCTGAAGGATTTTGCGGCGGTGCTGGCCATGGTTCGAAAAGACTTTATGTTTACACCACAGCAAGCGATCCTTCATACAGCCGTTCGTTGATTTTCGGCTTTCGAGACGCTGTGAACCCGTACTTTCTGGCCGTCTTTGGTCCTAGGACTACAGCAGATAGCAGGCCTGCTAACTTGCCAGTCTGTGGTGTTTGTGCATTCTTTTGGTGTCTGTACTTGTTTTTCAGCTGAAAGGGGTTTTTTGCCCCCCTTCAACAACAGTCGACCTGCATTAAAAATATTATTGGAGGTGCCGACCCCATTTAAAAATAGTTTATTAAAGTTTAAATCATTTTATTGCGCAAAAGGTCCGTTTGCAATATTCCGGAGGGTCGCGACCCTATATTAAATCCGACCAACATTAATGTGACTACGGTACTGCAATGCTTGCATCTGAAGAGCGCTGCAGCATCCTCACCCATCTAGGCAGCACCAGCTCATGTTGAGTGTATCATTGAGCTCAAGTCTTCCTGTGCTGACATTAGCAAACTGACGCATCGTGGTTTCATACAGTCTTTGTCCACCAGGATGAAATATAGCATGCACTGCCAGGTATTGCTTCCTTGCTACAGTAGCAAGTAGTGTTGTACATGTGCGTGGTCAGCAATGGGTTCGTGCTGTTGCTATGATGAACTGCTGGCAAGGATGTTATCAACGCTATGCCTAGACTGTGCAACCATCAGGGCATGTGGAAAGGCTGTGATGCTTGTTGTGTTGTTTGCCAACACCATCCTTCATGAGTGACAAATGTATCATGCTCAAGTACTGTGTTGGCGTACATGTTACTGGGCTAGGTTGAGCAACACATCCAAGGCCTGGAAAACAAATTTGGAAAACTCGGCTGCCTCCATTCGTCACCTGCAAGATTTGCCTTTCAACTTGACCATTTTCGTAGGCTTATGTTCAGCTGCTTGCCTTGCATAATTGCAGCGTGCCTTCATGCTAGAAGTACTTAGGCAGTCACGCAGACCTCAACTCATCAGCATCATGCAAGCTGCACTAAGGTAGAAGCATCTGAAGTCTGCATCAAGGACAGCATCGCAGATGTCCAGACTGGACAAATCATGGAAAGTCTAACTGCAACAATGCGTGAGCTTGTGTTTTGGAAAAATCTGGACAACTGTGGATGTCATAGTAGAAGCGGGTTGCACTTTTCAAATGCAATTGGGCACATCATACACTCCCAAAGCCCTAGAAGAGGGCTGAGAGGCTCTCAGCAGCAAACCCACACCAGCAAAAGCCAGAAAGGATTGCCCAAGTCCCCATCGATCAATCTGCTGGAGTGCAGGTCTCATCAGCAAGGACAGCCCAAAGAAAGAAAGAAAAGCCTGTCAGCAAGAGTTTCAAGGAAGAAGAAAAAAGCCTGTTGGCACTCACTAGAAGAAAGAAGATTACGCTGTGGGCGCAAACTTGATAGACGAGAGCCATTTGGGCCACCACTGGAAGAAACAAGAAAGCAGTTAGCATGCCAGATTCCGTTTGGAGAGGCTCTGGCATCCACAAAACATTTTCAAGGACGCCCTGGATTGCTCCCCAGGGTCAATTAGGCAGGTCAGCATCTGCGGTGCCAGCTTCCCAGTGGCGGAAGTTTGTCAGCACTCCGTCCAGCATGGGCTGCGCCTCTTCAAACAACTCCACCATGGTCTTGAACAGAGGGATTCCCACAATGTTAAAGAAACCGAGCTGCAAGCACAGAACAGTCTTTGATGACATTCAAGTACGTGTCTTCTCCTAGGGTCAGGTCTCTTAGATAGCTCCCGAATGAGGCCCTGTTGCCATCATGATTGGACAGCCATGCAAGCATATGCCAGTGGCAGACTGGTGTATTGCACTGTGTGTGCATCCATGAACTATGGTGATCACGGTATGGGTCACATCAGATCTTGCTTGACAGCTGGAGTGATGCCCAGCATGACCTATTCTAGGCGTAAAGGCAATGGCAGATGTTCTGTACAGGCATGTCACTAATGCCAGCACTGACAGAACAAGAAGTACTGACATTGTGGATCAAACATTTGCAGGCCAGTGTTGTGTATGCAGGATGTTCAGCTGCACACTGCATTTCCCCCTGACCTGTCATCAACACCTGACCAGTGTACGCCAGGCAGGCAGACTATGGTACTGCCAATAAAGTGCAGCATCACAGTCTACCCACTTGACTGATGCAGGCAGCTGCAATGATGTGGGCATTGCAAACATGCAGACATTCTCAATGACAGTCATGTTGCACTCACTTTTTATTGTCTCAATATGCAGGCGTTGCAAACATACTGCTCAATGACATGCGTGTTGTCGTCCGTGCTGGAGTTTGCTGGAGTTTGCAAACCTAGCATTCTTCACCTCATCACAAGATGCATGCAAAGGAGGCAGCGCCAGGGGTAGTACAGGGCTAGTAAGGCGGCAGTGATGGTGTACACACAGTAGGGCGTACGGTTCTACATGTAGTAAGGAGGTAGTAAGGGTGTAGTAAGGGTTAGGGGCAGTGAGTGCTGACCTGTGACCTGGTCATGCCCCCCTTCATGGTGCGGTCCATGAGGGGGCTGACTGCCAGCCCAGCCGCCTTCTCCCTGTCTCCCTGTCAGGCAAGCCACCTTTCAACACAACACAGCATGCACAGCACAGCACGCACAGCACATCATGGCACAGCACAAGGCAGAGCAGTACAATGCAGCACTGCATAAAGCAGCGCAGATATCATGGCACAGTTTAAAGCAGCACAGCACAATGCAGCAGAGCAGCAAGAGCCTGACATCTGGACATGGAAAGCAGGCGTGGACATGCAAGTCAGAACACTCCATTGGCAGCTGACATGTTGGCCGTTAGAGGCAAGCATTCTAGCACTCTGCGGAGCCAACTCAAATTTTGGAGGGAAAGTAAATCAGGCAGGAAACACACCTGTCTGAAGAACTCCTCCTCCAGAAGGAGGGCCCAGCGCTTGTGGGTTTTGGGAGACACTGCCAAATGACCAATGTCAGCACACTTCAGCACCATCTGCACCACCAAACTCCTCGTCATGATCTGCCATGATTGATGCACCACCATCACCACCACAATCGTCAGCACCACCACCACTACAGTACCACCACCACCACCACCACCACCTTTACATTCCCACCACCATCACCACCACATTACCACCACCACCACCTTTACATTCCTATCACCACCACCACCACCTTTACA
>JAABUU010004751.1_pt1 | contig 15734 bp, 19 predicted proteins | sample 5559301 | NCBI WGS metagenome assembly JAABUU01 (sample SAMN10711884, study PRJNA513360) | rock metagenome | isolation source: Antarctica rocks | place: Antarctica: Victoria Land, Richard Nunatak white | reverse complement strand
ATAAATTCTGAATTGATAAAAGTCTTGTTAAAGTAAAATTCTAAAACATTCTGAATTTTCAGAATTTTTGACTGCCTAGAGTTCTGAGTTCTATAGCACTGATAGTAATGAGTTTTGGTGGTAAACAGGCCATTCGCGAAGACTTTTGACCTAGTACTGTACTAAGGTAGGTATGCGAGTACCTAAGCTAAGAACCTACCTAGGTAGGTAAGGTGTATGAACCTGATGTACCTGTAGGGTGACGTAGGGTTAGCGATTTCAGCCTTGCAGGGCGGGAGCTAACGTTAGTCTGGTAAGATTACGAATGTACCTAGGTATCTTGACAATAACGAGGTAAAATCCATCATCTTTTACTTTCTACTCAGTCTTTGACGGGTCCCAACAAAACTCAGTAATATTGGCCTCGACCGGCTCAAGAGCGACATGGACTTGAGTATTTAGGAACCCCTTCTCACTTACTGTTTATATGGAGATTCTGCATCGGGGTTTGGTATTTGCGAGATACTTGCCTTGACCCAAAGATCACCGGCCAGGTGGTACAGTCAAATCATGATTGGCACTTCACTTTGGGACTATGTGTTCATTCGCTCCTGCATCTTTGTTCTTCATTCTATTGCTCCTCTCAGCATAGTGTACAGCATTGCTCTCTTCGGTCTCCCCCTAAAGTCGTACCGGCTTCCATGGTACTTGGAAGCTTGGATGTTGGCAGAGACAGCTTTCTACACTCTCGTCTATCTACCAAGGAAATACCGGCTTCAACACGCTGCTACGCATCCAACACTGTTGTCACGCGCTGATCGCCGTCAATTGTTCAAATTGTGCCACGATACCGTTCCCGACCCGGAACAGTACTTGTCGAAGTGGTTCAAGAAGGCTCCAAGTTCGGAGATCAAGAGAGATAATGTGAAAGAGTTCTTTTGTTGGGCGTTTCTGGATAAGGGCGTTTCTGGACCTGAAGACTACGAAGAGCTTGATGAGTATGTGCATAAAATGGAAATACTGCTGGGCCGACAGCTTGATAGCGGACGAGGAAAGGCAGAATGCCTGCGGTTGTCGCTGGATAAAGTGGCTATGTTGCACCGCAGTTTGACTTGGTACCTGGTAAGACTACCTCTCTGTGGTCTCTTGTTGGTGGGTTTGCTTAAGCGTTACTACGCACAATGAGGGACTCGATCAGAGTCCTGAGTGGAGCCCATGCTGGGATACATTCAGCATCAAGATCAGGCACTCTAAAAATCGAGGCTAACTTGAGCAAATTGTAGTGTGTATTTGTGGTTGATACGATTACATATGTTTATATGCTCCGACATTCGTTTCACTTCCATAGACTAGCGCTGTCACGATTCTTCACTGTTTTTCCCTTACGTCCACTCACAGTCACGAATTCGTACCGCTCTCCGGTCAAAACCTTGAGCTACTGGCACCGTCCACATACTTCCAAAACTAGACTTCCAATACTATTCGTCCACGGGATCGGAATTGGGCTCTACCCATACGTCGACTTTCTGGCCGAACTCAACCGCGCAAACAAATTACAAGATGCAGATGGGGATGTGGGCATCATAGCGGTCGAAATCATGTCGATGAGCTTCAGAATCACGCAGCCTGCCTTGGGGAAAGATGACATGTGCAACGAGATCGATACTATACTGAAGACTCATGGATGGGATAAATTCGTACTCATCTCACACTCTTACGGGACTGTCATCTCCACGCATCTGTTACATCACCCAACCATTTCCACCAAAATCGGTCCTATACTGTTGATCGATCCGGTCTCCTTCTTACTGCATTTGCCGGACGTGGCGTACAATTTCACCGCCCGCAAACCCAAACGGGCGAACGAGCATCAACTCTATTACTTCGCTTCGAAAGACATGGGTGTCTCCCACACGCTCTCACGCCGCTTTTTCTGGAGTGAGAACATCCTCTGGAAAGATGATATCGAGGGACATCAAGCTACCGTGGCTCTGAGCGGAAAGGATCTGATTGTGGACTCAAACGCTGTTAGAGAATACCTGACGAAGGAGAAATCTACCAATCTGGATGTGCTTTGGTTTAGGGACCTTGATCATGCGCAGGTCTTTGACTCGAAAAAGAATCGTGATATCTTGGTCGGTGTTGCCCGTAGGTATTGTACTGAAAGAGTATAGGGAGCCTGGGGCCTGTCGACATGCCTAGAAGCGCATGTCATGACCACAGTAGCTGGAGAACATCTTGAAACGAAACTCACATGCTTCAATTATGAAATGGGCCGTTCGGGGTAATTGCAGCAAGAGCGGTGAGCACACACGTGGCCAAGTGGCTGGAAAACAGTGGGTGTGTTTGAGTAACACTGGTGGAGGCAATCAACAGTGAATCAAAGAAGAATAAATAATAAAACGCTCCCGTCCATGACACGAAAATATCCAAGCTGTCAACATCTCAACAGTACAGTAATGCCCTTCCAAGTCATCACTGCGCCCCAGGCCGACTCCCGCACCAACATGAACGTCAACGGGCACAGCATCTGGCTCTCCAATAATCCGAAAATCCCTACTCAACCTTCCTCTACCACCTCCCCACCGTCCCCTGGAGTCCGGAGCGATCTTGGCCTCCACTGCGACAACGCGACGACAATCCCCGGCGGAACAACCGCGTCTCTAGCCTTCTACACAGCCTCCCTCGCCAGCCGCCTGAAGCAGATGAACGAGGACCACCATGCCGCGTTCGTGTACACCACGCTCCAAGACCCTTTTCCTCTCATATACCACGGTACGGATCTTCCCAAAACACAGAAACAAAAAAACCGCTATTCCCGCACGAACGAGACTTATATTCCCGTCCAGGTCCGCATTTTGTAACAGAAACGCAGAGCTTCCAGCAAACACACGCCGACTTTCACTCCAGGGTCCAAGCGAAGGATCTGGGGACGTACGTTTTTTGTGCGGTATGTGGTGCGAGGGTGAAGCAAGAGGTGGGAACGAGGGAAGCAGTAGTTGAGGAGCTGGAGTCGAACCAGATCGGAATTAAGCTGGTTGCGACGAAGCTCGAGGATGACGATAAGTTAGTGCGCTGGTCCGCTTGAGGGTTAAGGGTTGGGAGCACGGCTGATGGTTTGGGTGTAGCGTGTCGGTGGATTCGGAGTCTAGGGAGTTTAGGGGGAAGGAGAGTGAGCGCTGAGCGAGGAAGAGTGGGATTAGGAGAGATGGAGTTGCTGTGCTGTACCTACTCGCTTCATGGGTGGGCGTGGTGTACAGTCGCATTTTCATCTTCCACAGTCGTGCTTCTACAAAGCAATGCTGGAGGTATCTTAGCAATGGCAGACGTGGAGAAGAGCAATTATGATTTTGTTGAGTGAGTGAGTCACTGTTCCATTAAATTATAGGAGCAGTTGGTGTATGTCATTCCCATCCTCGGGGCCTTTTTCGGCATCATACGCAGAAGGAATCCAAGATGTCGAGGAAAGAGAGACAGATGTGGGTATCAGCAAGCGAGTCATCATATAAAGACAGAGGAGAATCCCAAGCCATATCATCCAGATCCAGTAATGAGCCGTCTCTTGATACCAAGAAAGAACGAGGCGCGCAGAGGCCGACACAGTAAACAAGAAACACACAAGCCCCGTAATTGTGGCTGTCCAACTGTCTCCTCTTATTTAATTAGCATTACCACCTACCACCCCCCTTCCCCCAAATACTCTCACCCTCCGCATACCCCTCATCCACCAGCCCATCCATCCTCTCGTCCATCTCCACCTCCACCCTCGTCCCCAACGCCTCCTTGCCCTCGCGAATCATAGCCTTCAACTGCCGATTCAGCCGCTTGATACTCGCATCGTCCTCCACCTCCCGTCTCCTCGCCTTGGCCGCATACGCCTTCGCTTCAGGCGACCGCGAGACGCTCTTCGTCGTCTTCCCCGCCGATATGCTGCCTGGTGAGCGGGTCGATGCGAACGAAGCCGCTCGGCTCGGGTGCAGGGTGGGGGAACCGGCGAGGGAGGTCAGAGATGGAGGCCTAGATGTGGGAAGAATGGGTCGGTGGCCAGCTCCTGCTCTGGAGGCAAGGGACTGCGCTGGGCGAATACAGTCCTGGCTTTTTGCGACGGGCACCTTTCGTGTCAAGGAGCGGGAGGGGCTGGTCGAGCGGGTGTGGGGCGTGCTGCTGACGAGAACCCAGTTTGCTTTGAGGGCTCCTTCGCCCTGAGTTCTTTGGAGTTTCTTCGCGGCTCGGGGTGGGGTGGAGTGGGCCTGGGCGGTCATATATCCGGGAACCAAGTCTTCGTCAGGGAAGTGGCCGGGTACCGGCGTGGAATCTCGGTCGTTGGTCATGGAAGCGTCGTCTCGTTCGACCACGTATTGCCTCATACTCTGCTCTTCGCGCATCGTCTGACCCGTTATCCGCCTCATCTGGAACCCCGTCCCACCTCCGGCATAGAAACCGCGAAACGCAGTCACTGTGCAGAAATCCCACACTTTGCCCGCCACACCCCCTAGCACATCGAAGACCGCTGTGCCCCATCCGTCTGGAGCTGCCGGCGGGTGGTAGGCTCTACTTCTGCCGTTGCCCTCACGCGACAGCGCTGCGGGGACGTATGGGAAATAACCATCTTGGTGCGCGGCTCGAGCACGCCCTTCACCATTGTGGCCTCGTCGGTGTGGAATCCGCGAGTGCGAGTATCCGTAATCGTCTTGCTCAAACGCCGAGGCAGCGGCCGCGGTTGGGGTATCGAGACCGCCGGCCAAGATGTAGCGGGTGTTTACGAAGGGTGCTGGACTCGTAATGGAAGACTGGCCTGACGCTAGGTCTGTCCATCCACTTGGTGTAGCGGAGTAGGGTGTCGTTGACGATTCGAAATTCGCTGAGTCGCTGCGCAATCGTTTTCGACTTCGACTGCTGTTGTCATCGGGCGTGCCGCTTGTTGAAGACGTTGTGGATAGGTGGAGTGAGGATGACGCTGACGGCGTTTGATAGAGACGCGGTCTCCCGTTGAGCTTCGTATCGAGCTCGGATGGTGGTGTACGCTCGATGTTGAATGATCCTGGAATCGTACGGTAAGCCGGAGTCGTATATGCCATGGTTGGAGCTGCGGTAGGCGGTCTTCGAACGTTCGAGTCGTCGTCTAAGGCTGGATGGCGGACATAAGCTGCATGCAAGCGGCGATTGCCCTGGCAACCAACATGAAGCCGCCCCGCTTGAACTTTTTGATGCTGAATATTAATTAATGACCAAAAACAAGACTACTACTGAGTACCTTCTGATAGTATCGAATACAGTTCAATAAGCAGATCTCCAAGAATATACATAGTCCAAGCAGCAATCAGCCTTAAATGTCCGTACATCCCGCCTCTCGCGCAACAGAAATCGAAGCGGACATCGCCTTCGACTGCCAGCACTAAGCAGCAAATTCCACATATCATCTGTGCTCCAACTGCACAAACAATAGTGAAACAAACGTTTCTGACTGGCTAGTTTCCTCACAATTTCTGGCTCGCCCATTCCCTGCCTGCGACTTTCATCGCCGCTTCTCCGTCGACAAGTACACACCACCCCTCCCCACCACGTCCGCCTTCACCGCCAATCCCCGCATTGAACTCGCGCCTAGCATACTCCAGGCCAGCATCGTCGAAACTTCCCGGCTGCAACCATACCGCCCGCACGCCTGCTTCCTTTGCTTCTTGGAGCACCTTAAGGGTTGCAGCTGGTGGCGTAATGATGGAGATCGATGTCTCCGCTGGAGACGGAAGAGCAGATACGGATGTCACGGTAGGATAGGTGTGAGATGGGAGCGATATTTGCTGTGCACGCGGGTTGATAGGTGCTACAGGAAGAGAGTGACCATGATACCACGCAAGGACTGTAGGACGATTTTAGCTTAGACTTGATCTGGGGTCTGTTAGGGAGCGGCGAACCTCTGTATCCGAACTTGTTAACATCTTGGCTTGCGCCCACCACAGCGAATCGCTGAGATGAGAAGAACGTCTTGAAAGCTGTCTCCATGGCTGCGAGGATGGAGGGTCACGGTCGCATTGGGATATGAGATCAGTTGAGTACTGAGGCGGTTATCGTCGGCGCTATCCGAGCATTAGACCGAACCGAGGAGTTGTTGATACCCTCTCAAGCGGAACTCTGCAAAGCAACAATGAGCTAAATGGGGTCTGGTACAGAGGAAAGAGTCTCAGTTGAACGATAGTGTTTGTTGTCATGGCAGCTTTTGCGTCCGTATACCACTTGGGATGCATTACTCTAGAAGCTACTAATGCGCTGCGCAGGAAGTCCACTTTCTCCCATGCTTCCTATGCCACATTCCGTCCCTCATACCCACCTGCTCTTTACGACACAGTCCTCAAGTACCACCACGGCCCCAAGAACCTTTGTGTAGATCTTGGCTGCGGCCACGGCGCTGTCGCGCGCCACCTTTCTGCCTCTTTCACCCATGTCATTGGCACCGATCCTTCGCAGGGCATGTTGGAGCAAGCGCGGTCTATGACTCCGAAAGAAAAATATCCGAATGTCGAATATAAAGAAGCTACCGCGGAAGACTCGCCGTTTTTGGAGACAGGCAGCGTTGACATGGTTGTGGCCGGGCAAGCAGCACATTGGTTTGACTACAAGAGACTCTTCCCAGAGCTGAAGAGGATTGTTCGACCAAGTGGGACGCTGGCTTTCTGGGGATACAAAGACCACGTCTTTGTCGATTATCCAAGAGCAACAGAGATATTAGAGAAGTATGCCTATGGCAATGACGAAAGACTGCTCGGTCCGTATTGGCCACAACCAGGAAGATCGATCGTTGAGGGTAAGTTGCGAGTCATCAAGCCACCGACAAGCGATTGGGAGGATATCCAGAGGATCGAGTATGAGCCGGCTGTCAACGGACCTCGATCAGGGCAGGGAACGATGCTCATGAACAAAAGATTGACGTTGAAGGAGTGTATGGCTTACATACGGACGTGGAGCTCATTCCATGGATGGCAGGAGAGGCATCCGGAGATGAAAAGAAAAGATGATGGTGGTAATGGTGATGTGGTGGACGAAATGTTTCAGGTGATGGTCGACACCGAAGAAGACTGGCGGAAAGGCGGCGATTGGCGCGACAAGGAAGTTGAAATAGAATGGGGTTCTGGCCTACTGTTAGCAAGGCGAAGGTAAGGCCGACAGGCTATTTACAAACAATGAGAGATATTGAGCCAGCAGTATCGCAAGTTCAATCCTGGACCAGAGATGATAATGAATTGTAATTTGGAGATATAATACCTTGAATTGACACTTCTGAGACCAACCGACCTATGTCTGTTTTCGGTCTGTTAAAAGGAATTTTGGAGAGCTGAGGCCCCCAAGCGACTCTCTTGATGCTTATGTAATAGATGCTGATGTGGCGGGCACGGACCCTCGGAGCTAAGATCTGACAGATCGGCACCTCAGGAACCGAGATCTCGGCACCATGCGTCATTAGTTCAGGGACGTGCTTCTTCCTGCAGGCAGTCGCCCCAACGCCAAAGCTCATCGACTCTCCACAACCAGGAAAACATGCCTCCATTTATACCTCGAAAGCGGCGCCGATCACCTTCGCCGTTGTCACCATCATCAAACAACACAGAGAGGACGCCTACCAAAAAACCCACACTGTTCGACACACTTGACGCCAAGCCAAGTATCTTGACAACGGTACAGGACAACAAGCAGTTCCTTGACGAGCTTAATGGAGACAGTGAATCGTCTCTCAGCGACATCAGTAGCTCCGATTTCGAGGACGTGATAGCCAATCATGTTCCCCCAAAGCGACGCAAGGGTGAGGACGATGAGAACTCAGAAGAGGAGATGGAGTGGGAGGACGCCATGGTCCCGGACGTCTCCTTCTCCGGGACTCCTGTCACCCTTACATCGAAAGATCTCGAAATTACCCTTGGTAAGGAAGCGGAGACTGGCTCGTTCACGGACCCGCACGGGAAGAAGAAGGGCCCAAGCAAAAGAGATAGAGAGATCCGGATAGCCACACACTGCATGCACGTACAGTTTTTGATGTTCCACAACGCGGTCAGGAATGCCTGGATTTGCGACGAGGAGGTGCAGAAGATCCTCATGGCGCAGCTACCGCAGGGTGTGATGAAAGCAGTTGAAAAGTGGAAATTGGCATCTGGGATACCCGTGGAGAGACCACAGGTAGAGGAAGTAAAAACACCTTCGCGAGTGAAAGGAGGACCGGTGAGTAATCGAAAGGCTACCAAGCTCGTACATGAGCGCGATTGGGGTCAGAAGGCAGAGCGACAAGAAGAAGGGACGCCGAACATGAGTCGCGGTGATCCGTTGGTACGCTTGCTTAAAATACTGGCTGCATATTGGAAGAAGAGTTTCACGGTCACAGCACCTGGTCTTCGTAAACAGGGCTATAAGCCACTTGCAGTACTGGCAACGGAGATCGCATCTTTCCGGAATGACAGTCATAACGCAGAAGAGCATGGTGAGCGGATAAATAATATTACGGAATTCAGGGAACTTGCGAGGAAGTGTGAAGGGAGCCGTGATGTCGGAGCGCAACTCTTTACTGCACTTGTTCGGGGACTTGGTCTCGAAGCAAGGATGGTGGCTAGCTTACAGCCTGCCGGATTTGGTTGGAGCAAGAACGAGGAGGCTCTACCCAAGAGGAGAAAACGTGGGCAAAAAGTTGCAGGCAAGGATTCCGGACTTTCAGAGCCCCCGAATCCAAACAATAGCATGGAGACCCAAGATTCCAGCGCCGAATCTGATATAAGCCCAGATGCTGCAGCTGTTGGTAGGAAAAACTTTAAATCAGGACTGAATGCTAGCGCAGGAATGGTTGACTCAAGAAATTCGTCGGGTAGAGGGAGAGGGTTGAAAAGCAATCCGATTGACTTGTCACAGGACTTCAGTGACTCTGGCCATGCGACAGACGACGACGACAATATCTCTGCAGTCGAGTTATCTCCGCAATTGGCACGAAACCCCCATGGAAAACTTTTTGATCGAGATCTAGCTTTCCCAATATATTGGACGGAAGTAGCATCGCCCATCACCAAGCGTATCATTCCCGTCGACCCTCTGGTACTCACCCCTCCAGTCGCCACCAATGATGTATTACTATCGTTATTTGAGCCTAGAGGAGCCAAGGCCGACAAAGCGAAGCAGGTAATTGCGTATGTATTAGCGTTCTCGTCTGATGGAACAGCTAAGGATGTGACCACACGCTACCTGAAGCGTCATATGTGGCCAGGAAAGACGAAGGGAATAAGACTCCCTGTGGAAAAGGTACCGGTACACACTAAAAGAGGTAAGATAAAGGGGTACGAGGAGTATGACTGGTTTAAGACTGTGATGAGTGGCTACAAACGAACCGATAAGATGAGGACAGCCGTCGACGATGTGGAGGAAATGACGGATCTAAAACCTATCAAGCCTGAAAAAAAAGTGGCTGCGGAAGGGGAAGAGACGTTACAAGGCTATAAGAACTCGGCCGAGTTTGTCCTTGAACGACATTTAAGAAGAGAGGAAGCACTTCTCCCTGGAGCAGAGCATGTGAGAGTCTTCAGGAGCGGCAAAGCTGAAAAAGCGAGAGAGGAGAAGGTTTTCCGGCGTGAAGACGTGATGATCTGCCGCACTGGAGAAAGCTGGCATAAAGAAGGCAGGCAGGTCAGACCTGGCGAGTATCCAATGAAGATGGTCCCGGTGCGAGCTGTGACTCTTTTGAGGAAACGGGAGGTGGAGGAAGCGGAGAGAGATTCCGGAGAGAAGCTCAAACAAGGTCTGTACGCTGAGGACCAGACTGAATGGATCATTCCACCGCCTATAGAGAATGGAGTTATACCGAAGAACGCATTTGGAAACATTGACTGCTATGTTCCGACCATGGTACCCGAAGGGGCGGTTCACATCCGACACAAGGGTACGGTGAAGGTTTGTAAGCGGCTGGGAATTGATTATGCAGAGGCGGTCACCGGTTTTGAATTTGGGAAGCAGCGTGCGGTACCTGTAATCGCGGGCGTCGTTGTGGCTAAGGAGTACGAACAATCGGTCAGAGATGCTTGGGAGATGGACGAAGAAGAGCGACGGAAGAAAGAGGAAGGAAAACGAGAAAAGATGGCTTTGGCGATGTGGAGAAAGTTCTTGATGGGTTTACGGATTGTGGAGAGAGTCAGAGATGAATATGGCGGAGATGCTTCAGCACACGTGAAAGAGGCGATCAATCCATTCACGAACCGGAATAACAGGAAGCAGCAAGCTTCGACTACCAATAGCGACCCACACTTGGCTAAAAATGAGCATGATCTAGGAAATGAGGATCATGACATGGCAGGCGGCTTCTTACCGGAAGATCATAAGGATGGAGTAGATGGAGGCGGCTTTATCCCGGAGTCCGATGAGATTGCAGAGCCCGATGCCGAACTTAGGCCTGTCCCTAAAGGGCCTGCAAGCCGGGGCATTCAGTCGATGGCTAATGCTTCAGATAAGACTCCGAGATCACTCCAGTCAGCCCATCGAGACGTTTCTCGAGTATTGCCACGAAGCGATGCGAGCAAGGAGGCTTTGATCCCACCACTTATAGGCAAGACTGTCATGAACTAGTTGCCAAAGCGCACGAGGAAGGATTCGAAACCCCAGCAAAAGGATGATATGGAAAATGTAGTAGTCCGTGGGACAGCCAAACAAACCCCCAAAAGGCGAAAACAAAAGGCCCATATCCCAAAGCCGGATACTGATGATTCATCTGATCTTACTAGTCTCGAGTATACCAGCGACAGTGAGCCTGGTAAGAATGCAACGGCCCAGAGAAGTACCTCAAAAGCAAAACGTGGTGTTGTCAGTCAAGACAGACCACTCCCTCAAATGTCTCAAGAGACTCCTTCAGCTTCTGCTAGCCGTCACAACAACAGGGTGATGTCAAAACGCAATGCCGCCCGGAAAAGTGCCATCGCTGTCAGAAGTCATTATTTCGAACACAACGGCACTGAGATTGAAGATGATATAGATGATGAGAGTTCGGATGAGGAGCCTATTAGTAGGTCCAAGAAAAGAGTCACTACATCGACTGGCAGAATAAGCAAGGCACAGGGCAAGGTTTCATAACGGGCATACCCTAACATCTGCTGAACCTTTCAAAGGTGCCTCTGTCGCTGGTATCATTCCGCTTGCTCTCACGTCGGCCTGTAGGTAGGCTTATGATCTTAGCTCATCGGAGGATCTAGATCTTATCTGAAGTCTTCAGAACAGAGTACTTCCAATGTTTCTAGATATTGCCAGAACTAGCGTGCTTCAACGTCAGTGCTAGGTCATGTCTAGTAAACAACAAGTTGACTGTGGTCTTCCATACAATTATTAATTCCTGCATACTGTGGTTATCTTCGATGTGCTCAATAATGATGTCAATTTGAGCGTGACAGATGTAAACGCTTATTGTGAGCCTGTTCTAGCTCATCGAGATTCTAGCTCGACGGGCTTCGAGATTCAAGCTTTGGTTTAATCTCATTACAGCTGTGTTAAGAGGGAGATATATTCACTGCCTACTTTGATTCACACAGACACATCGTTACAAGTATCACCACCTACCTTCGGAAGCACCGAGATACTATCGAAAAACTGAACTTGACGCAGTAGAGAATTCCTACCTCGACATAGCTATACAGGATCACAACCCGAACCACACACACTCCATCCAGCTGCTTGATTTGGTCTTACTTAATAACCATACATTCCAGTATGAGACCTCCTCGAGAAGCCAGCCATGGGCGTGAGATCTTCAAAGTTGAGCTGTTCAGTGAGATGGAAGGCAGTTTATATGGCGCGTGCGTGAGTCTGTTTCTCCAAGCCGATTAGTTACTGATCACAACACCAATAGGTCACCTCCACCTGAAGCTCCGATCACACAACCTTCAGATCAAACCTCCAGTGAGTGGCGACCTGCTGTCGCTGAAGCCGCTAGTCAAGACTCACTCTTAGGTGATGAAGATGTTATGCACACGGATCCACAGTCTCAAGCTATCAATGTCATATCTACCTCTCGGACTACGCAAATACTGCCTCAACAAGACCCCCAGCCAATCCACCGCATGCCCTTAGTCATCCGCCGACTTCCGCCTCCGCCTCCAAATCTCGACATCCCTCGCAACTCCGAGGACTTCACCTTCAACTTCCTGCGAGGCGGTCTTCGCGGCCGCTCACAGCCACCGTGCTGTTACGCGAACACAAAGCACACCACCCCAGGCCAGGTCTACCCGGTAAAAGCCTGGTACGCCATCGACGCCGAAGAAGAGCCATTCCTGCCACCCAGTCCCGGCAAGCACGGCGCCAAGTTAACCCTCTTCATGCCCGAAGTGTCCGAAGCGGACGACTACGATCCCAAGGAAGCATCACCACTGTTCGTCAAGCGCGGGCGACGTGGCTACGTCTATTTCGGCACCTACTCGCAATCACGCTACTCGGACCGGCTCAGCTACGCCGAGATGGAGCTCGAAGTGCCGAGGAGCGTCAAGGAGCATCGCGCGAAGGAGGTTGGGAGGAGCGCCAAACCGAAATGGATTGTTGACGCGATGAAGTGGGAGAGGATAGTCGACACGGACGAGGAAGCGCAGACATTTGGGCCGGCGGACATCTTGCGGGCATTCCAGAGAGTAAGTTACGTGGAGCTCGATTCTTCCCGCCCCGTGCCTGCGAGTTAGACTTGCTGACTGACTCCGTGCAGGCAGATACCGATCTGGGGCTACGCTTGTATTGGGAGTATTTTCAATGTGTGGGCTACGACCGGGGCCTGTATGATGCTTTGGTGGCAAAGAAGCGCTCCAGCGGATGAAACGCGACTATGACGACGTCTGAATAGCCTCCTCGTCCCTAAAAGATCCAGCAGCGCATTCACAGCTGCGAATTACATCAGCGATTGACACCGTCGACGCTTCCACCTCCTAACCCTCCAACCCCTTACCGTATGAACGCTCGGCTATCCTATCCCTTGCGGCTGACAATTGGACCAAGGGTAGCCAAATGAACAACGGAGATATCTGGAAGAGGTCAAGCCATAGAAGGCAGCCATGTTTTACTTGACTATCTCATAGAGCGGTTTCACTTGGGTGAAGGTTGACGGTCCACGGGGAGAAGTCACTCATACGCTGCAGGACTGTGCACGAGAACGAGGGAGTCTGTATCTAAAAGACTGGGTCCCGCACTCATAAGGAATCTCTCCTAGGGACTTAGTGCTCTGCGTTGAGAAACTAGTTCCCAATGTGGAACTATGGATAACCACCGTGCAGGTGAAGTACAAATCCGATAACTCGGAAGGATGAAGACATGCTCGCCACCGACTCCGTTGTCTTTACTCGTAACCAACCCGTAACGCTGGCGGTCTAACCCCCAAGAACGAGACTCCACCAGACGCCGACCGCAATGACATTCGTAGCACGCCGACTCTCACTCCCGAAAGACCCAGGACCGTGAAGCTGATACTATCCATCAATCCCCCTTCTTCCGTCTCGCCAGTTGAGAAACGAGCCGACCCCGAGGCTGAAACCGCTCCCTCAGCAATCCATCGCGACTCTGCTCGTAATTCGCGTTGCCGACGCCGCCGATTCCTGCGGGCGCGTGTTGCTCACCGCCACCGCCACCACCACCCTCATCTTCACCCAGATCAAACGCATCGCTCAACTCGATAAGATCGCCCGGCGCACACTTCGCTCCAGGCAGCGGCTCGATAATCGTCGCGGCTCTAGTCGCCAGCTTCCTGACCCAGCCCTCGATGGCCCCGCCCACATTCTCGATCCCCCCGCCCGCAGTCGAAGACGAGGAGGTGGTCGTCGACTCAAACGACGAGCGAGGCGCGACATTGGGCAAGTGCGCCGCGAACAGCTTGTTGAGGCCGTCCTGAGCCGGGCCGGGGCTGGCGTTGCGTTCGAGGGTGCCGACGCCGCCGGGCCCGTGCAAGTGGTGGGGGTGCGCGAAGTAGGAGCCGGACGAGGAGCGGGATTTCCGGCGCCGACGGTCGTGGCGGTTGGGCGATGCGAGTGCGTGCGGGCGGGGCAGGTCGAGCGAGGCGGGGGGCGTGTCGAGGTCGGAGTAGGAGTTCGAGACGGATTTTCGGCGGCTGGGCGGGAAGAAGCCGAGGGTGCGGCGTGGGAGGCGGGCCATTTCGATGGCGGCGGGGTAGGGGTCTATGAGGACCCAGGAGTCGTGTTTCCAGGGTGGGTCGTCATGGTGCGAGTTGGAGAGGGAGGGTGAGGTGGTTCGACTGGCGGCGGTGGATGTTGGCGGAGGGGGTGAAGTGGCGGTGCTGGAGTCCGCCCATGCGCCGTCGACGTTGGGCCCATTCGATGGAGTAGTCTTTGTAGTGTCTCCTGAGAATGGATTGTTATGTGCTTCAGGCCCGGGTACTTTGCGACCTTTGACTCCGCAAGCTTCGACCGGTAATACGACCGTCTTCCGGACCTGAATGCTGTCATTCGGCCATAAGCGATTCGCCTTTCTGAATACGGTCGGCTGACAGTTATATTTGATCATGACCCCGGCAAGAGTATCGTCCGGCTGAACATGATGTATGTACACCAAAGCATCCCTATCCTCATTCTCAGTCGGCGGCGCAGACATCGACCCCCGATCATCGGATATCCTGCGCTTGAACCGACCGTTCGAGTCCGGAAACGCATGACCGTTCGCCTCCAGCAGCGTCTCTCTCTTCTTTGCCTTCACTAACGCCTGCCGCTCTTCCCGCGTCCCAGCGCCAATCTGCCCAACCCCTGGTATCGCCGGACCCCATTGCGTAGGCGGCGCGCTGCTGACAGCACGGCGATGCGTCGTGTAGGATGGCAGTGTCCGTTGCGGTAGCTTCCACGTTCCCTGAGGTCGGTCTTTAATGTCTTTCGTGGTCTCGTTGCCCAGCAGGTTCGACGCTATGCTCTGTAACGACGTCCATGACGTCTCCCACAGCCCGGTCGCGAACGTGGTTGGTGTTGCTTGATCATTCCCAAAGCTGAGTCCTCCACGAGGCCGTACACCGCGTGTCAAAGACCTCTGCGGGCTGTTGCTCGACGATATAGAACGGGAAGGGTGTTGACTCGGGATGGGCGAGACGGCTCGCGACGGACGACGTGACTGAAAGCCGGCTTCAAGTAAGGTGCCGGAGTCGCCGTTACCGCTATCATGCCTCTGACTCAAAGAGTCATTATCAATAGAGATGCGTCTCCGGTTCCGTGGCCGTATGGTAGAAGGAGAAGCGTTACTGCTCGAGACTGTAGATGTATTGCGGGAAGAGGAATCGGTGTTCATGGCCAGAGCAGCCGACGAGGCCGGAGAGATGTTCCTGGCATGTAGGTTTGTCGGGCTTCTGACCTCTTTTTTGATCGAAGGGAGGATTTGTGAGTCTGTGGAGCAAGTACGATTCGATGCATTGGGATCTCTGACCCTTGTTTCGGCCAATCAGGTATGTACCTGTGGAGAGTACAGCCTACGTATTCGTCAACGGGAGGAAGCGAAGCCGTCACTCTTCCTCACGCCGGGACTAAGATCTACCATTGCATACAGTGCCGGTGGTAATTCTGGGCCACGCAGAACGCTCACGAAAAAAGAAAAAGATCACTTTTTTTTGAAAGCTCAAAATCCTTAAAACATATAAATACTGTAATTACTTCACAATCACAGTGTATACAGACATTCTGAGTATGCAGAATGATGAATTATATATAAATCTATTAAATCTGTAATTTTTAGATGTATCATTAAGCAATTGTATGTGTAGTTATTAAAAAAGTGTGTTTTGATGA
>JAABUU010004750.1_pt1 | contig 15737 bp, 16 predicted proteins | sample 5559301 | NCBI WGS metagenome assembly JAABUU01 (sample SAMN10711884, study PRJNA513360) | rock metagenome | isolation source: Antarctica rocks | place: Antarctica: Victoria Land, Richard Nunatak white | reverse complement strand
CAGCAGGCACAGCAGCAGAAAGCCCACTGGCAGCAGGCTCAGCGTGCACAGCATGCACAGCAAGCCCAGCCAGAGGAGGTCCAGAGGCAGCAGCAGGCACAGCATGCACAGCAACAGGTACAGCATGCACAGCAGCAACAGACACAGAGGGAGATGTCAGGAGCAGAATTGATGGCAGAGGCTCTGGGGCGGCTGTGTCAGGCTGCCACCAAATCCAACAAGCGCTCCAGAGCAGCTTCTCCTGCTGGCAGCTCCACCAGCCATACAAGTCATACCAGCCGCCATCCACACCCGGCTCCTAATGCTGCTGCTGCTGCTGTTCAGTCATCTCTGACAACTGCTGTAGCCAGCACCAATAGCAGCCCATCCAGAGCGGCATCTCCTACTGGCACCTCCATTACTCGATCCAGTGTCAGCTGCCATGCACGCCATGCTCATGCTGCTGATGCATGTTCATCGGTGGCTGCTGCTACAGCAAGCAGCAGACAGCATGAGGGTCCAGCACGTATTGATGCAGACTCAGCAGACGCTGCATCCACCACTGGCAAACCTGCACAGGAACAGTCAGGTGGTCAGAGCTCACATGCTGTTCCAGGTGGACATTCTGCACAGGCTCCGCCAAGAGGCCAGGCAATAGAGCCCATAGGCAGCAGTGGCCACAGCCCTGATGGTGAAGCCAGCAGTGGCCACAGTCCTGGCCATGGTGAAGCCAGCAGTGGTCATGCAGAAGAGGAAGTGCAGGCAGGAGGTACAGCAGGCATGCTGGCTGCTTTGCAGAGACTGGATGCACAGCCTCGTGCACAGCACAGTGGCACAATTTCTGGCAGCGATGAGGTTGCAAGTGAGCAGGCCTCAGACGCACAGCCGTTCCCCGCCTTGTTCAGCACGTTAACCTCACAGACCGGCACTGGGGACTTGCAACATCCAGGGTGCAATCAAGATGGGCCCACAGCTGGGTCTGAGGATACCACAGCTGTGGACGATGCGGCTGCATCTTCCTGGCCTGCTTCCACGGCTGTAGCAAATGACTCAGATGCTGAGAATAGATCACCGCCAGGCCCTAACAGCAAAGCTGGTACTAGTCAGCAGGATGACTCATATTCAGGTGCTGTTGCTAGTCCACAGACTGCATCCAGTAGTGGGAGTCCTGTCACTCCAGCAGCCGCATTCAGCTTCAGATCCACAATGGGGCGGCTGCGAGGTCTGGATGCAGCCGAGCTGCAGTCGCCAAACAGGAGCAGGTATGAGAGGAGTGAGAGCAGGCTTCCTGGGGTCAGGATCAGGGATCATCCTCTTGGTAAGCCTCACAACTGCAAAACAATTCTTGCGTTCACATGTATTTGGCCTGTCTTGATATAGTGGTCGTTGTGAGCTAGAGCTTTTTCTTTTGCAAAAAAAAGCTTGACTTTGAAGTCAGTGATTGTGATAGCGCAGAACATGGGTGCTGTATATGCCAGTCTTGGCTGCGACATCACCAACACTGCCTTGTTTAGAAACCAATTCAAGCTTGCGCAGTGGTTAACAACTACAGCCCTTGCCAAAGAGGTTGAATCACAGACTCAGCGGAAATGCTTTGCACCGTCCAACAGCAACAGCTCAAATTGGCTAATGCGGGTCATGAAGTTGCATTAGTCTAAGGGCTTTGTAGTGTGCAGGCAGCGTGCTGCTTGAAGCAGCCCCAGCTGTTGGCAGCATGACAGGGGCTGACTTGCTGGCAGCCCTTAGCAAGGGCAGCGAGATGAGGAAGGCTTGGGAGGGGGGGTCAGGGGGGTCAAACAGGCTGGTGCAGTGCTTTGTGAATGAGGGGCAGGCTTGCATTGCCTACGGCCATGGCTGGCTGCGCAAATCTGTGCAATATCCGCTGGACAGGTGAGAACACAGGCTGTTCAAAGCGAGCGTGTTAGTGTCATGTCAGGCTTAAAAGAGCAGTTATTGCAGCTTTGGCTGGCACATGCCAATTCAAACCATGCGTAGAGTGATGGTGTTCCCTCACAGTCTGTTGTTGTAGCTCAAGCTGGAGTGTGCCGCATTCTTAGACAGTAAATTCAGTATCTGTTCCGTTCAGAGCTGCAGTCTAGATCTGTATTGCAGAGTACACGTACCGGTCACAGCATGGCGCCCTTCTCAAGCAGTGACTGTGGATACAACTAAAGGCGCCATGGATCTGGAGCCAGTCACAGAAGCTGACTACACCATTTGGGTGTTGGGTCTGAATGCTGCATTGACAGTGGCCCAGAATCCCCAGACGCTGGCAGAGGTGCCAGGGGCACAGATGCTGTGGCACCCTGACCTGTTTGTCATGAGCAACTGAGCAGCAAGATGATATTTGCTGCCATGCTTTGCCTCAGGCATTGGCACACAAGTGATGCCTGTTGCTAGTTGAGTTCGCACCCCAATGCCTGAAAGCGCACACGGTGCACAACAATACCTTAATGCGGCGGATTAAATGTGCAAGTGGTCCACACCCATGTGTTGATTTTGATACCAATCTGTTGCTACCTGCTGTGCTCTGCCGTTCACGACTATGAGTCTGTAGCTGCTATGAATCTTTCACGTAAATGCATCCGTGGCTGACAACCATCACCAAGGTTTATGGCTTAGTCAAATGTCGACTTGTCAGAGGCTGGTTTGACCCTTGTCAGCTGCGCTAACGAGTAGTCATAATACTGAAACACAGCAGCAGCAACTGATCAAATACATTGCAAAGTCCGACAAGGGGATGTGGTCAACCTGATTGTGTCAACACATGTCAAAGGAATGTTTGTGTCGGGCATACAGCTTGATACAGTTTGACGAGGTATGAGCAAAGCGGTCTCCTCCTGCCTTCTTCCCGCTGTGGCCAGTAAAGGCATTGTTGCAGGTGTAGCACAAGATAACACATATGTCTGATGTATAGCTGAACAGACATTCCAGCTGAATACAGGCTACTGGTCGCTACTTCATCAATGCTACATTATACAAAGGGACAGGCCAACAGAAATGCAGATTCTAAGCTATCATTGCAACCAGCACAGGCATTTTTAAAGGCCACTATGCTTTTGAGACAGTGAGCACAGTGTCTGCTACATCTGCTGCTTGCAATGTCTGAGACAAGTCTGAAAGCTCTTTCCTTGGGTAGCTTGTGGTCAGCTTGTAGTTACCCCCTTGAGAAGAAGATGCATCTATGAACCTGTAGACCAAATAGACATACCGTTCAGGCTCTGTTTGCAGTCTGTTGTGCATGCTAAATGCAGGTTGTCAAAGGGCTGTGCAGTGCTGACTAAGCAATGTTTGCAATGCAAACAGCCATGGAACTGCTTCGTGCAGCCATTTAGACGGTTTCAACATCTGTTGTCGGGCACGACTCACTTTTGGACATCTTGAACCGTCTGTGTCAAGTTAAAGCGGCCAGTCAGCTTGCTTCCATCTGCCAATCGTATCTGCAGTGTGGTGGCAGGCTGGGACTCATTGATGCCTGTCGAAGCCTGCTTTGCAGGAGCAGCTTGGCTGGATGATGGCGCAGAACCTCCGCCTGAGCCTGTGATACGCCCATACGCATCAGCAAATTTGGAACTCTGATTGCGGACTACATGTGACATGTAAGCATGGACCATTGTTGTTGACAATTTGCAGAGGTGTGTTGCATGCATGCAATGCCTTGCAGCACCTTAGTGCACAGAAAGTTTGTCGCTTGTCAATGCAGTGCAAAATGAAAGGCAGTGTTCAATAACAGGGAGATGCAAAATATGTCAGCTGGTAGAGTGCCTGACCTGACAGGGTGTGGCCTGTCCCTTGAAACGTGGACGAGGCTTTGTCATACTTCTCACAGGCTGCTTTAAGGGCATTCAGGTTGGCACCAACTATTTCTTCCACCTTTTGACCACCACTGTATACGTTAAAGGTCGGCATTGCGCGCACCTGACACTGCTGCGCAACATCCTGCAAGTGCTTGATGAGCTTAATGGCTCTCACACAATAACAAGCCCTCAAAGCTGTAAGTGGAGAAGCTTTGATCAGCATCACTTGTTTTCAGTTCAGGTCAACTGTCAGAGATCAACCATTGCGGCTGTCAGAGTGCTTGCTGCTTACCGAGTTCTTGTCCACATCCACCTTAAGGAAAATTACATTTGGATATGTGGTGCTTAGCTGCTCAAAATGAGGAGCGACCATCTTACAGGGACCGCACCACGCCGCAGTGAAGTCCACCAGGATCTGTGCGAAACTAACAAAATCATCGCATACTTCGTGTGACATATCGCCAAAAAACTGGGTGATGAGCTGGCACAGCTCGCACCGCTTTGCGTGTTGACTTGGCCTCGGCATGCCGCTTGTCCCAGTCTCCTGCACTTGTGATTTCAATGAATCTGCCACCCACCATCGTCCAATGTGGACTCTTCGCAAACTTCCACCTGCGTATCTCCGAGGACGTTTTTTGGTGGAAGCAACAATGCACTCTAGAGCTGATGTCAAAGAGACATAGTTTACTAATTTGAAGGAAGCTCGAACCCTATGAAACCATGAAACCCTCGTCTATCCCCCGGTCTGCAATAGCGGTGCTACAGTTTGCGAGCGTTGCGCAGCAGCAGGCTAGGTCCTTCAGGCATATTCGATGCCAGGGCCAAGCACTATCTCCAGCTCTCAAGCCATGCTGAAGTCCCCTTCCCGGGTCACGGGCTCTACACACAGCTGTTTTCTGTCCGGCAACAGCTTGCGTATGGCCAGTCACCAATGCTCCGTGTCCGATGCCAACAAACAGGTATCCAGCGCATGATCACCGCATCACCGTATCTTCAGCCCACTGACAACTCTAGAAAGTGTTTTATTATCAGCCTCAACTGATCTGTACAACAAGCTGTGCCTCAGTACAGGGCTTATCTGCAGCTTTTTTTGCGCGCTCAGGTGGTGTCAATGTCTCGGTATCGTGGGCCACGCCTCAGGATAGTCCGGAGGCTCGGTGAGCTACCAGGACTGACACAGAAAACTCCACAGAAGCAGGCACCTCCTGGACAGCACGGGGCAACAACAAAGAAGCCAACGCAGTATGGAGTTCGACTTATGGAGAAGCAGAAGCTTAGATACAACTATGGTGTGACGGAGCACCAGCTCATCAATTATGTCAAGAAAGCAAGGTACGTGGCAATCTCCAGCAGCCAGCTCCTTGGGCCTGCCATACTTGAGCTGGGATGGTCAAGCACGGCATTGTTCTTCGCGCTTTGCCACTGTGCTCATATTGGATCGCGATTTGCCACTTTGCTCGTAGCCTCTCAGGCCTGCTGACAGTGCAAGCTTGCACTGCACATGTCTACATAGCTGATAGCAACACACACTGAGTCACAAAGGATTCTTGTGAAGTTAACAGGCGCAGAGGTGGCAGCAGCTGCTAGGAAGTACATACATTGTGATTGATAGATATACTGTCACCTCATTTGCTCTTGCATATATTGGACATAGGTCAAAACTGTAGCACTTGCCTGACATAGGAGGATGAAAGGGTCAACTGGCGAGATACTGCTACAGCTGTTGGAGATGCGGTTAGACAGCATTGTCTTCAGACTTGGCCTAGCGCCAACTATGTCTGCAGCCAGGCAAATTGTGTGCCATGGACATATCACAGTCAACGGCAGGTGTGTATCTGCATTGTGCGTGGTCACCCTGCATAGTTGTATTTGTGTTCACTCTACCTACATGTGCAATGTGTTGACCTTGACATGTTTGGCTTACAGACCACGCTGGCATCTGAAGCAAGCTGATGCCAAGCATGACCTGCTGCCTGTTGTATACAATCAAAACGTTCTCTGCAAATCTGCTGCAATTGTCACAAACCACAGGACATACACATCAGAGCTGGCTAGCATGCACACTAAATGCATGCGTCCTCATTGCTGAATTATGCTTTGCTCATACAGGCGCGTAGACATTCCCAGCTACTCATGCAAACCTGGCGAGTCTGTTGGGGTTCACTCTCACAAGCAAAGCAAGGCCCTTGTAGCGTCATGGGCAGACACCAGCAGTAGACCCACACCCAGCCATCTGTCAAAGGGACAGGAGAACGGAGATGCTCAGATCACTTCCATAGTCAATAGATCTGATGTTGCATTGACAATCAACGAGCTTCTCATTATTGAGTACTACTCACGTAAGGTTTAGCATGCGCTTAGGCTTTTGCAGTTCAAACATTACGGTTGAAATATTTGCCGCTTTTTAGTGTGCTAGGCGAACACAAGTCTGGCGGACACAGGTTCAGCTGCTTTCTGCAGTTGCTGACAGCAAAGACAACTGTACATCAGTGTCTGCATTTTATGTGCAGCATGTGATTGTCCAATTTTGTAGTTGGGTCTGCTGTGACATTGACTTTTCGGTATTTTGATGAATGATCACGTATACGCTTGCTTTACTGTGCTTTAAATATGCGCCAATACAATTTCACCTTTGCTTGATTGATGTAAGCAATGCTCTTGGCAACTGGTGAGGAGAGTCTTGCTCCTCTTTGGCCTGCCATTTGGGAACTCGACAGTAAGACTTTGCACCTGTCCAGGGAAAACTTAGGTTGCTGCAAGCACTGATCTGCAAGAATGCGTAGAAGCCCACGTAAAGATTTCTGGTTGAGTGCATCAATATTAGAATGCAGATCTGGCTTCCCATGGAATCATCCGTTGACCTGGATCCCACGCATTGTGCTTGCAAGCACATGTACAGTTGCGCTTGCCTGTCTACCGAGTTTTCATGAAAATGGAAAATGACGGTGCGAAGGGGCCTGGGAGGGTGCAAAGGGGCCTGGGAGGGTGCGAAGGAGATTCTGCCCGCAGTCAGGCATGTGCCGTGACGTGCCCCAGTGTCACCTGATAATGCCGTAATGTGTAGGGCATAATGGCAAAGGGGCTGTTTGACGAACCGTAGGGCGCCTCGAGCTCGCACACTCTTGCATCAGAGACGTGCCATCGAGACACACACACACTACAAAAACACTAGAAGAAAGATGGAGAACGGCAACACCTATGATTATGACTTGGTGACCATTGGCGCTGGCAGCGGCGGCACAAGGGCATCGCGGTTTTCCGCACAGCATTACGGAGCCAAGGTCGCGATTGTCGAGTTGCCCTTCAGGCAAATCGCCGATGATGACCATGGAGGGGCCGGTGGCACGTGAGTGAATGCTTTGCATTTTGTGCCGGCCACACTTCGTGACTGACGTGCCGGCATTTTTGTCGACGATCTTCCAAACTGTTACGTTGACCTATAGGTGTGTCATCAGAGGCTGTGTGCCAAAGAAGCTTCTGGTCTACGGGTGAGTGTTTCTTCGAGACGCTGACACGCACTGCTTCCACTGGTACCACATTGCAATCCCTTCTGCCCGACCGTGTGAGTCTAAGTAAAGCTTGCTGCACTGCAGAGCCCAATTTTCAGAAGAATTCCGAGATTCTACGGCTTTTGGTTGGGAGAACGGTCACCAGCACAACTTCGATTGGAAGATGCTGATAGCGAAGAAGGTGAGGACAAATAGACAGTGACACCTTCGCGTTGTCTTGATTGACACTGTGACGTCAGAGCTGACAGTCCTTGCATATAGAGACTGTCATTAGGCTTATGATTCTGTGTTGCAAAGAACTTCTGTCTGTGTCATTGTAGGCTAAGGAGATTACACGATTGAACAATGTATACAACAAATTGCTCAAGGATGCTGGCTGCGAACGTGTTGGTAAGCAATTACAATATTTAAACCTGCATGTCTACTTCTGCTGCAATTGCACATAATGCAACCCTTTGAAGATGTATGACTGTAGATGAAGCAGCGCATGCTGTATCATGGCATGCAGTTCATGCACTGTTCTGCTTGCAGAGGGCAAAGCCAGACTGGTAGATAGGCACACTGTGGAGGTCACATTGCCAGATGGAGGCAAGAGACGCTTGACCACCAAGAACATCTTGTTAGCGCAAGGAGGCAAGCCAATCAAGGCGGATGTTCCTGGAAAGGTAAATGTGCAGCTTGACTGTCATGAACACCATGCATTGCTGCAATCTATGGCAATTGCATCGTGTGTTTACATGCCATTCTAAGTCTGAACTGAAACAGCACTTATGGTATCTAAAACTTTAGCTAGTTACAGTGCATCAGCATATTGTTTGTGCTCTTGCTTTTTGTGTTGGCCAGGCTCCTGCTACAGCCATACATCAGGCACGCGGCAAGAAAGCTAGTGTGCAATTGCAGTGGCCCCTTGCTGTCCAGCAGCAAGGCCTTCGGTCGATCTTTTACAACTTCATGAGATCATTACCAATGCTCTCATAGCTGTTGTATTAGGCCGTGCTGTGTGGCACATGCTGCATACGTTGTATGCCCAGCCATTCATGTGACTGTCACTGTTGGAAGTCTAACGCCATCTGTTGCTGACTGGATGCATCTTTTGGTATGCAGGAGCATGCAATCACATCCAATGAGGCCTTGTCCATGCCTGACCTGCCCAAGGGCCCTGTTGTCGTGGTGGGAGCTGGCTACATCTCCCTGGAGTTCTCCGGTATCTACAATGGCATGGGCAAAGATGTCCACCTGTTCTACAGGAAGTCTTTGCCGCTAGTTGGGTACGCTGTTGACGCATCTCTCCCTGCATTTCTCACCTAGCTATGTGCTGTGGCATTGAATTGAATGCATTTCTAGGATTTCATGCTACCATGTCACGATTTGTGCCAAGCGTGTTGGAACATTGCTGACATTGGTGCAGGCTATGGCTGTGATGTGTCTATCACAGCTTGCTGCTTCATATGAGAGCTGCATCATTGATCACCTGCCGTTGTCTTTTTGTGCATGGACCACACTCACCGTGTTGAAAGCTAATGTAGGGTTTGTCACTTGGCATCATATACTAGCAGCTGAGCCTCCTTGGGTTGTACCAAAGCTTACTATGATGTGGCTGCTGCAGGTTTGATGAGGAATGCCGAGCACAGGTTGCTGAAAACATGCAAAAGCGCGGAGTCCACATCTACAGCGAGCACCAGCCCATCAAGTAAGCTGATCAGCTGCATTTAAACAGGTCCGCAATGCTCACATGTCATACTTTTGTACTCTACCCTGTCCTGTGATCAAGGGCTGCATTAGCATCAAGCAACGCTGATGGTGAGGCAGATGTACTTCAGGTACATAAGGTGCATGCAAATTTGGAGACTATTTACTGATACGGCTATCTTCTTGCTTGCATATTGCACCCATCCTGATGCCACTTGTACTGTGCTGCCATGTATACCCCAACAGATGGCAACAAGCTTGAATCTTCAGCTGGGACATGGATCTAAGTGTGGGGCACACGTTGATAGCTCTGCCGGAGGCAGTAAGTTAGATCTGTGCCCATTATTGTGCATCAACTGCCTGTGATGTGCAGGCTGGAGAAGAAGGAGGATGGCAGCATAGACTTCTTCTACAAGGGCCCAGATGGGCAGACCAAGAGCATGAACGCTGGCTTGGTCCTCTTTGGCACCGGCAGGAAACCCATTGTCCAGGACATGGGCCTGGAGGTACTGTTCTTTTATGCCCAATCCTCACCTGCCCATGTGCTTGGTCAACTGAAGCCATCCAGTCATGTGTTACCTGGCAGTTTTACTGAGTCACCTCTGCAGCTTTGCAGAAGATGTATATGCTTGCAGGCTCAGACCATAGTGTGTCAGGCACAGGGTTGCTCGCTACATGTTGACCACACTACTGCCTCTCTCTGCCACAGGTCGAAGTTCGTGCTCACCTTCTGCTGGAATCCAATCATAAAATCATGCAGCTGCAAGCACTGTCATTCAACGTGGGTGGCCGCTCTTGCAGGATGTGGGTGTGGGTCTAGATAAGGACAAGGCCATCAAGGTAGACCCATACTCCAGAACGACAGTGGACAACATCTGGTCTGTTGGGGATGTGACCAACCGGATGCCCCTCACCCCGGCTGCCATCATGGAGGGCATGGCCTTTGCTGCCACCTGCTTCGGCAACAAGCCCACCACCCCAATCTTTGACAAGGTACGATTCATGTCCACTCACTGTGCAACTGTTCACAGCCATTGCGCGCTGCCACCCCTGACTGCTTGATCAACTGATGGAAGGTGCAAGAGACAGGAAGTGAGGTGCATTTGGCTTGCCATTCAGGGCACGTCTGCCTGACATTGCATCTTGGCCTGAAGGCGTTGTTGGCGCAAATTGAATGGCAGCATGCTTGCAAGCAAAACAGAGCCTTCAACCAGTGTTGTTGTGAGCTAAGACTCATGTCAAGCCCGGTATATGCCTCATATTGTCAGGCTGTGTAGAATGGATCAGATGTATATCGCAACTGTAGCTGTCAGTGTCAGCAGTACAGGTCTGTTTGTGCGCATGCTGGCAAAGCATGTTGTATCATGGTCATCCAGCAATCACTGACTGTGTTGTGTGTGCGTGCAGATTGCATCAGCAGTCTTTATCAAGCCGCCCTTGGCAACCTGCGGGCTAACAGAGCAGCAGGCACAGGCGCGGCTCACGGGAGACATCGACATCTTTGTCAGCAAGTTCAAGCCCATGAAGAACACCCTGTCTGGGCGAGATGAGAAGACATTCATGAAGATCATCGTCAAGGTGGACACAGATGAGGTCAGGCTTCATCTGTTGCCTTGGACACTGAAACTCTACCTTGTCGTTTGACAAGCAAAGTTGTTTTGGCTGCTCATGGCTGCCTGTCATCTCTTGTTTGTGTCTGCACAACTTATAGAAACCATGGTCAAGGTCCAGATGATGAAATCAACAGTCTAATGCAGTGGATGCTTGATGACAATCCCTCTTCTTGTCTTTCAGCATTGTCATCACACTGTTGTAGCATGCTGCCGTCCTGACTGTACTTGCACATGTGCAGGTCATTGGATGTCATATGGTTGGTGATGATGCGCCAGAGATCATGCAGGGCATAGCCATAGCTATGAAGTGCAATGCGACAAAGGCGCAGTTTGATGCCACCGTGGGCATTCATCCCACAGCAGCAGAAGAGCTGGTGACCATGCGGCAGCGGGCGCGAAGGATCCAGGGTTCTGGCACAGGCCGTGGTCATGAGCATGAGCGCATGGCAGGCTGATGTATATTACCAGGCCATAGTTTCACCTGTACATGGTTGTCTAGTCAGTTGTCCTTGATGCCTGCCCCCAGTGTCAAGAATCCTGCTGGCAGGTTGTATGACCAACATCCTACTGGGCCAGCCTCCTTTGCTTTTGGTGTTGGACAATGTCCATCTCGCAATGTGTTCTGTTTGAGTGATATGTGTGGTTGTTCATTCCGGCCCGTGTGTATTCTCAGGTTGTACCCTCAGAGCTTTGTGATCATAATGAACGAGAAAGCTACGCTTCTTACGTGCTGCAGTACTACACGTGTATACTGGAGAAACATCATTGGATTGTAAACTGCTCTAGAGCAGATCTGCTGCCTTTGCAAGGCAAGGATGCTTATGCATCAGCTTAAAAAAAGTCAGCATGGCAAGCTATAAGTAGAGGGTGTTGTGACCAATTGTAGGTCTCGCACTTGGTCTTCACGGCCAAGTTGCGCGTCGGAGAAAGAATCTGATAGTCTGAGCGTAGTGCTAGAGCTGTGATCGTTGATAACAAGCTTACTAGTTCAGGAACAATACGCAGCTCATGCTAGCAGCACTTTACCACACAACAGTTGCAGGCTTTGTTCAATAATTCAACAGTGCTTTTGGTCTCAAGGCTTCCAGGATACTGAATCACCTTGCAAGGTGAACGATACATTTTGCTTCAAAGTATTGCCAGCTGTTTCGTTTTGACCAGCTATTAATTAACTACAATGCAAGCGTTCACGATGCTTGGTAATGTGATGACCGTATCAGGCCAAGAGCTGGTGACTAGACAAAGCCTTGGGTCGTGCTGTGTCCTCATACATTTCCATGTCCGAGACTGGCTGGTGCGCTAGCTTCTTATGAGGGCACACTGATAGGTAAGGTGGCGTTCGGTTTTTAGGCACGTCGCAATAGCGCTCATACTCATTTGACAATTGGTCAAGTTAATTTCCGGCCTCGGCCGACCCGGGTTCATTTCCCAATCTTGCACGTGATCACGTGACGCGACTTACGATACGACAACTTGTTACGATTGGAGTCACTATCCTCACTTTGTCCAACGCTGTACAGCAGCATCTACATTACGCTGCGGCCAGCTTCACTCTGCCGAATACACGCCAGCTAGCGGCGCAGCTTGTTGCTACTTCTGGGCTGATTGCCTGATTGCAACTGCTGCAGACGCCGGTGTTGCATGCTTATACTCTACTAGCCTTTTGTCGACGTCAGCTCTTCGAAGATACAAGGGTTTGTGTATAGCGCCGGCTGCCTTCCTGTGTGTATATTTCCTTTGACTGCCAGGACCGGCCACCCGTTCAAGTACTTCTGAGCAGCAGCAGCCTGCCGGAAGTCAAACAGATGCCTGAAACTCGCAACACACAGCACTCTCAGCAACGTCAGTTCTTTGGGTCACAGCGGCAACGTCGAAATGCGCAGGCTCCTCCACATTGCTGTCAAACAAAAGAGGGTTTGAGCAATCTGCAATCATTTCTCGTGAATACGGCGCCCTGTTTTCCAGCTGGCAACCAGGTGACACCTCAGACCAAGCAAAAGGTCTACTGCTGTCGTCAACTGCTGTCACCCGCCCGAGCTTGGACGTGCTTATCGCACAGTGCGTGTCACAGCATATCTGAGGCATATATTGGCCGCTACAGGATTCCATACTGGAAGGTCCCTGCAGTGCTGACTTCAATCTGGAGGAGCTGGTGAGCTTCTGCACTGCTTCGCAGGCTTTGTCCGTGTGGAATGCTGCTTCCTGTCTTGCGTATTGACTTGCATGTTTGTGCAGTGGAAAGCATATGAGGCTTGGAGTGCATATGGAGCAGAGGTGCCTCTTGCTGTGCCTGCAGAAGATGCAAGCCAGGTCAGTGCTGTCCTGACCCCACTTGTCCTTGTATTCTGCTAGGTCAGTGCTGTCTGGATCCCTGTTTTCCTTGTTTTCTGCTGGGTCAGTGCTGAAACCCTGAGTCATATGTTGTCATAGTTTGAAGTCCTAGCATGCTACAGCAAGCAAGTTTGACTCCTGATATTCTACTATGCTGCAGGTGACACAGTGTTATGTACCATATCTGTCAGGATTGCAACTTTTTGAACACAGTCCGGCAAGGTGAGTTCAGTAAACATGACAAACCACAAGCAACCAGTGCATGCAGCTATCACATACTGTCGCTAACATCTGGCTTGTGGGCATGACAGGCACCTGCATCACTGCTCATATACAAGCGATGAGGACTTCCCAGACAGCCCCAACTCAGATCTGACAAGCATAGGCAGCAGCATGGAAACAGTCTACACAGACAGTGACAGCGAAGATTGCAAATTTGCCACGACACCATCTCACGATCGGCACAGCGTTCTAAGAAAGGGTACTACCCTAGGCGACCCTAGCCGCCTTCTCTTTGAGTTCTTTGAAACCAGCTCTCCCCATGAGCGTGAGCCCTTCACTGACAGGATACACCAGTTGGCAGCTGGATGCTGCCCTGAGCTGCTCACTCTTAACAGCTCAAGCCTTCACCCTTCAAGCTGGTTCAGCGTGGCCTGGTACCCCTTGTATCGCTTCCCCACCAATGGAAGCAACATCAGAGAACTGAATGCCAGCTTCCTCACTTTTCACTCCATGAGCGCGCCCCTAGATCCAGAAAGCCCCCGCCCAGTTGAGACTCGCCCCCAGCCCCCCCAGATGCCATTGCCAGCTCAGCAAGCCTTTGCTGTCCAGCAGGCATCAGTCACCCAGGAAACATGCTGCCCTGCAGTTACGCTGGAAGCCTTTGCTTTCATGCCATACAAGCTGTCAGGCCGCATGTGGGCAGACCCAATGCAGAACAAGAGTGTGTACAAGCCCATGATGGCTGCAGCAGAGGCTTGGGTACAGCGCCGCAACTGCACACACCCAGATCTGCAATTCTTTGCTGACCGCATGCAGCCGCTGCCGATGCTTCGCTGGTGATAAAGGGCCGTCAGAGGTCATTTGATTTTTTGGCTGCAACATTGTTGCTTTCATAGATGATGGTTGAGGCCACAGGGGCGGCTGGGTGGGTGGGTGCACATGCTGCACTGTGGAAAGTCACAATCTGTGCTGCTGCAAATTGTTCAGGGCACAGGCTCATGCTGAGCAATTGCTGAAGTCTGGCGCTGGTTTTATGATATGCTGTTGCTGCTTTGCTACATCAGCATGAGTCCAGTCCTATATGCAGTAAGTTTGTTGCAGTCCATGATACAAGACGCTGCTTGCATATCATTCACGAAAAGGCAGGATTCTGCCATTTTTACTTTTCAGTAATGGCGTTCCCATCACAGCATTGGATCTGCTTTGTCTAGTGATGATAGGTGGAAGCTTCTCTCGTTTTATTGAGCAGCAGTCCTATAATAAGCATGTTCTGGTCCAGCAAGCAGCGTACTTTTCTTGTTTAGAAACAAGCCTCTTTCTCACACAGAATCCGCATGTGTCTATACTCTGAAGTGTGATTTGTGACTAAAAATGAAGATGCAAGGATGTGAATCGAACACATACTGTGCTGCCTGGCTTTTCTTTTTGTCACTGAAGTGTGTCAAACGTTTGAGAGCTGCACATAACTTTTCCTGGGATCATTGTGTTGACTGGGCTGATTGCTATGCCAGTTTTGCTTATTGTTCTGCGTTTCACAGCATGCGTTCTGACTCTTGCGTTGGATGCTTGGCTGCTATCTGTGCTGTAATACAGCTGAAAGTAAATGAGCCAAGATCATGGGGCATGCGTGCCTGCTAGTGCATCTGCCTTGCGTTTGCTAGTAGGGCCCCGGGGGAATGATGCATCATAGATCACTTTGATGTCCTGATCATGACATTTGCGTATTTTGAACCCACCCTGCAGGTAGCGTTCATGGTCCTGATGGCAATACTTAACCTGCTGGTGATGGTGCCTGTATACATAGTATAGTATAGGATAGAATGCATGTATAAGTGCTGGAACGGAAACTCTGCCGCCTGAACAGTTACAGGTTCCAACATCAAATCATCAAATATTCATCCAAAATGACTGGGTACAGGCAAATCCTTTTTTGAAAAAAGAGCTATGTACAGGTTGCAGCAGCAATGTCTGACATGTCGTTGCAGACATCTGCCATGAATTGCTCGCATAGTATACGACGTCAATAGTTCAGCTGCCTTTAGCTATAGGTACACTGCTACAAAACTATCTGCCTACAGAAACAGAAGCCTTGGCTATATCCAACACTGTACTCAATAATGTCATTCACTACTCAAATATAGGCATACACTAATTTGACTTGTACTACTGGCTTCCACTCAGTGCTGGGCTGCATGCATTACTCAGTAGTCATCTGTGCTGAAGCCAACTCCAGTGGGCCTGGCATAGACCTGTTGCAAGATGCTTCATCCTGCAGCATTACAGGAACATCCATCAATACCAGAACACCAACAATGTCTTGTGAACTGAACTGATGCAAACAGCAACACCACAACACCAACAATTGCTTATGAACTGAACTGACGCAAACAGCAACATCACAACAGCTAGTGCGTGCATGATGGGAGCATCATTTTGGTCAAACATTCTAGCAAACAACAGGCTTGGCTCACAAGCATGTCTTTGGAGCAGGCATGATGCATACTTCTACAGGGCTTGCTAGAATCTGCATAATAAGCTGAAGTGTGTTTTTCAATGGCCATGTAAAAAGAGCACAGACACTTACCAGCATGTTTCCT
>JAABUU010004749.1_pt1 | contig 15746 bp, 30 predicted proteins | sample 5559301 | NCBI WGS metagenome assembly JAABUU01 (sample SAMN10711884, study PRJNA513360) | rock metagenome | isolation source: Antarctica rocks | place: Antarctica: Victoria Land, Richard Nunatak white | reverse complement strand
GTCACCCGCTTCGTCGCCTGGGACGCGGAGACACCGTTCGCCACGACCAGAACGTCCGCTTTTGCCCGTCTTCCCGCTGCGGCCTGACTACGGTTTTCACCCGCCCCATTTACCAACAGTATCAATCATAGGGCGCACCCCACCCGGTCGACACGCTTGACAGCGCCCTCTCCCCTACACTACGCTATTCTGTGGGATCAGCCCTCCCACTCCTGGTACCCGGCGCCTGGCACCCCTGGCCGCGCGCGTGCCCTCTGTCAACGGTCCTCGTGCGCGGCCGACGTTTTGCTGGTCGCCTCCGCTAACGTGATGAGCCGGACCGGTCGGAGCGGCGCGTCGTAGTCGTCGGTCGCGACGGCGTAGCCAGCCTCGGCGAGCATGGCCTGGTAGCCGCCGATCCAGCCGCTCCGATACTTAGCGGTCGTGTCCTTGCTTTGGGCGCGCGCCAAAGCAAGCTGCGTGTAGGACTCCTCAAGGTCTCGCGCGATGCGCTCCAGGTTCATCATGTTTCCTTGTCTGCCGTATCCGTGTTGCTGTTGAGCGTGGCGCTCTATGGCCACCTTCGCCTCATCGAACGATACTCCCTCAGCGATGGTCGTATCGTCGTCGAGGCGCCCGGCCGTCACCATCGCGTCCCAGTCGCCGTACGGCCGCGCCGTATCCCTGTACTGCACGACATAGCCATACGGGCGTGCGGCGTCCGCGAGGCGATACGTCCACACCGCGTCGCTCTTGCGCTCCCACTCACCGCTCATGCTGCTCCTCACTTGGTGATGGTGGCGCTTCGGCCGCTCCTTCCAAGCGCAGGGGGCGGCAGGTCATGCACACCGGCACCCACGTTCCCGTCCCCACTGCAGCCCAGGCGACGTGCTGGGAGCGACGGGAGAACAGGGAGCCGGGGAGGATAGTGCCTCTACACTGGGCGCACACGAAGGGCTGACAGGCACGGTACGCCCTGGTCTGCGCACCGTCACTATCGGTTGTCGGCCCGACCCGCTGGCTCTTGCGCGGCATCTTGTCCCCTATCCGTGCCGGTGATAATCCTTGTGGCGCTCATACTACGCCGGGTCCTTGGCGCGCAGCCGTAGCCACTCGGCGTCGAGGCACTCCTGGCAACGCAGCCGGCCCGGTCGCGGCGGCCGCTCGCCGCAGCTCGCGCACGGGAAGGCATCGCCGGCGGCGGACCCGGTTGGCGTATGGGCGCCGTGGTCGTCAATGAAGTTGCCTTGCTCAGTTACTGTAGCGCCTCGGACTCCTGCCGATGCTCTTTTAGCCATGTGCCCGCGCCTTCCTCCAGAAAGCGGATCACCTGACCGTGCAGGGACCGATGCTCTTTATCAGCGATGGCTTTGACGCGCGCGTGTAGCTGTGGCGTGAACCGCAGCGTCATCTTTAGTTCTTTGGGCTTATCTTCGTCCGGCATCTCGCCCTCCTTCTTGCCAGAGTATACCACTGTAATGGCGCTAAGTAAATGACTTTGTACTATTTACTTACCACTAAAATGGTGGTATGATGGTGGTGTACAGGAGTTGACCCGGACACAAAAAAGGCCGAGGCGCTGCTATGAACAGCCCTCGGCACGACACAGCGAGGTATCGTCGCCATGCACACTCAGTCTACCGCAGCTAGCAAGACCGCCTTTAAGCCCCGCGTCCGTCGCCTCGGTCCTGGCCGCTACCTGGTCGAATCCAGCAGCAAGCCCGGTACCGGCCATCCGGTCACGGCCGACTACTGCCCCTGCAAGGGCTTCACCTATCGCAAGACCTGCAAGCACGTCGCCCTCGTGCAGGTGATCGAGCCCTCGATGGAGCGGTGGTACGGGCAGGCCACGCCGCCGCCGGCTCCGGTCGCCGTGCCGATGAGTGCAGGCGCTCCTTCGGGCATCGTACGGCCCGTGCGAGGCGCGGAGCCCGCCGTCGCCACGCTCGACGCCCAGGCTGATGCGGCCGAGGCGCGGCTCGCCCACGCGCGCCGGGCGCTCCACGACGCGGACCTCCGCGACGATAGCTACGCGGTCCTCTGGCGGCAGGTTGATGGCCTGGAGCGGGAAGTCGCGTCGCTGCACTACAGCGCCATGAGAGCGGCGTAGCACCATGCAGATCCTTATTACAGCCACCACCACGGCCCCCGCATCCTGTGATGCGGGGGCGGGCGTCACACTCTTTAGTGGGAGTCCCGAGTACGCCTATGCCGGCGAGGGCCGCTTCCTCCCCGCGAACCAGGCGGCGCACGAAGAATGCCGCCGTTGGAACGCCTACGCAGACACGATCAACGCTCGCACAGCCGCTACGAGGAGCGCCGTTCAATGACCATGCAACAGATCGCCCCACCGGCGCCCGCTCCTCATCCGTACACGCCCGCATGGAGCCTGTATGTCTACGACGATCGCGGCTACCTTACGTTTGCGGGCCGCGTCGTCGCGACGGTCAGTGTCGCTACGCCAGCGCAAGAAGGCCGGCTGATCGCCCTCTTTGACCGACTCACCGCCCGTACATCACGACGATACCGTTAAGGAGACTGACTATCATGACCACATCATCCATGTCCACTAATTATCAGGCGACGTGCGCACGGCTTGCCAAGGTCCTACGCTTGTTCAGGGACGGCGCCCTGCACAAGAGGCTCCTGACGGAGCAGCAAAGATCGACAACTTTTTGTCGATGTGGGCGCCGTAAGCGCCTAACGGAGATCGCCCTCGACCCCGATGCCACGCGACGCTTTGTGGCAGAGATGACGGTGCAGCGCGACCGTGTTCAGGAACTTCTCGCCAGGGGGTTCATGTTCGCTCAAGAGAGCTTGGTCGCTACTGGTGAGCTCGACGCGGTGACGCGTTTCTAGCACCCATCTATTCAGTCGCGGGGCTGTCACTCGATAGCTCCTATCAGCACAAGGAGTCAACGATCATGAGTAACGCTATTCACAACACCCCCAAGACACATCCCCTGATGCTCGACCACACAGCCCAGGACGCCCCCTACGAGGCGGAGGATGTGTTTCCCTGCTACTTCACGTTCGAGGGCCTGATGGGCGGGTGGTCGACGCTCCGGGAGGTAGCGGAAGAGACCGAGCCGTGGCACGACGATCCGGCGCACGTTGCCCTCGAACTTGGCCGGCTGGCCGATGTTTACACGGCTTTGGCCAGCATGAGCACGGCCATTATGCAGATGGAACAGAAGGCCGCGCGCCAAGCCGTGGCCGCCGCGACGGACGATACCCTACGTCGTGCCGAGGGACGCGGCTGGGACGCGTAGACCACACACACCGCCACCCATGGGGCCGTAGGCGTGATGCCTACGGCCCCTTCGCAGTAGTGGCGTGCTACAATCGCCATTAGGGAGGGCTGATGGTTAGAAGCCAAGAAAAGAGTCACCGGGTTGGACGCGCCATGCTGAACAATGGCGTGGTCACGACCGCCTACCGCGCGGTGGCTGCGGTTGAGTGTGCGCAGTGCGCCGGCGCGATTGGGCCGGGCGAGATGTTCTCGCGCCAGACCCGCCGCGCTCCTGTGTATGTGCCCCTGCGTACGACGGGTTTGTTAACAATCGAGCCTATCTGTGTCACCTGCCGCCCGCTGCGCCTGGAGGATACCGGTGAGACAGAGACCGCCGCCACCGACACGAGGGAGGGCCAGGGCTGATGTCAACACCGCTCACCATTGCCATCGTAGGCCGCAAGGGCGGCTCGGGTAAGACGACGACGACGATTAACCTGGGCGGCGCGCTCGCCGCCCGTGGCCTCCGGGTGGCGCTGATGGACCTCGATCCCCAGGCCAGCTTGACGCGGTTGCTCCTGGGCGGTGAGCAGCCGGCCGAGGGGATTGGGCGCCGCATCCTAGAGCAAGAACCGCTCGACGGACTCGCGCAGCCCACGGCGATGGTGGGGGTAGACCTCTATCCCGGTGACCGCTCCATCGAGTCGGCGGCGCTGGCTCTGGCCGACAACCCCACCGGTGCGTTGCGTCTGCGTAAGCTGCTACGTCCCGTCGCCGGGTATGACGTGATTGTGTTGGACACGCCACCCTCGTTGGGCTTCGCGGTCAACACGGCCATTCTGGCGGCCGACAACGCGATCCTGCCGACGGCATTGGTCCAGCAGGACCTCGACGCGCTACAAGACACGATCGACCTCCGCGACCAACTGGACGAGCTGGGCGCGGCGCGGATCGTCGCTATCGTGCCCAACGCCGTGCGCCCCTATCGCCACGATACCGCTGTGATCGCCGCCTTACGGGCCAGATGGGGCGACCTGGTGGCCGAGCCCGTGCCCCTCTCGGAAGCCGTCAAGGTTGCGCTCAATCGCGCTTTGCCCGTGGTTACGACCGATGCCCAAGGCGCGGCCGCGCACGCCTACCGCGCCCTGGCCGCCCGTGTGGTCGATGGAGTCACCACCCATGCCTAACCGCACGACACCCCTCACGACGCCAACTCTTGGCCGGGGCCAGGGCGCCCGGCCGGGCGCCGCGCCCGTGTCACGCGACGGGGAGCGGACGCTGGTCGGCGCGTTGTCGGTGCCTATCGAGCAGTTCGCGCCCGATCCCGCCCAGCCGCGCCGCACGATGGACGATGCGGGCCTGCGTGACCTCGCCGCGTCCCTCAAAGAGTACGGCGTACTCCAACCCTTGCTTGTGCATGAGGATGGCACGCTCGACGATGGGCGCACGCGCTACATGATCGTCGCCGGCGGCCGTCGCTACGCCGCCGCGGTCCTCGCCGGTCTGGTACACCTGCCCGTGGTCGTCAAAGATACCGACGGGGCCGATCTACGCATCACGCAGTTGATTGAGAACGTGCAGCGGCAGGATCTGGCCCCCTTGGAGGAAGCGCGCGCCTTTCAGGAGTTGATGGACGCCGAGGGCCTATCGGCCGAGGCGTTGGGCGCGCGTCTCCACATCTCAGGGCAGAAGGTACGGGATCGCCTGCTGGTGCTCGCGCATCAACCACTCGCCGACGCGGTACAGCGTGGGCAGATCGGCGCCACGGTCGCCGCTGAGATCCTGCGCCTCCCTGCCGAGGGGCAAGTTCAGGTGGAGGCCCTTATTGACGCCGGCGGGACTATTGACCAATCCGCGGTGCGCGCGTTACGTGACGATCTGAAGGCGGCAGGCGTCGTGAATCCACGCGCGAAGGGGGGTGGCCGTCCCCGCAAGGAACAGGCGCGCGAACGTGTGGAAACGCGCGTTTCCGTGAGCGCCGATCAATGGACCATTGATATGCAGGGTCCGCCGCAGCTTCCGGTCGCGCCTATGACACCGGTTGTGACGGTGCTGGATAGGCTCGCCACGACGTTAGGGACGCGCGACACGGCTGCTGTTATGGACGTCGTACGGTTTGGTGCCGCCGAAGGGTGGAGCTGCGCGCAATTAGTCGCCGCGCTTGAGGCCGTCGGCGACGATGCCACGCCCTAGTCGTGGCGCTCCCCTTTGATGAGGGACAGTCATACCCCCCTGCCGTCGCTTCGGCGCTGCAAAAAGCGGCGTGAAAAACACGTAAGGCCGTGGTGGAGACGCCCCAATTTTATCTCCACCACGGCCTTACGTTCCTAGCTTACCAGGCGTCCGGCGCCCTATCAATGACGGTACGCGGCGATAGTATGACAATAGTGTTATCATGCGGCGACCTATGTGTGCGCTTTATGACAAAGAGCATCCGCGCCTTGCGGTACACTTAGAAGTGAGCAGGCCGGTCGGTCTCCGGTCGATGCGGGTGTGACGCCCCCCTGCAGGACCGCGACCAGCGGACCGTGCCGAGTTTTCCCCGGATGCGCGGCCCTATGATGAGCATCCGGGGGGGGGGAGCGGGTCTCCCTTCCTTCCCCTCCGCACCGCACCCGAGGAGCCCATTGAGGTGGCCCGCGTCGGCACCGTGCTGTCACCCCGTCATCGGTGCCAGCAGTAAGGCTAATGCATGACGGCTCGCCCGCGTTTCGTCGCCCGCCTCCGTCCTGGCTCGGGGCCGTGGGCCGTGTTCGATGACTTGCGCGGGTACACTATCAGCGCGCGCAATACCCTGGCCGTAGCCACGTTCATCGCGCGCAGTCACGAGGCGACCTGGCGCGAGCGGTGCGCGCGCTGGATCGAGGCCGAGCACCGGGACAGCACATCTTAACGCACGACACTGGTGGGTTTGCTGCGCCCTCATGGAACGTGGCCCCTGGCGCCCCTCTTGCCTGTAAGATCTATGCGACAATCCGCCGTAGGAGGGCACTTGACGAAGGAGAGACCTGGTGTGCGCAGTCACCGCATCGGGCTGGTCACACTGGACGACGGGCGTCCCATCGCCGCGTACCGTGCCATCGTGAGATTGACCTGTACTGACTGCGCGCGGCCTATCCTGCCAGGTGCCCTCTTTTCGCGGCGCACACAGCCCGTCTCTAGACTGAGCGCAGGTCAGGGGAGGGTCGATGTCTGCGCGGTGTGTCGCCCCCTACGCGTAGAGGATCACGCGGTCGCGGCATCATTGGCGGAGGAGGAACAAGGACGATGACCCCTAATCCCGCCGCCTCGCCGCCACCGCTACGCGATGCGGGCCACCCCGATGATCAGACCGCGACCGCCGCTTGGCTGGCCACCGGCCCCGGCGTGCGGTTCCGTGACGCGATGACCACCATCGTCCACGCCTGTGACCAGGCCCTGGCAGATGCGCGGCTGACGACGACCAGGGACCTCGACGGACCGCTCCACAGCCTCGTCGCCGACCTGCGCCGTGAGAAGGCGGCGGCGTTGGCCTGCCGTGCGATCTTCGAGAGTCACCTCGCCGCCGCCGCCGCCGAGATGCGTGGCCTGGCTCAGGCCACGGACGACGCCTATATGCGCAAGATTGCGGACGCGTTGGAGAGTGACGCCTACCAGGAGCTGGCGCCCTAGTCGGTCCTTGGCCGCACGACGCACTAGGGCCAGAACCCAGGAGGAGGTCTAATGCACGACAGATACTTGTGCGACCATGCGTGGGTTGTAGACCACGTTGATAAGACGGGCGAGGAGCAGGACGAACAGGGGCGGCGCATCACGCGTGTCACCTCGACGTATTGGCTGTGCCGTATATGCGGAGCCACGAACGTCACGGTCAAGCGTGAGGAGGTCGGCGACATGAGGCATAAGGGGTATGAGTCGTAGCAATGCCCCACCTCACCTCACGCCCTAAGCGCCAGGAGCACGGAAGATGTGCGAACGGCTCACGGCGCGGGTCACACATCGCAGGCCGCCCGCACCTCTAGCCTACTGCATGGACACGCTGTAGCCTGTTCATCGACACCAGGCTCGTCTATCATCCTCTTCAAGGCCGTAGGGTCCAGGGCGGCACGCCCGCTCATGGGGGGCCCGCGTCGGTCCGTTGGCCGGACCGACGCGGGGGGAGCACGAAGGCTCCCGAGGGGGTAGGCAGGCTCCCCCGCGTAGGGGGAGCTGCCGCATAAGGGGACGCCTCCCCCTGCCGCGCGGAGCGCTACCATACCAGCGGAGCGATGCTAGCAGCCTTCTCCCTTGCTAGTACCATGCCCCCGGGACGCGCTGTCCATCAGGTGCTGCGTCCTGCCCCACGGTGGCCGCACGATGCCGTACACTGTGTGCGACAGATTGATTGTATCGATAGGTGGTAGGAGTATGCCTCCGTGCTGACCGATGCCGACTATCAGACCCAGGTCGCGCTCCGGTACGCGCTCCGCCGCTTCATGCGTGTGTCAGAAGATAACGCCCGCGCGGCGGGTCTCACACCTCAACAGCATCTCCTCCTGGTGGCGGTGCGTGGGCACCCCTCCTACCCAAGCGTTACCATCGCCGAGATCGCCGAGCACCTACAGATCCGCCACCACAGCGCCTCGCTGCTGGTTGATCGCGCCGTCACCCGCATGGTCAACCAGCAGCCAGCGCCTCTCGTCGTCCGTGTGCAAGATGCGGTCGATCGTCGCGTACACCTGGTCTCGCTCACGCGCGATGGCGAGGATGTCCTCACGCGCATCACGACCGAGAACAGGCGGGCCTTGGCTGCGTTTGATGGCGTCTTCGATGACCTACACGCCTCACTCGCTATGCAGATCAGGGCACGTTGATCAGACTAAGTCCCCCGTCGTGCCAGGGGAAAAGGCGTCACGCGAGCGAAAGGCAGGAGGGATGTACGGGACGCGTCCCTACCAGTGGAGTGATCTTCGCGGCTACCCCGATCACGGAAAAGCCGCCTTGCTAATCGTACGCAGGTGTGACCGTACGCTTTTCCTTACGCCTGGCGACGTCCGTTCATGCCGCGTCGCCGTCGATCACGGGAACGCTGACCGGCTGCTTCGAAAAATAAAGGCGGCGTTAGAGCTGGCTTATCTCGATCTGCGCCAGGACTGCGAGGAGGTCGGCGAGATAGTAGGGCTTCGGCAAAACCTCACAGTTCTTCGCTTTGAGGTACCACGCTCGGTCCTGTAACCCTTGCAGGTCGGCGGAGCAGACCACGACTGGCGTGCGCGCGAGGTCCGGGTCGAGGCGGAGGAAATTGAGCGTCTGCCATCCCGTTGTCGGGCGTTCCAACGAGATGTCGAGCACGATCACCTCGGGCTTGAAGGCGCGCACCGCTTCGTAGGCGGCCGCGCTGCTTTCTAGTTGCTCAAACATTTCGGGCTCGTAGCCCTCCTTGCCGAGCAAACGACAGAGTAGCTGCAAGTAGGCCGCGTCGTCATCGATCACGGCCAGCCGTTTCTTCTCCATAGGGGCCTCCCACCGCTATTCTTCTTTCAAGAAGTGGGGCGCTATCCCTCGTGCGGCTTGATGCGCGCCGGGATAGCGCCCTTCTGTGTTTCCCCGAGCGCCCTAGTGTACGAAGACGGTGGTCAACCATAGACCGCCACTAAACCACAGCCCGATGCGCGCGAACCAGGGGTACGCCCACGGTCGCTGTGGTCGGTGGGCGCGACGATTGGCTATGGCTTTCCCCGCTGCCCACAGTTGCCACCCAATCAGCGCCACAATGCACACCAACCCTATCAGTTCGGGAATGGTGAGTAGAAGCGCCAGCGCCGCCTCCGCATGGTTGGCGTCGACAGACCGCGCCGCGATTTGCCACGCGGTCGGTATCGGTATCCAGAGGACGGCCCACGGTCGCCGGCTAACCGTCGTGGTGAACTGTGCCAGGCGCTGCGGGCGCGAGATCCGGCACTCATGGCTATTGTCCTTTTTCATCTTCTGCCTGTTTTTGTTCGCGCAGCCACTCAATAAGCGCCATGCGCGCCATGACGGCGGGAGGCGCCCCGCGCTCCTTAGCTAGTCGCTCCAATTCTTCGGCCCACTCGTCGGGCAGCGTAATAGCAGTCCGGTAGGTCATCTTTTTCTCTCCTAATGGCCGTCTTGGCATATACTCCCCTCTTATTGTATCGCATTAGATTAACTCTAATCATGTATAATTACCTCTTAGTAGCGGTAACAACCCAGCAGGGTGTGACGCGCACTCGTACTATCTCCACGCACAGCATAGCGGTAGTAGGTCTGTCGTGGCACGAAAGAGGAAAGGAGGACACGCGACCGCGAGATTTTAGGCACGACAAAGGGCCGCAGCCCTGTGAAGGACGCGGCCCAATCGAAACGCAGGCACTCGCAACCGTCAATTGAGACACCCGTTCGCTTCACCCAACTTTACCATAAATAAAGCAGTGTGGCACGGGGGGCAGACAACAAGATAGGGGAGTACGACACTATGGAGCACATACACACCGCATCGGCGATCGTTATCGCGGCCGACGACCCGATTACCAGCTTCTTCAAGACGTGGGCGGGCCATGCGCAAGGATGGATGCCCTACCTCCTGATTCTGTGCGCGGTCGTCGGGTTCGTCATGTTCACGGTTGGTCATAACCGCGGATGGGCGCACATGCGCGAGGCCCTGGCCGGTGGCGTCCTGGTCATGGTCATCATTGCTTTAGCCCCGACCTTGTTCACGTAGTAAGGATGATGAGATGGCACACCATGCGACCACGCTGCAATACGCGGATGAGCGCAGCCGCCCCCTCTTCGGCCTGTCGATGGTCGAGGCGCTCGGCGTCGTGCTCGTCTACGGGGTGGGGCATAAACTCCTGCCCCACGACCTCCTGCGCGGCGTCGCGCCGCTCATCCCGGCCGCGCTCACCTGGCTAACGCTGGTCCTCTCGCATCAGGTCCGCGTCGAGCCGTACATCTCTCAGGTGTACGGCTCTCTTGTGCGCCGGCTGCTGGGGCAGCCCACGACCACGCCACGCACCCATACCATTCTGGAAGTCGACGGCTTCACGCGTGACGCTCTGACCGACGAAGAGCAGGACCTACGCCTTATTGGACGCCTGCAGGGGCTGCTGGCCGCGCTCGGTGGCGGCGGCGCCGTGCAGCTCCTTGTCATCAATAACGCGCGCGCCAAGGCCGAGATCGTGGCCGAAGAAGCGGGCGCGCCCCTGACGCCCACGCCGCAGTTGCAGGAGTTGGCGACCCGTGCCGTGATGCGCCTGGAGCGCGGAACGGTCAAGCAAAGCAACCTGCGCTTCTACGTGGTCGTGTACGAGCCGCAGAACTGGGGCCGTGTCCCTGGCCTGGCCCACCTGCGACACGCCTTGCGCCTGGACACCGACGATGCGGTCGGTATCGAGGACCTCGTGAGCGGCGTGCGCGACGTCTTAACGACGATGGGCCTGTCCGCGCGTACCGTGGAGCGTGTCGCCGATGCGTACGGCACGCCCACGCGCGAAACGCTGACCACGCTGGCCCTCTCCAGCGGGGAGCACGCGGCGTCGACGTACCTGCTGTGGCCGCCCGGTGAGACAGACCCCGGCTTCCTCGACCCGCTCGTCGCGCTGGACGGCGCCTATCGGCTGGCGGTGTGGGTCAACGGCCTGGACCCCGAGCAGGAACGCCAGCGCCTGGCGCTGCGCCAGCGGCAGAACGGCGCGGCCATGTTCGCCGGTCTGATGAGCGGCAAGAAGGCCGATGTCGATACGGAAGCGGCCGTGAGCGAGACCGACGCCATGATCTTGCGCTTGCGCCGGCCCGATCAGGGCATCGTGCGCTGTGGCGTCTACCTCACCGCCATCGGGTCGACGCCCCGCGAGGCGCGGCGTCAGGTACGCCGGGCGATCAACCTGACCCGCCAGCGGATCGCCGCGCGCCCCGCCTCGGGCCTGGGCCATCAACAGCCGCTCTACCAGGCCACCTTACCCGGCCTCGATACCGCGCGCCGCGCCTGGCGCATGCACGCGGAGACCGCCGCGAACACCTACCCCTTTAACCGCAAGAACCCCACGACGCCACGGGGCTACCGCCTGGGGACGACCGACCGCGGCGAAGATGTGCGCTTCGACCCCGAAGACGAGAGCCTGCGTAACGCGCTGTGCGTCACGGTGGGCCTCTCAGGCATGGGCAAGACACAGATCACCCTCAAAATCTTGAAGCTGCACCTGCTGCGTCATGGACGCGCCACCATCCTCGACCGCTCCGGGCATTACGGGCCGCTCGGCGCGCTCGTGGGAGCCAGGACGGTGCGCATGGCCAGCGAGCTTGACGCGACGCCCATCGACACGCAAATGGTCATCGTGGATATGCGCCAGAGCAAGGAGATTACCCAGGAGTTACTTGACGCGCTCGACCGGCGCACGCAGACCGTCGTCGGCGAGCGGTTGCATATGTTCGTTTTAGAGGAGGCGTGGCAACTGGAACACATGGGCGCGGCGCTATGGGTCAACGACCTGGCGCGGCGCGGCCGTCACTGGGCGGGCTTCGTGTGGTGGATCACCCACGAGCCTGAAGACTTGATTAAGCATCCGCAGATCAAGAGCATGTTCAGCGCTGCCGCCACTAAGATCGTCTTTGCGCTCGATGATAAGGAGGGCACGGCGACCAAGATTGGCGCGGCGCTGGGGGCCACGCCCAAGGAGATCCAGCTTATCAAGGCGCTGCCCATCGGCCATTGCTACCTAATGCGCCATAACAAGATCCGGGGCTCGATCGTGCGCGGCGAGGTGCATGTTCAGGTCGACCCCGACGAGCAATGGTTGTTCGAGTCGGACCCGCGTTCGTGGCAGTGGAAGCGGCGCGAGTTTGAGATCAGCGCGCGCGACGGCGACGTGTGGGGCGCGGTGCGCCATCTGGCCGATACCGTACCCTTCGCCGCGGAGGTGGACCTGTGAGCGTCCTCTATGCCCTCGTGGTGGGCCTGGCCCTGGTTGGCCCCACGGCTCCGCCGACCCATACACCCACGGCGATCGCGACACCTTCCCCGACCTATACCCCTGCGGCGACGCAGACAGCGCGCGTGCAGGTCGTCACACAGACCGTCGTCTTGCCCACGGACACACCGCAACCAACGGGCGCGTACAGCGGGACCGTCCCGCTAAGTAGTGATAATCAGGGGCCGGGCTGGGGCTTCGGTGTGCTCGGCACGCTGCACTGGTTCGACTTCTTCGGGAGCCTGGCGAGCGGCCTGGTCGGGTGGGTGATCGGGGCCGTCAATGACATTGTGAACGCCGTCACGGGCATCTTGACTGCCGTCGTACGCGTCGATCAGTGGCCGGCGCTCGCGGGCTTCTTCGGCTTCCTGCTGACCGTTGGCGGGGGGGGTCGCGGCCGCGCTCTGCATCTTGGGCGCCCTGCGCTATTACCGTTCCTTACTGCCCGGTGGCGGGTCACTGGATGGAGCGGCCGGCCTGGCGATGCTCACGCGCACACTGGAAACGGCCGCGCTCCTCCTTGGCTTGGGTTGGGGGATTGGGCAACTATTGGACCTGCTGCAGGCGCTCTCCGATGCAGTCGCGTCGTACACCACCATCGACGGCGCCGCGCTGCTGACAGGGATGCTCACGGTGTTCACCGGGCCGGGCATGAACGCGATTAACGCCCTGGTGGGGCTCGTCGCCGGCGTCGTCTACGCCCTGGTCGTCCTGGTCAAGTTAGGCAGCGTGGCGACGCTCGCGTGGCTGCTCGTCGTGGCCCCGTTGTGTGCATCGACGTGGACGGTGGGGCCGGCCATCATGGCGGCGTGGCTGCGCTCCTTCGTCTGCGTCGGACTATGGGGCGCGGGATGGGGCGTCTGGTTGAAAGTGGCGACGCTTGTCCTGGTCGATTACAGCATACCCAGCGTCTTGAAGCCGTTCCTCGTGCTGGCGCTGCTGTTGATGGGCTACGGCGTGCCGCACCTAGTTGATGGCTTGTTTCAGACAGGGATGGTCCGCGCCTCGGGCGCGTTCAGGATTGCGAACGGCGTCGCCACGGCGCTTGTCAGTGCCGTGCGCAAGTAGGACAGAGGAGGAAAGCATATGGAGATGCCAGACGGAGTTATCGGAGGGTTTATTGTGGGGCGTCTAATCCGGCGCCTGGTCATCGCGGGTCGTACCCCGGCCCGCATGGCGCGGCCGACATGGACACCGCCCGTGACGGCCGTCATGTGCAACGCGTGCGGTGCGCGCCTGACCACGGCGTATCGCTACTGCGGCCACTGTGGCGCGCGCATGAACGGGGCGCGATGATGAGGGAGCAACTGCGCCCGCTCGTGCGCTTTCTGCGCTGGTACTGCCAGCCGCCGGACTTTGTGCGCGCCGTCGTTGTGGGCTTACCGCCGGCGTTGCGGCTCCCCCTGGCCCGCGCCGTGGTGGGACTGGCCGCGCTCTACGCGCTGGGCCTGGCGCTCCACCTCCCGCCCATGCTGCTGTCGGTCATCGGCGTGAGCATCGGCTGTAGCGTGACCCTCGCCCGCGGCTGGACGAGCGCCATGGACGGAACGCCCGTTACGCCCGTTACGGACGTCACGACACAGGTGGGACAGGACACGACCGCGCCGGCTGTTGACGCCACGCCGCGCGCTGTTGATGAGCGCGTGGCTGTTGCGATAGGGGGTGAACGTGATGCGTAGACACGACACGACAGGGCGTTCTCTCACGGCCTTTAAGGCGCTGGTGGCCCTCCTAGTCGTTTGTGGCGCGGGGGCGGCGCTCTGGCTCTCTGGTACAGCGCTAGCGGCCTATCGCTGGTGTTACGTCGCGCTCGCCTATCCGCCGGCGTTGCTGGTGTCCAATCTCAGGCGTCTACGCCACAAAAACGTCACAGTTCCGACGTGGCCGGGCTGGATGGCGCATGTCGGCGCGCACTATGCCCAGGCGCATCAGAAGCCGTACACGACCCTCATTTTGCTGGAGGCTGTCGCCCTGGCCCTCCTGCTCGCCGTCGCCGCCTGGCGCGTCGTGTGGTTCCTCTGCACGCGCCCCGGCCGCATCACGGTCGGCGCGACGCACGGTGACGCGCACCTGGCGACGCCCCGCGAACTGCGCGCCTTGCGCGATCGGGGCGGCCCGTTGCTGCTCGGGCGACTGGGCCGGCGCGGGTAACGTGTCTGCCTCGACCAGGCCATGCAAAACCTTAATACCCTCGTCGTGGGACCGCCTGGCTCGGGGAAGAGCGCCGGCGTTATCATCCCCAATCTGCTACGCGAGCGCGGGGACCGCTCCCTCGTCGTCACGGACCTAAAGGGGGAGCTGCTGCGGCTGTGCGGACGTGCGCTCAGGGCGACGCATACCGTGTGGTCCGTCAACTTCCTCGTGCCGGATACAAGCCTGGGGTATAACCCCTTAGCCGGCTGCACGACGCCGATGGACTGTTTCTCATTTTGTGATGCTTGGGTACAAAACACCGGGCAGAGTAGGAGCGAACCATTCTGGGATTCTGCCTGTAAGGAGATCATGAGCGCGGCGATCTTCCACTTGAAGGCGGTCACGCCAACCGTGCCGACGCTGGGCGACCTCTACGCGTTCCTGTGCGGCCAGACGCCCGAGGCGATTATTGCCGTGTTGGAAGAGAGTCCGGCGCCGCTGGCCCGCGAGAGCGCGCTATCGTTCATGGCCGCGCTCAAAGCCAACGAGAAGCTCCTGGGCGGGGCCTTCGCGGAGATCAAGCCCCGTTTCAGGATCATGGCCGATCCGCGCGTACAGTCCGTTACGTCACGTCACGACGTAGACTTCGCGCGCCTGGCCGACACCGGCCACAAACCCGTCGCCCTGTTCCTGCAACTCGACCGCACGATGCAAGAGGAGTTGAAGCCACTTGCCGCCGCGTTCTTCCTCGATCTGTTCCGTACCCTCTCGCAGTTGGCCGACGCCAGCCCGAGCGGGGAACTGGCCCGCCCGGTCGCTTGTTATCTTGATGAATTTGGAAATCTGGGCAGTGTGCCCAAAATGGCGGTGTGGATCTCGACACTGCGCAGCGCCGGCGTGTCCATGCTCCTGGCTGTGCAGCATACGGCGCAGCTCGTGGCCTTGTATGGCGACGAGGGCGCCGCCACCATCACGGGGAGTTGCGCGACCAAGATTGGATTGTCGGGCCTGGGGCTGGAGGACGCCCGGACGTTCTCCGCACTATGCGGCGACACGACGCGCGTCACACAGCAGGCCAGTAGCCAGCGCGGACGCTTCTCCGTCGTGAGCAAGCAAGGCGGTCTATCGCAAGCGGAGACCGGCGCACCGTTGATGACCGCCGACCAGGTGCGGCGCCTGGGGCCTGGTGAGCTCCTCGCTATCGTGCGCCACTTGCCGCCTGTGCGGTTGGAGCAATGCCGGTGGTACCAGGACCGTGACCAAAAGTCACGGGTCACCGCGGCCTAACACCACACGCTGGAGACAAAAAAAGAGGGCCTGGGAGATCCACTCTCCCAGGCCCCTGCATGTATCACACCCTACTACATCTATCTGATGCGCTACTGCTGTGTCACGCGTCGTGCGCGGCGGCGGCGATAGAGCAGGATGGCCCCGATCGGCAGCAGGCCGGTGGCTAG
>JAABUU010004748.1_pt1 | contig 15747 bp, 13 predicted proteins | sample 5559301 | NCBI WGS metagenome assembly JAABUU01 (sample SAMN10711884, study PRJNA513360) | rock metagenome | isolation source: Antarctica rocks | place: Antarctica: Victoria Land, Richard Nunatak white | reverse complement strand
CCGCCTCGCCCGCGACTACGAGCGCCTCGCCCAGTCGCTCGCCGGGCTCCACCTCGTCGCCTTCGCCATCGTGCGGGCGACCCGACTCATACGCTTGTTCGCCCAGGATGCCTAACACCCTCTAGGCGTGTCGCGGCGGGAGTGCTACCGATGAGCGAACGAGCAGAACCGGGCGCGGCGCGGCGCGGCGCACCGGTCACGGCCACGGTGCCGACGAGCCGCGCGGCGTTCCGCCCCGGCCTGATCCACCTGGCTTGGGCGCAGGCGTTGATCGCCACGCTGGGGAGCCTGTACTTCAGTCAGGTCATGGGGCTGGCCCCGTGCGTCCTCTGCTGGTATCAGCGGATCGCCATGTACCCGCTGGTCATCGTCCTGGGCGTCGGGATCCTGCTGCGCGAGACACGGATCCGGCTCTACGCCTTGCCGCTCAGCCTCATCGGCCTCGCGATCGCCATCTACCACAATCTGCTCTATTACGGCGTGTTGCCGGAGAGCATCGCGCCCTGCACCACGGGTGTCTCCTGCACCACGCGCCAGATCGAGTGGCTGGGGTTCATCACGATCCCGCTGCTCGCGCTGGTCGCCTTCGCGATCATCAGCGTCTGCCTGATCCTCGCCGACCCGGCGGGCGAGGCCGACGCCGCGCTGCTGGACGACGAGGCGGCGTAATACCAGGGCGGTTGGGGCGAGCTGCAAAGGCGAAGACGGTCGGCGCATCCATGCGCCGACCGTGTGGTGTTCCGGCGCGCGCTCAGACGTAGCGGGTGTGCAGCGCGTCGAGGTCCACGCGCAGCGACAGGTCGGCGGCGGCGGCCACGTTGGCGTCCACCTCCTCCGGCGAGCGCATCCCGACGATGGCGACGCTGAGGTGCGGGTTGGAGAGGACGAAGGCGAGCAGGGCGCGGGGCCAGTCGATCGCCCCCTGGACCTCCGGCGCGACCATCCCGAGCCAGCGCTGGAAGGTGCCGCTCGTCAGCGGGCGCATGGCGACGATCCCCATCTCGCGCGCCGCCGCCTCGTAGATCAGCCCGGCGTGGCGACTGGGGTCGTAGGGGTGCTGGTAGATGAGGTTGTAGCAGATCTGCATCACGTCGAACGCGCCGGTCGCGACGAGCGCGCTCGCGGCCCCGTTCGTCCCCTCGGTGGTGAAGCCGAGGTGGCGGACCAGCCCTTCATCGCGCGCCGCCTGCATCCCGGCCAGCGCGCCGCCGGGGCGCAGGATCATGTCCAGCCGCTCCTCGGTGTACCAGTCGCCGTGATATTGCAGCAGGTCGAGCGTGTCGGTGCCGAGCAGCGTCAGGCTGCGCTCGACGCTGCGGCGCACCGCGTCGGCATCGTCGCCCATCACCTTCGTCGCGAGGACGACGCGGTCGCGCTGCCCGCGCAGGCCGTGCCCGAAGAGTTCTTCGCCGCGCCCCTTGCCGTAGCCGGGCGCGGTATCGAAGTAGTTGATCCCCCGGTCGATCGCGTGGCGGATCGTCGCCGCGATCCGCTCGTCCGCCTCGTCGCTCTCCGGCTCCCAGGCGCCGAGATAGTTGCGGAGCCCGGCGGGTGCCCCGCCGAAGCCGACCTCCGAGACGCGCAAGCCGGTCCGCCCGAGTTGCCGATATTCCATCGCTTCACGCTCACTCGTAAGAGGTTTTGCCGCACGGCACCCACCAGCGCGGTCACACGGCGGACAGTCGAAGCCATGCTAGCCTGACACCGCCCCACGCGAGCGGTTACGTGAGGCGTGCAGGGCGCGTGTCCCCTCCGCCAGATATCGGAGGGGACTGCCGGGGCGCGGAGGCTACGCCTCGACCCAGGCCAACCCGTCCGGTGTCTCGCGGATGCGCCCGAAGCCGGGGAAGGGCATGTGCGTCGTCATCAGCAGCGCGGCGGCGGCGGGAGCCGCCGCGAGCAGAGCATCGCGCGAGGCGATCAGCGCCGCGCCATCGCGCCCGGTTGAGACCCACTCGCGGTGAGGCACCTCACAGGGGTGATGGAAGAGATCGCCGAGGAAGTAGAAGGTCGCGCCGTCCGAGACGACGCGGACGATGCAGTGGCCCTCCGACTCGCCCGGCGCGGCGATCATCGTGATTCCCGGCGCGATCGTGCGCCCCACATCGACCAGTTCGAGCTTGCTCGCCGCCTCGACCGGGCCGAGGTGCGTCGCCAGCAACGAGGTCGGTCGGTCACGCTCAGGGTTCCCCTCCCAATCGGCGCGACCGATGTAGTAGGTCGCGTTCGGGTAGCGCGGCACCCACTTGCCGTTGTGCTCGACCGCGCCGCCCGCGATATGATCGCTGTGCGCGTGCGTGATCAGGACGTGGGTGATCTCCTCCGGCGTCACGCCGAGCGAGGCCAGCCCCGCGACCACGCCGGGCGAGCGTTGGTGACGCGGCGCGCGCCATTGCGACTCCGGCCCCGGAGCGTCGAAGCCGAGATCGATCAGGATCGAGGCCGCGCCGAGGCGGATGTGCGCCACGTTGTAGCCGAGGATGATCTCGTCCTGGTCGTTCGCCTCGACCTCGCGCCGCCACTCCTCGCGCGGCACCAGCAAGGCCTGCATGATCGCCGAAAGCCCCGCGCCGTCCGAGATCGCGCTGACGGTCGCCTGCCCCATGGCGCGGGACGCGACGTAAGCGGTCGTGTCGATGCTGCTCATCGTTCCCCTTCCCACCAATGACCCGTCGCCCCGGCATGGGGCGCGGTTGCGGCACGATGCGGCGAGGGCAGTATCTGGCCTGGGGCTGCCCCATGCAACTTGGCGCGGGCGCAGGTGCCCGCCGACACCGACTCAGGGCCGCCTGGGTGGGTGGATGTAGCGTCCGGCGCTATCCCGGATGCGGATACGGTGGTCGGGGTGTTCCTGGCCGACGAGGAGGAGGAAGCGGTTGACGACAGCCGGGGCGTAGGTATAGGCATCGAGGCCGACCCCGTGTTGCTCGCAGACGCACGCCACGTCCTCCTGGTCGATCGAGGCGATCAGCGCCGGGCGTGTCGTATCCTTGTCGCAGATGAGGCAGCGCATCATGATTTCGTGTGTCATAGCGAACCCCCTTCGCGGTCGTGGTGATTCGGTAAGGGTGCGATCGGACAAGGGGAAGAGGGGATTTCCTGTTGCAATCATCGCACATGCGCGCAAGCCCGCGCCCCTCGTGCATGGTGATGGACACTCCAGGCGCGGCGCGGCATAATCGCGCGGTGAATGGAGTCGCCGGGAATGGCTGTGCCCTGGCGCGGCGCGGGGACTGTAGCGGGCCGGTATGGCCGGGAGGATGGCGCGATGGTGGCGAATCACGAATCGCCGACAACGACGGTCGGGACGACGAATACTCCGCGCGGCACGGTGCTGGGGATCTATACCGCGCCCGCCGCCGGTGCGCCGATGGTGTCGCGGGAGCGCGTGCCGGTCGTCGCGGGGCGCGGGCTGGCGGGGGACCGCTACTTCGACGGGCGTGGGTATTACTCGCAGGTGACGCCGCTGACCGGGCGTCGCCTGACGCTGATCGCGGCGGAAGCGCTCGCTGCGCTGGCGGCGGAGACAGGGATCGTGCTGGGTGCCGACGAGTGCCGCCGCAACCTCGTCACGCGCGGGATCGACCTCGACGCCCTGATCGGCAAGCGTTTTCGGGTCGGGACGATCGAGTGCTACGGCGAGCGCCCCTGCCCGCCGTGCGGCTATCTGGAGCAGCTGACCGGCCTGAAAGGGGTGAATCGCGGTCTCACCGCTCGGGGCGGCATCCGCGCCGAGATCCTCCTCGACGGCGAACTCGCCGTCGGCGACGTGGTGGCGCTGAGCGACATCGTCCCCTGATCCTCGCCCGGCCCCACGATGGCACCGAGGGGGCGTGGCGGGCCATTGTCCCGTCGCACCCTCGATCGCGGCGTTTGGCATGGCCCTGCCAGGGTGGTAGAAGAAGGGTACGGGCCGCGCGGAGTCGCGCACATGCCAGGAGCGATCGAGGGTAGGATGCATAAGTGAGTCAACAACGTTCGGCGTCGCGGTCTTCGGTTGCGGGGGGGTGTCGGGCGGCCATTTCTCGGCCTACACGACGAACCCGCAGGCGCGACTGATCGCGGCGGTCGATGTCCGTCCGGCGCTCGCACAGGCGGCGGCGGAGCGTTAGGGCGCGGACCGGTGGTATAGCGATGTGGACGAGGCGCTGGCCGATCCGGCGATCCAGGTCGTCGATCTCTGCCTGCCGCACCAGCTCCACGCGCCGGTCGCCATCGCCGCCGCGCGCGCGGGCAAGCATATCTTCGTCGAGAAACCGATCGCGAACACGCTCGCCGAGGCCGACGCGATGATCGCGGAATGCGAGCGTCATGGCGTCCTGCTGATGGTGGACCAGACGAAGCGCTATCAGAATCGCCACCGCACGCTGAAGCGCCTCCTCGATGCGGGGACCATCGGCACGCCGCTCCTCGTCCGCGCCGCCTACTTGCAGGACATCACCTACAGTTGGCAGCACATGGAGCCCCAGCGCTTGGCGACCTACTGGAAGCAGGATGGCGTCATCGTCGGGATCGGCATCCATGTGCTCGATCTGCTCCGCTGGCTCGTCGGCGAGGTCAGTGAGGTCCAGGCGGTCGCCTCCACCAGCGCCCTGATCGATCCGGCGCGGCAGACCGAGGATACCGGGATCGTGACGCTGCGCTTTGCGAATGGCTGCGTGGGCGAGGCGACGGTGTCGTATGTGCTGAAAGACCCGCGCCTCGCGGCCAACTGGGACGTGATGCCGATCGAGATCTTCGGCAGCACCGGGTCGATCCGCATGGACTGGGACGACACGATCACCATCACCGCCCCCGGCAGCGGTGGGGTGGCCGGTGAGGGGATCGTGCAACTCGCGTCCCAACCGCCGATCGGCGCGCCCCGCCCGCCGCGCGAGGCGATGGCCGGCGCGATCGATCACCTCCTCGATTGTCTCCGCACGGGCGCGCAGCCGCTGACGCATGGCGCGGATGCGCGCGCCTCCCTGGAACTGGTCGAGGCGGCGTATCAATCGATCCGCGCGGGGCGTCCGGTCCGGCTGCCACTGCCGTCCGTCGCAACAGATACGGCGCGCGCCGCAGGGGCGGGGACGTGATGGATGCGCGATCACCTCAGCCGGGATCGAACGCGATCCCGGCGTAGATATCGCTGAGCGCGAGTGTGCAAGCGCCTGAGTGCAACGGGAGCGTGCTTTCTATCGTGGCGTAGGTGCTGAGGATCCAGCGATCCCCCGACTCGCGCAGATAGTGTTCGATCGTCGGCCGCTCCTGCGCGATCAGCAGGTATTCTCGCAGCGTAGGGATCAGGCGATAGCGCTGGAATTTCAGCCCGCGATCGTATCCTTCGGTTGATGGCGAGAGGATCTCGGCGATGAGGATCGGATCGAGCAAGGTATCGTGCTCGTTGTCCTCGAAGCGGGGTGTGCCGCAGACCACGGTGATATCGGGATAGGTATAGATGCCGCGTGCGGGGATCGCCACGCGCAGATCGCTGGGGAGCGCCTCGCATGGCCCGCCACGCAACCGGGCGTAGAGCGCGGCGAGGATCCGTGTCTGGATCAGGGTATGGCGATAGCTCGCCCCGACCATCGCGACGATCTCGCCGTCGATGTATTCGTGCTTCTCCGCGCCCCGACGTTCCAGGGTCAGGTATTCTTGGCGACTGATGCTTCGCTGTGGCTCCGCCGCCATCTGGCACCTCGCGATCGCTATCGTCATGGTGAGAGCGAGCATAACAGGCAGGAAAAGGGCGGGGCAAGTCGGGCAGAAGCCCTCAGGCAACGCACTCGGTGTGGTAGCGGTTTGCCATCAGGCGCGAAGAGTAGCGCCGCGCCGCTAATACATCGTCGCGGTTTAATGGGGGATATGCCTCAAGAAGTTGCTCGATGCTATCGCCCGCGCCGAGGAATTCAAGGATGGTTTGCGCGCTGATATGGGTGCCTCGGACAACAGGGCGACCATTGCAAATATCCGGGTGGATCGCGATGCGCTCTTCCATGCGTCTTCCTTTGCTGTGTGTCGGCGCTCGCGGCGTGATGGGCAGGCCCGATAGTCGGGAGCGTAACAGGTGGGCGTATGCGGCGGCAAGGGTGGTGGACATGGGCGGTATCGTCGGGAGCGTGTGCGAGGCGTTGTTGTCGCCGGAGCCGGGAGTCGCCCCGGCGCGCTTGTAGTTCGCTCACGTTCGCTCGCCGTTGTTCCCCAGCGTGGCGAGCAGGGTCGGCAGGCGCGCGGGGAGCTCGCGCGGGAAGTAGCCGAGCGGCCCGACCGTCTCCGCCAATTCGTCGGCGGCGAGCGCGTGGAGGTGGACCCCCCAGGCCGCCGCTTGCAAGGGAGACGCGCCGCGCGCGAGTAGCCCGCCGATGATGCCGACCAGCACATCGCCGGACCCGGATACCGCGAGGCCGACATTCCCGGCCTGATTGACGTAATGGTGCCCTTCCGGGTCGACGATCCGCGTCTCGCGCCCCTTGAGCGCGACGACGGCGCGGAACCGCGCGGCGATGGTGTGGGCTGCCGCTGCGGGATCGTCGGCGATTCGCTCCTCGTCCCAATCGAGGAGTTGCGCCGCCTCGGTCGCGTTCGGCGTGACGATCAGGCGGCCGTCGAGGCGGCACCCCAACGCCTCATCCACCCCGGCGAGCGCGGCGGCGTCCACGATCAGGACGCTGGTCGGCAGCCACTCGACGACGCGGCGGACAAGCGCCGCCGCACCGTCCGGCTCGACCAACCCCGGCCCGACGATCGTCGCCGACGCGCCACGGCAGAGGAGCTCCAGGTCGGCTAGTTGCTCGGGATCGGGGGCACCGCTGGGGAGAGCGGGGAGGGCCGCGACCAGCGCCTCCGGGATCGCCACGCCGAGCGCGGGCGCGACCGGGGCCGCCACCGCCAGTTGCAGCTTGCCCGCCCCCGCGCGCAACGCCGCCGTCGCCGCCAGGAGCGCCCCGCCCGGCACGCGCGCATCCCCGCCGATGACCAGGATCCGCCCGCGCGCCTCCTTGTCGGCGTCCGCGCCCGGCTCCGGGAGCGCCCAACCGCGCAGGAGTGCCCGCGTGATCACCTGGCCTCCGCCAGGGTTGGCCTCGTCGGTGGCGGCGTCCGCCTGTTTCGCGGGGGACTCGCGCCGCGTCGCGCTCGTTGTGCTGGCCGTAGCGGTCGTGGGTGCGGCGGTGGCCGGGGCTGAATCGGCGGTTTCCGGGGCATCGCGGCGCATCGTCTCCTGCTCCTGTTCCGGCTCGACGGGTGGCGTGTGGGCGGGGCGCTCGGCGGTGACGGCTACCGGCACGTCGGCCAGATGCGCGACGCTATTGAAGGCTTGCAGGGTGAGGTGTCCCTCCGCGCGCCGGTAGGCGGTGACCGAGGTGTTGGCGATCTCGCCCGGCTGCTCCAGCGCGAGCACCCCCGCCTCGTCCAGCCCTTCGAGCACGTAGCGCAGGCAGACCACCACGACCTGATGGGTGACGATCAGCACGCGCCGATCGGCGTACTCGGTGCGGAGGAGCTCGACCAGCGAGCGCAGGCGCAGGATCACGTCGCACCAGCTCTCGCCGCCGGGCGGGCGATAGTAGAACTTGCCGAGTTGCCCGTACGCCTCCGCCTCCGCCGGGTAGCGCGCGATGATGCCCGCGCGCGTCAGCCCTTCGAGGCGTCCGGCGTCCTTCTCGCGCAGGCGTTCGTCGGTCACGATCGGGAGCGGCGCGCGCTCGCCCCGACGCCGATCGGGCCGTTCCTCGCCCGCGACCGGCGCACCGGTCTCGATCGCGCCGAAGAGCGGCCAGCCCGCCGCCTCGGCGATGTGCGCGGCGGTCTCGCGGGTACGGTGATAGGGCGAGACGAGGATCGTCGTCGGTGCCCTCCCCGCTTCGCGCCCGAACCAATGGCCCAGCGCGTTCGCCTGCGCGATGCCGCGCTCCGAGAGCTGGATGTCGGGATCGCGCGCTTGCACGCCGATCGTCGGTGAACCGCTCGATTGCGCCGCGATGCGCGCGGCGTTACCGACGCTCTCCGCGTGGCGCACCACCCACAACTGCTCCGGCCAAGCCGCATCGCCCATCGTCTCCCCCTCCGCCCCTTGCCCCGTTCCTGTTGTCCTCCCTTCGCAGGGGCGGTGCCTCGGCTACGCGCCGCATGGCGGATGGGCGGCGGCGCGTGCGCCGTCGCCGATATCGCCACGCCAGATCGGCGGCGCGATCCTGCTTCATCGGTGATGAGTCGGCGGTCCAGACGGTGCGAGTGGTGCCGAGCATCTCGGGAGCGTGAGAGAATGTTGGCGTGCGGTTTGGCGGTTCGGGCGATCAGCGCACGGGATGCTACGATATGTGACCGCGTCTGGTATGTCACACGTTTGATAGATGGAAGCGTTGATGTTTATATGCCGTGTCGCCGGAGCCGCGATCCTTTCGTGCCATCCATTGCCGCCTCTTGAACGTATCGTATGGTGATGGTGCCCTTCTTGCCGCAGCGCTCCGCGCCTGAGCCCGCCCCGGCGATCGGCGCACGGGATGCTGCCACGCTATACGAACAGGGGAGCGGTGCTGCTGCCTTGTGACGAGTCGGTGCGTCTTCATGGAGTAGGTGGAATGGCGACGCCCCGGCCTCGCGTGAGCGATGGCGCGGACGGGAGCGACGTGAGGGACGGGGGCAAATGATCGGACGCGCCGCCTGGCGGGCCGTGGCAGCAGGGTGCGGGGCCGGGCTCTTCCTGACCGCGACGATGCTCCTCGTGCGCCTCTGGCTCGGCACGCTCACTTTCCCGGAACGGATCGCGGATGGCGTGCTGCTGCTGATCCCGCAGCAACTCTTCAGCCTGACGCTCGACCGTTTCGGCTTCGCCGCCAAGCCGCTCCTCTTCGTCGGCATCGTCGCGGCGCAGGTGGCCTTTGCCGGGATCGGCGGCTTCCTCTATTGGACCCTGGCCGTGCTCCTGGCCGGGCGGCTCGATCTGACGCACCCCGTCGCGGGTGGCGCGAGCGGGGCGCTCCTCGGCGTCGCGATCGACTTCGCCCTGCTGCCCGCGCTCGGCATCGTCGCGCCGACCGCCGCGCGTGGCGGCGTGGCGTTGGCCCCGGCGCTCGCGCAGGCGGGGTTGCCCGGCCTCGCCTACGGCTTGGCGCTTGTCGTACTCCTGCGCCTGGCGACCCCGCCGCGCGCGCGGCGCGCGGCGTTGGGTGAGGCGTTCGTCGTGGAACGGGCGGAGGTCGCGCGGCGCGCGGCGATCGCTTTGCTGTTGTCGAGCGGCGGGGCGCTGGTCACCGCGCTCGCCCTGCGTCGCTTGCTCGGCGGGTCACCCGCTGCCGCGCCGCGCGCGAACGTCCCCCTCCCCGCCGCGACCGACACCGGATCGCTGCCGACAGCGCTTGCCGCGAGCGCCCCCCCGGCCACCGCGCCGACATCGACCACCGCGCCTCTCGCCGCCACGGCACCCGTCACTGTCACGGCGAGCTCGTCCCCCACAGCCGGGGCCATCGGTGGGGCGTTGCCCGGCGTGACGCCGAGCATGGTCGCCACCGCCACGCCGACCGCAGTGACGCCGACACCGCCGATCGCCGTCAGCGGACCGGCGATTCCGGCGGCGGTCGCGCCCGCGCTCACGCCGACCGCGCAGTTCTACCTGATCTCGAAGAATCTGGTCGATCCGGCGCTCGTCGGCAATCTCTGGGAGTTGACGATCGGCGGTTTGGTTAACCAGCCACGAACGATGCGCCGCGACGAGTTCTTGTTGCTCCCCCCGGTCAAATTCGCCGCGACCCTCGAATGTATCAGCAACGAGCCGGGCGGCGACTTGATCGGCACGGCGACCTGGGCCGGTGTCCCCCTCCGCACCCTGCTCACCGGCGTCGGGATCCGCCCCGAGGCGACGCACGTCGTCTTCACCTGTGCGGACGACTATGTGGAACGTCTGACGCTCGCCCAGGCGCTCGATCCGGCGACGGTCCTCGTCCACACCATGAACGACGCGCCACTGACCCAGAAGCACGGCTTTCCGGTGCGCCTGATCGCCGCCGGGCGCTACGGCATGAAGAATCCGAAGTGGGTCGTGCGGCTCGACCTGATCGCCGGGTCGATCCCGAGCTACTGGTCGCAGCGCGGCTGGAACCCCGATGCGCCGGTGCAGGTCTTCACGCGGATCGACGCGCCCGACGCGGCGGTGTCGGCGCGGGCCGTGACGGTCGGCGGCGTCGCCTACGCCGGAGATCGCGGCATCTCGCGCGTCGAGATCAGCGCCGACGATGGGGCGACCTGGCTCCCCGCCGAACTCGAAGCGCCCCTCTCGGCGACCGCCTGGGTGCGCTGGGCGGCGCGGTGGACCCCACCCTCGCCCGGCACCTACACCCTCAGTGCGCGCGCCTTCGAGGCCGACGGCACGCCGCAGCTATCGCAGACGACCACGCTCAATCCGGGCGGCTCGACCGGTTATGGGCGGCGCACCGTGATCGTCACCCCCTGAAAGTACGCGATGCTTGCCGTGTATGCACTGTCAGCGGAGCCTTCATGCGCGGCTCCTGTGGCGATTGTGCGGCGGCACCCTTTGCTGGACAATAGCCTCGGATGCTCGTGGTCAGGTGTCGCCTATCAACTGTGCTGCGGCACGGCGCGCGGCTGCTTCGCGAATTGGAGGCCACCCGATGATCGCCGATCTCACCCCGCTTGCCGCCCTCCCGGCGGTCGCGCGGGCCGAGCGCGCCCTGCTCGAGCGCATCGATCCCGACCGGATGATGCGCGATGTCGCGTATCTCAGCACCCTGGAACGCCTCGCCGGGACGGCGGACGAGGCGGCAGCTTTCCGTTACCTCGCCGACGAGTGCCGCAAGGCCGGGATCGCGGATGTGCGCGAGGAGGCGTTCGACGCCTTCCTCTCGTTCCCCATCTCCGGCACCCTGCGCGTGGACGGTCTCGGGCCGATCCGCGCCAAGACCCGCGCCTTCGCCGTCTCGACCGGGGGCGCGGCGATCGGCGGCGAGCTCGTCTTCGTGCCGACGAAGGGCGGCACCGCCCTCTTCAGCGGCGACGGCTTGCGCGATTACGACGACATCGATGTGCGCGGCAAGATCGTGATCTCCGATCGCGGTCGCCCGGATACGATCCTGGCGGCGGGGCGGGCGGGGGCACTGGCGCATATCCACTACTGGGCCAGCGACGAGGACGCCATCCACGAGCAGATCACGACGACGATCTGGGGGACACCGACCCCCGATAGCATCGGGCGGCTGCCGACGATCCCCGCGCTCGGCGTGACGCGCGATGATGGCTTACGGATCGTCGAACTGGTGCGAGATGGCGGTGTGCGCGCCGCCTTCAGCACGGTCGTGGAAACCGGCTGGCGGCGGATCCCGATCCTCACGGCGCAGATCCCCGGCACCGGCTCGGACGACTTCGCCTTCCTCAACGGCCACGTCGATTCGTGGCACTACGGCACCACCGACAACGCCACCGGCAACGCCGCCTGCCTCGAACTGGCGCGGATCGCCTCGGCCAGTCGCGCCGAACTGACGCGCGGGGTGCGGATCTGCTGGTGGTCGGGCCACTCGCAGGGACGCTACGCCGGGAGCGCCTGGTACGCCGACCAGTATTGGGAGGAGCTGCACGACCACGCGATCATCAACATCAACATCGACTCCCCCGGTGCCAGGGGGGCGACGCGCTACGATGTGGTGACGATGGCGGCGGAGACGGAGGGTCTCGGCACCGCCGTGGTGCGCGACCTGACCGGGCAACACGCCGAGGCGGAGCGCCCCACCCGCGCGGGCGACCAATCGTTCTGGGGGTCGGGTATCCCTTCGCTGTACATGCTCCTCTCGCATCTGCCGCAGGAGCGGTGGGCGGCGGTGGGCGGCTGCGGGATGAACTGGTGGTGGCACACGGAGGCGGACACGCTCGAAACCGCCGACCGCGAGGTGCTGGCGCTCGACACGCGCATCTACGCCGCCACCATCGCGCGTGTCTGCGCGGGTCCGGTCCTGCCGTTCACGCTCGCGGCGTCGGGCCGCGAGATCGACGCGCTGCTGGCCGACTACGTGGTCAAGGCCGATGGGCGGCTCGACCTGGGGACCGCGCGCGCCCGTGCGGCGACGCTGATCGCGGCGCTCGACGAACTCGACGCGCGCGCGGCGGCGGCGGTCGCGGGTGATCTCGACCCGATGAGCGCGGAGGCGCTGGCGCTCGTCGCCGCGCAGAAGGGCGTTTCGTGCGCGCTGGTGCCGCTGCGCTACACGACCGGGGAGCGTTTCGGACACGATGCGGCGATGCCGGCCCCCGCGCTGCAAGCGCTCCGCGACGCCCCGGCGCTCGCCACGCTCGACCCGGCGGGAGACGAGGCGCGCTTCCTGCACACGGCCCTCGTGCGGCGGCGCAATGCCGTCACCCAGACATTGCGGGCTGCCCTCGCGGCGGCGATATTGCCGACCGCGTGATGGTGGGCAAATACTGCGCGGGTCTACGCGCGTACACCCGATAGCGGATATCCCTTGACGTAGCGATGAGGAGATGAGGATGGCCGACACGATGACCCCGGCGGCGACCTGGCGCGGCGGCGAGGACGAGGCGCACTTTCTGGGGGCGCTCAACACCGACGCGCCGCGGGCACTGGTCAACGAATTCACGCGGTTCGTCCGCGAGGCGGGGACGGAGGGCGAGGCGCGGGCGGTCGCGGCGATCACGGGTCGCCTCGATACGTGGGGCGTGCCGTACACCGTCCATCGCCCGCGCTGCTACATCAGCCTGCCGCGCGGCGCGACCGTCACCGCCACCCTCGATGACGGCACGACGCACGAGTTCAAGGGCACCACCCCCGGCTTCGCGATCCCGACCGGCGCGGCGGGGATCACGGCGGACCCGGCGGTGGTGCAGGCGGGGCACGCGACGAGCAGCGGCACCCTCTTCGCCGATCTCGGCGCGGCGATCGCCGGGGTCGAGCTGGGCGGCAAGATCGCGATCCTGGACGCCCTGCCGATGCCCGCGCGCGTCCGTGACCTGACGGTGGCGGGGGCCGCCGCCGCGATCTTCATCAGCCCCGGCAAGAACGTCCACGAGGGGATCTGCACCCCGATCTGGGGCTCGCCCGATCTGGACACGGTCGATCAGCTGCCGACCCTCAGCGTCGCCGAGGTCAACAACCCCGATGGGCGGTGGTTGAAGGAGCAGGCGAGCGCCGGGAAGATCCGGGAGCTCGTCGTCCGCGCGAACCTCGATACCAGCTGGCGCGCGATCCCGGTCACCGTCGCGGAGATTCGCGGCGCGACGAACCCGGACGAGTTCGTCCTCGTCCATGGCCACCTCGACTCCTGGGGTGAGGGGATCGGCGACAACGCCACCGGCGACGCCACCCTGCTCGAACTGGCGCGCGTCCTCCAGGCCAACAGCGGCAAGCTGGCGCGCAGCGTGCGGATCGCCTGGTGGAGCGGCCACTCGCACGGGCGCTACGCCGGGAGCACCTGGTACGCCGACGCCTTCGGCCTCGACCTGATCGAGCACTGCATCGCCCAGGTCAACATCGACTCCCCCGGTTGCCGCTGGGCGACCGAGTACCGCGACCTCTCGGTGATGCCGGAGCTGGTCGGCTTCACCAGCGCCGTGATCCGCGACATCACCGGGCAGACGACCGAGGCGGAGCGCCCCCTGCGCGCGGGCGACTACAGCTTCAACAACCTCGGCATCTCCGGCACGATGATGCTCTCCTCCACCATGTCGCAGGCGGTCGCGGACGAGCACGGCTACTACGCGGTCGGCGGCTGCGGCGGCAATATCGCCTGGCACACGGTCGATGACACGATCGCGATCGCCGACCGCGACAACCTGGCGCGCGACATCGGCGTCTATGGCGCGCTCGTCTGGCGGCTCGCCAACGCCCCGATCGTCCCGCTCGATCTCGCCGCCGCCGGTGCCGATCTGCGCGGCCATCTCGCCCGCTACGCCGCGCAGTTGGGCGAGTGCTTCGACCTCGGTGAGGCGCTGATGGCGGCGGACGCGCTGATCGCGGCGGCGACAACGTTCCAGGGGGCGGACACGACCGGTGCCGCCGCCGACCCGGCGAATGTGGCGCACAACCGGGCGCTCCTGCGCGCCGGGCGGCTGCTGACCGCGCTCAGCTACGCGCAGCGGGGCGCCTTCCGCCAGGACGCCGCGCTCGACATCCCGCCGATCCCCGACCTCGCCGCCGCCGTGCGCGCCCTCGATGCGGCGACGCCGGGCAGCGACACCGCCGATCTGGCCAGGGTTTCGCTGCTGCGCGCGCGCAACCGCGCGATCTGGACCTTGCGCGAGGCCGCGCGGGAGTTACGCTAGGCACCGCCGCTACGTTGACTGATAAGAGGGGGCGGGGCAATTGCCCCGCCCCTTTTTGTTGTTCCTTGCCGATGCATGCCTGTCGCGCGGCGTATTACGGTGCCAGGTTGGAACCGAGGAAGCGACCGAGGTCCGGCAGGGAATCGCCGTTGCCGGTCGCGAAGTAGGCTCCGACGACGAGGCTGAAGATCGCCGCGAAGACACCGATCACCAGGTATACCGTCCGTTTGGTCCCGGCGGAGACGAAGCCGAAGGAGGAGAGGAGCGCGACGAGGGTATTCGAGAGGAGCAGGCCGACCGTGAAGAAGAGCAACAGGTAGGAGCCGGTCCACTGCGAGGTCGCCCCGGCGACGCTCGCCAGCAGCAGCGCCTGCGAGCCGGTCTCCGCACCGACGCCGTGGAGCAGGCCGATCCCGAACGCGGTGCGCGGGCCGTACTGCCCGACCATGTGGGTGTGCCCCGCCTCTTCCTTGCCGCGCAGTCGCCGCCAACCGGTCCCGATCAGCGAGAAGACGACCATCCAGCGGCTTTGCAGGCGGAAGTTGCTGCCGTAACGCCAGAGGGAATAGACGATCCAGAAGCCGAGGAGCAGGAGCGTCACCCCGACAACCCGCTCCATCAGTGGGTCGAGCCAGGCGGGTAAAATCTCGCTCACCCAGAGCGCCAGCAGGCCGAGGATGACGACCATCGAGGCATGGCCGAGGGCGTAGAAAGTGGCGAGGAAGACGCCGTCGAATGCTTCCCGGCGTCGTGTGCGGGCGGCGGCGCTCGCGGACTCGGCGGTGGTCACCCGGCCCGCGCCCGCTTTCGGCATCGTAGGAGTGGTCGCCCGACCCGCGCCCGCCGTCGCCATCGCGGCGGTGAGCGTGCCCCCACCAGCCGTCTGGGCGATCGGCGCGGCGTTCGCCTCCTCGTTCGTCACCACCGAGCCGGTGATGTCGGTGATCGCCGCGATATGATCCCAGTCGATCCCGTGACGCAGTCCGAGCGAGATCCCTAGTCCGGCCAGCGCGAGCAGTCCTACGTCCGCCATTGTCCGTTCTCCCTGACTCTCGATTGCCTTACTTCGGTCACATCAGCGGCGCAGGATGACATCGTGTCTTGTCCAGGTCGCCGCTTCGATGAGCGCTCATGAGAGTACGACCGGTCGCAAATAGTGCGACGGGAGGACGATGAGCGAGCAAGGGGAGCAACAGCGACGATGTGGGTGGGATCCCCCGCTCCTCACGGGCCGATCGTACATCGCCAGTATAGCAATCGCCGGACCACTCGTACAGCCGGGAAAGGTGCTACCGCTGCATGGGCGCGAAGCGTGGTAGGTGTGGTGCGCCAACGAATGTGATCGTTAACTAAACCAAAGCTCCGATGAGAACTACATGTACTACGCTAGGAACTATGTGGATTTCACCTGAGCTTTGGTTTAGTACAGCGCGCCGTGAATAGGCCAGTGGTAGCGTGGGCGGTGGTGTGTGTAGGTGGTGAGGAGGT
>JAABUU010004746.1_pt1 | contig 15755 bp, 12 predicted proteins | sample 5559301 | NCBI WGS metagenome assembly JAABUU01 (sample SAMN10711884, study PRJNA513360) | rock metagenome | isolation source: Antarctica rocks | place: Antarctica: Victoria Land, Richard Nunatak white | reverse complement strand
AACCAGCGCGCAACCTGCGAGAAATTCCGGAAACCTGGAAAGTCCTGCTCAGGACCACAACCCGAGTCTCACTCTGACCACATCGATGCCCGGAGAACCTGTTTTCCGCGACGGTTGTTGTGGTACCGCTGCAGGCGCGCCAAGACCGCAGTTCGGGACAGACGACCTACGTCAACGGCATGGCGCTGGGCAAGGCGATTGTGATCACGGACACTGCGGGCGTTCGCGACTATGTCAGGCCGGTGAGACCGGCCTGTTTGTGCCGCCCGGTGATGCTCCGGCTCTGGCCGGGGCGGTCCAGCGGCTACTCAACGATCCGGGCGAGAGACAACGACTTGACAGCAGGCTCCCGAGCACGCGCTCGAGGAGCTCTCGCTGACCACCTATGCCCTGACGCTCCTGGACGCCGCAGACGGTGCCGTGGCCCACGGCTCCAGCTGACCGATCGCTGCCCGGTTCCCGGTTGCCGTCCGCGTGACGCCCTCACCGCGAGGTGGACGATCCCAGGCCCAGCTACGCGCGTCCTGGATCGACGTCGCAGGCCGTCACCACCGGGCGGACGTGCGGATTCAGTGGCCGAGATGGCTCACGAGCCGGTCAATGACATGATCCCACTGCAGTTGCTCACGCACGCGCGCGTGGCCGGCCCGCCCCATCCGAGCGGCTGTCTCGGGATCGGTAAGGAGCTCGGTCAGGGCTTCCGCCAACGGCTCAGGGTCGGTTCGCGCTACTAGCCTTCCGGACACTCCGTTCTCGATCAGCTCCGGCATCGCGCAGCAGTCGCAACCGATGCAGGGCAGTCCGTAGCCCATCGCCTCGACAAACACGTGGCCCCAGGGATCGAACAGCGACGGGAGCACGAACACGTCGGCCGAGCGGTACAAGTGAGCCAGCTCCGCACGGTCCACCCGCCCGCGCCAGGTAACGCCGTTGCCGGCCTCGGGCGCGGGATGGCGCTCGGCCCCGGCGATGATCAGCTCGGCGCCGGGGACGCGGTCGCGGACCAGATGCCAGGCATTCAGCAGTGCGCGGCCGCCCTTTCGCTCGAAGTCATACCCGACGAAGAGCGCCCGCCTCCGGTCGTAGTGCCGGCCCTCGAGCGAGGCAAGCTGCTGATTTGCGCCGGCACCGATCGCGACCACGCGCTCCGGCGGGCAACCGTAGTCACGGATCACCGATTGCCGGGCGAACTCGCTGTAGGTGAACACCGCCTCGGCTCGTTGGCAGACCTCGGCTTCAAAGCTCTGCCACGTGTTGCTCGCGGCCGGCGACAGTGGTGCCCACTGCGGATACACGCGCTGGGTCAGCGCCATCGTGTTGTCCGTGTAGATCACATACGGGGCATCGACCCACCGCGAGCGCGGGGAGCAGAGTGTCTGCAGCTGAACGATGAGGTCGTACGAGCCACGCCGGCTCTCAAGGTCGCTGGCGAGCGCCGCGTTCAACTTCGTCACGTGACCGATGTTGAAACCTGCCCGGGCGAGCCAGGCCTCCCTGTTCGGATGCGCAGATCGCGCGAGGTTAGCGTAGTGGGCCGCCCGCGAGATCGACGGCCGACTGATTCCGACCAATTGGACCTGTCTGGACAGCGCAGCGAAGAACTGGGACCATTGCCCGGCCGGAACGGGGTCTCGGTAATCGCTGACATCAGGCAGAGAAACACCCTGCACGCGCAAATCCTGGTCGGCCACGCGGAAACCATAGCCGCGCGCCCGAGCCTCTGAAACGAACGCCTGGTTACCCCTCCGTTGGACTAACTAAATAGGCCGGGCTGGCAGCTCCACGAGAACTGCGATGCTCCATCAGTCAGAAGTGATCACAGTCATTGCTAGTTGCAGTACAATTAGTGTGATAGCGATCTTTGAGGTGAGGAAGATCCAGATCCAGGCGACAGCCGGGAAGCGCGAAGGTCTCGCATCGGCCGAGCGATCTTCAGCTGAAATCGTGGCCAGGAATCGTCGTGGTAGACACCCACCCTCGGCTGTAGGTACGGTCCAAGTCGATGCAATCCTCGCGAGAGCGCCGCCCCGGCGAGGTACCCGGCGCTTTTCGCGCGCTCGACGACGTGCGCATCAACGTCGCCGTACGGGTAGGCAATGGTCTCGCAGCTCCGGCCGAGGCGGTCGCTCAACTCCTCCCGAGACGCCTCGAGCTCAAGCGTCAAGCTGAGGTCGTCGACCAGCGTAAGACGAGGATGGGTTCGCGTGTGAGAGCCTATTTCCCATCCGAGCTCAACGAGCTGTTTCAGATCACTCCAGTCCATCGCCTCTAATTCATCGGCGCTCGCCGACCGCTGCCAATGCTCGATCCCCGGCCAGCCGAGCCGCTTTCCACCGTCCATGTATGCGGTTGGCGCAAAGACCGTGGCGGGAACCCCGTGTCGGGCCAGAATCGGCGCCGCGTGTTGCTTGACCGAGACGAAGGCATCGTCAAACGTGATCGCCAACGTGCGCTGGGAGGGGGGTGCGAGGGTGGCCTCGGCGAATGTCACGGCCCGCCAGCCCCGTTGGAGCAGGTGTGCGATCTGGTGCTCGAACCGCTCCGGAGTGACGGACAATCCCGCCTCCCACGTCGGACTGACCGCGTGATAGCAGAGGATGATGACGTCAGGCATGCTGAGCACTGACAACGGCGCGGGACGGCAGGCCAGCTTCGGCCGCCAGCATTTCGTACAGCTTCACGAATCGCCAGGCCGCTGCCTCGATCGTGAACACCTCCCCCTGTTCGGCAGCCGCGGCGGCGATGCGATCACGCTGGACGGGATCGCTCAGCAGGCTGATCAGGGCGTTGGCGAGGGCAGCCGGATCGCGTGGGGGCACCAGCAGGCCCGTGCGACCGTCTTCGATGATCTCCGGTAGTCCGCCGACCGCCGTGGCCACCAATGGGGTTCGATTGGCGGCGCATTCGTGCGCCACGAGCGGGGTTCCTTCGAAGTCTGATGACATTGCGGCCACATCTGCGGTTCGCAGAATAGGGTCGATATCGCTCCGCTTGCCCAGGAAATGTACCCGCTCGGTGAGCTCCAGCTCGCGAGCGTGACGCTTCAGGTCGTCACCGCAAGGCCCGTCCCCGGCGATCGCGAGGTGCGCGTCCGGGAGCGCACGTAGCACGACTGAAAAGGCGTCGAGCAGCACCGTAAGCGCCTTTTGGGGACGCAGCACTGCCACGGTGACGATCAGCGGGGTCGTAGTCTCAATTTTGAGTTCATTCCGCAGATCAGAGTCGACCAGCCGTCGCGGGACGTAAGCGTTCGGAATCATGACGACTTTCTCCGCGGGAACGTGCTCGATTGACACCATCCGCTTGGCGTCGAGCGAGGATACGGCGATGAACCGGGTGACTAGGCGACCGATCACGTGCCCGTCAAGCCACTTGCGCAACGGATCGCCCTCGTATGACCAGGTGTGCTCGTGGGCTATGAGCACTGGTACCCCGCATGCGCGACCGATCAGCGTTCCCCATAGATTCGATCCGAACATGTGAGCATGGAGAACGTCGAAGCGCTCTCGCCGAACCAGCGCGACAAGGGCGGCGAGCCGATGCACATCCCATTTGGAGCGGCGGCCGAGGTGCACGTGCCGGATCCCTGATTCGGTCAGCGCGGCGACGGCTTTCGGATTGGCCCGGCGGGTCGAGCACATCCAGACTTCGAACCGATCACGAGGCAGGTACATCGCCAAGGCCGACGCAGCTCTCTCGGCCCCTCCCGTATCGCTGAGGTTATCGATCAAGAACAATACGCGAAGTCGGCGCATCAGGGGAGGTGCAGAGCCGCTCGCAACACCACCCAGGGCATCGCCGGGGCGCCCGTCCGCTGGACCAGGGCTGTCATGCCCTGCGGCTTCGTCCGCGTGCCGGTGGAGTTAGCACCGAAGCGGGCAGCTCTGCAGCTGGCTTTGACTCCTGTTGCTCGTCGATGTAGTAACTGTAGTTGTCGGCCGCATTTTCGTTTGACCCGACCAGCACCACTCCACTCGCGGGGCGGTCATGCCGAGCGAGCAGCTCAAACAGGTCTGAGAGCTTGTTCACGCGGCTGTGCCCGATGCGGACGACGACGACCAGGTGATCGGCGATCAGCGCAAATGGAAGGGCGTCGATCACCGCCGTCAATGGCGGGGAGTCGATCACTACGAACTCGGCCAGCTGCTTGGCATCGTCCGTCAAGCGCTGTGCTGAGGCGTATGACAAAAGCTCGGCGGAGCTTCCGCTCGGATGCGCAGCCAGAACCTGGAGGTCTGTGCCTCCGAACCTCACGTCCTCGAGCGCGTCACCCAGCTCGACATCCCCGCGGAGCACCTGTTCGGTGCCCGCGAAGCCCTGGATGCCGAGCGTGGTGGCGATCGTCGGGCGTCGGAGGTCGGCTTCGATCAGGATCACCCGGTCACCGCCGCGCGCGAGGGTCGTGGCCAGGCTCAGAGCGCTCGTCGTCTTACCCTCCGACGGAGAGCTTCCGGCCACTAGATACGCCTGGGAGTCGCCTCTCGATCGCATCGACAGCGTCGCGCGAAGCATCCGGTACTGCTCCATTGCGGCTGGCGAGAGCTCCGTCGGCATCAACGGTCTGCGCTTGGGCCGTTTGCCCATGCGCGGGATTCGAGCGACGATCGGAACCCCCCGGGCCAGCTCTCGCACCTGCTCCTCGCGCTGCACCCGCGGGTCGAGCGCATCGAAGCCAAACGCGGCACCGATGCCGATCAGGAGCCCAGCGAACAGGCCGGCCGCGAGCGCCAGGCTCTTGCGAGGCGAAGTCGGCCCGGCCGGCAGCACCGCCGGCGCCGCCACCGAGATCGTGGGATCGTTGGTGCGCTGCAGCTGCTCCAGCTGAGCCAGCTCGTCGCCGAGGGTCCCAACGCCGCCGCGCTGGGCGGGGGGGAGAGCCGTGACCTGGTCGCGTAAGCCCGGGACCAGCAGAGCAAGCGCCTGATGCAGGCCGGCCGTGCGAACGGCGATGACTTGGTTGGCGAAGGCGTTGGCGATCCGCTGAGCCTGCTTCGCCGAAGAGGCCTGCGCTTGAACGGCCAGGATGTTGCTCTGGGCGAGTGGAGTCGCCTGCACCTTCCCGAGCAGTGCGGTGGGAGAGGTGTTCAGATGCAGGTCCCTGACCACTGCGTTTGCAACCTGTGGAGTGGTCACCAGGCTGGCGGCGGTGAGAATGTCGGAGGTCGGATCGCCGCTCATGTGCAGCACCGGCAGCGAGAACAGCACGGTGTTCTGCTGGTTGGCCGGGTTGATCAGCAGCTCAGAGGTGGCTGTGTAGGAGCGTGGGGCCACCTCCACGTAGGCGATCGCGGCGGCGAGCGTAACCGCGGTGCACGCGACGATCACCCCGATATGCTGGCGAAGCGTGCGGTAGTAGCGCTTGACTCCGGACACTTCGCCTGAGCTGCGGCTCCAGTCACCGCCCGGCGATCCAGACGTCGACTCCATCGCCCGGACTATGCCAGATCCCCCGTTCCGCGTACCGTCGTTTGGACGCATGATGCTAGCCGCGACGCCGGAGGATCTCGGCGACTGTCAACGCGGTGATCCGTAGATCGAGCCGTAGTGACCAGTTCCGGATGTAGTAGTTGTCCCATTCGACGCGGTCGGCGATCGAGGTCTGTCCGCGCAGTCCGTGCACCTGAGCCCAGCCGGTGATCCCGGACTTCACACGATGTCGATCCTCGTAGCGCGCGACGTCTTGGGTGAAACGCTCGACGAACTCCGGTCGCTCAGGGCGAGGACCGACAAAGCTCATGTCGCCCCGAAGCACGTTGATCAGCTGGGGGAGCTCATCAAAGGAGAGATCGCGCAGCCATCGGCCCATCGGCGTACGCCGATCTCGTCCCTCGACGCCGCCGGGCGCGCAGCCCTCGCGAAGCTCGAAGTCCTCCGCACGATCATCGCCGCCGGCCATCGTGCGGAACTTCAACACGTCGAACTCCCGGCCGTCGCGCCCGACGCGCAACTGGCGAAAAAGTACGGGCCCCGGAGACGAGAGGCGCACGACGAGCGCGAGCGCGAGCATCAGGGGGGACAACACGAGCAGCAGGAGGAAGGCGAAGCCGCGATCGATCGCGTGCTTGAGCGCGAACTGCCAACCGCGTGGGTCGACCGCGCGGAGCGTCAGCAGGGGCAGTCCCCCCACGTGGTCGAGCTTCGTTCGCTCGCTGAATGACTCATAGAGCCGAGGTATCAGCGATACGTCGACTCCGAGCTCCTCGCATTTGCGGACCTTGGCGACCAGCACGTGGTCACGCTCCGAGGAGAAAGCGAGGATCACCCGCCGGGCGCCCGTGTTCTGGATCGCCTCGGCCAGATCATCGGGGCCGCCGAGGACGGGAATGGATGGTGCGGTGAGGTGTCCGAAGCTCGGCAAGGGATCAGAGTCCAGGAAGCCCACGGGTCTCAGCCCGTAGCTGGAGTCGTCGAGTAGGCGCCTCGCCAGCAGAGCGCCGATCACGCCCGCCCCGACAATCAGCGTCGGCGCCGCAAGCTGGCCGGCTCTCAGTGCGTGCCGCCGGACCGAGAACAAGACCATTCGCGTCACGCCGAGGTAGACGACCGCGAACAGCCACAGCCAGGCGGCAAGCTCGAGCAGGTGAGCCCCGCCGAGCAGCGAGACCACGGAGACCGTCAGCATCATGGCGAGCGAGACGACCCCGAGCACGTTGGCGAACGTTTCCAGCAGCGACGCATTGAGGCGGTCGTCAGGGGACCGCCGAGCGTGCAGCAGCGTGACGGCGACGAGCGGGAAGGTCGCCGCCAGCCACCGCTCCGAGCCAGCGTTGCTGGACCCTGCGGCGGCCAGGAGGGCGAGTCCGGAAGCCGCGTACAGCAGCAGAACGTCGATCAGAAGCCGTATTCGGAGCCACCCGCGGGGATCTGCGACGCGGACACAGGCCCTGACGAAAGGCCGCCGCAGAGGCGTGTCGACGGTGGCCGGCGGGGCAGATCTCCCGTGACTGACCGGCGGGGCCGACGAGATCAGCGCGCGCAGGGATGAATCGATGCCGTTTGGCGTGTCGGCTCCCCCCGGAGTAGGCGATGGTATGGCTGCTTTTGCTGCGTTTGAGCTCATGGTGGATTGCCCCCCCGGGCTGTCGCCGTTGCTTTCGGACTCCACCCGGCTGAGCGCTGACGCGCTCCCCCCTTCTGGGTTCGGCGGCAGCGCAGTGCGTCCGGACTGCTGAAAGCCAATAATAGCGTGTGCTGAGCTTGCTCCGGGAGGCTTGCTGAGCTCTTCCCGACGCGGTGCGCCGCGGTTCTCAGCGGGCTCGCCGGCCACCGGCCGCGCGCCGTCGCGCGGGTCAAATCTTGGGTTCTGGATACTGTCCATGGTCGTTGTTGCTGCGCTTCGGTGTCAGGGGTATCGGCCCCGCGATCGCATAACCCCCCCGGTCAACATACGGTTTTGCCATCCGGGTTTTTCCCCGATCATCGTGCGGGGATTACGGGTGCATCTACTAAAATACGGTTCGTCTGAGAATACGGATCACTGAACGACCGCGCGGCGGCCATCAACGGCCAGACCGCGGTTGACGGCAGAGCCGCCTCTCGGCTTGACCGGACAGTTGGCACTCGCCGCGCTAGGCTTCAGGTATGCGAACCATGCGACCCGATCTTGACGTCAGGCCGGCTCGCACGCCGATTGTCAAGCGTGCCGCCGCCGGCCTGATCCTGGTGGCCGTGGCGGCGCTCGCGATCCACTTCGTAATCGGTCTGATCATGACCGTGTTCTGGTTGGTCGTGGCGGTGGCAGCGGTCGTGGCGGTGATCTGGGCGCTCAGGACGTTCTGACCGAGGGCGCGTCGTGCAGGGCATGAGCCTGATCGTGATCTTGTTCTTCTTCGGCGTGGCCGGAGGAATCGTCGGACGGATGAAGGGAAGCTCGTTCTTCATCTGGTTCTTGGTCTCTTTCTGCGTCCCGTTCATCGGACTGTTGACCGTGATCTTCTACCGCTGGGACGATCGAGAGCTTCGGCGCCAGTGCCCGAGCTGCCGGCGGACGCTCAAGCTTCACGACGCGGTCTGCACCAACTGCGGCGCTGAGCTCGAGTTTCCCGATGTCGCGCTGGCGCCCGAGAGGGCCATGCGCGGCGTCCTCAGGCAGTGAGCGGAGGCGGAGCAGCTTCGAGGGGGGAGACAGGCGCCGGCTCGATCGCCTCGAGCTCGATGTCTGGCTCGCGCACGAGCGCGCGGTCGAGCGCCAAATGGGCCTGGCGCTGCGCCCAGCTCGGCCTCAGGGTGTGATCCCGCACGCGGATCCGGTCGATCGTCACGTTCGGCGCCGCGCGAAGCCGCTCGGTGCGACCCGATCGGGTGAACTCGTCGTATAGCGGCTCGTGCTCTGAGAACAGCAGCAGGACGCGCTTGCCCGATGCCAGCACGGCGTCGAGGGCCGAGTCGATCTCGCGTTCCGCGGCGGCGGCCGGGTCCTCGCGCAAGGCGAGTCGGCCCAGCCGACGCCCGGGAGCCGCCAGCATCCAGCGCAGCCCGGTGGCGACGCGCCGGATTCTCGACACCGAGAACGGCTGCGAGAACAGGGCTCGGAGGTCCCGGGCCGGCCCCAGCCCCGGGTCCCAGGAGGCCAGGGCGCGGAGATTGATCAGCATCACCCCGGACACCCGAGGATCACAGAGCGCCGCATGAAAGGCCCAGTTGGCGCTGGCGCACAGACCCCCGAGCACGAATCGCTCTCCCACGCCGCGGTCCTGCAGGAAGTCCAGCGCGCTCAGGACCTGGGGGACCAACGTCGGCGCGAAGAAGGCGCCGTCGTCGCTGTAGCGAGTCTCGCCGCCGTCGGCATCGCCGATCCCCTCGACGTCGAGCCTGAGCGTCGGCACGCCATGACCGGCCCAGCGCCGCGCGGCCTCCACCCACATTCGGTTGGGGCCGGTACGACGAACCGCGCCGGCGTTGAGGAGCACGACACATAGGCGGTGCGCCGGCTTGGCAATCGGTTCCACCAGCACCGCCGAGAGCTCACCGAACGATTGCTCGATCCTCACCGGGGTCTCCCGGACGCCGGTGCCGTCGCGCAGCTCGAGCTCGGCGCTGGTCACCGAACCGGCGGCGGTGCCGCCGGGTGCTGGCGCCCCGGCCGGCGCCGATCCCTCGTCAAGCCATCCACGCACGCGCTCGATCACCTGCAGCGGTGGCCGCGCCTGCTGGGGGTGCGAGGTCATGTCGCCAAACCCGTCGCCGGGAGCGACCGTCACGGCGGCTCCGCCACGCTCGAGGTGCTCACGGAGCCCGGCGTCGACCGGCAGTCCGTCCCGCTCGAGCAGCAGCGCCCGACGTTCCGTGGCCGGCGGCAGTTCGATTGTGTCCAGCTTCACCTGCTCGAGTTGCTGCACCGTCTCGGCGCTGAGCACGAATCCACCCGCCTCGAGGTCGCCGACGGGCAGCGCCGGCGGTGGCTCGAGTCCGTCGAAGAAGAGCGTCGTCTCCAGCTTGGAGAAGGCGCGCAGCTGGCGCAGGAGCGCCCGCCCCCGAGCGGGCGTGCCCCACAGCACGAGGTCATCGATCCCGGACCCGTCGGCGGCCGCGAGGTAGGCGAGCACGCCACCTACGCCGATCCCGACCGCGACGACCCGGCGGGCACCGGCGGCGGCGCGCAGCCAGTCGGCCGCAGACCTCACTGCGGCGACCCAAGCGCCGACGCGGTCGGCGTCGTGAGCGCAGCCGCCGCTGTCGCCGGTGCTCGGGAGGCTGAGGCGGATCGTCGCGTAGCCGTCCTGCGCCAGCCGAACGGCCCAGAAGCGCAGGCTGCGGTAGGAGCAGACCTCGTCCCATCCGAATGGCGGGCAGAGGATCACGGCTGTGTCGCGCTCGTTTTGATCCGCGGCGCGGTGGACGGTGGCGAAGGCCGGATCGGGCTCGCACTGCAGGTACAGTGGTTGGGGGGGCGGGGGAGCGCTCATGAGCGGGCGTGCCGGGGCCCTCGTTGCCGAGGCCCTCTCGACCTGCGCGGCTGACTCGTACTTTGAGGTAGAGGATACCGTCGGGGGCGCAGAAAGGCCGCAAAAGCGCTGTTAGACTGGGTTGCCGCAGGCGATCCCGGACGCGTGCGGGTTCGTTCTGATTCGATCCGCGACGAAGGGAGGCTGGCGCCATGCGCGCGGTTGACGCCTTGATGGAATGCTTGAAGGCCGAAGGTGTCGACGTGGTATTCGGTCTGCCCGGCGGCGCCAACCTTCCCACCTACGACGCGTTCTACGACGCGGGCATCCGCCACATCCTGGTTCGCCACGAGGCCGGCGGCGGCCACGCCGCCGAGGGCTATGCCAAGGCGACCGGCAGAGTGGGCGTCTGCCTGGGGACCAGCGGACCGGGGGCGACCAACCTGGTCACGCCGATCTGCGACGCGATGATGGATTCGGTTCCGGTGGTTTTCCTGACTGGACAGGTGCGGACCGAGCTGCTGGGAACCGACGGCTTCCAGGAGGCCGACACGATCGGCATCACGATGCCGATCGTCAAGCACAGCATGATGATCCAGCACCCGCTGGAGATCCCGCGCACGGTCCACGAAGCGTTTCACATCGCCCGCTCCGGTCGTCCCGGGCCTGTGGTGGTGGACATCCCGCAGGATCTCAGCCGCGCCGACATCCCCTATGAGCCCGTCACCGACGTCCACCTGCCTGGCTATCAGCCGACCACCGATGGAAATCAGAAGCAGATCCGGATCGCTGCCAAGGCCCTGGCCAACGCGCGCCGACCGGTCATCTACGCCGGCGGAGGCTCCGTCGCTGCCGCTGCCGAGTTGCTCGAGTTCGCCACCGGTGACCGCCTCGCGGTGACCTGCACGGTGATGGGGCTGGGTGCATTCCCGGCTCCGCATGACCAGTGGCTGGGGATGCTGGGCATGCATGGCACCCGCAGCGCGAATTACGCGATGGACGAGGCTGACCTGATCGTCGCCGTCGGCGCTCGCTTCGACGACCGCATCACCGGCAAGCTGTCGGAGTTCGCCCCGCGGGCCAAGTTCATCCACATCGACATCGATCCGGCGGAGATCTCCAAGAACGTGCCGGCGCACATCCCGATCGTCGGCGACGCCCGGAACATCCTGCCGCGGCTGACCGCCGAGTACCGAGCGCTGGAGCCCGATCCGGCCCGGCTGGCCGAGTGGTGGTCGCGGATCCGGACCTGGCAGGAGCGCCATCCGCTCGGGTACGCCGACTCCGCCGACGCCGAGATCAAGCCGCAGTACATGGTGCAGGCGCTGTATGAGGCCACCGGCGGCGAGGCGATCGTCACCAGTGACGTCGGTCAGCACCAGATGTGGACCGCGCAGTACTTCGACTTCGCCAAGCCGCGCCGCTGGATCAACTCCGGGGGGCTGGGCACGATGGGGTTCGGGCTGCCGGCGGCGATGGGGGCCAAGGTCGGCTGCCCGGACCAGACGGTCGTCTGCGTCGCCGGAGACGGCTCGGTCCAGATGAACATGCAGGAGCTCGCCACGTGCGCACAGGAAGGCATCGCGATCAAGGTGTTCATCATGAACAACGGCTATCTCGGCATGGTGCGCCAGTGGCAGGAGCTGTTCTGGGACAAGCGCTACAGCCAGGTCGACATGGGGCGGTGGCCCGACTTCGTCAAGCTCGCCGACGCCTACGGCGCCACCGGTGTCCGCTGCGAGGACAAGCGCACCCTGGTTTCGGACATGCGCGAGGCGATCGCCACCGAGGGGCCGGTGCTGGTTGACGTCCGCGTCACCCGCGAGGAGAACACCTACCCGATGATCCCGGCCGGCCAGCCGGCGCGAAACATGGTGGGCTGAGGGGGTGGGAGAGCCGGCAACCAAGGAGGCGCTGTCGCTCGACGAGCTCGAGGCGGCCGTCGGGCTGCGCACCGGGCGCAAGCACACCCTCTCGATCACGGTCGAGAACAAGCCCGGTGTGCTGACCCGAATCGCTGGGCTGTTCGCCCGGCGTGGCTTCAACATCGACACGCTCGCCGTCGGTCCCACCGACGACGATGCGGTCTCGCGGATCACGCTGACCCTGGACGGAGCCGTGCATCCGATCGACCAGGTGACCAAGCAGCTGCACAAGCTCGTCAACGTGCTCAAGATCCGTGACCTCGAGCCCGGAGAGACGCTGGCACGCGAGCTCGCGATGTTCAAGGTCAGCGCCGACGGTCCAGCCCGAGGCGAGGTGATGCAGATCTGCGAGATCTTCCGGGCCAAGGTGGTCGACGTGACCAAGCGCTCGGTGGTCGTCGAAGTGACGGGCACGTGCGGCAAGGTCGATGCCTTTGAGGCGCTGGTGCGTCCCTTCGGGCTGATCGAGATGGCGCGTACGGGTGAGATCGCCATCGCACGAGGACGAGGCGAGACCTAAGGAGCATGGACGCACTGGAGGGGGCCCGGTGGTTCTGCGGATCCACCGTCGCAGGATCGATCGCGCATCCCCGCCAGCTCGACCTGACCGCCGGCGATTGGTGGCCTGCGTCGGTGCCCGGGACCGCCGCCGCCGCGCTGCGCTCGGTCAGCGAATGGGACTGGGGCACCGAGGATGAGTGGCTGCTGGACGGCCACGACTGGTGGTTTCGCTGTCGCTTCGAGCGGCCCGGGGCACCGGGGCCGTGGGAGCTCGAGCTGGGGGGGATCGCGACGCTGGCCGACGTGTGGCTCAACGGGGTGCACCGTCTGTACAGCGACAACATGTTCACCTCCCATCGGGTGGCGGTGGACTCCCTGGAGTCCGACAACGAGCTGGTGATCCGCTGCGCCGCGCTGTCGCCAAGGCTCGCCGAGCGTCATCGCCGGCCGCGGTTCAAGAGCCGGCTGGTCCGCCACCAGAGCCTGCGCTGGTATCGCACGACCCTGCTCGGGCGGATGCCCGGCTGGGCGCGCTGGGGCGCTCCGATCGGCCCGTGGCGTTCGGTGCGGCTAATCGCGCGCCCTCCGGAGGGAATCCTGGCCGTCACCGACCTTGAGGCCACCTGCGACGCGAAAGGCGACGGCGGGACGGTGGCGATCGCGCTGAGCCTGGTCGGGCCCGCGGTCAGTCCTCGGGGTGCGTGGCTCGAGGTGGACGGCCGCAGGTCAGGCTTGGAGCTGACCCAGACCGCCGACGGGCTGACCGCCGAGGGGTCCGTGCACCTGAGCAGCGCCGAGCGCTGGTGGCCGCACACCCACGGCGCGCAGCCGCTTTATCCCGTTCACGTAGAGCTCGAGGGCGCCAGCCGACTGGTGCGACGGGTCGGCTTTCGAACCCTCGAGGTCGATCGCAGCGACGGCGGCTTCGCCGTTGTGGTCAACGGTCGGCGCTGCTTCTGCCGCGGTGTGGTCTGGGGCTCGCCTGACGCGGTCTCGCTCACCCCGTCGGACGCAGACCTGACCAGATCGCTGCGCCTGGCTCGCCAGGCTCACATCAACATGCTCCGCATCGGCGGCTTCGGGACCTATGAAGACGAACGCTTCTGGGACGCCTGCGACGAGCAGGGGATCATGGTCTGGCAGGACTGCATGCTGGCGTCGGTCGATCCGCCTGACGATCCGGCCTTCGTCGCCTCTCTGGAGGCGGAGTTACGCCAGCAGTTCGGGGCTCTGCAGGGCCGCCCAGCACTGGCCGTGGCCTGTGGCAGCAGCGAGACCTATCAGCAGGCCTCGATGTACGGGCTGTCACCCGAACGCTACGAGAGCGACGTCCTCGAGCAGGCGATTCCCCGCATCCTGGAATCGGTCATACCGAGCGTCCCTTACGTCCCGTCGTCACCGTCGGGGGGAAGCCCGCCGTTTCGGCCCGATACCGGAGTGGCTCATTACTTCGGCGTGGGGGCTTATCGGCGACCGCTGAGCGATGCCCGGCTGGCCCGGGTCCGATTCGCCGCCGAGTGCCTTTCGTTCGCGACGCCTCCCGAGCGGGCCACCGTGGAGCGGGTGTTCGGCGGGGCCGCCGTCGCCGGCCACGACCCACGCTGGAAGCAGGCCGTCGCCCGTGATGCCGGCACCTCGTGGGACTTCGAGGATGTGCGCGATCATTACGTCAGGCTGCTGTTCGGCGTCGATCCGCTCGAGGTCCGCTATTCGGACCCCGAGCACGCCCTGGACCTCGGGCGGGCGGCGATCGTCGAGGCGATGAGCCGCGTGCTCGGAGATTGGCGCCGACCCGGATCGCGGTGTGGCGGGGCGCTGGTCCTGACCTGGCAGGACCTGTGGCCCGGAGCCGGGTGGGGGGTGCTGGACTCCTCGGGTGCTCCAAAGGCCGCCTACTACGCGCTGGCCCGCGCGTTTGCCGCGCGCACGGTGCTGATCTGCGATGACGGACTGTCCGGCCTGGCCATAAACGTCTTCAACGACGGCCCAGATCAGCTTCAGGCCACCCTCAGGCTCGCAGTCCACGGCGATGCAGGCGCCGAGCTGGAGGGTTCGGAGCGGCCGATCGAGCTGGACGCCCACCAGCAGGTCTCGCTAACCGCCACCCAGCTGCTGGACGGGTTCCGAGACCTGACCGATGCGTATCGCTTCACGCCGCTTGAATACGACGTCGTCGTCGCGGAGCTGAGCTCGGCTCGAGGGTGCTCGCTGGCTAGAGCTCACTATCTGCCCGGGGGCCCGGCCCGGTGCCGTGAGGCGGATGTCGGATTGCGCGCCCAGGCGCGGCCGGAAGCGGCCGGCCGCTGGTCGATGACCGTCTCCAGCGAGCGCTTTGCGCAGTACGTGTCGGTCGACGCGCCGGGCTTTCACGCTTCGGACTCCTGGTTTCACCTGGCGCCGCATGAGACAGCCGAGCTGCAGCTCGACGGCGATGCCGGGCGGCCGCTTCAGGGCGCGCTCAGGTCACTGAACTCCGTGGCCTCCGCCCGCATCATGGTCGCGTCGGGGTGACCGTCGAGCTCTCGCGCCTGCGCTCGCTGCTCGGTATGAGCGCTGCGCTATGGGCGGGTCCGGATGGTGTGACCGTCCAGGATCGCGGATGGACGGCGCTGAGCGGGGCGGCGTCAGTGGACTACAACGTCGTGCTCTGCCACGGCGCGAGCGCTGGCGCCGATCTGCAAGCCGGCGTCGAGAGGTTCGCCGGCGCCGGGGTTCCGGGCGTGCTGATGGTGGCCGGACCTGCGCTGGGTGAAGTGCAGCAGCTCAGCGAGCTCGGGTGGGTGTGCATCGGCAGTGTGCCGCTGATGGCGCGCGAGCTCGATCGGTCAGATCCGGTGCCCCCCCCGGCGGCGGTCCGTCGACTGGAGCGAGCAGAGCTCGACGCAGCGCGCGAGATCGTCGACCGGGTCTTCGGCGTCGGCCCCGAGCTGTCGCTGGTGGCGATTCCGCGCGACGCTGCTGACCGGCCCGGTCAGTCGGTTTGGGGCGCGTTCGACGAGGCCAACGAGCTGGTGTCGTGTCTCGTCACCGTGCGCGCTCAGGAGATCGTGGCGATCTGGTCCATGGCCACCGAGACGAAGGTCAGCGGGCGAGGTCACGGGGCGCGAGTGCTCCGCGCCGCGCTTGCGGCCACAGCAGACGACGGGGCGCGAGTCTCGCTGCTCTACTCCTCAGTCCAGGGCGAGCCCTTTTACCGCGCGCTCGGCTATCGCGAGCTCGAGCGCTGGCAGCTCTGGTCACGCCCCCGCTGGGTTCTCGGCCGGGCGTAGGTTGACGCGGTTGACACGAGATGTATTATCTGCTTTTAGGTGTGTTGACCTTAGTGCTCCCTTACGTAAATAAGGCAACGTATTAGCGTCCGCCCGCGGCCGTAGCGTGCGTGGCATCCTGTCCTCTGGGAAGGGGAGTTGATGCCGGGGCGTAGCCCGTATCTGATCGCACTGAC
>JAABUU010004745.1_pt1 | contig 15755 bp, 16 predicted proteins | sample 5559301 | NCBI WGS metagenome assembly JAABUU01 (sample SAMN10711884, study PRJNA513360) | rock metagenome | isolation source: Antarctica rocks | place: Antarctica: Victoria Land, Richard Nunatak white | reverse complement strand
CGGCAGGCACGAGGGGCAGAAGGCGCTTGGACACGGGACAGCATGAACTCCGAAAGGTTCACACTATGTGCCCACGCGCACCCGCGACTGCGACGACCTGCACCGAGGCTGCGGATGAGCCAAATTTCCACGCCGATCCACAGATCAGCAGCTCGCCGGCGCCGCGTCGATACTTCCAGCAGTGTCGAGTGCTCTGGATCTTGTCGAGCTTCCAGGCTCGGCGCTCCAGCAGCGTGGCGCAGCTGACCCCTGCCTTCAGGTTTGTGATCTCCTGATCCTGTCCACTCATCGTCCCGCATTCCTTGTTCCAGAATACGACCCGGCAACCGCGTGCCGGGCGTGGGACAAGAGCGGGTGCGCAGCACCCGGGAGCGAAGCGACGCACTCTTGTGGCACGTCCGGCACACGCGGTAGCAGCCTCACCATTTCAGCCCTCCATTCTCCTTTTCGGAATTTCTGCCGTCAGCACGCGAATCGCAGCGTCGGGAACATCGACGTTTGCAGAATGACAAAAATAGCTTAATAGGACCCATAAGGGTGCTATCATCAAGCACTGCTAGCAGAGGTATCATGGGGAACATTCTTGCTGTGGTGACGAGCAAGGGAGGGGGCGGAAAAACTACTCTAACGACATGCTTGGCCGTCTCGCTGGCCGAACGTGGGTTCCGAGTGGCCGTGATCGATGCAGATCGCAATGGAACATTCAGCGACTGGCATCAATCTAACTACGAAGGTCCGTCCTTAACATCATCTGCTGAGATCAGACATGCAGAGGTAATCGATCTAGCACAGAGTCATGCTGATACTCACGACGTCGTACTAGTCGATACTGCTGGGTTTGAAAATCTGACCGCTGCAGCAGCCATCTCGACGGCTGACTTCGTCCTGATTCCATGTATGGCAGACCGCGGCTCGATCCGCGAGGCTATGAAAACCGCTAAGCAGACCGATAGCTTCGCTAAGGCTGCTAGAAGGGCTATTCCATATCGCGTCATCTTCTCGCAATGGAATCCACGTGGTCTCGCGGAACATGCAACCATTGCCGATTTGGCTGCGGCAGGAGTGCCCGCAATGACCCATTTCATTCCGGATCTTGCTGCTTACCGGCAGCTGACTTTTACGGGACGAGTACCTTCGACCGGAAGAATCGGTAGCCAGATGGATCGAGTGCTGGCTGAGTTGGTGACGCTTGAAGCTATTCCTGCTTTAAGTGCTTTCCCTGCTAAGGACGCTAGCAGCGGTGTATCATCACTGATTGACCTGGAGACCTGATCTTGGCGTTCAAGCCGAAGCGTACTCCTGCGGCCGAACTGGCCCGCCTCGTTGAAGTGGAGCTCGGGGCCAACCTTCCGACGACCACGCCGCCGTTGCCTCAATCTTCCGTACCTGCTCCGCTTGTGCCTCGTACTGATCCAACCGTGCAGATCAACTTCCGCGCCTCTAAAGTCATGGCTCAACTCATTTCCCATTTAGCCAAGCAGGAGGGTGGAAGCACACGAAAGCTTTTTGCCAGGATGCTTAAAGAGGATGGGCACACAATACCGGAAAGCGATCTCAATCCTCAGTCAAGTAGGCGCCAGTACGATTGATGATTAGAGCGTTGCGTTAGGCATCCGAAATCGTGCCGCCTCGGCGCCATACTAGCTATGCTATCGCATATAGATACGCTATATCCGCTAGGCCTGCTAGCATCACTATGAGCGTCTCGTTTTGCTATAATACCCCATTAAGCGGGTGGTTCTCGAACGGCTCGCCCTGTTCGAGGTACTCGTCGAGCACGGCATAGCTCTTGTGCCGGCCGAGCTGCTTGAGCCTGGAGGCGTGCACGCCTCGCTCCATGCCGGTGGTGAGTGCGCCACGCTTCAGGCTGTGGCCGCCCATCTTGCGGCCATCGAGCTCGGCGGCGGTGGCACGCGCCTGGATGATGCGCGCCACGGTGCGGGGCTCGATCGCAGCGGTGCCGACGACGTAGCTGGGGGTCTGGCCTGGTGCCAGGAAGCGGGCAGGGGTCGACCAAATGCGCCGGAACACCGGGCCGGCGGTGATGCTTGCCGCAGCCAACCAGCGGCGCAGCGCCCGCACCGGGCAGTGCTTCGTGGAACCGTAGGGCAGGGCGATCGTCACCCCCTTGCTCTCCCGGTCGCCCTTGGAGCGGGGCAGGGTGAGCCGCAGCCCGCGCTCGCGCTCCTCGAGGTGCTCGACCTCGATCGCGGCGAGCTCGCTGCGGCGCAGCGCTCCCACGAAGCCTACCAGCAGCAGGGCGCGGTCGCGCAGCCCGGGCAGGTCGTCGCCGATCGGTGCCAGGATCTCCTGCAGCAGCCCAATGGTGGCCGCGGTCTTCTTGACCGGTGACTCGCGCTGGAGTGCCGCTTCCCTGCGAATGCCGGCGAGGGTCTCCGCGACCTGGGCCTCGGCGGAGGGCACAGGACAGCCGGCGGCGAAGTGGAGGTAGCGGATGGCGGCGCGGCGCAGGTTGATGGTGTTGACCTTCAGCCCGCGACCACGTTCGGCGGCGAGGAAGGCGGCGATGTCGGCGGCGCGGCCGGGCAGGGAGGGCAGGCCGTGGCGGTCGCACCAGGCGCACCAGGCGCGCACGCCGGAGACGTAGGCACGCCGGGTGTTCGCCGACTTGGCGCGGCTGGCGTAGGCGTCGGCGCTGAGCCGGGCGCTGGACAGGGTGCCATCGTAGACCGGGATCTCTGCGGTGAGCGCGTCGGCGAACCAGGAGCGCACCAGGGCGGGTGCCTGGCCGACCGGAGCGGGACCGGTGCTGGTTGGAGGCAGCAAGTCGCCAGCGATGGCGTCGATGTCGCTGGTCTCTTGAGGTTCGAACGGATCGGCCATGCGGTCTCCAGCGGCTCGGGAGGGCTCCTGGATGCCCGCAAAACCACGGGGTGTCCATGACCGACAATCAAGTTTATCGGACAAAGAGGCGGAAAATGCACGAGGGAATCCGGGAAAGTGTAGTTGCGGAACTCTTGCATTTGTGGAAGTGTTTTGGGCGTGTTGTGGAACTTATAAATGCTAAATTACCGGCATTTTCTGGCATAGTTGTGAAAGACTGATTATGGAAGTCCCGACAGGGCCTGACGACGTGACCGGAGCCAGTCTGGAACGCGGTGCGGCAGGCCCTCGCACACCGCGGCCGGCGGGACGCAGGCCTGGGCGTCGCCCGAAGCTCTCCGGCACGCAGCAGGCGGCGCTCGTCGACGAGGTGCTGAGCGGGCGGCACACCGCCGCGCAGATGGCCCGGCACTATGGGGTGAGCGAGCCCACCGTCAGCCGCACCCTCGCCGTCCACCGTGCAGGCGCCCAGGTCGATGCCGCCGAAAGGGAGGTGTCTCGGAGTCTAGGCAGCACCGGCCTCGGCCGGGTCGCGGGCGTGCTGCCGGCTGCGGTTCTGGAGCAGCGGCTGGCCATCGTGGGCACCTCCGGGTCGGGCAAGACCTACGCCGCCAAGGGGATGGTCGAGCACCTGGTCGAGGCAGGGGCGCGCGTCTGCGTCGTCGATCCGCTCGGCGTCTGGTGGGGCCTGCGTCTCGCCGCCGACGGCCTCTCACCCGCGCGCCACCCCGTGGTGGTGTTTGGCGGCCGCCACGCCGACGTCGCCCTCGCCCCCGGCCAGGGCGCCGCCCTCGGCCGCCTGGTCGCGACCCGCGCGCTCGCCTGCGTGGTCGACGTCTCCGACCTCGGCAGCGCGTCGGCGCGGCGGGCCTTCGTCACCGCGTTCACCGAGGCGCTGCACGAGGCCAACGCGGAGCCCCTGCACCTGGTGCTCGACGAGGCGGACCTGTGGGCGCCGCAGCGCGTGCCGCCCGACGGCCACGACCTGCTGGACCGCATCGAGGAGGTGGTGCGTCGCGGCCGGGTGCGGGGCTTCGTGCCGTGGCTGATCACCCAGCGCCCGGCCGTGCTGCACAAGGACGTGCTGAGCCAGGCAGACGTGCTGGTCTCGATGAAGCTCACCTCCAGCCAGGACCGCGCCGCCGTCGGCCGATGGATCGAGGGGCAGGCGGACCGCGCCGAGGGAGCGCGCATCCTCGCTGGCCTGCCCAGGCTTGCCCGCGGCGAGGGATGGGTGTGGGCACCCTCGGACGGGGTGCTGGCACGGGTGGCGTTCCCGGCTATCCGGAGCTTCGACAGCTCAGGCACGCCGCAGCGACGCGAGCACGCGGCAGCGGCAGCGGCAGCGCCAAGGCCGCCGGTCGACGTTGCCGCTCTCGCGCACGCGCTGGCGGAGAGCGGTGGCGCAGCAGAGGATGCGGAGGGAGCGGAGGACGGGTCTGCCGTCGTCAGGTCCTGGCAGCGGCTGAACGTGGAGCAGCAGCTCAGGGACCGTGAGCAGGAACTCGCGGCAGCGCTCGCGCGGATCGCCGGGCTGGAGGCAGTGCTGCAGGCGCAGCTGCAGCGGGACGAGGAAGGGCAGAGACGGTAGACACCGAGCAGGGTACCGGCGACCACATTGTCCCGCCGCGAGCGGTCTGCGACACAGGGGCGCTAGCAGAGACCTTCGACCTGGAGCAATGCGCGGAGATGCGACGGGCGACGACGATCACGCTCGTGGTCATGGGTGGAGGCGCGCTGACGCTGGGCACCGTCGCCATCCTGCGCCGGCCAGGCCCGGACCCGGCCTGCAACTCCGCGCAGTCAGCGCCAGCCGCGACGTCCTGCGGATCGCACGGTGGCGCCGTCGGAGCCGGCTCAGGCGGCCGGCGTGGCGGGCAGGCCGATGCGGACAGTGCCGTCGGATCCACGCGCGGCGGTTTCGGAGAGAGCGGCGGGGGCCACGGCGGCGAATGATCCGGCACTGCTATATGCCCCGGACCGACTGGCGGCAGCGAGCGGCGCAGCTGGGGTTTGACTACGCCGAGACCGCCGGGGCGCTGTACTGGGACGAGACTGCGGCCTACGAGTTCAGCGCCGCCGGGATCGATGCACTCGATGCGGCGACGGCAGAGATCGAGCGGCTGTGCCGCGCCGCCTGTGCATACGTCGTGGCCGCCGATCGACACGAGACACTCGGCATTCCGCAAACGATCTGGCCCTTGGCCGTTGCGAGCTGGCGAACCCGCGAGCCAAGCCTGTATGGCCGGCTCGACCTGCGTTGGGACGGTTCCGGGCCGCCGAAGCTTCTCGAGTACAACGCCGACACACCAACCACGCTCTACGAGGCCGCGGTAGTCCAGTGGGAGTGGCTGACCTGCGCGAAGCCGGATGCCGACCAGTTCAACTCGCTGCACGAGGCCTTGATCGCTGCCTGGCCGCTGCTTGACTTGCCGAACCGCGTCCACTTCACGGCGATGCGCCACGCGGTCGAGGATCGCGCGACCATCGACTACCTGCGCGACACGGCGATGCAGGCAGGGCTCGAGGCGCCGTTCCTCGCGATCGAGGACATCGGCTGGAACGGGCGCACCTTCACCACGCTCGCCGAGCAGCCGATCGACGCGGTGTTCAAGCTCTACCCGTGGAAGTGGCTGCTCCGGGACCGCTTCGGGCACCATCTGGCGAGCGCCGGGACGCGATGGATCGAGCCGGCCTGGCGGCTGCTGCTGTCCAGCAAGGGAATGCTGGCAATACTGTGGGAGCTGTCCCCTGGCCACCCGAACCTGCTGCCTGCGTTTCGCCAGGCTGGTCGCATCGGCGCACCGGAGGTCCGCAAGCCGCTGTTCGGCCGTGAGGGTGCGAACATCACTGCGCCGGGCATTTCCACCTCCGGAGAATACGGCACGGAAGGCTTCGTGCACCAGGGCTACGCCGAGCTGCCTTGCTTCGACGGGCGCTACCCGGTGATCGGCAGCTGGCTGATCGCAGGCAGGCCGCACGGGATCGGCGTACGCGAGGATGAGACCACGATCACCCGCGACACCAGCCGCTTCGTTCCGCACTACTTCTATCCAGAGGGATCGAAATCGCGCGAGGTCAGCATCTGACCGCAGCGTCGTGCATGATGCTATCCGTCCGCGACGAACCTTGTGCCGATCGTTCCAGATCGATCGGACCCGGTGCCCTTCAGCTACCAAACGCGGACCGACGACCGTATCGGCGTTTGGCAGGACGAAGTTTCTGGTGAGCTTGGCAAATCTCCAGGCAAGCGGACCCCTGAGAGGGTGTGGACTATGGCCCCTTTTCTCTCCGGCAAACGCCTCGATCATGGTTGTGGGATATTGGCCCTATCCTTCAGCGACGAGTCGAGATGCGTGGACTTTTGACCCCTCCCAATCTTTGCCAAACAGGGTCTGTGTGGACTTTAGCCCTCTATGTAGTGGACTATTGACACCTACGCTCATGGCCGTTCTCTAGCAAATTCAGGGGCTTAGACGAGCTATCCCGTGGACTATGGACCCCACAATACTAATAAAGACATCTATTATTTTAGCTAGTAGTCGATGGGGGCAAAAGTCCACGGCGACAAACGGTGTTCGATCTGCCTAACGTAATTTCCATGGCAAAGATTCATAAACAGCTTATGAACCTTGGTAGACAGGGTGCCCTTGCGTTCGCGAACAGCGACCACGAACGGCGTGTGTTGGATGCTGCCGCAAGTTTCATGGCTGACGAGCGCGACAGCATCGGCTTTCTTTTCAGCGGATGGTGCCAAACAGCTTTGCCCCACTCACGACTGGCGGACGATCAAGTCTGGTTGTTGAAGACGGATCATGTAAGCTTGATGGTCGAGCCCGGTAATATTGAGATCGACGGGCGGGCGGTGAAGGTCGGCGTGCCATTTGGTTCACGCGCAAGACTAATTCTCCTCTATCTACAAACTGAAGCCATTCGCACTAAGTCGCGGGAGATTGAACTCGGGCGATCCCTAAGAGTCTGGTTAGGAAAGCTTGGCGTTCCGATAGGTGGCAAGTCAATCAAGGACGTACGTGATCAATGTTTACGGCTTAGCCGATGCCGCATGAGCTTCCAAATTCAACAAAATGACAAAACAGGGTTCGTGAACCAGAACCTTGTCGACACGGCGATGTTCTCAAACGACGCTGAGGGTTCTCTTCTTGAGACGGTACACCTAAGCGAACGGTTCTTCGCTGAACTGCAACGTCATCCCGTGCCGTTACAGGAGGCCGCCATACGAGCACTATCTAACAATTCAATGGCGCTAGATATTTATTGTTGGCTTACCTACCGCTTAAGAAGCCTCAAAGAATCGACAACAATCACCTGGGCGGCGTTAATGCCGCAATTTGGAGTTGCTTTTAAAGACAAAAAAGACTTTAGACGCCGGTTCATCGAGAGTCTTCATCTTGCCCTAGCGGTTTATCCGGAAGCGCAGGTTGAGGTTGTCAGGGGCGGGCTCAAGATGTTGCGCTCAGCCCCACCTGTTCCTTCTAAAGGGGACAAGAGTCCACGCTTGCCCACGTCGTAAAGAGGCCAAGAGTCCACGACTCCTAAGTTCCTAAAGGGGTCAACAGTCCACATGAGTCTTAGCCGATTTTGGTCATCATGCTGCGATCACCACATGGAATGGATGGACCTGATCTCCCGCTTGGCGCCTGACCGCGCCGTGGTTGGCTTGAAACGGCGCTGCGGCAGGCGGCGGAGGCACTCGGGCCCGTGTCGCTGCTGATGAACAATGCCGGACGCGAAGGCGGCGGCAGCATCCTTGCAGGTAAGGCAGTTTGGGAGCGGACGATCGGAACCAATCTGATGGGCGTGGTCTACGGCGTGCAGGAGTTCCTACCAGGAATGATCACGGCGAACTGGCCCTGCGCCATTGTCAACACAGGTTCCAAGCAGGGCACCACCCTGCCGCCAGGTGACACTGCGTACAACGTCAGCAAGGCGGAGCTGAAGGCGCTGACCGAAAGTCTCGCGCACGACCTTCTAACGACGGACGGGCGCATCACCGCGCACCTGCTGATCCCCGGCCTCACCTACACCAGCTTAACCCGCCGCTGCAGGGTTGCCGAGAAGCCGGCGGCTGCATGGACGGCCGAGCAGATCGCGGAACTCCTACTGCGGGCGATGGCGTGTAGCGACTTTTATATCCTGTGCCCGACAACGACGTGACGCGCTAGGTGAAGGAGCGACGCATCGCCTGGAGCGCCGGTGACATCATCGAGAACCGCCCGGTATTGTCGCGCTGGCGCCCCGACCACGCCGACGCCTTCAAGGCACACATGGAAGGCCGCGGCTGACCTGGAAACCCTGAACAGACAGCACGACGTCACTCGTGGGGCCTCCCGCCCGACAGAGGGCAAAGGTAATCTGCTCTCGTCTGCACCTCAACACCGTCCACCAAAGCCTGGCCCTCACTCCTCGCTGCTGTGCGCCATCCGGGCGGATGTCCGCCTGCTATGGGCCTTGGGCACTCGCCCCACCGGCGGCGTCCACCCCCCGCGCCGCCCCGCGTCCCACGCATAGCGCGCGTCCCCGTCGAGCAGCGCCAGGTGGTCGCGCAGCCGGTTGCGCCCCAGCCACGCCACCGCCGCCTCCAGCTCCGCGAGCCCCATCTCCGCCCGCCCCTTGCCCAGCACGCGCTTGAGCACCGCGTTGTAGGCGTGGTAGCCGCGCCGCCGCGGATCGTGCGCCTCCGCCGCGTCCTCCACCGCCTGCGCCGCCACCAGCTCGGCGATGCCCGCGCGCAACCGCCGCTCCGCCCGGCTCGGCGCCTCCAGCAGCTCGCCCTGCCCCCCCTCGGCCAGACCTTCGGCCAGCCCTTCCGGCCGCCCCATCGCCAGCTCCGGCCCCGGCCGCAGCACGGCGAAGCGCAGCGCCAGCGCGTTGCTCTCCAGTGGCACGATGCCGCGCTCCTCCCGCTCGCGCGACAGCCGCTCGACCAGCCACAGCGGCAGGTCCCCCTGCCGCCGCCCCGGGCGCGGTCTTGCCCGCGTGCCCTGCTCCATCTCCATGCGCCAGCGGAACTTCGCGAAGAACGGGTCGTCCGGATGGAACACCAGCGCCTCCTGCTCCTCGTACTCGCCGCCGCGCGGATCGACCCGGGTCGCGCGCGCCACCATCTGCTCCAGCCACGGCCGCGAGCGGATGTGCGTCAGCGCGGCGACCACCGCGACCTCCGGCGCATCCAGCCCCTCGTAGGCCATCGCCACCGTGACCAGCACGCTCGGCTCGGCCAGCAGGCGGAAGGACGCCAACGTGTCGTGCGCGTCGCGCTCGTCCGAGGTCGCGAGCCGCACCGTCTCGACCAGCGCCCTCGGCACCCAGCCGCGCAGCAGCTCCAGGTAGCGCCGCGCCTGCTCCTGGTCCGGCGCCACCACCAGCAGCTTGCCCAGGCCCCGGCACGCCTCGCCCGGCGCGACCCCGAGCGCCGTGCGCCGCCGCGCGCGCAGCCGCCGTGTCGCGTCGAACGCCTCGCGCAGCAGGACGTCGGCGAACCCGGTGCGCAGCGCGGTGAACAGCGCCGGGCGCGTGGTCTCGCACGGGAACGCGCCGCCCAGCCGGTGCGGCCCGACCTGCGCGCGCGTGCGATCCGGCCCGGGCTCGGCGAGCCAGCTCGCCTCGCCGTCCAGCGCGCCGAAGCGCACCGGCAGCACCGCGCGCTCGGACAGCGCCTGGGCGCGCGAATAGCCCACCACCGCCCAGCCCGGCGCCGCGAGGTCCACCTCGTCGCCCTTGCGCGCCGCCGGCCCCTCCCCCGCCACGCCGGCACGCCGGTACGGCAGCCACAGGATGCGCCGCCCGTCCGCGCGCTCCAGCGTGCCCGACAGCAGCAGTCTGACCCGCGCATGCGACAGCAGCGGCAGCAGCGCCGCCGACCACGCCGCCGCCGGGTCCGGCCCGTCTCCGTCCACCCTCGGCCCGTCGAGCGCCGGCAGGTGGTGCGCCTCGTCGAGCACCAGCAGCGTCGGGTGCCTGCGGAACTCGGCCAGGTGCAGCGCGGGGGCCGCCGCCACCGCCTGGTAGGTGGTGACGTAGCCGGCCATGCCGCGGCAGGGGTCGGGCGCGTTCTCGGCGGCGCGCACCGACAGCGCGTGGCCCAGCGCCGCGCGCCAGCCCGGGTCGGCGAACGCCTCCTCCGCCTGGAGACGCAGGCTGTCGCGCGGCACCACCCAGCACACCCGCGCGACCACGCCGGCAACGATCAGCGCGTGAGCGGCCAGCACCGGCAGCAGGCTCTTGCCTCCGCCGGGCGTGACCGCCGCCAGGACGTCGGCCACCCCCGACGCCTCGCCCGACGCGACCGCGCGCGCAATCCCGAGAAGCTGGGCCTGGTGGGTGCGGAGCGGATGCGACGGGGCGGACACGGGTAGGCGGCACACCAGGACAATGAAGGTAGAGGGCGGCGCAGAGTCTAGGTTACCCGACCGCAGCTGTCTACTTGCGACCACATCTCGGCGATATGCTATAGGTAAGAAGCACTGTGGCGGCGGTGTACGGCGCAAGCCGGAGACAAATATCAGATATCTTATCTAGATATCTGATATCCAAAATTTCCGATAGCAAAGCAATCTGATATATGTAATTTTGAAAATCGGAGGAAGCAGTGGGCACCATCATCACCGTAGCAACCCAGAAAGGCGGGGCTGGGAAAACGATGCTAACGCGCGTCCTCAGCGTGAATTTGGTCACGCAAGGTTGGAAGGTCGCCGTCATTGACGCCGATCCGAACAAAGGCTTCAGCGAGTGGGCGCAGATTTACACCGGGCCTTCGCTGGTTGTTCATACCGAGCCGGACGAAAAACGGCTTGCCAACTTGCCGGCTGACCTAGCTGAAAAGTATGAGGCCGTGATAATAGACACGGCCGGGTTCGGTTCTCGCTCGATGCTAGTTGCCATCGGCGCCGCGGACGGCGTGATCATACCTTGCATGCCTGATCGAGGATCAGTCCGCGAGGCAGAGCAGACGGCCGAGTGGGTAAGGAACCTATCGAAATCGACACGTCGCAGCATCGACTTTCGCGTGGTTATGACCGGTTTCGACCTACGTAGATCTGCAGACAAGTATGCTTTGGAGCAGGCGACGACCGGGCTTGGTCTTCCTATGCTTAATGCACGGCTCTCGGACAGGACGGCCTATGCCGCGACTAGTTGGTCTGGAACCGTGCCCGTTGACGGGGTGATCGGTCAGGAGGCTCAGTCACTGGCTGACGAGATTGTCGGCTTAGGCTGGCTAGCTCGCAACACCTCCGTCCCTGCGGTTTGATCACAGCGAGGCAGGTTACCGATGCACGAGAGTAGGAACCCAAAGTATCTTAGGTATCTGATAGCTATACAGGTTCTAACGCCTACGCGTTGCGACGGCTAGGAAGACCTGGATATTACCGTTGGATGCTTTAAAGAACGCCATGGCGGCAATAGCTTAGCTTGAAAATATCTTGGCTATATGATATGTGATATCTGATATCAAAGCACGTTGGCAAACAGATATCAGATGGCAGATACCTAATCGCTACCCAGCACTTTCTTTAAAGAAATAAAGGTATCTGATAGACTAGCAAGCTAGAAACCATAGACATCTGATATCAGATCATACTCAGTGCGGTGAGGCAAACCAATGGCCAAGCAGACATTTTCCCCCATGAAACCTGCCCGTCGGGGGATCGAACTTCTTGAGGCGATCGGACCGCAGTTGGATGCAGTACCGTCTGCCATGCCCACTGCTCCGACGGTAACGGCGGCAACGCCCATTGCATTGCCACTCTCCGACGGATTTGCGTCGGATGTTCCACCACTTGCAGCGAAGCCGGAACCGTTCGTCTTGCGTCTATCGCCGGGCGTTTTCCAACAGATCGACAAGAGATCACGCGAAGACGGGGTCACGATGACGGTGATAATCGCGCGCGCACTTATGGCTGCCGGTTTCGATGTTCCAGAGAACGACCTCATAGATCGTCGGAAGCGGCGCTACAAAGGATAAAAGGATTGCAGACATCCGCTATCCTATGAATCAGATATCTTGGATCTCTTGTGCTACACAGAAAACTTAGTCATGAACCATCTGCCTATACCAATTGTCACACCAAGCGGATGTGTTATGGGCACCCAGGGTCAGTCGTATGATTGCAGAACCTGACAGCGAGAGCCGTTACGGTCCTACGTCGCTTGTCGTTTCAGAAGCGCAATCTGCCTCCGATCACACGCTCGAACAGGTTGGTGTTGACCTCGACCAGAGCACGCCAGTGATGGCCTGAGACAATCTACCAGCTCATGCGACGACATACGGCGAGGTGCTGCACATGGCATCTTGCAGCGTCAGTGCCGTGCTCGCACCGTCGCTGAGCACATTCGCATCCTGACCCCTGAAGCTTCCTGAAGAGGAATCAGGGGGCTGAGATGATGAGATGGCTACCGCGTGTGCCGGACGCGCCACAAGCGACTGTCTTGAACGTCAAGACGCGATCCATGCTCGTTGATCCCTGAGGATCGCGTTCAACGTTGTAAGCAGCTTCCGCATGCACGCGGTTAACGCGAGCTTGGGCGGGCGGCCGGCGGCTCTGAGCCGGCTGTAGAACACCTTCAACGCAGGATTTCGTTGAACCCCAACCAGAGTGGCCATGTACAGAGCTGTCCTTGACACAGCTCTCCCGCCCTGGATGGTGCGCTTGCCTTGCGTCTTGCCGCTATCGTGGTTGATCGGAGCTACCCCGGCTAGAGCAGCAATTTGCCTTCGGTCGATCGATCCAAGCTCAGGGAGATCGGTGAGGAGGGTTCTGGCCGTCGTTCGGCCGACGCCGGGGACCGATGTCAGGAGGGCCTCTCGCGTCTGCCAGGCCGGGTTATCGTCCACCGCATGGTCGAGTTGTTTCTCGACATCTTTCAACTCGGCCTTAAGCCACGTGATATGGGCGTCAATGCGCTCGACCACACTGTCTTCACGGCTCTTTCGCCGACGGTTTCCCTCAGCGGTGATCATCTCCACGATTTGACGGCGGCGCGATAACAGCTCCGTCAGCAGTTTGAGATGTGCATCTGGCATGGCTCTCGAGAGCGGGCGCAGACGGTCGGCAAACAAAGCAATCATCCGCGCGTCAATTCGGTCGGTTTTGGCTCGTTGTCCTGTGGCTTTGATAAAGTCTCGAACCTGTCTTGGATTGATAACGCAAGTTGTTATATTAGCCGCGATCAGCGCCTCTGCGGCATCAAGCTCATATCTTCCGGTCGCTTCCAAGACAACTAGACACAGCGGTCCGGAAGAAATCTTTGCCACAAGCTCAGCAATGCCTGCAGCATCATTGACTACCGAAAAGCTATCGTTTGTTGGCCTAATGTAGACATCCAAATGCCCCTTGGACACATCGATTCCAACGAAGCGTGCTACCTGATCCTCAACGTGTTCCATCGGACCCGTCCTTGCGATGCGGGCTCACGGCCCAGGCGACTGTTCGGGTTGAAAGATGAACGACGGACGGGGCACCGAGCTTGTGGAGGGGCTTTCTACCCAAGGGTGCGTACGGGCTCCCGTCCGTCGCCAGCTTTGTCTACCGGATGCCCGGTCGACAAGATCAAGATACAAGGGTGCGTCGCTCCGCTCCCGGGTGCTGCGCACCCGCCCTTGTCCCACGCCCGGCACGCGGTTGCCGGGTCGCATTCTGGAACAAGGAATGCGGGACGATGAGTGGACAGGACCAGGAGATCACAGACCTGAAGGCAGGGGTCAGTTGCGCCACCCTGCTGGAGCGCAGGGCCTGGAAGCTCGACAGGATCGAGAGCACCCGACACTGCTGGAAGTATCGACGCGGTGCCGGCGAGCTGCTGATCGTCAACCACGGAGGCCTGGGCTGGTGGGACCCCAGGAGCCAGGCCAAGGGCGACGTGTTCGCCCTCGCGCAGTTCCTGGAGCCCAGCCTCAACTTCGGCCAGGTGCGGCGCATGTTACGCGCTCTGTCCGGCATTGCTCCCACATTCCCGACCGTCCTTGCCGCTCAGAAGGAGAAGAAGCCCGAGCTGCCACCTGCGGAGCGCTGGACGGCGCGTCGCACCCTGACACGGGGCTCTCCGACCTGGTGCTACCTGGCGCGGACACGGGCCCTGGAAGTGCCGGTGCTGATCGCCGCGGCGAGAGCCGACGTTCTACGCGAGGGCCCGTACGGCAGCGCCTGGTTCGCACATCGCGACGCGGCGGGACAGGTCGTCGGGATCGAGATGCGCGGTCCGGAATACCGGGGCTTCTCGGCGGACGGCGACAAGACCCTGTTCCAGCTCCCAGGCAGGCTGCCGACCAGCAGCGTGCAGGTGATGCGGCTCGTGGTGTGCGAGGCGCCGATCGACGCGATGAGCCTGGCCGGCATCGAGCGGCTGCGCGCGGACACGCTTTATGTCGCCACCGCCGGCGGCATGGGCCCACACACCATCACGGCGCTGAGGTCACTGCTGCAGGAACTGGCGACCAGGCCAGGGTCGGTGCTGGTGGCGGCGACCGACGCCGACCCGGCTGGCGAGCACTACGCCCACCAGCTCGTGGAGCTTGCAGCCGCGGCAGGGGTGCGGAGTGGGCGCATCCTGCCCTTCGGCGGCCACAAGGACTGAAACCAGGTGGTGGTCGCGCGCAGGCAGGCTGCCGCCGACGCGCCTTCTGCTCCTGCCGTGGAAAGGCTCCGCGCATGAGCAAGCGACAGGCCGAGCCGGTCTATGCCGCGCAGCCCGGCACCAGGCTGATCGTCATGGACGGCTATGGGATGTCCTCCGTCCAAGGCGTCATCGTGAGCGGGGTCAAAGACGAGGATGGGACCTGGGACCTGGATGGCCGGTTCGTGCTGCTGACCGACGACGGCGAGCGGTTCACGGTGAACGGTTGGTGCTGCCTGATCGAGGTCGAGGAGGAGAACGGAGAGGGTAGGGGAGGGATGTCGAACAGAGGGTAGGCCCTGCCGCTGCGCATCGGGAGCCGCAAGGGGCAAGGGCTGCGCCCGCGCTACGCGCGCCCCCTGCACCCCCCGTCGCGAAGCGGCCGTCGGGCTGGGTCTTCGAGAAACGAAGGCGCAGCAGAAGGACGGCGGAGATGAGGTTGATCGAGAAGACGCGGCTGGTGCTGGGCGCGGTGCTGGTGGCGATGGCGCTCTACGCCCTGGTGGCGGCGCCCGGTCTGGTGTCGGACCGGGAGTCCACCGTGGGCAAGCCTCGGGTGCAGGAGGTGCGGCGGTGAACGCGCTGCTGCGCGAGATCCGCGCCCTGCCGCTCACCGACGGTATCCTGTCAGTCAGGGTGCTGGCGGACGAGGTGGCGGACGGGTTCTGCCTGGTCCGTACCGACACCAGCCCCGGGGTGGACGTGGCCGTGGTCTATGACGGCACGGACCGCAGCCGTGGCGAGGCTGAGGGCTATGCCCGTGTGCTGTCCGTTGCACCGGCCATGCTCGGCTTGCTGACCGGGGTGCTGGCAAAATGGGGCGAGGCGGTCGAGGAGGACACGCCGATCGAAGGAGCTGACGCGGTGCAGTGGCTGGCGAAGTTCACGGTCGACGTGCGCGAGACATTGCTGGCGATCACTGCCTCGGTGCAGTCGGCCGAGCCCGAAATCCACGTTGCTGAGATCCCAGAACGACCCGACCTGATCGCCTCGGCTCCCGAGCTGTTGTCCCTGCTGCAGCAGGCTCGTGCTGCCTTGCCGGATACCTGGACCGAGACGAGGTGCGACAGGCCTCGCGAGCTGATCGAGGCGATCGACGCTGCGATCGGTGTGGCGATCGTACCCACAGCTGTGGCCTGAGAGGCGGCCATGTTGCGATCCACATACCGCCGTGCCGCACAGGCACGCCGGGCTGCGCACTTGCGCCCGGTGGAGCTGCACATCGTTTCGTTCCGGTTTCCCGAGCTGGCGGGCTTCCGCCCGGTCGGGATCGTGCTGGT
>JAABUU010004744.1_pt1 | contig 15757 bp, 17 predicted proteins | sample 5559301 | NCBI WGS metagenome assembly JAABUU01 (sample SAMN10711884, study PRJNA513360) | rock metagenome | isolation source: Antarctica rocks | place: Antarctica: Victoria Land, Richard Nunatak white | reverse complement strand
CCTACACGGCAGTGATGGTGGTCGCGCTCGCCGCACATCAGGCAGGTCGTCCCGATCTTATCCGCTCTCCCAAACGGGTGCTCGCACATCTGTGGGAGGGCGATCTATGAGTTAGGAAACGCCCTCTTGTATGAGAGTGTTCCTGCAATATACACGGAAGAAACGGAAAACCAGTTATGATTGAGAAACCATTACCTGCGATGCTGCATTCGGACATACGAAGGATCGCGAGCGTCTTCGTCGGCGAGGCGCAGAGACAATCGCACCATCGTATCGGGAACGATTTGACGACGGCGGTCGTTCCTCTCATGTGGAGTCCGCCGCTACCGTATAGGAGGTCCAGCATGTCCAGGCGAACGATTGCGCCGCTGGTGATCGCCGGTCTTGTCTTTTGTTTAATGGCGAACGATGTCCTGGCGGCAGACGGTTTCGCGTCGCCCGCCTTTGTGCAGCGCTGGCGGCAGGATGAACAGTTCACGCCGAACTTCTGGGGGCCGCTCGATCTTGCGACCGAAGGAGTGATTGAAACGTACACGGAAGGGACGGCGGGGCCAATCTGTCGCTTCGATCAGGTATGCCCGCAATATCTCGTCCGTGGCAAGCGGCTCGTGCAGTACTTCGACAAAGGGCGGATGGAACTGACGTCATCGGGCGCGCCGGTGACGTCTGGGCTGCTCGTCCGGGAGATGATTTCGGGCCGTATGCAGCTCGGCGATACCGCCTTCGAGGCGCACGCACCGGCGCGGATTTCGGTTGCGGGGGACCCGGACAATCTTTTCCCTCTCTACAGCGATCTTACCGCGCCGTTACCCCCGCAGCCGCTCGCGAGTGGCGCGCCCGTGCAGACTGAACTAACGCCCAATGGCCCACAGGCCGCCGCGAATCTCCCACAGGATGCGGCGGCAGCCATCGCGACAACCGACAGCGCAACCGGCCTCCCGCTGCCGCGCATCTTCGCGGAGTACCGGGACCGGATAGGACTGCAGGTGATCGGCCTCGCGATCACGCAGCCATTCTGGGTGCAGGTGAAAGTCGCGGGCGTGCAGCGGCGCGTGCTGATGCAGGCCTTTGAGCGGCGCGTGCTCACCTACAACGCCGCCAACCCAGACCCGTTCAAAGTCGAGTTCGGCAACGTGGGCCAGCACTATTACCGATGGCGATACGGAAACGGGTAAACCTCACCCCCGGCCCCTCTCCTTTGCTTGGCGGCAAAGGAGAGGGGGAGCAGATTGACGAGCATTTTATGTCTGCGGTGCGGCTTCGGTGGGCCATTCGGATGGGAAGAGGGCAACGACGTTCCAGGGATCGGGCGCGTCTTGCGTGCCGAACCAGCCGCGCTCAAACTGTTGGACGCGGCGACCGTTGGGCAGTATGCGTTCCACTGCCTGCGGATAGCCCATCATCGGCAGCGCGAGGCCAACGAGATCGAGCGCGTGCCAGCGATTCCAGAAGGGCGGCTCCATCGCAATCGCGCCATAGGGATTCTCCGGCACAGAGAAGACGACGGATGATACCGGGCCAGGAGCGAGATTGCCGTCGCGATACGGACGGACAAAATCGTCCATAAGGGTGCCCGGGCAACTCGTCGCGCTCACTTCCTGATGCCCCTTCACATCCTCCCGGCTGCCGTGACCGGCGCGGAGCCAGTCGTCGCAGACTTCGGCAAGGGCGCGGAGTTGCGCGGGTGTCGCGCGTTGATCGTCGCCAATCGGCACCTCGATGGCGAGGGCGATGCGATTCTCCGGCCACGCGCCGCAATGCCAGAGCACGGCGCCGAGGTCGCGACAGAGCCACTTCTCGCCGTTCCTGCCGATGGCGATGTGGTACATCAGGCCATCACCGCGCTGTCCGCCACCCCAATCCTTCGCACAGTGGTACGCGGCGTCCGCCTGCAATTGCGCGCGATCATCGAGGCGCACTGCCGGGCCGTTGTAATGGACGATCACTCCCCGCTTTTCCACGAGCGGGCACGTCTCATTCGGCCCGCCATCCGCGTTGCGCGCCAGTTGATCGCGAATATCAGTCAGCCCGACACTTGGCTCCATTGGTTGCTCTCCATTTCCAATCACCTGATTCGCTATCGCCACAATCGCCGCCGCGTAGCCGTCGCCCGGCACGGCCCACTGCCGCTCCGGCCGCACGAGGTCACCGACGCGCGGCAACCCGTCGTGGAAAGCGTGGCGGGGGTCGAGCATTCCCCATTCCGACACAATGGGCGGGTCTGCCGCCATTGTGTAGCAGACCAAGTGCTCGTAGTGCGCCTGCACACCCGTTTCGAGTGAAACGAAGGTCGCGCCGGGTGCGTCATCGCTCGTCACGCCCAGTCCGCAGGGGTCGAACTGCTCCGTCCAATGAGGAGACGTGAACCACGCGGATTCGTGACACGCCTGGGCGAGGGCAAGATCGGCGTTGAGGCCAATCTGCGCGCCGAAGTGGAAATACGCCGCCGCAATGGCGTCCGCCTGCGCGGCATTGTGCGGGCGGATGCTATCTGCCCACACCTGTTGCGTACTGACCGGCAGTGAAAGAAAGGACGATTCCGTGGTGTAGGTCATTGGCTCCTCCTTGTGCATCAAGCGCTGCGGGATTGCAGGACATTTGTTCGATGCTTAAAGAAGCCGCGACGACAGCAAGATGGACAAATCTCGGTAAATCTATGCACTTCGCACTTCGCCCTGTTTCACAGTGTGCAATTAGAAGAGAGATAGTCCGGCGACGGCATGTTCATAGGCGTCGAAATCGAGATATTCGACAAGCCGCCCATTGTGCAGCGCCCAGATGCGTCCGGCGAAGCGCTGGACGAAATAGCGGTCGTGGACAACCGCGAGGATCGTGCCATCGAAGTTCGCCAGCGCCGCCTCGAACTGCTCGCGCGAGGGGATATCGAGGTGGTTGAGCGGTTCGTCCAACAGGAGGAAATTGACACCGCCAAGCACGAGCCGCGCGAGGACGAGCCGTGCCCGCTCGCCGTAACTCAGCGTGCCGATGGGCTGGAAGACCGCATCCGCCGCGAAGAGAAAGAAGTGGAGGAAGTTGCGCGCCTCCGTCTCCCCGATTGGCGCGGCGGATCGGACGGCGTCGAGCACGCGCTGCGTGGGGTCCAGCCCCTCCTGCTCTTGCGCGAAGTAGCCGGGGCGGACATTCGCGCCGATCCGCGCCGACCCAGTATCCGGGGGGAGCGCGCCGCTGATGATCCGTAGGAGCGTCGTCTTGCCACTTCCGTTTGGGCCGAGCAGGGCGACGCGCTCGCCATGGCGAATTTCCGCTTCGATACCGGCGAAAAGGGCATGGTCGTCAAATTGCTTGCTAACATCTTCGAGGGAGAGCACGCGCTGACCGCCGCGTGGACTCTCGCCAAAGTCGAGTTTGAGACGCCACTGCCGCTCCGGTCGCTCGATCTTCTCGTCGCTTTCCAACAGTTTTTCCAGTTTGCGTTCGCGCACCTTCGCCGTCCGCGCAACTTTCTTCGCCAGGCGGCGCAGATGATCGTTGTGGGTCGCTCGCTCGGTCTTCAGCGCATTGCCCGCTACCGCGCGGATATTCGCGCGCACCACACCGATCTGTTCCTGCTGGCGGTGGTAATCGTCCAGCAGTTTCGTCTGACGGCGCGCACGCTCCGTGGCATAGTCAGAATACGTGCCGGGGTACGCGATGATCGTGTGCGTCGTGTCGTCCAGTTCGAGGACGGTCGTGACGAGCGCATCGAGGAAGGCGCGATCGTGCGAGACGATCAGCGCCGCACCCGGATACTCGCGCACGAATGCCTGGAGCCAGTGCAGGGCGGTGATGTCGAGGTGGTTCGTCGGCTCATCGAGCAGAAGGACATCCGGCTGGGTCAGAAGCAACCGGGCGAGGCTGAGGCGCGTCTTCTGGCCACCGCTGAGGATGGCAACGGGCGTTGCTTCCGTCAGATGCGCCAGCCCCAGCCCCGCCAACACTGCCGCAAGCCGGGCGGACGCGCCGTAGGCATCCAGCCGGTCCGCACGGTCGAGCGCGTCCGCGTACTGGGCCATCGCATCGTCGTACGCATCGCCCCGCGCGGTAGCGATGGCTTCGCCCAGTTGTTCGATTGCCGCGACGGTCTCTCGCGCCGGGCCGAGCGCCGCCGACACAACAGCATGGACCGTCGTGTCCGGCGAGTACTGCAACGCTTGCGCGAGGTAGCCGATTCGCGCGGCGGGATCGAGCCAGACGCTGCCACGGTCGGGCATTTCCAATCCTGCGAGAATACGCAGGAGCGTGGACTTCCCCGCGCCGTTCGGGCCGATCAGCCCGACACGTTCGCCATGGTTGAGGGTAAAGGAGATGTGATCGAGAATCGGCGCGCCGCCATACGCTTTGGCGACATCGGTGACGGTTAACATGGAACACGCTCCAGCACTGCGGGGAAACCTCACCCCCCGGCCCCCTCTCCATTGCTGCAAAGCAATGGAGAGGGGGAGACGATTTGCTGTTTAGCGTGTTCCGGACACGGTCATCATCCTATGAATGCAAGTAGCGGAGTACGGTGTCAACGCCTACGTTTGGCAAGCGCTGCCGTCTCGTGGAGCAGTATAGCAGACTGATCGCGCCGTGCTACCAGCCACGCGTGCCTGGTTCGCCCTTGAAGGGGCCGACGATCTCATGCGTGACCCAGCCGCCATAGAAGTCGCCCGGCTGCGGCACGACGCGCTCGCCATCCACGAAACTGCCATCCATCTTGCCCGCATAAAATGCAACGTAGTTCCGTATTGAGGTAAAGGCAGGCGTCGGGTTCGCGTAGAACCACGCGGCGTTCTCGACCCGCTTCTCACCCACCGTGACGGTGTAGTATCCGGCGTGACCCTTCCACTCGCAGAAACTGCCGTGGTTCGTACGAGTGAAGTGCTCCATGTGAATGTCTTCGGGCGAGATGTAATAGACGGGCAGGCTGCTCGTTTCCAGTACCCGTTTGGCACGATGCGTGTCGGCAATCGTCACGCCATTGAAGACGACTTCGACATGCTTCGTGGAATCTTCGATGCGCGGCGGGCGCGGGTAATCCCAGACGGATTCCTGGCCGGAAGATGGTTCAATGCGTAGTGGATGCATGGATACTCCTTTTCTCTGAATATCTTTGCGGGCAGCGCACCCAATCACCGTCTCTCCTTCCGTCCCTCGCATGGGAAGGGGAACCGCGTAGATCATGTATACGTGTTCGGGTCGCCGGACTGAACGAGGACGGCGGGATCGAGGAATTGGGCGGCTTCGTCGGCAGATAGGATGCCCTCGGCGATCAGGACCGCGCGCACGGTGCGTCCTTCGCGGAAGGCTTGCTGCGCGACCTTCGCCGCGCGGCTGTAGCCGATCCGCTGATTGAGCGCCGTCACAATCGCCGTGCTCTGCTCGACCCATTCGTTTATCCGCGCGCGGTTCGCTGAGATGCCGCGCACGCACTGCTCGATAAAGACGCGCACCGCGTTCGTGAGGATTTCCATGGACCAGACGATGTTGAAGGCGATCACTGGCATCATCACATTGAGGTCGAGTTGGCCCGCCTGCACCGCCAGCGCGACTGTTGCGTCGTTGCCAACGACCTGGAAGCAGACCATGTCGAGCATCTCCGCCATCACCGGGTTAACTTTGCCTGGCATGATTGAGGAACCAGGCTGCACGGCGGGCAGCGCAATCTCAAAGAGGCCCGTACGTGGCCCGGATGCCATCAGGCGGAGGTCGTTCGCGATGCGGATCAGTTCGAGTGCGACCGTCCGCAGGTCGCCGGAGAGCGCGCCGAGCGATGCCATGCTCTGCGTCACCTCAAAGAGGTTTTCCGCCGGGCGGAGATCCGCGATGCAGGTGATCTCCTTGATATACCGGACCGCCTCACCACGATAGCCCGCGCCGCTATTGAGGCCGGTGCCGAGCGCCGTCGCGCCGATGTTCAGGTCGCCGACCCAGTGTGCCGTACTTTCCAGCCGCTCGCGGACATGCTTGATTGCATGCGCGTAGCCGCCGAACTCCGCGCCGAGCGTCGTCGGCACAGCGTCTTGCAAATGGGTGCGGCCACTCTTGACGACATCCGCGAACTCCTCCGCCTTCTCGCGGAAGGCGTCTTCGAGCAAGTGCAATTGCTCCACCATGCCCGGCAGCATGCGGAGTGTGGCGACTTTCGTGATCGTCGGGAAGATGTCATTCGTGCTCTGACTCATGTTCACGTCATCATTCGGGTGGACGGGCGCATAATCGCCGCGTCGCCCGCCGCCGAGTTCGTTCGCACGGTTGGCGATCACCTCGTTGGCGTTCATGTTATGCGAGGTGCCCGCGCCCGCTTGGAAAACATCCACGACGAACTGCTCATGATGCTGGCCGTCAATGATTTCTTTTGCGGCCCGCGTGATGGCGGCGCCTTTTTCCGGCGGCAGTTTGCCAATCGCCATATTCGCCATCGCCGCCGCCCACTTGACCATCGCGGTGCTCTCGATGAAGACGCGGTGCGGTCGGATGCCGGAAATCGGGAAGTTGTCCACCGCCCGCGCCGTCTGCGCGCCGTACAGTGCGTCCGCCGGCACTGATACTTCACCCAGTGAATCGCGTTCTGTCCGCATCGCTTGTGTCGTCGTGGTTGCCATGTGTATGTCCCTTTCCGTCACCGACCTTGAGTGTAGCGCAATGCCGCCCCATGAAGGAGACAGCAATTTCGGGGCCGTGTATCATTCCGGCGAGGAGGTTGCGGTCACGGGCGCGACGACAATCGAAATGGAAAGCGAAACCGTTTGAACCGCAGAAACGCAGAGAGGGTAAAGATATTGAGCGGAGGAGAATGATCGCTCCATTGGCAGCGCTATGAAGGCCGAATGTGTGATGAGGAGGGATGAACGATGAGCGACGAGATGGTGGAGATCGGCTACCCGGTGCCGAAGGACCTCGCGGAGAAGTGGAACGGCCTGTCAGACGCGGCGCGGCGGGAGGCAATTGCGATTGCTCTCTACGTCTCCGGCGCGGCAACGAGCGTCGCGGAGGCGTCGCGCGCGGCGAAACTCTCGCGCGGCGGTATGGGCGACCTCATGGACCGCATCGGCGTCGCCATCCGCCCGAGATAACCGGTGATAACCGCAGAGGCGCAGAGGCGCAGAGGGCGCAGAGAGGGAAGAAAACACAGAGGATAGAGAGACATTATTCCCGATTTTCCTCTGCGATCTCTGCGATCTCTGCGTCCTCTGCGTTTCGTTTCTGCTTTCGCGGCGTTACGATTACCGGGATGATGGAGCGTTGATGGAAGGGAGCATGCGATGGTGACGACGGCACCCGCGATGATTGCACCGATTGAGAAACTGGCGATCACGCGGGAGGAATACGAGGGACGAATTGCGGCGACGCGCCGGGCGATGGAGCGCGACGGGTTGGACGCGCTGATCCTCTTCAACTCGATCCGTATCGTCTATCTCACCGGCTTCACGCACGCGACGACCGAGCGACCGATGGCGCTGATCATCCCGGCATCCGGCGATCTTGGCGTCCTGATCCCAGCGTTGGAGCAGGAGCATGTGCGGAAGTCCACGGGTGTCGGGCATTTTGCCGTCTACCCGGAATATCCCGCAGGACCGAGCGGCACGCACCCGATGCAGCACCTCGCCACGCTGCTCACAAAACTGAAACTGACCGGGCGGGGCAAGAAGATCGGCGTAGATGCGGACGGCTACGGCGACGTGAATGGCTATCGCGGCCCGTCCGTCACGGCGATCGCGGACGGCGCGTCCGTCGTGCAGGCGGCGGACCTAATTGACACGCCCCGGCAGGTGAAGACGGCGCACGAACTGCAACTGATCCGCGAGAGCGCGCGCTGGGGCAACCTCGCGCACCGCATCCTCCAAAAGGAGATGGCAATTGGCCGCAGCGAGATCGAGGTCAGCCTGCGGGCCACCCTCGCCGCCACGACGACGATGCTCGACACCCTCGGCCCGACGTACATCGGCGGTGGCCGGGGCGTCCAGAGTTCCCCGGCTTCGGCGATGTTCATTGCGGGAACGAATACGTCCATGCCGCACGGTATGCGGCGCGAGGGCGGGTTGCGGCCCGGCGATGTGATTATCACTGGCGCGGGCGCGCTCGTCGGCGGCTATCACTCCGAGTTGGAGCGAACGATGGTCGTCGGCGAACCGTCCAAGAATTTCCGAAAATACTTCGAGGCGATGACGCACATCCAGGAAGTCGCCTTCGCCGCCCTGCGTCCCGGCCGCACCTGCGCCGACGCCGAGCGCGACATCTCCGGCGCAATCGCGGCGATGGGCCACGCGGAGTTGCAACGCCACCATACCGGCCACGGCATCGGCCTGGAAGGGCACGAGCAGCCCTTCATAGACATGGGCGACGAGACCGAACTGAAGCCCGGCATGGTCCTCAGCGTCGAACCCGGCCTCTACGTCCCCGGTTTCGCCGGCTTCCGTCACTCCGACACCGTCGTCATCACTGAAAACGGCTGCGATGCCCTCACTTTCTACCCGCGCGATCTGGACCGTTTGATTGTGCCGGTCTGAGCCTTATACTCTTTCGCGCTGGTCGAGTCGTCATTGTTCACGAGAAGATCGCCGCACGAGGTAGGGGGCGCATGCTATACGCCCCCACCAACAAATCACGACTACCGTTGAGGCAGCGGACACCCGTCCGGGCCGCAGATACCCTGCGCGATCTCTTCATCGCGTTCGCGGGCGAGTTGGCCCTTCTGCCAGCCGAAATCAATCGTCGGATGGAACTTCTCGGGATACTCCGCCATCCAGATCTGCTTGCGGATCGTCAGGTTCTCGGGATCAAGATGGAGTGCCTGCTTCCACTCCGTGATCGCGTCCGTCTGCGCGCCGCGTGCGAAGAGTTCCGCGCCGAGTCGCATCCGCGCGTCAATCAGTGCGCGCTCGGTCTCGCTGAGGTGGTAAGGCGCGTCCTTCGCGTCGAGTTCGATCTGCTCGACTTCGCCATCAATCAGCCGCTGGATCGCGTCAACATCCGCCGCGTTCTCGATGTTGAAGCCGCCAAACTTCCGATACCGAATGATCCCCGCTTCATCGAGAAAGATGCCGTTCGGGATCAGTTTGTAGTCATAGAGCGCCGCGAGTGTGTTGTCGCGATCAACGACGGTCGGGTAGGTCGCATCCGCTTTTTCCGTCCACGGGCGTGCGGCCTCCGCGCCCTGATTGTCCACCGCGACGGAGACGAACTGGAAATTCTTGTCGGCGTTACGCTGAACGAATTGCTGCCACCCGGGCAGCTGCTCCCGGCAGCGTCACCAACTTGCCCAGAAGAAAAAGAGCGTCTTCGTGCCCCGTACCGATCCGGGGCCGAGTTCGCCTCCATCAAGCCGTGGCAAGGCCCAATCTGGCGACTGTTCGCCGAGATTCGTTCCGGTGCGGACTGTCGTTACCATGCAAGCCTCCTCGTTGTGTTCCAGCGATTCGATGATGTAGACCTGTCATCGCCGCACAACGGCTGACGCAGGGAATGTATTCCTGCGGTCACATAAAGACAGGCGGCGGCACGTCATTGTGCCGCCGTTCGATGCCGTATGTGAGATTGAGGAAAACGAGGTGGTCACACCAGTTTCCTCGAAGACAAGGGACTGGCGTTTACGGAATTCAATCCCCTATGGCGCCTCCCATCGCCGGGGCCGGGAACGGGAAGAGGCCACCCGGCAACGGTTCCCCATCGTCCCAGTAGGCGGGCGTGCCCATTTCGGGCATGTCGAGGCCGGCAAGTTCGTCTTCCGGCTTCGAGCGGAGTCCCATCAACCTATCTACTGCCTTGAAGAAGAGGAGCGAGACGCCGCCCGCCCAGAGGATGATGACGAGTGCGCCGATCGCCTGCGCTCCCAGTTGGCTGGCGTCACCGAAGAAGAGGCCCTTGACCTGTGTACCGGCGTAGTTGGCCGTGCCATCCGCGAACAAGCCCACGGAAAGTACGCCCCAGATGCCGCAGACGCCGTGTACGGAAATCGCGCCCACGGGGTCATCAATGCGCAGTTTCTTGTCAATGATCGCCACACTGAAGACAACGATCACGCCCGCCACCGCGCCGATGATAAAGGCGCTGATCGGCGAGACGTAGCCGGAAGGTGCGGTGATCGCGACGAGGCCCGCGAGCATGCCATTACAACTCATCCCCGCGTCCGGCTTGCCATTGAGATACCACGTCAGGAGCATGGTCATCATCGCACCCGCCGAGCCTGCAAGCATCGTCACGGTGGCGATCATGCCGATGCGCAGCGCGCCATTGCCGGATGCGCCAAGCGTGCTGCCGGGATTGAAGCCAAACCAACCGAAGGCGAGGATCAGCGTGCCGACGATCGCGAAGATCATGTTGTGGCCGGGGATGACGTTGCTCGATCCGTCTTTATTGTACTTACCGATCCGCGCGCCGAGCACATATGCCCCCGCGAGGCCGGTGAAGCCGCCGACCGCGTGGACGACGCCGCTGCCCGCGAAGTCAATATAGCCCGCGCCAAGCCCCTTTTTCCCGAGTTGGGAGAGCCAGCCGCCGCCCCACGCCCAGTTACCGAAGATTGGGTAGATGATCGTGCTAATGAAGAAGCCGTAGACGCAGAAGGCGCTCCACTTCCACCGTTCCGCCATCGCGCCCGTCGGGATCGTCGCGGCAGTGTCCATGAAGACCATGTTGAAGAGAAAGAGAACTGCGATACCGACATCGTACGTGCCGTCTGAGAGAAAGAAGCCCTTGTGGCCAATCAGACCCCAATCCACGCCGCCGAGATGAATCGTGAACTCCTGATTCAATCCGGCAAGCCCGCCGAGGTTCGGAACACCGCCGAGGCCGATGCCGCCAAACTGGAAGGCAAACCCGACGAAGAAGTATCCCAGCATGCCGAGGAAGTAGATGCTGAAGTTCATCGCCATCACATGCAGCGCGCTCTTGCGGCGGCAGAAACCCGTCTCCACCAGCGCGAACCCGAGTTGCATGAACATGACGAGGAAGCCCGCAACGAGTGTCCACGCATAGTTGATACCGAGCCGGTTCTGATTCACTTGCGTGGCAAGTTGGGTCGCGAATGGCTCGCTCTTCGCCGCCTTATCGGCATCGTCTTGCGTGATATTCGCGGGCGCGACGCCGACGAGACCAGTATCGGAACCGATCACCAATCCGGACGGATCGCGCGCGACCTCCGCCGCTTTTTTGCTGCTCGGCAGAGAGACGACGATCCCGACGAGCGCGACAATGAGGAAGATCGCCGTCGCGACGAGTACCCCCGTCCTGACGGAGAAGCCACCCCGTCCGACGCCTCCACTGCTTGTCCCGGCTCCCGTGCCGGCGAATTGCCCCGTTGCCATACACCCATCCTCCTCATCGCTTCCCGGTACATACCGGAAACGACGGACCGAGCGCCGGTACCTCCGGCACCCCCCCTATGTCGCGATGTGTTGCTTCGTTTCCTTGCGGCGTTTGCGCGTGACGGGCGAAGAAGCGAGATGCGCGTGTTCGGGTACGCCGAGTGGCGTTTGGGCAAGGAGGCGCATGACCGCCGCGTGCTGATCGTCCGCGAGGAGGAGCGGGAAATTGGCCGATCCCGACGCCCCACGCAGGAGAATGCGGTCACGCCCGTCAGCAATGGCAGAAAATTCATCCCAGCGGCGGAAGACGACGCGATTACGGGCGATCCCTTCCGTGGTAAAGGTATACTGAACCGGGATCGAGACAATCACGAAGGTCGCCAGCACAACGATCAGATTGATCGGCGCGCGCATCCAACCGCCGAGCGTGCCGAGCAGGAGGACGATACCAATCACGTAGACGTTCGTACGCTGGAGCCGGATGCGCTCGCGGAACCGCAGCGGCACCACACCGAGCGAATCGCCCGTCACCGGCTGCCCAATCGGGACGGCGACGTGCATGAGCGTGAGGATCAGCATCATGCCACAAAGTAAGGGAACGATCATACAGCGACCTCCGTTTCGCGCTGATTGGCGGACATCCAGCGCACGAGCCGCCGGGGACGATGGAGCGTGCCAACAAGGCGCGGCGCGCTGCGGGCGGCCTGTGCGCGGGTCGCGTTGAGCAAATTGCGCGCGTAGACCGCCGCTCGCTTGTCCGGCGCGTCGAGTAGGACTGCGTGCGTCAATTCAGCGAGCGCGTCGAAGGTTCGCCCGAGACGGAGCATCGCCTCTCCGCGCTTAAGCCGGACGAGGAATTCCGCTGGCCCGTGGGTGAGGGCATGCATGAAAGCATCCTCGGATTCCGTAACAGCTGCCCGCTCGAGCAGCAACGCGCCGAGATATGCCCAGGCGACAGCACAGCGTGCGTCGAGCGCGAGTGCGTCTCGGAGCAGCGCTTCCGCCTCCTCGGCGTGCCGGGTGGCGATGCGCAGCGTGGCGAGCGCGACGTAGGCAGAGGCATCCGTTGGTTCATGGGCGATGATGTCGTCGTATGCGGCAATCGCCTGATCGAGATGGCCGATCCGCGCCAGCGCGGCAGCGTGGGCGTGCGGTGTGACATGCATTTCATCCCGCATTTCGGCAGGAATGGCGATGCCGCAGGTGTGGCAGAAGGCGGCAGCGGTCAGGAGCGGCGCGCCGCAGTGATGGCAATAGGTCATCATGCGGCTTGCCTCTGTGCTTCTTGCCCGCCTCCAGCCGCATACGCTGGTTGCGAAATGACCGGCGTGGCAACATGCGGAGCGGCGACCAACCGGAGCAGGACGGGCGTGGCGATCGTCGTCAGTAGGACCATCGCCAGCGACGCGGCAAAGAGTTGCTCATTAAGGATGCCCGCTTCTTTGCCGAGCGTCGCGACGACGAGCGCCACCTCGCCCCGCGTCACCATCCCGACTCCAACGGTGACCGCCTCCGCTTTCGGCAAACGCCCGGCAAGCCCGCCCACGAACGCGCCGACCGCCTTCGTTAGCACGGCGACGGCGATCAGCAGCGCGGTGAAGAGCGGCGCTGCGGCGATGGCGCTGCCATTCGCTTCCAGGCCGACGACGACGAAGAAGACAGGCACGAACAGGCCGTAGCCAACGAGGTCAATGCCGTACGTGATCCGCTCTCGCTCCTCCGCCGGTCGCCGCGCGACGGCAAGCCCGAAGAGGTAAGCGCCCGTGATCGCCGCGACCTTGCCGAACGATTCCGCCGCCCACGCAGCCACGATCACCAACGCGAGGACGAGCGCGAGCGACGCTTCCCGGCTCTTCAGGCTGCTCAGGTGACGGAAAAGATGCGGCATCACCCACTCGCCGAGGGCGAAGGCGATGAGAAAGAAGATGCCCATCGAGAGAAGCGGTCGGAGCGGGCTCCCGCCCCCGTCTAACCCGACCACAACCGAAAGTAGGATGATGCCGAGCACATCGTCAATTACCGCAGCGCCGAGGATCACCGTGCCGACGCGCGACCGCAGTCGGCCGAGTTCCTTCAACGTCTGCGCCGTGACGCTGACGCTTGTCGCCGTCAGGACGACCCCGACGAAAACGCTGGCCGACCACGCATAGCCCCACATCCGCATCAGCGCGATGCCGCCGCCCATCGGCAGGAGCACGCCGCCGCACGCGACGAGGAACGAGGTGACACCGACCTGTCGCATCTGCACGAGGTCCGTTTCTACCCCCGCCATGAACATCAGCAGGATGACGCCAACCGACGCGACGCTGGAAAGCAGCGCATCGGTGCGGAACAGGCCAAAGACCGAGGGGCCAAGCAACACACCGATGAGGATTTTGCCGACGACCGACGGCATCCCGAACCGCGCGCTGATCGCCCCGGCGAACTTCGCCGCAACGAGCAGGATCGCAAGTGGTAAGAGAGTCGTTGTACTTTCCATTCGGCAAAACACCTCAGTGAGCGGGCGACGCGACCTACGCGACCTTATGCGGTAATGGTACCGACTGCCTGCGGTAGGCTCTATGTACGCATTCCAGAGAAGTGCGGATGATTTTTAGTGATATGGACAGGGGTATGACGAAAAGTGGCATCGTTTCCCGTCAATTCCCACAATGCATACGCTGTTTGCCCGCCAGCAGGCGGATATGCGAGGGTCCGTAGGAAAGGAATGTCAGGCAGATGTCGCGCAGTCTGATATTCATCAAGCATTCCATGCCCGCACGCGAACCGGGCGTACTATCGCGGGAATGGCGCCTCTCGGATGTGGGCCGGGCACAGTGTCTCCCGCGCGCGGAACGCCTCACCGTGTATCAGCCCGTGGTCATTGCCGCCAGGACCTCGTCGGTGGTCGTGATCGTGGCAAACTCCTTATGCAGGTTCATCAGCGTCATGGCGTGGATGGTATCAGCGGCGTAGTGCGTGCCGTCCAGGCCGGTGCCATCGTAGGCGGCGGTCGCATCCCCGACGACGTACGTATCGAAGCCGAGGTTGCTCGCCATGCGTGCCGTTGACTCGACGCAGTGATTCGCCACGAGGCCGGTAACAACGAGCGTCGTGATCCCTGCACCACGTAGTCGCGCTTCGAGATCCGTGCCGATGAATGCGCTGTGGACGTGTTTGGCAATCAACCACTCATCGGGCAACGGCGCGACGACTTTCTTGATCGCGTTGCCGGGTTGACCGGGCGCAAACAGAGAGGCAGGATCGAGCGAGTCATCACGGATATGGACGCATCTCCGCCCGGTCGTTCGCCATGCGGCGAGGAGCCGGGCGATATTCGCCTCGGCATTGGGGTTGTTGCGCGGCGGTTGTCGCGGGTCGTCCAGTGCCTCCTGGACATCAATCACGAGCAGGGCGGCGGTATCTGGCAGCAGTACGTCCATGACTCCCCCTCCATTGAACGTCACGGACGGCGGCAGCGAGCCGAGCGCTTCCCACATACTGACCCGACGTGCCGACAATCCGGGCGCGGAAGCCTTCTTTGCGGCCGAGTTTCACGATCAGCGGCGTACCCGAATAGCCTGCCGTCATCGCTCAGTCCTCAGTCCTTCGCTGCCCCCCGACGACAACGAGATCGCCGTCCCGCCAGACGCATTCGGCGTCCGCGAAACCCGCTTCATCGAGCAGGATGATGTGCTCGCGCACGCCGAGGCCGTGGCTGAGGAAGTCGCCATAAATCAGGCAGCCCCCTTCTTCCAGCGAGGTATAGACTATGCGCAGGAGATTGCTCAGGCGCGCGCGGAAGACGTCGTCCGTGCTCTCCTCGCCGACGATACCGCCGAAGGTCGTCGAGGAGACGGCGAGCGCATACGGCGTGCCGGGGAGCAGACGCGCAGGAGCGTCCGGGTCTACGCGATGGCAGAGCGGAACGGCGGGTGTGCCGCCCTTACCTATCTTCTTCTGGGCCGTCTCGATATTCTCCTCGTCCGTATCGAGCAATGTCAGGCGCGATTCCGGGTAGGCGGCATGGAAGCGCGAGGCAAGCGTACCGACGCCGCAGCCAATATCCACGACCGAGGCATCCGCTGCCAGCGGCGGCACGGCCCAGACAATCGCAGCGACCATCGCGGCGAAGTGCGGTTCGAGATAGTTGATGTGGATGTCATACCAGCGCGCATGCTCCCAGAAGGAGGGATCCGGCGTCCGCGCGAGGCCGCGTCGCCACGAAATCGGTGCATCCATCGCCCGCAACTCCTTCATCGTACCACGCACGTCACTGTGGGCAGCGTAGCAAGAACATCCCCGCCCGGCAAGGGCGAGAGGGAATTTAAACCACGAAGACACGAAGAGCACGAAGGAAAGGAGAGAGGTAGGTGTATGGGGAACGGTGGTCATGTTACCCACCGCGCAATAAGCGCCTCTTCCGCTTTTGTGCGTCGTCCCCACTTCGTCGGCGGTCGCCACGGTGATGGAGGAACATGGTAGTGCAG
>JAABUU010004741.1_pt1 | contig 15769 bp, 16 predicted proteins | sample 5559301 | NCBI WGS metagenome assembly JAABUU01 (sample SAMN10711884, study PRJNA513360) | rock metagenome | isolation source: Antarctica rocks | place: Antarctica: Victoria Land, Richard Nunatak white | reverse complement strand
CGCCAACTGCCGCCACTCGGTTTCCTGCTCCTTCAGCGCCATCACCTGCTCCTTTCATCCTCCCACCGCAGGGCGCGATTCTACTCCTCCATCCATCACGCGGAAATCTGACGGACACACTGCGCTCATCTATGCGTTGCCGCGCGCATCAGTTCTATGCTAGCCTCCCGGCGATACGTCAGTAGTGGTTTCGTGGTCTGCCGCCATGGTGCGAACGGGAGCGTGCGTGTGTTTCTTCGTAACCTTACTCACGACAGCCGCTTTTGGATTGTTGTTCTCACGAGTCTCTGCCTCTTCCTCACCATTGAGCGTGTGCAGGCGTATGCAAATGGGCCGTGGCCGCAGTTGCAACGCGACCGCGAGCGGCGGCCGATCGCGATGGGCAACCCAACGATCTGGTTTGCCGTGATGGTGCTGCTCCTCCCTGGTCTCGTCTTGCTGCTCGCGAATGTCGCGATCCTGCTCTGGGCGAAATATCCGCGCCGGAGCGTCCAGGTGCTCGCCGCGTTCTTGTTGATGCTGCCATGGGCGATCTTCACGATCGGCAGTTTCGATTGGCTCCGTCTTGGCCCATACATGCGACGGGTCGGCATCGCCCTCCCCATCGCACTCTGCGTCAGCCTCTGCCTCGCCGATCTCCTGCTCGTTTTTACCTTTCTCGATCTCGTTGAAAGTACCCGCGTGATTGAGTCCGTAAAGCACCTACGCCCATAGTCGAAAACGATAGCGCGGTCGGTGAGACAGTGCTATCATTCTCTGGCACGGCAGTCTGCTGCCGTGGGGACTTCTGCGTCGGAACAGTGGAATAACGAAAGAGGGCCGCGTGCGCGCATTCCGCCTCACGCGCGTTATGGGGATTGACGTCCGCGTCCACCCCACCTTCGCGCTCATCGTGCTCTGGTTCGCGTACATCTGGGGGATAAAAACGGGAGCAGGCATCGGTGGAGTGCTGTTCGGCCTCCTGATGGTCGTCTGCCTTTTTGCCTGCGTCCTGCTCCACGAACTCGGGCACTGCCTCGTCGCACGGCGGTCGGGCATTCGCGTCCACGATATTACCCTGCTCCCAATCGGTGGCATGGCCCGCATCGAACGCTCCCCGGTTCACCCCGGTGATGAGTTCTGGCTGGCCCTCGCCGGTCCAGCCGTCAATATCGGTCTCGCGTTCCTTTTCCTGCCAATTGTCGCCGCGATTGGCTGGTCCAACCAGGTTGACGGCATTGCGGGGATGATTGGCGCGGTCGGTCAGGTTGATCTTCCTGGCTTCGCCGCCTATTTGCTCTTTGCGAATCTCTCGCTTGTCGTCTTCAACCTCATCCCTGCTTTCCCAATGGATGGTGGCCGCATCCTCCGCGCGTTCATGAGCCTCTTCATCAGTCGCTCGGTGGCGACCCAGATTGCCGTCACGATTGGCAAAGGGATCGCCATCTGTTTTGTGATCGTCGGCTTCCTCGTCGTGCACGACTGGACGCTACCGATGGTCGGCGTCTTCATTTTTGTTGGTGCGCATCTCGAAGGGCGCACCGTCGCGATGGAAGAAGCGCTACGTCGAATGCATGTCGGCCAGTGCATTACCTGGGAAGCGGGCGGTATTGGGCCATATGAGCCGCTCGCGGGGGCGCTCCCTGGTGGTCCGCGTGACCTCGCGGTCACCGAGCGCGGTCGTGTTATCGGCATCCTCTGGAAGGTCGAAATTCTCAACGCGATGCGCGTGCGCGGGTCGAATGTCCGGGTACACGAGGTGATGGATCACTTTCCGCCCATCGTGGATGTGGACACCTCACTCTATCTCGCCCAACAGGCAATGGTGCGCGCGGATCGCGGCGCGGTGCTCGTCACCGAACGCGGCGTCTATCGCGGCATCCTCACCGCCGAACGCTATTGGTACCTTCATCGCCTCCTACAAGCACGGCGACGCTCGAATACCGCCGCACGCTATTGGGGATGGCTCTTCACGTATGCCCGGCGATGGCGCCGCCAGACAAAGGCGCTCTCTTCTGTCGGTCGCAGGCCGATTCTCTGACCGATTCCAACGAACCGAGGCCCGGCATGCACGCAGCCGATCCCGCGCCACGCGGCCCGTCGCAGAGGCGCACGCGTGCGTTGCGATGGACACTGCTCGCGCTTTTCACGTGCTTTGGGATTGGCTGGGCGCTCGCGGTCGTCGGCATTTCCCGGAATATGCGCCTGCCGGTAGACGAACGCTGGGCAGGGAGCGGCATGCTCATTCTCGAAGGAGTGATCGCGCTGCTCTGGATCGTGATCGCCTACACATGGCGGCACGCGGTGCGGTTCGCGCTCGTCGTCTTGCCGAGCGCCTTTGTGATCGAGTTGATCGGCGTGACGACTGGTTTCCCGTTTGGCCCTTACCATTACACCGACGCGCTCGCACCGAGCATCGCCGGTCGCGTGCCTGCGCCGATCACCTTCGCATGGCTGATGATCGCCCTCGGCACACTGGCAACTGCGACATGGATCGTTCAATGTGAGAAACCATGGGCCGTCATTCCCGTCGCCGCCCTGTTGGCGACAGGCCTCGATGCCTGCCTGGAACCGACGGCGTATCACGTCAAGGCATACTGGCTCTGGGAAACGTCAGGGCGGTATTACGGTGTCCCGGCGATGAATTTTCTCGGCTGGTTGTTCACAGCCGCGTTCGTTACCGCACTGGCTGCGTCCGTTTTGCGGCGTTCCGAGACCATGACTCGACCAGCGTTCGTCTTTGTGCCAATCAGCCTCTATTGGGCAACCGTCCTGATGTTCGCAATCATTGACGGATTCCGAGGCTATCCGGTGGGGACGGCAATCGGTGGGGCGCTCTGCTTCATGGCGCTTCTTCCGCTCCGCCGATGGCGTCGTGTCCGGCGGGCGCTTTCGTCGGGTAGACCCGATCCTTCCACACCGTCGCACCATGCGCATGCCACCGCACCGAATTCGCAAGAATGAGGAGAAAGCAGACAACACAGAGCGGATGGACAACCGGTTGCCAGAACGGACGCCGCATCCGCCGTGCGACGATCGCGTTCTGCACGAACATGAGGAGAACGAGGAGAAGCGGCAGAATACGCCACGTCCAGAGACCGGTACCCACGATGAGACTGAGGGCAAGAACGACTGAAGGCAGCAGATAGAGCAGCATCAACAGCGTCGCAAAGCCGATCGCGATCCCCGGTGATGCGCCCGTGAGTGCGTAGGCGTTCTTCGAGAATCCGCGCCACACCTCGCGAACACCCCGGTACATGCGCGTGCGAACGATCCCCGCACCATCCGTCAGCCGCACCCGTAACCCGTCACGTTTGGCTCGCCGCGCGAGGTCCATGTCATCGAGCACTGACAAACGGACCGCACGATGACCGCCGATACGCGCGTACGCCGTGCGTGTGAACGCCAATAACTGACCGTTTGCCGCGACGACGCGCGGCGAGGGATCGGACCAGACGCGCCCAACCGGCAGCATCGCCCAGATCGTGAAGAAGATGAACGGCACGATGAGCGCTTCGCTCCAGCCGCCAATTTCCTGCTCCGGGAAGGCGGTGACGACATCCGCGCCTGCCGCCACCGCGCCAACGACGGAACGGATCATCGTCGGTGCATGCATGGTGTCCGCGTCCGTGAAAATCAACAGATCGCCGCGTGCCAGCGCTGCCAACTGATCGCAGGCGAAGGCCTTCCCGAACCATCCCGGCGGCAAGGGCTGCCCCGTCTCCATACGCACCGTACCGCACCGCTCGGCATACGCGCGTACGATGTCCGCTGTCCGGTCGTCGCTGCCGTCGTCCAAAACGATGATTTCGTAGTCGCCATACTCCTGCCGCACCAGAGAATCGAGGCATGCGCCAATGGATCGCTCTTCATTGCGTGCGGGCACGAGCACCGAGACGAACGGCATGGCCGCGTCCTCGGATGCGAAGTCGGCCAGGCGCTGAAAGACAAACGCATTACTGATCGTATTCGCGGTCACGATCAGGGCGATGACAAGTCCGACGACTTCGAACCAGAAGAGCGCGATCATGGATCAGCCACGAGGCGGTCGCGGCGAAGCAGCCGGTCGAACCGATCGTTCGCACCGGCGCGGCCCCGGAGAATCGTGCGATACCCCGCGAAGTCGTCCCGCGCGATGTCACGTTCCACCGCGTCCATGATCGCTGCGAGTGCCGCCGACAGAGAGGCGGTAACGGACGAGACATCGCGCGCGCTCTCCGCGTCGAAGGTGATGATGTCACCGACGAGCAGGACGACTTCCGGGTGCTGCTCGCCGCGAAAGACCAACTCCCACGCGACGGGCAGGACGCCAACCATCCGACCGCCCGCAGTGGCGCGGCGGACGATATGCGCCGCACCGGCATGGAGCGACAGCGGTCGGGCGCGCGCCGGGGTGATTTCGGCCTGCGGAAAGAGCCACAGCCATGTCGGCTCAGCCTGCCGAAGGAGAGCCGCAGCATAGGCGATACTCTGCGCGACATCGCGTGCATCGGCCCGCTCCACGCCGAAGCAGCCCGCCCACGCGAAGAATCCATAGCGTCTGAGTTGCGCGGCATCCATCATCAGATACCGCCGCGCGCCGTAGTGGCGGGAAAGCAGGAGCGCAATGTACCCATCCCACCACGACGGATGGTTCGCGACAAGCATCACCGGCAACCCCGCCGTCCGCGGATTGCCAGCCAGCTCGCGCAGGCGCACGCGGACAAACATCCGTCGGAGCGAGGTGCGGACCAGCGTCCAGACCAGCAATTCACCCCACGGGCTTTTGCGGGCGCGATAGCGCGGCACGAGCAAAGGCGGGCGGCGCGAATCGGGCATCGGCATGGATGTTCGTACACCTACTGCAAAAGTTCGAGTACAATGGACGCGGAGCGGATCATCTGATCCCAGTATAGGCATTGATCGGCGGGGGCGCATCACAGCATGCATGTTGCAGTCATCGGTGCGGGAATGGGTGGGCTTGCAGCGGCCATACGCATGGCGATTCGGGGCACCTCCGTTACCGTCTTTGAACAGGGCCCACGACCGGGCGGCAAGATGAATCGGTGGGCATCCGACGGCTGGACATTCGATACCGGCCCGTCGCTTCTGACGATGCCGTGGGTGCTGCGTGATCTCTTCGCGGACGCCGGGAGCGCGCTGGATGCGTATCTGACGCTCGACCCGGTTGATCCGGCCTGTCGCTACCAATTTGCCGACGGCGCGCACCTCGATGTGACGACCGATGCCGCGCGCATGGCCGCGAACATCGAGGCGCTCTCCCCCCGCGATGTCCCGGCGCTTTTTCGCTTCCTCGCGTACTCAGGCGATCTCTATGCGACGGCAGCCGAGCCATTCCTGCGCCATTCGATGCGCCCCGATGCGCTCATACGCGCGCGCAACGACCTCTTTCGCTTCGGCTTTCGCCCCCGCGATCTCGCGAAAGTGGCATCCATGCGCAGTGTCCACGGCACGGTGCAACGCTTTTTCCACGACCCGCGACTGCGGCAGGTTTTCGACCGCTACGCCACGTATAACGGCTCGTCCCCCTATCACGCGCCCACTGCTTTCTGCCTCATCCCGTTCGTGGAATTTTCCACCGGCGCGTGGCATCCGCGCGGCGGGATGTATCGGATTGCCGAAGCGCTGACCGCGCTCGCCGCACAGGTCGGCGTGACGTTGCATCTCGATACCCCAGTCGCGGCGATCACGCACCGGCAGGGGAAAGCGACCGGTGTGCGTCTCACATCCGGCGAAGCCATCACCGCCGATGCCGTGATCTCGAACGTTGACGTCCTGACGACCTACGAGCAACTGCTCGACGTTGACGCACCCGGTGTGTGGACGATGCGGGCCGCGCTGCGCAGGCGAGAACCGTCGTATTCCGCCTTTCTCCTCCTACTCGGCACGCGCCGAACCTTTCCCGATCTGCCGCACCATTCGATCTTTTTCAGTGAGAACTACCGCGCCGAGTTCGCCGACATTCGCGCGCGCCACATGCCGCCGGCCGACCCGACGATTTATGTCTGCCGCGCCACCGCAACCGATCCGTCAGCGGCGCCACCGGGTTGTGACAACCTCTTCGTGATGGTCAATGTGCCGTATCTCGACGGGCGGACAGACTGGCAGACCCTCGCGCCACACTATCGGAATCTCGTGCTGAACGCGCTCCGCCGACGCGGCCTGGACATTGCGCCACACATTGCCGTCGAAGCGATCTGGACACCGGAAACGATCATGCATGCCTACGGCGCGCAACGCGGCGCGATCTACGGTTTCGCGTCGAATGGCCGGGGAGCGGCGTTCCTCCGCCCGCCGAATCAGTCGCCGATCATGCAGAGCCTGTATTTCGCCGGTGGCAGTACGCATCCCGGTGGCGGCGTGCCGCTGGCGCTGCTTTCCGGCAAGATTGCGGCGGATTTGGTACTCGACGGAGCAAAGGAGCGTGCCGCATGACCGTACAAACGCCCGTGACACGCTGGCATATGACCGATGAGCCGGCAAAGATGCGCCTCGATGCCTACGACGGCATCCTCCCGGCGGTCGCCGCGCTGCTTCATGGGCGTGGGATCGAGCCGGAAGAGGCAGCAGCATTTCTCAACGACCGGGCGCGCGTACTGTCTGATCCCTTCCTGCTTGCGGGTATGGCCGAAGCGGTCGCGCGGATTCGCGACGCCTACGCGCGGTCAGAAAAAATCTGCATCTATGGCGACTATGACGCGGATGGTCTGACGGCGCAAGCGTTACTCGTCACTGCGTTCCGAGCAAGTGCGTGGAATTTCCCCGATATTTGCACCTACACGCCGCACCGGGAGCGCGAAGGCTACGGGCTGCATCACGACGCCCTTGCCGCCCTAGCGCGCGATGGGGTGCGGGTGATCATCGCCGTTGATTGCGGGATCAGTAACTCTGCGGAGATCGCCCGCATCTCGGACGCGGGCGTTGATGTGATCGTCGTTGATCACCACACCGTGCCGGAGACCGTCCCTGCGGCTGCGGCGGTGATCAACCCGCACCTCCCTGGAAGCGCCTATCCGTTTCGCGATCTCGCCGGTGTCGGCGTCGCCTACGCGCTCGTTCGCGCGCTGGCTGCGTCGGGCGCACCATTCGCGCGGCCCGAGTCTGCCGTCCTGAACACTCTACTCGCCTTCGTGGCAATCGGTACGGTCGCGGACGTCGTGCCGCTCGTTGGCGAAAATCGGCTGCTCGTGCAGGCGGGGCTGCGCGCGCTCCGGCAGACGCGGCATCCCGGCCTGTTGGCGCTCTGCGAGCGTGCCGGTATACCCGTACCAACGCTCGACGCCAGCCATATCAGTTATGGGATCGCACCGCGCCTCAACGCGCCGGGCCGCGTGCGTGGCGTGGAGGACGCCTATCGCCTGCTCGTACCCACGTCCGATGTCGAGGCGCGCATGGCCGCAGTCGCCCTAGACGAGGCGAACCGCACGCGTCAGGCCGAGACGCAGCGGGCGATTGCCGAAGCGTTCGCGATGGTCGAATCCGGACGGCTCCACGAAACCGATCGCGTGCTCGTTCTTGGCGACGCTTCCTGGAGCATCGGCATCGTTGGGCTGGTCGCCGCGAAACTCGTCGAGCGCTACCATCGTCCGGCGTTGGTGTACGCGCGCGGCGAAGGCGTCAGTCGCGGGAGTGGGCGCAGCATCGCCGCGTTCGATCTGATCGCCGCGCTCGAACGGCACGCGCCGCTGATGGAGCACTACGGGGGTCATCCGCGCGCGGTGGGCTTCACGATTGCGAATATGAACATCTCCGCTCTCCACACGGCTCTGCGCGATTACGCCGCGTCACTGTCAGACGACGACTTCCTCCCGACGTTGCATCTCGACGGGCGACTCGATCATGCCGACGTATCACTCTCCGCATGCGCCGCGATTGCCGCCCTCGCGCCGTTCGGCCACGGCAATGCGGAGCCGCTCTTTCTCGTTCCGCATGTACGTGTCCTCGATGCACGGCGGGTGGGGGCGGATGGCGCGCACCTGAGTTTCACGATTGGCCTGGAGACGGGCGAGAACGTGCGCTGCATCGCCTTCGGCGCCGGGTTACGCGAAGAAAGTCTCTCCCGATTGCGGGAAGCGGACCTCGCCGCAACGCTCCAGCGCGATGTCTGGCGCGGCGATGAACGACTCCAGCTGCGCGTCAAGGACTTCCGGCCCGCCGCAGAGTAAAACCTGTTCCAAAACTGCCACGCTCCTCTGTTCGCCGAATCCCCTTCCGGTTGGGAAGGGGGCATGTCAGACCTGCGGCTACGTCCGCTCACTCGCCGACTCGAATGATTGGACGAGGCCATGGATGCGCGGTGTGTCGAGATCGGCTTCATGGAAGCGTCCGTCGGTGTACCGGCCAATCACCCGGCGCCAGAAGACCTGAGAGATAAAATTGGTCGGCCACTCGCTGACTTCCCATCGGCCCGGGAAGCGGCCGAAGAGCGTGCGCGCGACGTGTTCGCCCACCCCCCGACGGCGATACTTGTGCATGATGAAGAACTCGTCCATCAGGTAGGTCTCGCCGTCGCCGAGGTAGGACGGGTGGCGTGTGACGAAAGCGAAGCCTGCCAGCTGACCTTCGACCTTAACGAGGAAGGTGTGGTAGCCGGGCTGCCAGATGGCTTCAGTGTCCGCGACCCGGTAGAGGCCATCGGGGTCGACATCAGCGCCAAAAAACTCGCTGTTATCGTGTTCGTAGAGTTGCAGAAGTCGCTCGATGATTGGTTTGTCTTTAGGCGTAGCGATGATCACTTCGACGGGCATCGGCATCACATCCTAACGTCCGAGCGGTTTTCGACGCGAGTGCGCGAAGAGGTGGCAACAGAATCGGTCATGGTGAGATACGCGACAAGCGCGCCGTGGAGCACGAGTGTGCCTGTTCGCCGACCGGAATGGACATACCTTGTCCTCCAACGGGATGTGCACATAAAGAGATGAATTTCTTTTCCTCTTCTCTGCGCTCTCGGCGGTCTCCGTGATCTCTACGTTGATCCGGTTTCGACGCGTCCCTACGCATCACGCCGGAGACGAGAGCGGAGAATGTCGCCAAAGTAGCGGACTTCATCGAGCCGGACGAGCCATGCTCCACCGAGGTAGACCACCGCGCCGACGGCAAGCCCAGAGAGCACGATCACCACCTGACGCGGAAAGGTCGCGTCACCGATCTGTTGTCGGACACCGACGGTGACGACTACCACTGATACCGCCATCGCGAGCGCCGCCACACCCGCGCGTCCCGCCGTCCGCCATAACCCGCGCGTCTGAAAGGTCGGGATCACCCGCCGCGCGAGCATAAACATCACGACGGCATGAAAGGCGAACTGCGCCGAGTTCGCGAGGACGAGTCCCAACACGCCGAACGGCACGATCAGCGCAAACGAAACGGCGAGCAGGACGACGACCGAGAAGACACCGACAACGACGGGCGTGCGCGTATTCTTCCGGGCATAGAAGGCGAACAGCAGCAGTTGATCCCACGCAACGAATGGCAACCCGATCGCATAGCCGATCAGTGCAATACGGATTTGGTGGACGCCTTCGGTTGTTGCCTTGCCGTGGTTGAAAAGCAGGTTGACGAGCGGCCAGGAAAGCGCAATCAGTCCAAGCGTCGCGGGGAGGACGAGGGTTGTCACAAGACGCATACCGAGCGCAAGCGTGCGCCCGAATGCGTCTTCGTCCATCTCGGCGGCGGCACGAGAAAGGCGCGGCAGTGTGGCGATACTGATCGCCGTCACGACCATGCCGACGGTCAGTTGCTGCACCTGCGTCGCGAAGCGCATCGCCGCGATGCCGTGCGCGCCGGTCGTTTCCGCGAGATTGCGATCAATGATCAACGCCCATGCGTTGAGCAGGAGACCGAGAAAGACGGGCAGATAGAGCAGCCCGATCCGTTTAATAGCCGGATCGCGCCACGCGAACGACGGTCGGATACGGAGACCCGTGCCGCGAAAGCCGGGGATTTGCAGCGCGACGAGCAGAAACGCGCCAACGAGAATACCGACGACGAGACTATGCACACCAAGCGACCGCCCCAGGACAAGCACCGCCAGCACGACCGAGCCGTTCCGCGCGGCGAGCGACAACGCTGGCATCGTGAACCGCTGGAGGGCGTAGAGCGTTGATTGCAGCACGGAGGCGACACCGAGTAGAAGCAGCGCCGGGAGAATCCCGCGTGTCAGCGAGACAATCAACGCGCGGTCGTACGACGCATGGTTGCCGCCGATGCCCGTCATCGCCCACGCGACGCCGCGTGCGCCGACTTCGAGAATCAGTAGCATCACGCCGCCACCGACGACCACGAGGGTCAGCAGTTTGCCGACAAGCACGCCGAGGCGATCCCGCTGATCGTTACCGACGTACTCGGACAGCACCGGGACGAGCACCGCGCTTGCGATCCCGGAGAGCAGAAGATCGAGGAAGATCGTCAGGACATTCTCGGCAATCGTGAACGAACCGGTCACGACCCCGTCACCGAACATACTGGCGATCAGCGACTCACGCGGGATCGCGACGAGCCGACTAAAGATCGTGCCCATCATGACGATCAGCGCCGCGCCCGCGATGCGACCGGTGGTGGCGCGGTCGTGATGCGCGGCAGCAGTGCCCGCCGCCTCAGCCGCCGCTGTTTCGCTGGCGTTCAGTGGCTCAATCGTCTTCGCCATGCGTCTCTTTCGTCTCGCTGCAACCATGGGCGCGGAGGATGGCGCGTTCAATATCGGTTGTACTTCGACCGGGAATGAGCGGCACCGTGACGACGCGCCCGCCATACGCGCGCACGAATGACGCTTCAGGAAGGCGTGTTTTGCCCATCTGTTCCTGATCTTTGGTGATCGCGTAGTCGCCACCTTTGACATACACATCCGGCATCAGGAGCGCGATGGGTTGATCGGCAGTCAGACCGGCAAAGACGACGACCGCGTCAACGCAGCGGAGCGCGGCCAGTACTTCGGCACGCTCGGCGGCAGGCACGATTGGGCGGGCCACTCCCTTACGTGCCATCGTACTCGCATCGTCATTCACCCCGACAACGAGCGCATCGCCGCATGCGCGCGCCGCCTGCAAGGAGCGGACGTGGCCAACGTGGAGCAGATCGAAATGTCCGTTGGTAAAAACAACCCGCACGCCACGCACGCGACACTGCTCGCCGAACACCGCGAGGTCTGCCAATGGGAGGACGGCGCCCATCTTACGCTCCCCGCCTATCAGGATCGAACATCGCGTCGTCCGCATCAAGGATAGCGTGATGCAACTCCTCCGCCGTAACAACGATATTTCCGAGTTTGCGCACGGCGACACCGGCTGCAAGGTTGGCGAGGTGCGCGCCGACTTCCAGCGAGAGACCCGCCGCAAGCGCCAGCGTCAACACAACAATGAGTGTATCCCCCGCGCCCGTCACATCGTAGACATCCACGCGGTGTGCGGGGATATGGCCGCTATCGTTCGTCACGTCGAGATAGGCAAGACCCTGATCGCCCAACGAGATGACGATGTTCGCCGCGTTCAACCGCTCCCGCAAGCGGGGCAAGGCGGCAAGGACCGACGACACCGTGTCGAGTGGCTCGCGCAAATACGCTGCGGCATCGGCGCGATTATCGCGCACGAGCGTAAACCCGTGATACGGATCGAGGCTGCCCTGCGAATCAACCGCCGTCACTGCCCCGTGTGCCGCACCAGCCGCACGCACCGCCGCCGCGACCGCAGGCGTGATTGTCCCATACCGATAGTCAGAGACGAGAAGCGCATTGGAAGCGGGAATCGCGGCAATCGCGGCAACGATGCGAGACTCGACATCTGGCAGAAGGTGCGCCCGCGTACCACGATCCACACGCGCCACCTGCTGCGGAAAGCGAAAGAACCCTTCGGCGAGAAACCGCGTCTTACGGGTCGTCGTGCGATCCGGCACAGACTGGATGCCCGCCGTATCAACGCCCGCGTCATCGAGCGCGGCGACGAGCATCGCAGCGGTCGCGTCCGCGCCAACGCAGCCAATCATCACGGACTCCCCACCCATCGCCCGAACCGCGAGCGCAGGGAAGGCGCCGCCACCCGGTTGCGCCACGTCGCGCTCGTGTTCGAGCACAAGCACCGGCGCCTCACGCGAGACGCGCGACACCGAACCGAAGACGTATTCATCGAGCAGCATGTCACCGACGACGACGACGCGCTGCCCCCGCAACCGGGGCAGCGCGTTGAGCAGCGTCTCGCGTTGCACGGTCATTAGCGAAACCGGACATACGGGATTGCCAGCGCCAGCGCCATATAGACGATATTCGGCAGATCGAGCGCCAGTAGTTGGAGGAGAGCGCTCGACCCCGGGCTGTCAATGCGCGTGCTCGTCACGACATTCAGGATGTCATTGAGGCCAATGCCAAAGCGGTTCGCGAGGACCACTCGGCAGATGACGATGCAGGCGAGCACGCCGACCATACCAATCGTCTGATACGTACTGCCGCGCTTCACACCGGTGACACGGACGATCGCTTCGGTAATCCCGAAGGCAGCGCCGATCGCGAACCAGAACGACCAGAGCGGCAGAAATCCCCAGCCAACGCCGAACACGACCGCAATCACCACCGTGACTACTGTTGCCCGCACGACGAACTGTGGCGAGGTACGGTTCAGAGCGTTCACGATTTTCCACCCCGTCGCCGTTCGGCACGCGCCGAAAAGAGCGCAACCGCGCCAAATTGCCAGACGCGCAGGATGCGCGGGAAGCGGGATGGTTGCCGCACGAGTCGGTAGAGCCATTCCAGTCCGCGCGTTCGCATCCAGCGCGGCGCGCGGGGTATCCGCCCGGCGAGATAATCGAATGTCCCACCTACCCCGATCGCCACCGGTGCGTGCAGTGATGGCAGATTGCGATCAATCCAGTGGTCCTGCTTCGGCATTCCGTACGCGACGAGAACGACCCGCGCGCCCGATACATTGATGCGTTCGCGCGCCGCCTGATCGTCTGATTCGTCCGCGCTCCCCGACCAGAACCCGGCAATCCGCGCTGACGGATACCGACGGGTCAAGACGGCGGCTGCGGTCTCCGCGACACCGGGGGCCGCGCCAAGCAAAAAGAGCGGCAAGCCCACCTCCGCGACCGCGTCCGTCAGGTCATTGCCGGTGATACGAGTGCGGAGTGGCAGCCGCGCAAGGCGGGCGGCCTGCATGATGCCCGCGCCGTCTGCCGTCACGATCGCGGCGCCCGCGATGATCGCCCGTAACTCAGCATCACTCCGCGCGCGCATCACGTATTCCGGATTCAGCGTAATGACGTGGCATGGCGTGCCCACACGGGCGGCGTTAACAATCGTAGACATCGCTTCGGACAGCGTGACGTCGTCCACGCGAATGCCGAGCACACGCCGACCATCATACCGTCGCAGTGATTCTTCCGACACCTGCGTTTTGTGCTCCACCAATACGCTCTCCACAATCGCGCATCATAACGCGCGACGCGCCCCCCGTCTATCAAGAATCGTGGCGAGGGAAGCGTCTAAAAGCCGGTAGAACATCGCGGAGGAAAAAGGAGCCATACTTTCGCGTATTGACTGGCACCGATGACGTGAAAGAGGCTCCGATGCAACTGATGCTACCATGTCCGCTCATCTTGCCCGATCTGCCCTTGTCACTGGTGGAGTTGGAAACCGTCGTCCATACCTGGGGACTCGCTATCCAGCAAGCCGCGCTGCGTCCGCCTGTTGCCTGTCCCCGCTGCGATGCCCACGAGCAGCAACCGGTCGGCAGCAAAGCGCGCACGGTGGAAACACGCTTCGGCCCAGTGCGGTTGACGCGCCAGCAGATGCGCTGCCAGGCATGTGGTCGGTATTTCCAACCCGACGATGCGGCGCTCACGCCGCTGCTTGGCGCAGGGCAATGTACGCCCGTGCTGCGAGAGTTGGCGGCGCAGTGTGGCGCGAGTTGGCCCTATCGGCAGGCAGCACAGGTGCTGGCTCTGCTGCGTGGTGCGCCGCTGGCGGCGGAGACGGTGCGCCAGATCGTCGCTGCGACGGGTGATGCGGTGGAGCGGCAGTATGCGGACGAGGCGCGGCGCGTCTGTCAGCCACCGGCGAGCGCGCCGCCCCCGGTCGTGGCACCGACGCGCGTGGAGGCCATCCTCGATGGGGGGTGGATTCATTGTTGGGACAACGCGCATGGGATGGAGATCACGGTCGGCGTCGTCCATTCGGGGAGTGAAGCATGCGGTCGCACCCGCACCCGGCTCACCACGCGGCGGTATGCGGCAACCGTGCAGGGCGTTGCCCCATTCGGTCCCCTCGTCACGGCGGCGATTGACCACATGGATCGCTTCGCTGCGACCGAGCAAACCCTGCTCGGTGACGGGGCGGCATGGATTTGGCGACTGGGCGGGGAACTGCTGCCCACCGCGACCCAAGTATTGGATCGCTGGCATTTGCGCGATGCGCGTCGTCGGGCGACCCGGGCGGCGGTGCCGGACAAGACACTGCGCCAACCATGGAGTATCCGCCTTGAGGATGCCTTGGCGGTCGGCGATGTACCGACCGCACTCAACGTCATAGGGGCAATGCAGCAGCACTATCCGCACCGGGCGCTGGGGGAGTTTGCCACCTATCTATGCAATCACGCGGTGCGGATTCCCAACGATGCAGCGCGCCAGGCGGCGGGAGAGACGATTGGCAGCGGGGCGGTGGAGAAGGGAGTGGATATTGTCGTCAATCGGCGATTGAAGTGGCGACGGGGGATGCGCTGGTAGCGCGTGCGAGCAGGCGGCGTGGTCGTCTTGCGACTGGCCGTCCTCAATGACGAGTGGAATCAGCGCCTCGCTGCCTGATGTACCGACTTTTAGACGCTTCCACCCGTACCCTTGCCGTGGACGGCATCGCCACCCCCGTCACCGACACGATCACCACCCTCAACCCCCACGACGGCCATCCCACCACGATCACCGGCCTCTCCCATACCGCCGTCTCCACCGGCGACCCCGCCTTCCCCTCACTGTCACCGGCACCGGCTTCATCGCTGGCTCGGTGATCTCCTATAGCGGCGTCCAACTCGACACGACCTACATTTCTCCCACCCAGGTCAGCGCCACCGTCCCCGCCAACCTGCTCAACTACACCGGCGCGCTCGCTGTGCTGGTCATCAACCCCGAGCCGAACGGCGGTGCTTCCCTCCCCGCCACCTTCACTGTTACCCCCAAGGAAACCGTTGCCTCCCTCAAGCCGACCCTCGTCTCGGTCGGGCAGTCGTTCACGCTCACGGTGACGGGGAGCAACTTCATCGCCGGTGCGACGGTGCAGTTCAACGGGACGGCAGTCGCGACGACGTTTGTGTCGGCGACGACGCTGACGGCGATGGTGCCGGGCGCTCTCGACACGGCGGTGGGGACGGTACAGGTGACGGTTGTTGACCCCTTCGGGGTGGGGAGGAGCGCGCTGACTTTCACGATCGCGGTGGTCAAGGCGGAGCCACCGCCACGACCGGGTGGCGTGCCGGTGACGGGGCGAAACCGCTGTCGGCGGGGCGGTCGTTGCCCGCGAGCGGTCCGCCACCCGCGCCGATCCCACCGAGCCGGTAGGGGCAGAGGAGAGCGGGAACGTCATCCAGGCGAGGTTTTCAGAAGACCCTTCGACTGGGGTATCGCCCCCCTCTCCCGCTTCGCTGCTTGTCTGCCCTGGTTCCCGTAGTAGCCGGTTGATCGGAAGGAACCTAGTGTTCCTTCAGACGAGGTAATCGAGCATGTGGTATACTCTCATCCATGCAAGCCCCCCTTTTGGTCCGTCCACTGACGGCCACCGAACGCGATACGTTGATGGCGGGATTGCACTCTCCCGCTG
>JAABUU010004737.1_pt1 | contig 15774 bp, 17 predicted proteins | sample 5559301 | NCBI WGS metagenome assembly JAABUU01 (sample SAMN10711884, study PRJNA513360) | rock metagenome | isolation source: Antarctica rocks | place: Antarctica: Victoria Land, Richard Nunatak white | reverse complement strand
TCGTTTCCTCGGAACCGAATCCGCAGCGCGCGGCGATGCGCTTGATCGGCACCCGCGTGTCGGAGAGCAGGTGCCGGACGGCCTCCACCCGCAATCTCTCCACGGCACGGGCCGGCGTGAGGCCGGTCGTCTCGGTATAATGCCGGCTGAAGCTGCGCTCACTCATCCCCGCCTGCCGGGCCAGGACGGGGAGCGACAGATCGCCGGCCAGATGGCCGGTGATCCAGTCGTGCAGCACCGCAAAGCGCTCGTCTGCCGCTTGCAGCGACAGCGCGGCGCTGAACTGCGCCTGGCCGCCCGGACGTTTGAGGAACACCACGAGGTAGCGCGCCACCGCCAATGCCAATGTGCGGCCGAGGTCCTCCTCCACGAGCGCCAGAGCCAGATCCATCCCGGCCGTCACCCCGGCCGAACTCCAGACCGGACCGTCGCGAACGAAGATCGGGTCCGGCTCGACCTGTACGGCCGGAAAGCGTCGGGCGAGTTCGGCGCAGAACGACCAATGCGTCACCGCACGTCGCCCGTCGAGCAGACCGGAGGCGGCCAGCAGGAAAGCGCCGGTGCACACCGAGGCGACCCGCCGCGCCCGCACGGCCCGGGCGCGGACCCAATCCACCAGCACCGGATCGGCTGCCGCCTCTTCGACACCCTGGCCGCCGGCGATCATCAACGTGTCCAATGCCGCGTCGGTCCGAGGGAGCGGAGCGGCCGCGAGCCCAAGCCCGGCCGAGGCCATGACGTTCATGCCGCCCGGCGCCACGACCCGGGACGCATAGGGCGGCACCCCGCCCGACTCGGCCACGAGATCATTGGCCGACGCGAAGACCTGGAGCGGCCCGGCGACGTCGAGCAGTTGAACCCGAGGGAAGGCCAGCACCTCGACGACCCGGGGGCCGGTTGGCGGAAAACGAGGGGTAATTGGCATCTTGGCCAAAGCGCGTGTCCCTACATGACCTCTGGTGACGCCGGGCCACCCGACCCGCGTGCCAGCCCCCGAGTCTCCTCGAACAGGATTGATCCCATGGATCTCACTCACCTCAACGCCTTCGTTGATGCGATGCGCCGCAAAGACCTCGCGGCCATGCTGACTCATATGGCCGACGACGTGATCCTCAAAACTCCGCTCCACGTCGACCCGTTTCGCGGCAAGGCGGCCATCGGACCGGTGGTCGAAGCCCTCCTCAAGGTGGTCGACAGGTTCGATTTCCGCGAAAGGATGCAGGGTCCCGAACATGTGTCCCAGTATTTCGGGGTGACGGTCGAGTCGCAGGAACTGGACGGCATGGATTACTGGCGCCTCGACGAAGCGGGCCTGATCCAGGAGATGACGGTGCTGTGGCGTCCCCTGCCGGCGATCCTGGAGGTGCAGAAAGCATTGGCCCATGCCGACGGCCAGCCCTGAATATGAAGGCTTCCCCATGATCCCGCACGACACCCACCTCCAGATCGGCTCCCTGCTGTTCGATGGCCTGGATCAGATCGACCTCACGGGCCCGTTCGAAGTCTTGTCCCGCATCCCAAACGCGACCTACCGCATCTTCGGCAAGACGGCCGAGCCGGTCAGAGACATCGGCGGCCTTCGGCTGACGCCCGATGCCGCCCTGGCGGAGGCCCCGCAACTCGACCTCCTGCATGTGCCGGGCGGTTTCGGGCAGGAAGCCCTGATGGAGGACGAGGAGGTGCTCGGCTGGATCGGATGGCAGGCCGCCGGAGCGCGATGCGTGTTTCCCGTCTGCACCGGCGCGCTTCTGTGCGGCGCGGCCGGACTGCTGCGAGGGCGGCGCGCCACGACCCACTGGGCCTCGTTCCACCTTCTGCCGTTGTTCGGCGCGATCCCCGTCGACGAGCGTGTGGTGATGGACGGCAACATGGTGTCGGCCGCGGGCGTGACGGCCGGCATCGACGGCGCCCTGCGGGTTGCGGCCGAGCTCCGCGGCGACGAGATTGCCCAGACCATCCAGCTCCACATGGCCTATGCGCCCGAGCCGCCCTTCGACAGCGGCACGCCCGAGACCGCCCCGGCCGCGGTGCTGGCACATGCCAGGAACTCCCTCCGGACCATCACGGCGCAGCGGGAGCGAACGGCGCGGCGCGTCGCCGCGCGCCTCGGGATCCCGGCACCCGCCGCGACCTGGGCCGGATGACGGGACCTTTCGCATATCACGGCCCCGGGGCAGACGTGTAGCGGTCGGCCTGGGCTCGACGGACGCCGAGGGTCGGTCCGAGCAGACGTCCCCATCACGCGGGGCCGCCACGACCCTCAGCGGAACGGCGGCTCGTCGAAGGCGCGCAACTTGCGCGAATGAAGCCCGGCGCGGTCGCGGCGCAGACGATCGAGGGCCGCGAGACCGATCAGCAGGTGCTCGCCGACGGCACGCTCGTAGAAGGCATTGGCGGCGCCGGGCAGCTTGATCTCGCCGTGCAGGGGTTTGTCGGAAACGCAGAGCAGCGTGCCGTAGGGGACCCGCAGCCGGTAACCCTGGGCCGCCACCGTGCCGCTCTCCATGTCGACCGCGATCGAGCGCGACAGGTTGATGCGGCGCCGCTCCTGCGAGAACCGCAGCTCCCAGTTGCGGTCGTCGTAGGTCACCACCGTGCCGGTGCGAAGACGGCTCTTCAAGGCGTCGGGTGCCTCGCCCGTGACCTCGGCGGCCGCGGCCTGGAGCGCCAGCTGCACCTCGGCCAGGGCCGGCAGCGGCACGTCGGTCGGCACCAGTTCGTCGAGAATGCGGTCGCGCCGCATATAGCCGTGGGCCAGCACGTAGTCGCCGATGGTCTGGGACTGCCGCAAGCCGCCGCAGTGGCCCACCATCAGCCAGCAATGCGGGCGCAGCACGGCGAGATGGTCCGTGATGGTCTTGGCGTTCGAGGGACCGACCCCGATGTTGACCAGCGTGGTTCCATGAGGTGCGCCGTCCGGGTCGCGGCCGACGAGGTGATAGGCCGGCATCTGGGAGCGGTGCCAGGGCGAGGCCGCGATCACGGCGGCCGGATCGGCCCCCGCGGCCTCGGCGCGCTCCACCGCGATGCCGCCCGGCAGCACCAAGCGATCATAGCCGCCGATACCTTTCGCCAAGGTCTCGAGGCCGAAGCGGACGAACTGGTCGACGTAGCGGTGGTAATTGGTGAGCAGGATCCACGGCTGCACGACCCGCCAGTCCGATCCCGTGTAATGCACGAGGCGGCGCAGCGAAAAATCGATCCGCACGGCGTCGAACAGCGCCAGCGGGCGGGCGCCGCCGGGCTCCTCGGGCTCCCACAGCCCGTCGGCGATCTCGTCGCCCACGGTCGACAGGAGTGGGACGGGGAAGTGCCGGGCGAGGTCGGCCGCGGTGGCGCCGCTGCGGGCGAGGTCGGCGCCGGGCTCGACCACGTAAGGGTAGGGGATCTCCTGGGCGCTCGATCCGACCTCGATGGTGACGCCGTAGTCGCGCACCAGCGGGCCGAGCTGTTCGAGGAGGTAGGGCCGGAAGTAGTCGGGCTGCGTCACCGTCGTGACATAGGTGCCCGGTCCCTGCAGCTTGGCGGTGGCGCGCTTGATGCGCGGCACCGGACCGTCAGGCGCATAGGTAAGGCGCAACTCTGGATAGCGGAACTGCATGCGCACGCCCATGTCGGGCGCGGTGCCTTCGTCGAGGAAGCGGGCCAGCGCGGCCTGCAGGGCATCGGCGGCGCCGGCGTGGAGCTCTCGGAGGCGGTCGACCGCGGCTTCGGGCGACGCCATGGTCTCGGTCGGTCTGAGTTCGTCCGTCGGCACAGGGCGCTCCGGGTGGCGCCGGCGGGTGCCGGTCCGCGCGAACCTTGGCACCATGAGGGCCGGAGCGCAAAGGAACCTCGGCGAGAGAGGGCTTGCTCGTCGACGTGTGCCGACGATCCCTACACGATGCAGCCGTGAAGGCCATCATCCTCACGCATGATGCTGCGAAGGACACGCCTGCCGGCCGAGGTGACAAGCTTCATCTTGGGAGGCGAGAAGCTGGTGACAGCCCTGGCGATCGATCCGGCCTGGCTCGCGTAACGGGAGCCGCGACCTCGCGGTTCACCCCACCCTGTCGACCTCCACCACCTCGCTTCGCTTCACTCCAATGGCATTCGCCAGCGCCGCGAGCCGGTCCGCCACGACCTCGCTGTCGGGCACGCGAGCGGCCCGGCCCACCTCCAGCGTGACGGAATCCGTGCCGACCCTGACGCGCGAGCCTGCCAGCACCTCCGGCACCCCGGCCGACAAGCGATAGGCCAGGGTCAGGGCCCGGCCCAGGATCAGGGCGCGCCGCCGGGTGCCGCGCGACAGGAGTTCCACTGCGGGCGACAGAGCCGGGTCGTCGGGCTTGCCGTTGTAGCGGGCGTGGATGGCGGCCGCGACGAATGCCCGCTCGGGATGCTCGATGCCGATGAAAGGGAACTGCAGCAGCCGGCGGAACATCTCTCCGGCCCGGAGGTCGGGGTGGTCGCGCCACCCCATGTCGGACAGGGCGCAGGCCGCGACCCGCAGCCGCGTCTCGGCCGCGGATTCACCGGGGAACAGCTCTCCCGTCCAGGGCACGAGACCGGCCGCGAACCCCGGCACGCGGGCGGCCGGCAGCCCGATCAGCGCCGCGCCCTCGATCAGGGGATCAAGGGTGCGTTCGACCTCGGGCAGCTGCGCGTAAAGCCAGCCCTCGCGCAGGCCCAGTGCCGAGAATACGACCTTCTCGGGCGCCAAGCGCTTCAGCGTGCGGTCGAGCACCAGCGCCGCGGCCGGCAGCGTGCGGGCGCGGCGTGCCGGCAGGGCGGCGGTAGCGGCGCTGCCCATCGCGGGGCCTGGAGGCGCAAGGGCAGGCCGGCCCGACGCCGAGGACCGCCACAGCGACTTGGCGAAACCCCGAATCGCGGCCGTGTCGACCGTGTAGCCGTGCACCACCGGTACCGGTGCGCCCATGGCCGCCATGTGGGCCTTGGCGAGCGACCGCCAGCCGCCGCCGACAGGGTAGAACACGGGCCGGGTCAGGAGCGGGGGCAAGCCGTCGGCCAGGAGCGCGTCGACGGCGCGCTTGGCCGCTTCAGGCCCCTTCTCGAGCAGGGCTTCGACCGGCAGGGCGCCGAGCGGCAGCGATACCCAGCGCTCGCCCACGCGGTCGCCGAGCGCTTCCGCGACCTCCAGGCTGCCGCCGCCCATGTCGCCGACGAGGCCCACGGGCCGGAAGAAGCCCGAGATGACGCCGAGCGCCGCATGGTGCGCCTCCTCGGCGCCGCTGAGGATCCGGACCGCGAGGCCGCTCTCGGCCGTGATGGCACGGCGTAGTGCCTCGCCGTTCGAGGCGCGCCGCATGGCCTCGGTGGCGGTGGCGTCGATGCGGGTCACGCCCATGGCGTCCGCGATGGCGCGGAAGCGGCGCACGGCCTCCACGGTGCGCCGAAAGTTTGCGGGCTGGATCGCGCCCGTCTGAGCCAGGCCTTCGCCGAGCCGGCACAGGCTCTTTTCGTTGAAGCGCGGCAGCGGCGCCCGGCCCAAGCACTCGTAGACCACGATACGGACCGAATTCGAGCCGATGTCGACGATCGCGTAGGGGGCGCCGCCCGTCGCGGCGGCGGTGCCCGCGTCGAGGCTGGGCGGCCAGGCGATCCCGGAGTCGAGGGCGTTTGCGACCATGTTCAAGCGTCCCCGGGCAACATCCCGAGTGATGCAACGCGACGCCGAGCTTCATGGATCCGCCTTGACCATCAGGCCTGAGGCCACGCGTCGCCCGCCGACATGGGGCCACGACCGCCGGAACAGGCGCAGTTGTCCCGAGTTGTCGGGCGGGATACGGTCGCAGCCGCTCACCGCCGATGCTGCGGCACCGGATGACGGGACCGTCACCGACGCGGTCCCGAACCCTCGACCCGCCATCGCGGGCCTCGACCATCGCGGCTATCTGGCCCGCAAGAGGCTGCCGGCCGCCGGGACCATCAGCGCCGGGCTGGACCACGACCCGTCCATCTCACCGGTGCCCCGCGGCGGTCGCGACTCCGGACGCGATCAGCACGCCACCCCCGGCGCGCTTCGCCCATGTCGCGGCGCGCGGTGTACGCAGCAGCCACGCGGCCCGGGACGCCGCGAGCGCGTAGGCGGTGTCGGTGCCGCCCACCACGAGGCAGAAGGTGGCGATCAGCAAGGCCGCCTGCGCGGCGTAGCCGCCGCCGGGGCTGATGAACTGAGGCACGAAGGCGACGAAGAACACGATGGTCTTCGGGTGCAACGTCCCGACCGCGACGTTGCCCGCGAAGGCTGCGCGGGCGCCAGGCCGGGGAGGCGGCCTACCGTCCTGGCCGGATCCGCCGCGGCGTGCGATCGTCACCACCCCGAGGCCGATCAGATACGAGGCCCCGACCCATTTCACGATCGAGAAGGCGAGCGCCGAGGCGGCGAGCAGCGCACCGACGCCGAGCAGCGACAGGCTCATGGCAATGGCATTGCCCACCATCATGCCGGCCACCGAGGCCAGCGCCACTCTGCGACCCGCGCCGACCGCGTAACCCACGATGCTCATCACGCCAGGCCCGGGGATCAGGCCCATGACGGCCGAAGCGAGGGCGAAAGCGATCCAGTGATGCCAATCCATCCTTAGCGTGTCCTGAGCGAACAGCCCGTGTGGGCTGCAGCTTCCATGATCCGTTTCCTGCAACCGGGTCGAACGCGAACACCGGGGTCAAGATCGCCATGCCAGGGAGCCCGGCTTCGATCCGAATAGCGCCCCAGTGACCGGCCCCCACGATTCGGTGACCCTCCGTCGCGCAACGTTTGTGCTTCAACCAGGCCGGCACTACTACTCGGCCCGCAGCAGCAGTGCCTGCAGCAGGGCCTCGTGGAACTCCTGCGGCACCGTGCGGTCCATGGCATCCCTCACCCGGCGCAGACGGCGACGCTCGTCGTAGAGCTGGTCGAGCAGCCGCAGGACGATCGGCAGGGCGTCGTCCTGCAGCCCGAGTTCGTGCCGAAGGTCCCGGATCAGGCGGAGGCGGGCCACGTCGATCTCGCGGAACAGCCATGTCCCCCGGCTACCAGTCGGGCGCACCCAGTCCTGGGCGATCCAGTGCTCGACATCGGCCCGGTCGATCCCTTCGGTGGTGACCATCAGTGCGTCCAGGGTCATCATGGCGCGGCCTCGAGGTCCCTGCGCGGGTTCCAGGAAGGGGCATCCGTGCGGTTGCGCAGGAAGGCCGCCAAGCTCTCGTCGGGCGGTCCCAGGACGACCCGCAAGGTCACGTAGGCATCCCCTGCCGGGGATCCGCCCGAGGCGGGAACCCCCTTGCCGCGCAGCCGGAGCTTGGTGCCGGTGTCGGATCTCGGCGGGATCGTCATGGTGACCGGACCGCCGATGGTCGGCACCGTCACCGGACCGCCGAGCACGGCCTCGGCCAGCGTCACGGGCACGTCGAGATGGATGTCGCGCGCCTCGCGCCGGAAGAGCGGGTGCGACGCGACCTCCACCTCGATCAAGGCGTCGCCTGGCGGCTCGCCCGGGCCGCCTTTGCCGCGAAGGCGCAAGACCTGACCGCGGTCCAACCCGGGTGGAATGCTGACCTCGAGGCTCCCGCCCTCCGGCAGGGACAGCCGCTGGCTAGTGCCCCGCACGGCATCGAGGAATGGCACCACGAGGGTATAGCGCCGATCGGCGCCCGCTCGTGCATCGGCCCGTTCCCGGGTGCCGGCGCGGGCTCGCGCGCCGAACATCCCGGACAGGATGTCGCCGAGATCATCGTCGTCGATGCCGAAACCGGCGCCGTAATGCATGCCCCCAACCCCTTCGGCATGCTCGCGGTAGGACCGCTGCCCCGGCGGCGGCCCGGGGGGAGGGCGCTCATGGCCCGCGGCATCGATCTCCCCGCGATCGAAGCGGGCGCGGCGCTCGGGGTCGGACAGAAGGTCGTTGGCGGCGCTGACCGCCTTGAACTTCTCCTCGGCCTTGGCGTCACCTGGATGCAGGTCGGGATGCGAGGTCTTGGCGAGCTTGAGGAAGGCGGACCGGATCTGTTTGTCGGTCGCGTCGCGGGCCACGCCGAGAACCGTGTAGGGATCGTCCGCCATGAGGGTTCCGCCGGGCAAGGTCCGCGACTCCCGGGTGGAGTCTCGATCCGCCGATGCCGCCCCGCCACAACGCCCCGACACCCGCGGTGGTTCGCGGGAATCCGGCGTCGCTCCCTCGGCGACCTCAAGGAGGGCCTGCTCGTTTTCCAGGCGCAGGGGCGTCGCCGCGCCGTGACCGCGAGGAGCGAGCCGGATCGGTCGTTCGTTCCCAAAAGGGCGGGACGGCACCCGCCGCAACCGCTATACCGCCTCCGCGCCGCGATGATAGAAGGCCCTGATCGGTCTTGGCGTCACGAACTCGTCAACGGCTCGGCGGCGCGATCGCGGGCCGACGTCCACTTCGATTGAAGGTACAATGTCCCGGTTCCTCGGTTTCGCGCTCGTCTTCGTGTTTCTTTGGTCGGGCCAGGCGTGGGCGCAAGCGCCCGATAGCGTCTGGCTCGAGGACCTGACGTGGACCGAGCTCCGGGACCTGATCAAGACCGGCACCACGACGGTCATCATCCCGGTCGGCGGTGTCGAGCAGAGCGGGCCCGACATGGCGCTGGGCAAGCACGATGTCCGCGCGAGGATCCTGTCCGAGAGGATCGCGCGCGCTGTCGGGCACACGCTGGTCGCGCCCGTGGTGGCCTACGTGCCCGAAGGCAGCACCAATCCGCCTACCTCGCACATGCGGTTCCCGGGCACCATCACGGTCCCGGCCGACGTCTTCCGCAAGACGATCGCGTCGGCCGCCTCGAGCTTCAAGCTGCACGGCTTCAGGGATGTGGTGCTGATCGGAGAGCACGGGAGCTACCAGGGTGACCTCGGCGCAGTCGCCGACGAGCTCAACCGGACATGGGCCGCAACGCCGGTCAGGGCGCATTTCATGCCGGAGTACTACCGGAACGCCACGACGGATTTCTATCCGACGCTCAAGGGCCACGGCTTTTCGGCGACCGAAATCGGAACCCATGCCGGCGTTGCCGATACGTCGCTGATGATGGCGCTCGATCCTCGGCTCGTGCGCGAGGACAAGCTCCGCACGGGCCGTGGCCTCGACGCTGCGGAGGGCGTCTACGGCGACCCGCGACGCTCCAGCGCCGAGATGGGCAAGTTGGCCGTGGAGGCCATCGTGGAGAAGACCGCCGCGGCCATCAAGGCCGCCGTCGACCGCCCTCGGCACCCGTAATGGTCGTGAACGATCGATCTGGCGCGGGCGCCGAGCGTGAATGTGCCCGGACGTCATCACGCAACCTCGGCGCGATGCCGCGGCTCACCCCACCCTTTTCACCGGAACGATCATGCTGAACCGTCATGTGGGAGCGGGAATCCGCGCCCTCGTCCTCCTTGCGGCGGCTTGCTGTTGCCTGCAGAACGGCGCGAGCGCGCAAACGCCTGCGGACCTGCCGGAATGGCAGCAGCAGCGGGATGCAACCGTGCAGCCGGTCGACATCTATGTTCATGCCACGGCAGGTCAGCTCAGCGCAGCCGTCGCGGGAGCGCTCGAGCGCGTCTACGTCCCCAACATCGCGTCGCAGGACGTCTCCGTCATCGACCCGGCCACGATGAAAGTGGTGGACCATTATGGTGTGGGCCGGGGTCCTCAGCACATCGTGCCGTCATGGGACCTGAAGACCCTCTGGGTGACGGGCAGCGCCAAGAGCGCCAAGATCTGGGGGAGTCTCGCGTCGATCGATCCTCGAACCGGCAAGCTGCAGCAGATCCTGCCGATGGAGGACGCCTACAACATGTATTTCACGCCGGACGGCGCGTCCGCCATCGTGGTGGCGGAATCACGACGGCGCCTGGAATACCGCGATCCGCACACGATGAAGCTGCAGGGCTCGCTGACCATCCCGGAGTGCGTCGGCCTCAATCACGCGGACTTCTCGGCCGATGGCACGACCGCCATCTTCACTTGCGAGTTCTCGGGCTCGCTCGCCCGGATCGACGTCGCCGGCCGGAAGCTGCTCGGCCTGCTGAAGTTGGCCAAGGGCGGCATGCCCCAGGATATCCGCCTCTCGCCCGACGGCCGCGTGTTCTACGTCGCCAACATGATGACGGACGGCGTCAGCCTGATCGACGCGGACAGCTTCAAGGAAATCGGTTTCGTCGCGACCGGGATCGGCACCCATGGCCTCTACCCCAGCCGGGACGGCAAGAAGCTCTACGTCTCGAATCGCGGCTCCCACGCAGTCGGAGGGCCGCCACATGGGAGGGGAAGCGTCTCGGTCATCGATTTCGCGACCCGCAAGGTCGACGCGACCTGGCCGATTCCGGGTGGCGGCAGCCCCGACATGGGCAATGTCAGCGCCGATGGGACGCGCCTCTGGCTCTCGGGCCGGTTCGACAACGTCGTCTATGCCATCGATACCGCGACCGGTCAGGTCGTGAAGGTCCCGGTCGGACGAACGCCGCACGGGCTGACGGTGTGGCCGCAGCCGGGCCGATATTCGCTCGGCCATACCGGGATCATGCGGTAACGCGTTTTGACGACTGCCGGGCGCCAGGTTTCCTGGCGCGCCACTCCATGCCGACCGTGGAAAACACTTCTTGTATCTCCTTCCTAGCATCGGGCTTGCGGTCCGGCCCGGCGGATCCTCCGTTTCAAGGTCTCAGCCCGTCCGGCGAAGCCGGACCATCGCGAGAAGGCGGGCGGACGCTGTCTCGCAGAACTGCGCCACGCGTTCGGTCGCGGCCCGCCCCCAGGGCCGCGCCATCAAAAGGGCCGCGGTGGCCGCGACCAGCGCGGCTCCGGCGATATCGACGGGGTAGTGGGTTCCGAGGAAGACCCGTGCCCAGCCGACCGCCGTGGCCAAGACGAAGACGGCGATCCAGAGCCGTGGCAACCGCGGCGGGGGTTGCAGCCACAGCGAGAAGGCGAGCGCGAACAGCAGGGTGGCATGGTCGCTCGGGAAGCCGCTGTCGCGCACGTGATCGAGATAGTTGCGCGCCGGCCCGTCCATGAAGGGCCGGGGTTCGAAGATGATCGCGGACAGCGCCGCCGCTGCCGCCAAGGCGAGGCCTCCCGAGAGCGCCGCCGCGACGGTGGCCCGACGGTCTTCGCCATCGCGGCCGAGCCACAGCGCCGCCAGCAGCGCCGGACCGAGGAACAGAGCCCATCGCGCCACGACGATGGCGGCCAGCAAGGATGAGCCGCCAAGGTCGGTGGGCGCCCCCGCGAGAGTGATCAACCAGTGGTCGAAGGTCGTCGGCACGGGTTCAGGCCCTGCCGACGTCGTCCATCTTGGCGAGCAGGGCCTTGAGGCTTGCGGCGCAGTCGGCAGTCTTGGGCAGGGGCGTCCGAAGGTCCGCGAGGGCCGCGTCGATCATCTTGTCGAGCGTCGTCCAAGCCGCCGGATCCTTGGGTTTGAGGGTGGCCTCGGCCTTGTCCCAGGAGGTTTCCAGATCTTTGATGCGCGTTCTCGCTGCCGCGACGTCGCCCTCGTCGACGATCCTCAGCGTGTCGGCCGCGATGGTGCGGTAGGGCGCGAGGTCACCGAGCGTGGACGCCGCGATCCGGAACTGCGGCGAGCCTGCCGAGCCTCCGGCGCTGGCCGGGGAGGAAGCGGCGCCTAGGGCGGTAAGACCCGCAAGGCTCAGAGCGGAGATCGTGGACATGACGAGGTGATCCTTGGACGTGGGCAGGAGTGGTTTCACTTGAGGGGCTTGCCGGCCTTGGTCATCGCGTCCGCGATGGCTTGGTGGCAGGCCGCATCGTCGTCCTTGCGCATGGCCGCGGCGGATTTGGTGGCGGCGTCCTGGAAGGCCGCCTCGACGGCCGGCGTCTGGTTCGGCGCCTTCATGGCATCCTCGAGCTGGACCATGTCGCTTTCGCAATCGGCGCGGGCGACGCTCGCCGAGACAGCAACGAGGGCGAAGGCGGCGAGGGCGGTCGTGGGCACCTTGGTCATCATGGGATCGTCCTTTCGAGGCGAGGGGGCCGAAACGGCCCGGGTTCGGCCGATGCATCAGCCCTGCGCCTCGGCGGGGTCGAGCCGATCGGTCTTGCTGATCGTCAGATAGACGACGAGCATCAGGATCACGGCGAGGAAGATCAGGCTCGTCGTGACGGTGCCGAGGCCGAAGCCGCCGGCGATGACGGGTTTCGCGAAGAGGTCGCCCATGGAGGCGCCGAGCGGGCGCGTCAGGATATAGGCGGTCCAGAACGAGAGGATCGCGTCCATTCTCACGACGTAGTGGAGGAACGCCACGGCCGCGATCATGGCGGCGAAGACGATTGCGGCCTGGCCGTAGCCGAGGTCCAGCCTTTCGGCCAGAAGATCGCCGACCGACGTCCCCATGGCGAAGGTGAACAGGATGGCGGCCCAATAATAGAGCTCTCGTCTGGTCGTGAGGATGGAGTGGATCGACAGCGTCCGCTCGCTCCGATACCAGGCGGCGAACACCACGGCGAGGACGATCGCGAAGGCGATCGATGTCGTGACGAGGCTGATGCCCAGGCCGTCGACGAGGTTGTCCGAGACGAGGGTTCCGACGACGCTGATCGCCACCACGGTGAACCAGTAGAGGGTCGGCACGTAATGCCGCGCCCGCACCTGGAACACGAGAGCCGTGAGGAAGACCCCTGTCATGATGAACGACGTGACGGTCAGGCCCATGCCGAGCCGCACCGAAAGCAGGTCGGCGGCCGTCTCCCCCACGGTCGTGGCCATGATCTTGATCAGCCAGAACCAGAGCGTGACCTCCGGGACCTTGTTGAGCAGGTCCCGACCCGGTGATCCAGTCGCGACGTCCATTGGTTCAACCCTCCGGGCCGCGTTCGTCGGACGGCCCATGAGGACCGGGCCGCGCCGCCTGGGCACAGGAGTAGCCTGGCCGGCCTTGGCGCTGCCTTACGCAAGCTTTACTTTTTGGTAAGCTCCGGGCCGCGTGCCTGACATGCCGGACGCGCTCTGCTACTGGCTGCGATGGGCTGCCGAGGGCGGCCGCGATGGACGCGAAGGCATGAAGATCCTCCTCGTCGAGGACGACGCGAGGATGGCCGATTACACGGCCGACGGCCTCACGCGCCAGGGCCACACCGTGGACGTGGCCCGCACGGGCCGGGATGGGCTGTTCCTGGCGGCGGGCGAAAGCTACGACCTGCTGATCGTGGATCGCATGCTGCCCGAGATGGACGGGCTGTCGCTCGTCAAGGTGGCGCGGGGCGCCGGTCTCATCGCCCCGATCCTGTTCCTGACCACGATGAGCGGCATCGACGACCGGGTGGAAGGCTTGGAGGCGGGCGGCGACGATTATCTGGTGAAACCCTTCGCCTTCGCCGAACTCGCGGCCCGGGTCGCGGCCCTGGCTCGGAGGCCGCCATTGAGCGCCAGCGCGACGCTGCTCAGGGTCGCGGACCTCGAGATGGACTGCGCCAAGCGCAGCGTCATGCGGCGCGGCACGCCGATCCTGCTGCAGCCGCGCGAGTTCCGGTTGCTCGAATACCTCGTGCGCCGCGAAGGGCAGGTCGTGACCAAGACGATGCTGCTCGAACAGGTGTGGGACTTCCACTTCGACCCGCAAACCAGTGTGGTCGAGACCCACATGAGCCGGCTGCGCGCCAAGATCGACCGCGACTTCGCTCCCGAGTTGATCCACACGATCCGCGGTGCGGGCTACGTGCTCCGTGCACCTGCCTAGGCTCGTCCGCACCGTCACGTTCAAGCTCGCGCTGCTGCAGGCCGGCCTGTTCGCGACATCGGCCGCCGTGCTCTTGGCGTCGGTCTATTGGAGCCTGTCCGGCTACGCCCGGTCACAGCTCCGGACCTCCATTGCGACGGAGCTCGCCACCCTGGTGGAGGAGCGACGCACGGATGGACTGGCCGAACTCGTCACCGACGTCGAGAGGCGGACGCGTGAGCGCGGTCCGCAGGGATCCTCCTACCTCCTGCTGGTAGGCGACGGCCGGCGTTTGGCCGGCACACTCGATGCGGCCAGCGCCGGGCCGGGCTGGCACGACCTGTCCGCCCCGGCCCATCTCGTGGGCAGTTCCGACGACGAGCCGCACCGCATCGAAGCCCTGGGCCAAGTCCTGCCGGACGGCGAGTTCGTCGCGGTCGGCCGCGATGTCCGCGACGTCGACGACGTCAAGGAGCAGTTGATCCAGAGCTTCGGGCTCGCGGCCAGCGTCACCATGATGCTGGCCATCCTGAGCGGTGTGCTGACCAGCCTCGAGGCGTTGCGCCGGGTCGAGGCCATGAACGCCATCACGCGCGGCATCATGGAGGGCGACCTCGACCGCCGGGTGCCGACGCGCGGCACGGGTGACGAGTTCGATCGGCTCGCATCGAACACCAACGCGATGCTGGACCGGATCCAACTCCTGATGGAGGGGTTGCGGCAGGTGTCCAACGACATCGCCCATGACCTGCGCACGCCGTTGACGCATCTCCGCCAGCGCCTGGAAGCGACGCGGCAAGGGCCTCGCACCATCGAGGCCTACGAGAGCGCCATCGAGGCCGCGAGCGGCGACGCCGACGCGATCCTGCGGGTGTTCGCCTCCCTGCTCAGGATCGCGCAGGTCGAGGCCGGGACACGTCGCAGCGGCTTCACACACCTCGACCTGTCGGCCCTGTTCGCAGCCATCGCCGAAGCCTACGGGCCGGTGGCGGAGGATGCCGGCCAGTGCATGTCGACCGAGATCGAGCCGGGGATCCACCTGCGCGGCGACCGCGACCTGCTCACCCAGATGCTGGCGAACCTCGTCGAGAACGCCATCCGCCACGCCGGACCGGGCACCGGCATCGCCTTGCGGCTGCGCCGCGATGGCGCCGAACTCCGCGGCGCGGTGTGCGACACGGGTCCCGGCATCCCGCCGGAGCATCGCGAGCGTGTGCTGGGCCGATTCGTCCGGCTCGACCCGTCCCGGCCCGGCGAAGGGAACGGCCTGGGTCTCGCGCTCGTCAAGGCCGTGGCCGACCTCCACGGCATCCGGATCGGTCTCGCCGATGCAGGTCCCGGCCTCGCGGCGACGCTCCATTTTCCGGCAGGCCTCTCCGAGGCCCCGCCCGGAGCGCAAAAGGCCCGGGCTCCAGGATCATGACTGCGATCCCCGACTCTCCCTGCACGGGTATGCTGCGCCCCGGACCTGACGGCCGAAGGAGAACAACATGGTGAGCGGCATCATCGCGCTCGTCGCCGCATGGATCGTCGGCATCATCTCGGCGGCCGGCTACGCAGGGGTCGCCGGGCTGATGGCGGTCGAGTCGGCGTGCCTGCCGCTGCCCTCGGAGATCATCATGCCGTTCGCCGGCTACCTGGCGTCGACCGGGCGCTTCAACCTCGCGCTCGCCGCCACCGCGGGCGCACTCGGCTGCAACATCGGCTCGACACTCGCCTATGCGGTCGGGGCACGGGGCGGCCGCAGCTTCGTTGAACGGTGGGGCCGCTTCGTCCTTCTCGGCCCGGGCGACCTCGACCGGGCCGACCGCTTCTTCCGGCGGTTCGGCGGTCCGGCCGTGCTGATCGGACGGCTGCTTCCGGTGGTGCGGACGTTCATCGCCCTACCGGCCGGCATCGCCCGCATGCCTCAACTCCCGTTCCAGATCTACACCTTCGTCGGCTCCTGGCCGTGGTGCTATGCGCTGGCCTATGTGGGATACCTGCTCGGCTCGCGTTGGGACAGCGATCCGAGGCTGCGCGATGTCATGCACCGCTTCGACCTCGTCATCGTGGCCGCTGTTGCGGTCGGCGTCGCCTGGCTGGGCTGGCGGCGCCTGCGCGAGCGACGCTCATAGCGG
>JAABUU010004731.1_pt1 | contig 15780 bp, 12 predicted proteins | sample 5559301 | NCBI WGS metagenome assembly JAABUU01 (sample SAMN10711884, study PRJNA513360) | rock metagenome | isolation source: Antarctica rocks | place: Antarctica: Victoria Land, Richard Nunatak white | reverse complement strand
TGTTTTTTCTGCTGTGTCTTTCATTAAGAATTCAGCAGAATTGTTAATAATTTCTGTATGTATAGCATTTAAGACATCAATACATTTTAATAATGTTACAGTTTAAGAGATGCATCTATATAAGTATGAAGAAACACAATAAGAAATCTTCAGATTTCTATTACTTTCATTATTAAACATTATTTATCAATACTATTTTAAACATTAACAAATTAACAAACTCATCAAAGTCAATTCTAAAGATTAAGTCTGCAAGAGCTAAGTCAGTCAAGAATGTAACAAATATTATAAGTAACATTGTTAACACACTTGCTTTGCTGAAATGAAATGCAGAAAAAGAATAAGATGAAGAAGAATATTATGCATAAGAAACATAAGTATTTTAAGATGAAACTGCTGACAAAACATCTACATAATAATGATGAGATGCACACTCTAAATAGTATTGTTACACAGAAAAGACAGCAGCAAAGATTCTGTCACTGTATGCAGACACAGTTATATTTATTTAATCTTTTTAATAATGAAATACTGTCTTTTTACATCTCATTCTCACTTTCTCAAGCTGCAGATAAGTCATTGTTGACAGATTTAATTGAAAATGCTTACTTAATGATCATCACTGCAATGTTAACATCACAGAACACTGTCTTCAAGATGTAATTGATTTGTAAGAAATTCATTATTTAAAAAAGTGCTGAATTTAAAATTATAATTAATGAATATCTCTCTACTCTGCATCATATGCAACATCTCTCTTTCACAGTAATATCATCACACACATTATATCTCAATTTCATTTTTATCTCAACTCTCAAAAATGTCATCACTTCATAATATTATACTCTCAGCAATTTCTTTACTTTTTTATTTACTCACATTAACATCATCTCAATGTTACATTGTAATCATTACATTAACAATAAGTTAAATTCTCTTTATTGTCTTCACTGTTCAAAACATATCAGCAACAACATCAGTTAATACAATATTGTTAAAAATCAAAATTACAACTATTACAAGATGCTCTGAAAGCTGTGTAACTCAGTTTGACAGAAAGTTTCTTATTATTTTATAATGTATTAATGATAATAGATCTCTGCATTCTTTAACTGTTAAATTAATAACTTGTATACACTTATTAATCATATCATCATCATGACAGTCAATGATGTTCATCAGTTTTGACTTCAGTGTCATCTTAATTGTATGTAGACATTGTTTATTAAGTGTATCATTATTTACATTAAATGTATTGCAGAGCATCATGACAGTCATTATAAGTTTGTAGAGATTTATAATCTGTTGTTGCTCATAATTTAAAAGCAGTAGATAATTACTGTAATGCAGATATTTATGTTAAACATCTTTCACTTTATAATTTGTTCTTTTAATTCTCTTACACTTTACTATTATCATTATGTTGCTTACTTCACTTCAAGTATGAGCTTCTCTTTCTTTAATTAAGTGACAACATCTTAAAAAGCTTTCATGACTTAATACTGTAACTTAATTACTTTAATAGTAATTATAACATCAATAAGCAGTCACTGTTCTTGTCTTTTATTTCTGATAGTGATGTGAATGCAGAGATAACAAAGTGATTTAATAGCATTTTATTGATGTATTAATTGTGTTTTGACTTTGCTTCTTTTAGATAATACTATATAGAATATTTTTAATAAAAGTTTTTAATTTCTTAAATCTCATTTATGCTTGCACTTCCTCTCTATTTTTGCATCATATTCTTATTGCAACACTTTTACACTCTTCATATTCTTTACTCAAAGTCACTCATTATATTCTGTTAAATATTCTATTTACTTAATTTCATATTATAACTGTTCTTTTCTTTATTTCTTGCTCAAAATCTCTTTGATCTTGTATTCTTTCTTGTTGTTTATGAGATTCAAAGAGAGCAGTTCTAACAAAGAATTATTGTTTAGACAATATTTATAAGACTTTAAATATGAGACATAAAATATATTATGAATTTTATAATGAGCAGGCAGAGTCAGTCAGTATACTTGTTTATTAATAAGATTAACAATTTAAAAAGACTCAATAAATTTATATAATAATTTCTTACTTAATCTGTGTTGCTTTAAGTTCTTAATGAACAATAGCATTAAATTGTCAACATTGTAGCTTTTTTAAATATAATTTTTGTTAAAGTACTTGACTTGCACTTTTACAGCAGCTTATCATCACTTTATTATTATAATATAGATTTTCTTCATTTACTGTACTCAGTCTTTTGCTGTTAACATCTTCTCTTTATAAATATTATTCTCAATGTGTTGAGCAATTCTTAAGTAATAGTTCATTAATGTCTTAAACAATGTTTAACTAATTGTTGTATGTTTTTCATTTGCATATGCAAACTTTATCATTAATAGAAAAAACATTTAGTCATCTTATTCTTTACAACAGTAACAATGCAGATAATGTTTTAAAATTTAATTCTGTCTTTTAATTTAATCATTAATTTATAAATAAAAGATGATGCTTAATATTCACTTTATTTAAAGTTGATAACAGAATTTAAATCAATATATATTAATAAAGATTGATTCTCAGTCTAAAACAGTATCTCTGAGTTCTTCATAGCAACATATGATCTGTTCAATATATATGTTAGCTAACTTAATTACAGTAAGTTTTTTAGTGACAGAAATATATTGAGTCATCTTTATAAGATAATTCACAATTATCAATATGAAGTCATAAACATCAGCTTCTTGTCTGCTAAATAGTAAGTTAGTGATTATGTTCATTGTTATCTTCTTTTATGATTAAGTAAATAGTGACAATAACTGTAATTTATCATATAAATGATGTCTTAATACTTAAACTCTTAAACATACAGTATACAAAGCAACATATTCTTAAATGTTATTCATCATATTAACTCAATAATACTTTCTAAACAACAAATTAATTATTCTATTTACTTTATAATGTTTTGCTAAAACATCATCATAATGCAGCTTCATGAGCTCATTCTTAACAGCTTTGTGAAGTAATATGTATATTTTGCTTTTATGATGAAGTAATTCAATAAAATTAAACATTTACAAATTGTTATTAATGTCTTAATGACTGCAGTTACTCTGTAATTTTAAATCTTATCACATCTTTACTGTTAGAGCATCAGTATTCTGTAAGAAGTAAATAAGTTTAAAAAAGAATAATTATCTTTTATTATGTACTGTTTCATTATCAGTCACTTTTTAAATCAATATACATAGAATAAACTGTTTACAATTAATAATTTCAGCAACAGAGTTAAGCAGCTTTTCTGCTATGTTGTATATAGATAAATTAAATATATAATCATTATTCTTCAGTTCATTTCTGAATGAAGACTTTCTAAATTTTTTATTAACTTATTCTTAACAGTCATAATCTTCAGTCTAAGTGCTTAATTAATATTCTTTTAATAAAACAGTCAGCATAATTTGCAAATCTAAGCTTCAAGTATTGATCTGACTAACTAGAACAGTAATGCTTAATTTTAATTCTTAAAATAGTATAATCAGCTTTCATTACAATGTTAATAGCAATCTGTTTATGTTTTTCTTGACTTTGTAGTCAGAGCATCTCAACAACACATCAGTAAGATTTATCTTTTCTGATTAATGTATAATTATAAAATCATAAGCAGCTAATCTTATAATTCAGTGTGCTTATCTTCTATTTAATAATTTTACATTCATAAACTCTCATAAATTATTGTGATCTATAAGTATCTCAATGAGATAATGACTATTCTCAAGATAGTGTTGTCAGTGTTTAAACACCTTTACAATTATTAACAATTCTTGATTATGAGTTTCATAGTATGTTTTAATCAGATTTAACTTTCTTAATCAGAAGACAACAGAATGTTATTGAGTATCTGTTTAAAGTTGTGAATAGATATTTATTAACTTAATTATTAAGACATTAATTTTAATCTGAGCTCTTAGCTCTGAGTTAAAGTGCATCAAGATAGATGCTTATATAAAGACATTACAAAGCTTGTAAAATGCTTACACTATTATTTATAATTATTTAAAGACATCTATCTTCTTGTCATTCTTGCTGTCTTTTAATAGATCAGTTAAAGAAACAGTAATCTTAAAATAACTCTGTATAAAGTGATGATAAAAGTTTGCAAACTCTAGAAATATTTATATTTCATAGTAGCTTCTAAATATTAGTCATTTCTTTATGATTTTGATTCATTGTTGATTCATTAAAACATCAGTAGTGAAGATAATGAACTTAAGAAATTTCATTTATGTAGTATAAAAAGTGCACTTCTTTAAATTTGCATACAATTTAAATTGTTGAAGTCACTTCAGAATTTATTTTATATAACTCTGATGTTCTTTTAAAAAACTGAAATAGATCAGAATATCATTTAAATATATTATATAAAAGACATCAATTAGCTCAGTTAATGCTCAGTTAATATAGACTTGAAAAGTTGCTGAGGCATTAATCAGTTTAAATGACATGATTATGTATTTAAAATAATTATAATATGTATAAAATGCAGTCTTTCACTCATCATCTTTTTTAATTCTAATGCAGTGATAAGCATTCTTAAGATCTAGTTTAATGAATATCTTGACTTCACTTAAACAATTAAGTATCTCATTAATCAACAGCAAAGAATAATAATTCTTAATAATAATTTTATTGAGATCTCTGTAATCAACACATAAACATAAGTTCTCTTCATTTTTTAAAATAAATAGAACTGATGCTTCTGCAGAACTAACAGAATGTTGTATTTACTTTTTCATTAAGATATTATCTAAATATTCTTTAAGCATTTATAGCTCTATTTTTAACAGATTGTAGAGTGAATCATAAAGTAATTCATGCTTCTTTATTTCTATGATATAATTATAATCTTAATGAGATAATAACTTATCAGCATTCTCTTCAGAGAACACATCTATGTATTTGTTATATTGTTAAGATAATGTCAGCATTTTATTAATGTTATGGCCATCATCCTAATAGACTCATTGAACATGTAGATTCAGTGAACTATGTCTTGAAGGTGTACAGCTCAGTGTAAGCTCATGATGCTCACAAGTAAGCTGAGTAAGCTGACTTACAGTGCTCATGAGTGAGCAAGGTGAACAGCCTAATATATATACAGATTATCTTTCTTAAGAAGATGAATGTGTTCAATGCAATCATTACTTAACATATTATTAGCTACTGATTAATTCAATGTGTCTGAAACTCTCTTATATCACAAGCTTTAATCTTTAGCCTCTATATCAGAGAAATCTCTGATCAGAATGTAACATGTTGAACACTCTTATGATATAAGACATATTAATCAGCATGCAGAAAGCAGTCTTCATCAGCATAGTCAATCTTCAGAGTCTTGAAGATCTATGAGAGATGAACAACATACTGAAGATATTGACATTAAATGTGTTCAGTGATGAATGTAAGAAGTTGTGAAGCTTCTTAACAAAGCTCAATCTATACATAGATTTCAATCAAAAGAAGTTCAACTTCAAAATGAACAAAGATCTATACACAATAGTCTATCTCAAAGATGCAGTGTTCAACTGAGTCAATCTCAAACTGCATGAGTTTCTAGATAAGTCATCAAAGAAATAAGACACTGACAAAGAGTCAATCTTCAGTGATTTTAAGAAGTTTAAAGAAGAACTTTGAAAGACTTTTGAAGTAATTAATGAGAAAAGAGCAGCAGAATGATGACTTTACACATTAAAGATGAATAAGTCAGCAGTTAAGTACTCAGTGAAGTTTCAGCACATTGTGGCCTTAATTGACTGAGAGAATGATGTCTTAGTATTGCAATACTATTGAGAATTGAGTGAAGATATTAAAGATGAAATAGTCTGAAGAGACTGTTCTGAAGAACTTTAAAAGATGATAGATATCTTCATCAACATTGACAGTTGACAGTGAGAACAATGAATGAAGAAGACAGAATCTTATACAGCTTTAAGAATGTAAAGATAATGATTCATCATCAGAATGTAAGAAGACTCAATGAATCTTGACAATATTGAGAAGTGCAATCAGAAGTCACAAGCTAGATTAGTGAAGCATGAATGTTATGACAGATAATTCATTAAGTCTTATATTTGACAAGCAGAGACTTACAAATGTTATAACTGTGATAAACTTGAACATCTTGTCAGGAATTGCAAGAAATCTTAATGACAGAGAAAAGAAGTTATAATAATGAACTCAGTGATAATGCATAATCAACTGAGCTGAACAGCCTGCTACAACAATAACTGCTTTGTGCACATAAGCAGCAAAGACAGAGTCAAATGATGATTACAGAAGCTTAAGAAGAGACACAGTATCAATTACATTATGATGAGTGAATTGAAGAAATTAACTATTTTAGAGAAAGTTGTCAGAGACAACTCAGATGAGATTGAAGAGATTGATGCTCACAGAACTCAGAAGATAGATGCTGCAGAAGCTTAAGAACAAGAAGATCTTATTTAAATGTATCTGAATTTGAACATAAATCTGAAGAATGTTGATAACTAAGAAGTTGACATGAAACTTAAGCAGAATTATAAGCATCTCAAGAACTGACATCTAGAACAACATGAAAGTCTGTTAGAAGAACAGCAGCAGACACTTTAAGAAGAAGTTATTATTAGTAAATGATATGAAGCAGAAATGATAGCTGTACAGCTAGAAGAGCTGATGGCAACAGTATAATTCACAATATAAGATCAAGAGATGTCAGAGTGATCAAGAAAAGATTATGAGATCAAGATATGTCTATTTACAGATTATGTAACACTCACAGAAGAACATTGAATGTATACAGAAGAATATATGTCATTTAAGTTTCTCAACAAAGTGAAAGCACTAAAGAATCTCATTCAACACAAATATGATCAGTATGAGATGTACTGACATTCAGAACAAATTGTTAAAAAAGAAATTGATGACTACACAAAACTGATCATAATCAGTGAAGAACTGATATGATTCAAAGAACTATGAAGAAAGTTTACTGAATCATAAGACAAACTTTGAAGCACAGACAGAGCTTAAGAGACTTTAATAGAAGTAAAGAGCTTAAAGAAGTCAAAAAATCTTAAGCTTTCTCAGTAAGATTAAAGATAAAGAAGTTTTTAATGTCTTAATGAACTGACAATGATCAAAAAATATAAATTAATGTTGAGATACTGCTGAAGAGACAACTTTGAGCAATGATAGATTCAGAAGCAATCAATAACTTTATCTTGCAAAAAGTGATTAAACAGTTAAAATTAATGCTGTGATGAGTGTCTAAGCTTACACAAGTGTATATGATTAACAAAGAATACAAATGAATTCATAAAGAAGTTTATATTGAAGCTATAATAAAGAATGATTTACAGAAGTTAAGACTAGATGTTCTTAAGTCAGTCAAGTATGACACTATATTAGAGATGCTCTGATTATGTAAAAAGAATTTACAGATTAACTAAATCAACAAAGAACTCTATGCAACAAAGAATGCATATGATGTCTCTGAACAATTAGAAAAGAGCTTATCAGAGCATAAGTTTTGAGACTATGAGATACTGCTACTAAAGAAAAGAGAATCAAAGTAAATGTTACTTTATCTTATGAGTAAGAATCAGCTGAAGAAAGTCTGAAACTATCTTGCTGAGAATTTAAAGAGAGAATTCATCAGATTATTAAAGTCATCAGTAGAATATTTAATTCTGTTTGTATTAAAGAAGAATGACATTAAGTAATTTTGTGTTGACTATAAACAACTTAACAAGATAACTTATTGAGACAGTTATTCTCTATCACTGATAGAAGAGTTGCAAGACAGATTAGAAAAAGCTAAGTAATTTATGAGTCTAGATCTGAAGAAAGTGTACTACTGTGTATACATAAAGAAGAGCAAAGAATGAAAAATGACATTCTGAATAAGATATGAACATTATGAATATACTGTTATGTCATTTGAGCTCAAAAATGTCTTAGTCATCTTTCAGAAACTCATTAATGACATATTGAGAGAATATCTTGATGATTTTGTAATTACATATCTTGATGATATTCTGATCTATTCAGATGATCTTGAAATGCATCACAAACATGTACACAAGATTCTAGCAAAGCTCAATGAATGAGTCATGTATGTGAAAAAGTTGAAAAGCAGATTCAAAATTAAGAAAATACAGTTTCTAAAATATGTCATTTAATCTAATCAGATCAAGAAGAACCTCAAAAAGACAGAGACAGTTTGAAACTGACTTATACTGTAAAAGATTAAGAAAGTACAAGTCTTTCTAGGACTAATGAATTACTATTGAAAGTTTGTATTTAACTATGCAAGAATTGTGAAATCTTTTATGTGTTTGACATGCAAGAACAAGAGATGACATTGAGATAAGAAATAGAAGAATGCATTCTGCACATTAAAGAAAAGTCTTTAGTGAAACTGCACATCTGTGAATACTCAATTAAGCATGTGAAAAGATACTGAAAATTGATGCATTAAATTTCACAGTTGAAGCATGTCTATATCAGATCAAAGATGAGCAGAAGAAGTCTATTGTGTATTGATCTAGAAAGTTGTCAGAACTCAAGAAAAGATATGAGATTTATAATAAGAAATTTCTTGTAATAGTGAAAGCACTGCAAGATTGAAGATCTTATCTTGTAAGTATAAGCAAGTCTATTCAGATCTTTATGAATCATAAGAATCTGAGAAACTTTATAATGATTAAGTAACTGAATCAGTGACAGATTCACTGAGTAAAACAGTTAGCAGACTTTGAATTTCAGATTCATTACAAGAAGAGTAATGAGAACAGTGATGCAGACACTTTAAGTAGATGATCTGATCACAAAGAAGTGAAAATGATTTATGCTGAAATTCTGTGTAAAGATAAGAAAGAAACACTCATGAAAGACTTAGCAGCAACATTTAAAATGAAGAATGCTTTCTTGATAGATGACAAACTCATTAAAGTATGTTATAACAGCAGAGCTGATGAGCATCTAGAAGTCAAACATACAGAAGATCTTGTATGAAGAAGATGCAACATAGACAATCTTTATAATTAAATTATGAAATACATTGTCAGATGTGATTCATGCTGACACAATAAGATTCAGAGAGATAAGTGTTACAATAAGATAACACAATTAAATGCACTGAATGCACTCTGAAAGTCTGTTATCATGAACTTTATCATTAAGCTATTAAAGTTCAAGAACCTGGCATAAGAAGTCAGATTTGACAGCATATTGATCATAGTGAATAGATTAACAAAATATATGATGTTTATTTTATTTAGAGAGACTGCAACAGCATCAGTATTGATGTACATTATACTGCAAGAATTGATTAGCAATCACAGACTATCAAAGAAGTTTATTATTAACAGAGATAAGCTGTTCACAAGCAAGTTCTGAGAAATGCTCACAGCAGAACTCAGAATAAAACATAAGATGTTAATGACATATTATTTATAGATGAATAAATAGAGTGAATGAATGAATCAGACAGTTGAGACATACTTATGACATTATGTTAATGCAAAATAGAACAATTGAGTACAACTGCTGTTGATGACACAGTTTATGTACAACAATGTGTGAAACAAAATCACAGAAAAAACATCATTTAAAGTAAATTATAAATATCATCTGAAGATTTGAAGAGATCTGTGAGCACATGAATCTTGAAGTCAGAAAGCAATGTTGAACATTGTAAAGCTTAAGAAACTGTATACTGATCTTATGAAGAGAATTGAAGAGCAGAAGGGATGAACAACAGAGATAAAATTATATGAGATTGATGAGAAAGTATATTTATAGATGAACAATATGCAAACAAAGAAGAAGAGCAAGAAACTCATGAATAAGAACATTGAGTCATTCATGATCAAGAGAAACATTAAGAAGCTAAGTTATGAGTTAAATTTATTTCAGAGAATGTGAATACACTTAATATTTTATGTATTAATGCTTCAACAATGCAATCAATTTATATCATTTCAAATCACATCAATGTCTGTTGAACTCAAAACTGAATATGAAGTAGAGAACATTTTAAAGAAGAGAATGATTAGTGAGAAAGCTCATTATCTTGTTAAATGAAAAGAATATGATGCTTTGAAAAGCACATGAAAACTTAAGAATAACTTACTTAACTGTATAAAAATGCTTCAGCAGTTCAAGAAGAAGAGACTGTAAAGATAAGATCATCTTAGAAATTTGAGAATAAGAGATTTAAAGAATAAAAATTGTTCTTATCTCTGAAAACATCATTATTATCATTGACAAGTTCACAAGCAAGGCAGAGTGCCTTCTCAGCAACTTTATCTTTTATATATTTTAATGTCTTATAAAGACAAGCAACTCTAGCAAAAATCTGTGTCAGTTCTTTCTCAGTAACAGACAGATTGAACTTGAGTTTATTGTGTATATAATTAAGAGATTCTCACAACACACTGATGCATAAATAACTGCAGCAAACATACTCAGTATACTTAGAATGATTCTTCATCTTTATGTAAAGAATTAAGAGATTGAAACAGTGAAGACAGACAGTCAACACTGAATCACTGTCTTTATTAATGAATTGATAAAGATGAAAATGATTGTGTGTTTTGAATGACTTCATCATGAAAAGCTTACAGATTATGAAGACAGAAACTTTCATTTAAATAGGCTTTAGAGAATTAGCATCTGAGAAGAGAGAATGATGTTATGATTATTGTTTTAATAGATTCATTAAACATGTAGATTCAGTGAACTATGTCTTGAAGATATACAGCTCAGTGTAAGCTCATGATGCTCATGAGTAAGCTGAGTAAGCTGACTCACAGTGCTTACAAGTGAGCAAGATAAGCAGTCTAATATATATACAGACTATCTTTCTTAAGAAGATAAGTGTGTTCAATGCAATCATTACTTAGCATACTACTAGCTATCAATTAACTTAACATGCCTGAAACTCTCTTATATCACAAGCTCTAACCTCTAGCCTCTATATCAGAGAAACCTTTGATCAGAATGTAACAATTAACAATATATACAGCAATTGTTAATGAGTCTGATTCAGACATCATCAACAATGCATAAACAGCAAATTGATTTTAAATGTTATTGATAAACATTTCAGACTCATCAATAATCAGAGATATCAGTTTTATCTTATAGTGCTATGTGTGTAAGTCACAATTAATATAAATATGTTGTCATTTCAGATCTAAAAGATCAAAGATGAGTTCAGATTCATTTTTATTTAAGATATAGAATAACTGCTCTTCAGTTTGCTCTTATTCTTAATTGTTGATGAGTTTATGCTTCATTAAATATGCATTATAACAATAAATATGTTGTTTTCTTAAAAGCTCTGATCTCAGAAGTTCTGCATCAACTTATATCAGTTAATGAGCAACAACATATCATTAAAACATCACATTAATCTCTGCTGCAGTGTTCAACAATACATTGACAGAAACTTAACTGAATTTAATTTAAACTTAATCTTTCTTTACAATATTAAATTTCTTTATGATCTTTGATCTAATTTTTATCACTAAAACACAGTTAATGAGACTTTGTCTTTTTTTACCTTAACTACATTAATCTTAATGTAATTAAGATTTTTTAAGAGACTTCTGCAGTTCTTTATGAAATGATCTGATCTTTCACAGTTATAGTAGTTATTCTTCTTGACATCAGTCTCAAAACAGAGTTTATCTACATTATTATAATAACTTAATTTTGTAACTTCAGAATTAAGATGATTGTTCTGCTGCAGCTTTGCTGTCTGAGTAAAAGAATGTGAACAGTGCTTATAAATTTTCTTAATAATATGACTTTAAATTATACAATCATCTACAGATTGCTGATTAATCTCTAGTTTAGCAGTCAGAACTATTAGACTTTTTCTTATCTTTAAGAAATCTTAATAATAGATTAAAGTCACTTAAATCTTCAATCAGAGTTTCATAAAAAGATAATTTATTTTCTATTTCTTTATATAGTTTAAGAGCTGATCTTTCAGTATGCTGAGATATGTCATAAAAGCTTAAATTAATTAAGTAAATTTCTATATAACTTCTGAGTATTTCTGTACTGTACTAAGTCTGCAGTTCACTGAGTTCTCAATAAGATTGAGCAGAAACTTTAAAAAGAATATTTATAATTTGTTATTTAGAAGTTTATTCTCATTAATGTGACAAAATTATGCATCTTAAGATTCTTCTGCTAAGAACTGCATGACAAAGAGAATTTTATTGTAATTATTGAAGAAGTTTTTAAAGATTAAGTGAAATGTCATTACAGCACTGTGTATAAACTTAATATGTTTATAAATGAACTTTTCATTATATATAAATAAGTTCTTCAGTCATTGCATCTGTTTTGCTGAAAATATATACACAACTTTAAATGCATGTCACTTCATTAAATTTAAAGAGCTAATAAGAGCATAAGAAGATTCTGTATGCAGTTTTCTTAAATGAAATTTAAGAATCTTTATCTTTCAGAAGTTCATCAATCTTATTATGTATATTAAATGCTTACAGTTCACAATTAATTTCTATAAATCATCATCTTTTCTCATCATTAATCTGCTTAATTTCAGTCAGATAAATCTATTCATTTAAACATCAATTCTTTTTCTTTATAATCTAAATAGCAGTCTGAATCTCTACAGATTCTTATTCTTTAAAGATTACTTAAATCTCAATATAATCAAAGAATAACTCTGTTTTATTTTGCTGACTTTTAGTCTATATATTATAATATAACAGATCATCATTCTTTAAAAAGATAGAGTTGTTAAAATTGTGAATTCACAAATCTCTTATCTATAAGAGGCTGATGAGTAAGATATGTAACAATGTGAAACACTACATTATAACAGCTATTTGATGAAGTTCTGATGTTAAAGTCTTGTATTGATGAAGATTAACAACTAAGAAACTTAAAAGATTTGTATGTAAAGACTGTCTATATAGTACTTTGCTTATCAATTATTGTGTAAGAAATTCAGCTATGATTCAGTATAAGTGCATAGTGATATCATAACAACTTATAAATTAAATCTTTATTCAATAACTCTGTTATCTGTTTAATCTGTTCATTTAACTGTAGCTGTAACAGAAAATAAGCATTTATGTTGACAGCATTAACATCATTAATGTTAATGCTATATTTAAATATTTATTTAAATAATAGTTTATCTGATAAAGTCAATTTAAATACAGATTAAAACTCTTCAATAACAGCTCATAGTCATTCATTCATAATAGTTAACAATTCAGCTTTTGACTTCTCTGAGTTTTGTTAAATTACTAATAAGTACTCAACAATTCTATACTTTTAAAGTATCTTCATAGTTATGTACTCTTCAATTACATTTAATGTCAATTCATTTACAGTTTGTTGTTACTTTTTCAGAAACAGATAGTGATGTTTCTATTGTCAATTCTGAATTGTTATACAGCTCATAGCTTAATCAATCTGAAAATTAGTGACTTTTAGTCAGATTAATCTCAGAATGAGATTATGTTCTTAAAGATTCACAATTTATGCTTTTAATCATTGTTAAAAGCTATTTATTTTAAGATAAAAGATCAGCTTTACAGTTAATTAAATGATCTGCTTATTTAATAAGAATATTTTAAGCAGTTTAATTTCATATTGACTATTAATTGATATTTAATTGACAACTATTAAGAAGATATATATTCAGTTTACATTTAAATTAATTAGTACTTTCACATTTATCTTATTCAGTTCATCTTAAATGTGATCTGCAAAAATATATGAATTTAAATTGAGAACATTAATTTAACTAAAGATCATACTTAATAGTAAGAATTCTGAGTTATTCAGTGTGAATACTTTACTCAAATCATTATTAAGTTAAATAGAAGCTTCTGTTAACTTATTTATGAACACTTCTATATCTGTGAATGACTTTAGTTTTTCAAATTATTTAAATTAACTTCAACAATCTTTAGCTTCTTCTTGTCTTTACTTTTCTTTTTATTTTTATTTTTATTCTTATCTTTACTCTTATCTTTATTCTTATCAGTGTTCTTATTGTCTCAGCAGTCTTTAGCTATATGCAAGAACTTTTTATAATGAAAGTACACTTTATTCTTTTTACATCAGATTCAATAAGCTTTCATATTTAATTTGTTTAATTTAGATATGATTGATCTCTCATAGCTTTGAGATTAATCTTAAGAATTGTTTAATGAGTTATTACAATTTAAATTTAAGTCATTAAAGACATTAAGATGACTTTTATTATGTGTTTTTTAAAGACTTTATTTAATTTAATTAACTCATTAAATTAACTCATTAAGAGTAGTCACTTCAGTTTCTGAATACTTTCAAAGTTTAGATTAAATCTTTTACTTTAAATCTTAAATAAACTGTCATTTCTGTTTATATTTAACTGATATAGACTAAAGAAGTTGTACAATCTTTGTAAACTTTACTTTATATTGTTAAATCAATTTTATTTATTTCAGTGCCTCATAATGACAACATTAATGTTTTATCTCATTAACATTTTCAAAGATCAGTAGAAATGCTAAAAAGAGATTATTTATATTTTAAAATTTAATATTTAATAAGTCTTTTTTAGCTTAAAGTTGTTCTTCTTTTTGAAGTCATCATACTTTGACAGTATCTTTTAAATAATTAATCATAACAATGATCTTTGCTTCATTGCTTAAAAGTTAATTCATTAACATTTTATAAAATTAAAAATAAGCTTTCATTTTAAAAGTCTATATCTCTGCAGCATTCACTTTTCAACTATTCTTATAAATAGATGATGTCTTCATCTTCAGAGAATTCTTAAACATTGTTATAAAGAAAAATGTTATTACATTAAATATTTCTTAAGTCTCTGAAGCTGCATTAAATAGAAATATGATCTCAGACATAAAGCTAAAAGCTAATTAATTAATATAAACATTTCTTAATTAAGTCTGAAGAAATGCAATTTAACTTATCATTATTTTATAATTGATTTAAGAAGTCATTTCTGACACTGCTGATTGATTAATGATAGTGAGTTTATTCATTATTATAGAAATAGAGTTGAGCTTTATACTGAGAGATTGTAAATGATGAAAGACATTAATTAACAAACTAATTTTGATTTAGTTTAAATTGCTGTTGAACATATTACAATATAAAAGAGATAGAACTTTTCTTTATACAATATAGTATAAGAATTTGTTTCTTTATTCTATAATCTTAACACTGAAGTAATGATGAGCACTGAAGAGAAAGTGAATACATAGTTTATGCATTACTGCATTAAAACTTTTACAATTAAAATACAAATTAAATTAGCTCAGATCAAAGCTCAAGTTTTAAAGTTACTTAAAAGTGTGCTTTAAATCTTTAATGCTATTAGATGTAAATCAGTCTGTAGAAAGTTGTTTTTATTTGTTTATGCTATATAGAGTATATATAGAAAATGATGACTAAGATATAAATAGAAGTGCTTAGTAAGAGATAAGTAAGTAACAATATTACAGTTAGAGATGTTGAGCTTTACATGCTGCAAATATTAAAAATGTCATGTTTTACTCTTAAATCTATAGCTAGAGAAGTGTCTAGATAATGAATTAGAGAACTTTTACAAAGTGTAAATAATTATTTATACTTTAAGTAGATTTGCACTTTCAATCAAAATATTGATTCTTTCAGTCATTAAATCTAATGAGACAATATAAAAATCTGTAAATATCTGATATATAATTT
>JAABUU010004728.1_pt1 | contig 15783 bp, 18 predicted proteins | sample 5559301 | NCBI WGS metagenome assembly JAABUU01 (sample SAMN10711884, study PRJNA513360) | rock metagenome | isolation source: Antarctica rocks | place: Antarctica: Victoria Land, Richard Nunatak white | reverse complement strand
GGTCACTGCGGGGGCACGGGAGGCGCGACGCTGCCCGCCGGGCGGTCCTTGTCCCCGGCGGGCAGGTCGTCGCCGCACACCGTCGCCGGGTCCGGGCGGGAGCGGGTGACCGGCGGGACCCGGCGCGAGTGGCCGACGTCGTGGTCCCGAGTGCCCACAGGGTGCGGCCGGTGGGGGCGGGGCGCGGTCAGGCGACGTATCCCTTTAGATCCTGGCAAGGCAGGTGCGGTGCCGATTGTCGGCCACGCACCTGCGGTCGGCCGCAGTTCTACCTCGTCGCGCCGCGGGCCACGACGGGCGTGCTCGACACGTGCGGCGGGAGCCGGGTCGGTTTGACGCGAGCGGGCCGGCCGGTCTACCGCCGGGATCCCGGGGTCGTGCTGGCCGCAGGCGGCACTCCCCTGGCAGGCCGCCTGCCCGTGCGGCAGCCGCACGCGTGCCCGTCCCGCCTCGCGCGCTGCTCGCGGCAGCACCGGCGGTCGCCGTGCCACCCCCCCGCCCCTGGCCGTACCCTGCCATGGCGAACCCGGCCACCAGCCGTACAGACAGCATCGGGGTGGCGAGGGTCGCTGGCACCGGCATGGGCCTGGGCGGAGCACGCGCCACGCGCTCGCGCCTAACGGCGGGAGCGTGGCGCGGCCGAGCCGGGATCCGCCGCCGGGTCAGGACTGTCCACGCGCGTCACACGGGCGACGGCGGGCGCGCCGCTGCCAGGCCTGCGCCACGTCTTCGCGCACGCACACCGGCGCGTGGCAGAGCCTCGTCGGGACCTGTCGGTGCAACGCTAGCACACGCGTGGCGGGTGCCACATGAGCTACGAACGCACCATAGTCAAGAACGAGACTGGCGTATGTAAACAGAATTGACACCGGGACTGTCACCGTGGCCCGCATCGGCCCCGGTGTGTCCGGGCGATGTGCGGGGGAGGGTGGTGGCCCGGGCGCAGCGGCGACCCCGACGAAGCCGGCGCGGCGGTCGCGGCGTGTCCGGGCGTCCCGCCGGCACCGCCCGGGCACCGGCACTACTCCCGCTCCGGCGATGGCTCCTCGGCGCCCGGCACGGGGAAGCGGAGGCTGGCGACGGCGCGGGCGCGGGCGTGGTCGCCGCGGCGGTCGTGGCGCGCGGTGGTGACCGGGCTGGCGTGCCCGGCGCGCTGCTGCGCGGTGGCCAGGTCGTGCCCGGCGTCGAGGATGTCGCCGATCGCGGTGCGGCGGACGTCGTGGGGCGAGGCGTGCGCGATGCCGGACGCGGCCACCCGTTGCTGCAGGATCCTGTAGCGGGCGTGGGGGGAGCGGCCGCGCCGCTGCGGGTCGCGGTTGACCCACGTGTCGATGCGGCAGAAGCGCGCGCCGTCGCGCCGTCGGCGCAGGAGCCGCCACTGCCCGAGCGCCGCCACGTCGCCGTTGAGCGGGAGCTGGCGCGCCTTGTTCCTCTTGCCGCGCCGCACCCGGCCTCCGCACACCGCCGGGTCATCGATGCACCGTGCCTCGTTACTCTTTAAAGGAAGCAGCCCGGCGCGATCGCGCGGCATGGCGGTCGCACGACGCCCGTGTCGTACCGTGGGTGGCCGCGCGGCGCGGCGATGGCACGGCGTCCTGTCGACGGCGCACGACGCCGTGGCGCCGCAGGCCACGCCGCCTCCGGGCCCCACCAGGCGCCCGCCACGCCCGCCCGCCGTCAGGGCCCCTCCCTTGACACCGCTCGCGTCATAACTTACCCTAAGCCCCATTAGGTTGAGCCAGTAGAGCGGGGCGGGGCAGCGGGTCCATTCGACATAATATGGCGAGGAGGGGTGGCGATGGCGGACGCGACGGATCCGGTGGCCGAGTCGGCGACGATGCCATGGTCGCGCGCGCTGGCGGTCGAGGCCGCGCCACGCGCGGCCCAGGCCGACCCGACCGCCGCCTATCTCGCGAGCCTCTCGCCCAAGGGGCGGCAGACGATGCTGGAGCGCCTGCGCGCCGTCGCCGCGCTGCTCGACGTGCCGTACGCGCAGATCGTCTGGCACGAGCTCCGCTTCCAGCATGTCGACGCCCTCCGCCAGCGCCTCCTCGAGCAAGGGCGCGCCCCGGCCACGGTGAACCTCACCCTGGCCGCGCTGCGCGGGATCGCCCGCTACGCGCGCAACCTCGGGCTCATCACCGCCGAGGAGCACGACCGCCTGCGCGACGTCAAGGGCGCGCGCGGGTCGCGGCTCCCGGCGGGGCGCGCGGTGCTGGCCGGGGAGCTGGGGGCGCTGGTGGCGGCCTGCGCGGCCGACCCGACCCCGGCCGGCGTGCGCGACGCGGCGATCTTCGCGGTCCTCTACATCGGCGGGATCCGCCGCTCGGAGCTGGCCGGGCTCGATGTCGCCGACTGGACGCCGGCGCCGCCGACGCTGCGCATCCGCCACGGCAAGGGGGACAAGGAGCGCCTCGTCCCGCTCGTCGGGGCGGCGGCCCGGGCGCTCGACGCCTGGCTGGCGGTGCGCGGCGCCCGGCCGGGGGGCCTCTTCCTGGCGGTCACGCGCCATCGCACGATCGTCGGCACGGGGCTGACGAGCCACGCGGTCTACAACATCCTGGCGAAGCGCCAGCGCGAGGCGGGGGTGGCGAAGCTCTCGCCGCACGACTTCCGGCGCACCTTCGTCGGCGACCTGCTTGACGCCGGGGTCGACCTCTCGACGGTGCAGCAGCTGGCCGGGCACGCCAGCGTGGCGACGACCGCGCGCTACGACCGCCGCGGCGAGGCGACGAAACGGCGGGCGGTCGAGGCGCTCCACTTCCCCTTCCGGGGGTGAGCGCGCCCCTCCTGGCGTGATCACCTGGGCGATCCGCGGGCCGTCGCGCCCCTGGCGGCGACCGTGACACGCCCGGCGGAGTCGCCCAGGGTGGCCCGGGTGGCGGCGTGGGCGCTGCGCCACTGCGGCTCCCAGGCCATCGCGCCGCTCCTCGCGCTGCTCGCGGACGGGCGCTGGTCGCGGCGCACCTGGGGGGGGGCGGGCTGGTGACGACGAGCGACGGGCGGCGGCGCGTGAGGGGTGCTGCGGCGGTCGCGAGCGGGGCGCGGCGCGCCGTGAGGTCGGGTGCGGGGCCGTGGGCGGTGACGTAGTTGCCTGCCTGCTCGGTGATGCGCTCACCCGCCCTGTCGTGCAGGTAATGGGCGCTGTCGATCAGGGGTGGTCGGCGCTGGGTGAGGGCCATGGGGGAAACAAAAAACGGGCCGGAGCCCGCCACTTCGATCGTATCACGGTCGCCCGCCACTCCCGTGATCGCGCCGTTTGCCGGCCGGTCGGATAACACCTATAGTGTATCTGTAGAGGCGTAGAACGCTTGTCCGGTTGGCGCGGGGTGGGCCATGACGAACTTCGAGGTCGAGGTTTCCGAGGACGTCATCAAGTGGGCGCGTGAGAGCGCCGGGATGACGGTGGAGGAGGCTGCCAAGAAGCTCAAAATCGACGTCGGCCAGCTGAACGAATGGGAAGTGGGGGTCGGCAACCCCAAACTCTCGAAGTTGCAACAGATGGCCGAACTCTACAAGCGGCCCCTCGCGGTCCTGCTGCTCCCTACGCCACCCAAGCGCTTCGACCCGCTGCGCAACTTCCGGCTGCTGGAGAGCAACAAGCACCGCAGCTACTCGCGCCCCCTGACGCTCGCCTTCCGGCGCGTGGAGATGCAGCGTTCGGTGGCGCGCGATCTGGCCGAGCTGGATAATGAGACACCGCAGGCCCTCGCCGTGCGCGCCCGGATCAGCGACGATCCCGAGGTGGTCGCGGAGAGCGTGCGCGCCTGGCTCGGCGCGCCGCCCGTCGAGAGCGCCGAGTACCAGCAGCGCGACGCGCTGCAACTCTGGACCTCGCTCATCGAGGACCGCGACATCCTCGTCACCCAGATCCAGAACGTGCCGCTGGAGGAGATGCGCGGCTGCTCCATGAGCGGCGAGCCCTATCCGGCGATCATCCTGAACGGCAAGGACGCGCGGCGCGGCAAGGTCTTCACCCTGCTGCACGAACTCGCGCACTTGACGCTCGATACGGGCGGGGTCTGCGACCTGGAGGGGCTGGTGCCCGTCCCCCGCTCCGACGCTGAGCGGGTCGAAATCTTCTGCAACGCGGTCGCGGCCGCCACACTCATGCCCCGCGCGAGCGTCCTCAACCTGCCGGAGGTTGCCGCGCGTCCCCGCAGCGCGACCGGGTGGTCGGAGGAAACGCTGACCAATCTGGCACGGCCGTTCGGGGTCAGCGCCGAGGCGTTCCTCCTGCGGCTCGTCAACCTCGGCAGGGCGAGTTGGGACTACTACTTCCAGTTCCGGCCGCAGTTTCGGAAGGCCTATGCCGCGGTCGAGCAGAAACCGAAGACGACGGGCGGGCCGTCGTTCTACCAGATGAAGCTGCGCGACTTCGGCCGCCGCTACACCTCCTCGGTGATCGGTGCCTACCGGCGCCGGGAGATCAACGGCTCCGACTTGGCGGACTATCTGGAGATCAAGATCAACCACCTGCCGAAACTGGAAGAGACGCTCGGGGGGCGGCGGTGAGCGCGCCCCCCGTTTACTGCATCGACACCTCCTCGATCCTGGAGGCCCGCACCCGAACCTATCCGCCCGCCGCGTTCCCCACCCTCTGGGACCGTGTGGAAGCGCTGATCGACGCCGGTCGCCTCCTCTCCCCCATCGAGATGCTTAAAGAGTTGGAGCGGAAGGACGACGAGACGCGCAAATGGGCGCGGGCCAAGTCCGGGCTCTTCGTCCCTTACAGCCCGCGGCAGATCGCGACCGTGACGCAGATCCTCACCACGCACCCGCTCCTCGTGGACAGCTCCAAAGGGCGCAGCGGCGGGGATCCCTTCCTGATTGCGCTGGCGCTGATCGAGGGCTATACCCTGGTGACCGAGGAGGTGGCGACGAACTCGCCGAAGAAGCCGCGCATCCCCGACGTCTGCATCGTTTATAAAGTGCCGTACATCACCTTCCTCGACTTGGTGATCGCGGAAGGGTGGACGTTCTAAGCACGTCGTCAGAAGTTCGGCATGTTTCGCTGGCGCGGATTTCCAGCCATAGCGCCAGTATCGGTCAAGGATACGTGCCAGACTTCTGAACATGTGCTTAGCTGACCGTCCCGCCCTGGCCTACGATCTGCCAGTTCGCCCCATCCGAGACCACGGTCACCCGGGAATACTACGCGCCGAGCGTCTTCGTACTGCCCCAGTAGATTCTTTACTCGCTCGATGTGGTGATGGTCACCATATTGGCGTTGGGGTTGACGCGCTTGGTTGTCAGGGGGACTGTCGTTGCAGCCATGCTCTGCTCTGCCCGTATATTAGCGGGGAGAGTGTAGTGCGAAGGGGCCACGATGAACGATCCACACGTTGTAGCGTTGTATTACGATCTCAAGACCGCCCTTCAATTCGATAATCCGCCGCCAGTCGATGAGTCCGAATCCGAATTTGATCTCCACTTGGAAAACAACAGGTTGACCGCCACGATGAAGGCCCACTACGCCTCAATGGAGGCGGCGCGTGCCGTAGTTGCACCGCTCCGCCGTGCGTGGGAGATACGCGCGGCGCTTGATTGGCAGCTGCACGGTCTGGAGTGGCGGTTTGTCTTCGATCAACCAAATATCATTGATGCCCGCCGACCCCTGGTACGGTGTCGGTCCCAGTCTCCATACTCGTGATGACCATTGGGACGGAGAGCGCCCGCGTCATAATTACCCTGCCGAAGTATGCCTCACCGCCCCGGGATTTCATTGTGGATGCTGACGTCCAGGCACTTTGGAGCCGCTATGAGGGTTACTTGGGTAATGTCAGGCTAACTGGGTAGCCTTATGAGAGGTACTGTCAGGTAAAGCTGGGATGGCCGGATCACTGGCGCACAAGGGCGTGTTGAAGGAGGGCAGCACCGCTCGTCAGGCCATGGCCGGGGTGCCGATGACCGCCCGCCAAGTGACGAAACGTTCGGCGCTGGTCTGGCGGTAGTCGTGAGCGGTGCGGCGGTGGCGACGCGGACGGAAGTGGCCGACGATCGGGCCGTAGGCGGCGAGAAACCGTAGGCGGCGAGAAACCGTTGCGCGTGGCCCGCCGATTTGAAGCGCCGCATCCGCCGCTCCCGCTCGCGTGTCGGCTGGTGCGGGTTCTCCGCCCGGTTATTGCGCCCCTTATGCCGCCGGTGCTCGACGCCGGGCAGCATGTCCCGCCTCGCCGCCCCGTAGCGCGCAAGCTTGTCGGTGACCATGACGCGCGGCACGTAGGTGCGTCCCGTCAGCGCGGTCTACCGCGTGATCGCCCGGCGCGCTACCGCCGCCGGGGTGGCGGACCGCTCGCCGCACGACTTCCGCCGCACCTTCGTCGGCGACCTGCTGGAGCAGGGCCACGACCGCTCGACGGTCCAGCGCCTCGCCGGCCACGCCGCGCCGACGACGACCGCGCGCTACGACCGGCGCGGCGAGGCCCCCCAGGCCCGCGCCACCGCCGACCTCCCCTTCCCCACCGGCCCGGACGACGCGCCCGAGACCGGCGGGGGCTGCTGAGCCCGCCGGCGCTACCAGCGCCCGGCGTGCAGTGGCGCCGTGCCAGGTATCTGGCCGTCGACGTTCCTTGTGCGCCGCCGCGGTGTGGCGGCTGATCGTATACTATGGATCTGAAGAAAATCGTCGCCTGACAATTCGTGGGGAGGAAGGGGATGGCGAGACGCCGCGGCCCGTATGCCAAGGAGCGCGAGGAAGCCCTGCCCGGGGTGCGCCTGCATGTCGCGCGCACCGCCGCCCTCGGTGGCCGCCTCGCCGCCGCCCGGCGCGCCGCCGGGCTGACCCAGGCCGAGGCGGCCACCGCCCTCGGCGTCTCCCGCGCCAACCTCGCCATGTGGGAGCGTGGCTACCACGACGTCACCTACGCCCACCTCGTCCGCCTCGCCCGCCTCTACCGCCTCGACGCGGCGGCCATCTTCGGCGACGATCTCGCTTCTACCACCGCCACGGGCGACACGACGACCGGCGCTGCGCGTGACGACCGCGCGTGAGCCACGGTCGCGGTCAAAGCGCGGGTTGGTACTGCCGCGCGTTGACCCGGCGGCTGTCCCCGGGGTACTGTCAGGTAAACTTCAGGCGTCTCGATCGGCGATACTGTGTCGATGAATGAACAAGCGATCGCCGACAAGTACAAGCGCTACCGCTTCCCACCGGAGATGATCGCCGACAGCGTCTGGCGCTCCTGCCGCTGCGCCCGCAGCTAGCGCGACGGGATGCGTCAGAAATGGGACGCCAGGTCTTGGCGACGGGTGTCGAGGACAGCGTGAGACCGGTCCGGATGACGATCACGCGGCGGCCAGCTCGGCCATGCTGGCGGCCCAGCGCTCCTGGAACCGGCGACGGCGTTCCGACAGCGCGACGCGTTCATCCGAGCGGGCCTGGGCGCGGAAGTACTGGCGCTGCTCCTCGAAGGCCGAGCAGCAGCGGGCGGCCGAGGCGCAGGCACCGAACCCGCGCATCGGATAGTAGCGTTGCTTGACGCCCCGATGGTCCTGCGCGATGCGCTTGTTCTTGTCGCGGCTGCTGCGGTGGCATACCCCATCGCCGAGCGTCTCCCGCATGGCGCGGGGGTACGCGTCGTGCCCGTCCGTCGTCACCGGCGTAGGCGCCTGGCCAGCGACCTCCAGGGCTGCGGCAAAGAAGCGCTGCGCCGCGACCATGTCGCGTGTCTCGCGCAGCAGCGCCTCGACGAGGTTGCCCTCCCGGTCGATGGCGCGGTAGCGGGAGCACCACGTGCCATTGACCGTGACAGAGGTCTCATCCGCGTGCCACTTCGTGCCGCCCCGCCCCCGCCGCTTGGCCCGCAGCCGCGCGGTCAGCAGCGGGGCGAAGCGCGCCTCCCAGTCGCGCACGGCCTCGTGGCTGCAGACGAAGCCGCGCGCCAGGAACATCGCCGCGCGGTCCCGCAGGCGCAGTTTGTCGCGCAGCCGCCACAGGACGACGAGCAGCACGAGGTCGGTCGGGTACGGCAGGTGGTTGGAGGCCGTGCCCGTGCGCTCGTTGCAGCTGCGGCGGCAGGGCAGGCAGCGGAAGGTGCGGTAGCCGAGCGCGGTGCGCCGGGCCTGTGCGCTGGTCGCGGTCGCGGCGCAGTGGGGACAGGGCACGAGCAACTCCTTCACGCAGCGGTCAAGGACGCTACGCTACCAGCATCCGGTCGTTCCCACCAGGCGTTGTCTGACTTCTGACGCATCCGTATCCGCTGCGGGCGCAAGCGCGTGGCCCGGCTGCTGCGCGCGGCCGGCCTCGCTGGCTACCACCGGCGGCGGCCACGCACCGCCGTCGCTGACCCGGCGCAGCCAGCGGCCCCGAATCTCGTCGCCCGCGACTTCTCGGCGGCGGGGGTGCATCGCCTCTGGCTCGGCGACAGCACCTCTCTGCCGACACGCGAGGGCTGGCTGTACCGGGCGGTGCTGCTGGAGGCCCACTCCCGGCGCGTCGTCGGCTGGGCGCTGGCGGACCATGTGCGCACCGAACTCGCCCGCGACGCCCTGACGATGGCACGCCAAGCCAGACGCCCATCCCCGGGGCTGGTCCACCACACCGATCGCGGCGGCCAGTACACGGCGCGGGCGTACCAGGGCGCCCTCGCCGCCCGCGGCCTCGTCTCCTCGATGAGGCGGGCGGGCGACTGCCTGGACAACGCCATGGCCGAGCGCTGCTTCTCGACCCTCAAGGTCGAGCTCGTCGATGGCCGGTCGTGGACGACGCGCGCCTCGGCACGCTCGGCGGTCTTCGCGTGGCTCGCAGTCCGGTACAACCGCCAGCGTCGCCACGCGGCGCTCGCCTACCAGCCACCCGCCGCTTTCGAGGAAGAATTGTTGTTGCTGCACGAGCACGCCGCCTAAACCAAAGCCCAGGTGAAACCTACATACCTGTTGCAGGAGACCATGTAGGTCTCATCGGCGATTCAGTTTAGCGCCACACTGTCCGTGTAAACGGGGCAATCTCAGTCGCGGGCTGGCTACTACGCCTGGGCGGGCCGCGGGGCGTCGGCCCGCGCCCAGGCCGACGAGAACCTCACCGCGCAGATCGCCGCCGCACATGCCCGCAGCCGGGCGACCTACGGAGTGCCGCGCATCCACGCTGCCCTGCGCGCGGCGGGCACCCGCACGTCCCGCCGAAGCGTGGCGCGCCTGATGCGCGCGGGCGGCCTGGCGGGTTGTCACCGCCGTCGGCGGGTGCATACCACGGTGGCCGACCCCGCCCGCCCGCCCCGAATCTCGTCGCCCGCAACTTCGCCGCCGTCGCGCCAGACCGCTTGTGGGTCGGCGACATCACATTCGTGCCAACCGGGGAGGGCTGGCTCTACCTCGCCGTCCTGCTCGACGCCCACTCGCGCCGCGTGATCGGCTGGGCGATGGCCGACCACCTGCGCACGGAACTGGCGCTCGACGCCCTCGCGATGGCCCTCCGGGCGCGACGGCCGATGCCGGGGCTGGTGCAGCATACTGATCGGGGCAGATACGGTATTGGGTGTCAAGCCCCGTGTTAGCGACAGCCTGCTCGGCCTCGGTCAGGCGACGAGGTCGGCCAGGGCCTCGTGTTGGTGGTGTTGGTATCCCGGGTCGAAGTGTTGTAACGTGCTGCCGAGGGCCCAGGCCTGGTGGAGCAGCGTGCGGGCGGCGGCGCAGCGCGCGACTTTCAGCGGCTTGCCGGCCGCCCGGAGGCGGTCGTAGAACCCCGTGATCGCCGGATTGTGTTGCGCCGCGCTCAGGGTGGCCAGGGAGAGCGCCGTGCGCAGCCGACCGTTGCCCCCGTGGCCAATGCTTGGGCGCCCACGGATGCTGCGCCCTGATTCATGGGGCATCGGCACCAACCCGGCGTATGCCGCGAGCGCCGCCGGCCCGGTGCAGCGCGTGAAGTGCAGCGTGCCGACCAGCAGCCAGGCGGCGGTGCTGAGGCCGATCCCCGGTGCGCCGGTCAGGCAGGCCAGCGAGGTGGCCCACGCGCTCCCTGTGCGTGCCGCGGCGATCACCCCGTCGAGGCTGGTGATGCGCTGGTCGAGGTCGGTGATGATCTCGTCGAGGTGGCGGCGCACACCCGCAACCACGACTGGCCATTGCAGCAAGGCATGGCGCTGGTTGCGCGCCCGCTGCCGCATGTCCAGGAGCGCATCCCGGGCCACCAGCCGCTGGCGGACCGCAGGGTAGACCGCCGGCGGCGTCCAGGGTGCCGGGCGCAGGGCGTGGGCCAGGCGCGCCAGATCGCGGGCGTCCAACGCGTCGGTCGTGGCCCGCCGTAGCTGCGCCGTGGCGCAGTGGTGCGCCCGCAGCGGATTGACGACGCTGACCCGATAGCCCGCCTCGTGCAGCGCGACCGCGAGGGCCACCCAGTAATTCCCGGTCGCCTCCAGGGCGACCAGCGTCTCCGCCGGGGCCGCGCCGGTCGCCATCAGCCGTCGCTGGAAGCAACCGTGGCCGGCCGGGGACTGGTCGCAGGTGTGTGGCGCGGTCGGCGTGTCACCGGCGAGTATCCACGCCGCTGTGCATGTGTCGGCGGCGATGTCGACGCCGACGAGAGGTGACAGATCGGGCTCGTTTCTGCCATCGTCCCCCCTTGTCTGGCTCGCACCAACGTCGAGTCGCGGGACGGCACCGGGCGGCGCTCGTGATGCGTGGTCAACGCCACTCGCTACGGTCCAGCCTCGGCCGTCCCGGGGCGACGGGGGCAATCTGCCTCACGCGGTCCAAGCCGCTGCCAAGACAACGCCCTCACCGCCGCCCGGAACTACCCCTTAATATACGAGCCAGTACACGGCGGCGGCGTATCAGGTCCGGCTCGCTTCGCGCGGCCGCGTCTGCTCGATGAGCCGGGCGGGCGCGTGCCTCGACAACGCCCTGGCGGAACGCTGCTTCGCCACCATCAAGGCCGAACTCGTCGACACGCGGACCTGGCCGACGCGCGCGGCGGCACGGCTGGCGATCTTCGCGTGGGTCGAGGTCTTCTACAATCGGCAGCGCGCCCACTCGGCACTCGCCTACCAGCCCCCCGCCGCGTTCGAGGAAGGAGTGTTGTTGTTGCGACGATCCGTCGCCCAGCGGTAATCTGTCCGCGCAAGCGAGGTAGCTTCAGATCCTCGAACGGCGGCCCTTCCCGGGCACCACTGGGGTGACCAATTGGGGCATCGGCGGGGCGCGAAGGAAGGCACCAGAGATTGGGAAAGGTCCGGATAGGCAGTATACTTGGCGTGGGACCGGGAAGGTCACGGAGGTGCTGGGCATGACACACCAACAGGATCCGCTTGCCGGGCTTGGCTTCCTCCCCCGCTTGCGCCTGGGCTGGCGCCTGCTGCGGGACCGGCGGGTCTCCGGGTGGAAGTGGGTGATCCCGGGCTTTGCCCTCGTGGTCATCTGCTCGCCGCAGAGCCTCATCCCCTTCCTCGGGCAGCTTGACGATCTGGGGGTGCTGGCGCTGGCGGCGGCCGTGGTCGCGGCGCTGGTGCGCTGGGCCCCGCCGACGGTCGTGCGGGAGCACGCCGCGGCGCTCAACCTCGTCGTGTGGCCCGAGGAACCCGCGGGGACGCAGTCCGCCGCTGGGAGCGCCCCGCCGGGTGCGCCGATCGAGGCGGAGTACTGGATAGACGATTGGCGCTGAGCGCGGCCCAGCGTCGCGCGCTACGACACTGACGCTCCTATGTCAAGCCCCAAGTCCGGCGCTCTGTCGCAGACTATGGGACTCCTGGTGTCGCCTGTGGAGGTTCCCTCCACAGGCGACACCAGGCTGAAAGCGCGCTACCCGTGGCGCAGGAGCACTGCCGTCGCTACGCCGCGAGCTGCACGGGGGCGGCTTCCAGTGCGAGGCACTCCTGCCAGCGCCGCCAGATCGCCCGGACGACGAAGCGCTTAAGCGCGCGCACCGCTTCCCGCCGGGTCTTGCCTTCGGTCATGCGCCGCGCGAGATACGCCTGCGCCTGCGGCGCGTGCCGCGACTGCGTGAGCACGATCCGCTAGCGGATCGCGTTGAGACGCCGATTACCGCCGCGATTGAGACGATACCGCACCCGCTCGGCCGAGGAGGTTTCCAGCGGTGCCGCCCCCGCATAGGTGGCCAACTGTGCGTCGGTGGCGCAGCGTCGGCCAGGCCCGAGGGTCCCCGCGAGCGTCCCCGCCGTGAGGAGATCGCTGCCGCAGATCTGCGCCAGGGGGGCGAAGCGGGGGGCCGCCAGTTCCCGGATCTGTGCCGCGAGGAACCGGGCGTGCTCCTGCGCGAGCCGCAAGCGTTGCGCCAGTCGCCGGACCGTACCCGCGCGCTGTTGCTGGAAGGGGCGCGGGTCGGCGATTTCGTCGCGCTCCAGCGCGCGCAATCCGGCCTTCGTCCGCAATTTCGGCAGATGCGCGGTGTATTCCGGGTCGAGGTGGAGTAGCACCTGATGCACCTGGTTGCGCAGCCGCGTCGCCTCGGCCACGGCATCATCGCGCTCGGTCACGAGCAGCTCGAGCGTGGCCGTCGCGTCGTCCGCCGCGACAGCGGGCAGCGTGCTAGCCTCGCCGCGGACCAGCAGCGCCACCGCGCGAGCATCGAGCCGGTCGCTCTTGCCCCGTGTGCGCGCCGTGCGACGGCGTTGCACACCTCGCCACATGATCCGGGTCTCCCGACCTTTTGATGACGACTCGTGACGAAAGCGCGATACTCTTTGCCGCCGGGGATGCGCGCCCGCTGGTTGTCGTGGAGGCCAGGTCGATGGTGAAGACGTTAGTCCCAGACGCTGAGGCAGTGCATCTGCGCGAATTGTCTGCCGAGGGCGACGTGATCACGCTCGTGGTGGCCGCTGCGGGTGCCACGGCCTGCTGCCCGGTGTGTGGCCAGGGCTCCTCGCGCGTGCATAGTCGCTACTGCCGAATGCTCGCCGATCTCCCGTGGCAGGGGCTCGCCGTCCGGCTCGCCCTCCAGGTGCGCCGCTGGTTCTGCCCCAACCCGGCGTGCGCGCGGCAGATCTTCGTGGAACGTTTGCCGACGGTCGCTGCGCCCTACGCCCGCCGCACCGCACGGCTCGCGCATGTGGTTGAAGCGCTCGCCCTGGCGCTCGGGGGCGAGGGCGGCGCCCGTCTCCTGGCGACCCTGGGTGTGGTGCTTAGCCCTGACGCCCTACTCGACGCGATCCGGCAAGCCGCCCACCCCAGTCCGCCCGGACCGCGCGTCATCGGCATCGACGACTGGTCCTGGCGGCGTGGCCACCGGTTCGGGACGATCCTTGTCGACCTGGAGCGGCATGTCGTGGCCGATCTGCTGCCCGACCGCGCGGTCGAGTCGACCGTCGCGTGGCTGAAGGAACACCCGGAGGTCACGACCATCGCCCGCGACCGCGCGGGCGTGTACGCCGAGGCGGCCGCCCAGGGCGCGCCGCAGGCGATGCAGGTCGCCGACCGGTGGCATCTCCTGCACAACCTCGGCGAGGTCCTCGAGGAGTTCCTGCTCCACAAGCGCGCGGCGCTACGCGCGGCGGCGACGCCCTCGACGGCGGCCGAGGGCGGGGTAACTGCGCCGGACGCCGCCGCCGAGGCGACCGCCGCGGCAGGGGGGACGAAAGCACGCGTCCCGGGGCCGCTCACGCCACATCGCCCCCGCCGCCACCAGGAACGACTGGAGGAAGCGAGCCGCCGCCGACACACGCGCGTCGTCGAGCAGTATGCGGCGATCCGCCGGTTGCACGCTGCCGGCGCCGATGTGGCCGACATCGCCCGACGCGTCGGCACCAGTCGCCGGACGGTCTACCGCTACCGCCACCTGCCCGAGCCGCCGGAGCCGAAGCGCCCGCACCGCCCCCGGCGGCAGCGGGTGCTCGCGCCGTACGAGCCGTACGTGCTGCGCCGCTGGCAGGAGGGCTGCCATAACGGCATGGGGCTCTACCGCGAGATTCGCGCGCAGGGCTATGCCTACGGCGCCTCGAACGTGATGCGTTTCGTCGCCCAATTGCGGCGCGACGAAACGCCCGACCAGCCGGCGGGGGCTGGGATGCGCGCCAAAGCCACGCCGGTACCGTCCGCGCGGCGGGTCGCTGGACTCTTCCTGCGCCGCCCCGCCGACTTGCACGCGGAGCAGCAAGCGTACTTGGAACGCGCGCAGGCGGCCGATGGGGCGCTGGCGAGCGCCTACCAGCTCACGCAGTCCTTCGCGACGATGGTGCGCGAGCGCGGGGGAACGCGGCTCGACGCGTGGCTGGCCGAGGTGGATAGCTGCGACGTACCCGGGTTGCGCCGTTTCGCCACAGGATTGCGGGCCGATTTAAAGGCCGTGCGGGCGGGGCTGACCGAAAGGTGGTCGAACGGCCCAACGGAGGGCTTCGTCCACAAGCTCAAGCTCGTGAAACGTCAGGCCTACGGACGCGCGGGATTTGCCGTCCTGCGCCAGCGGGTGCTCCTCGCCGTGTGACCCAGGGCCAGCCGCACAGCATAGCCCCGTCACCGCGGCGCACCCGCTGGCGCGCTTGGCCTCCGGCGAGGCCGTCGGCTCGCCACCGGGCGGCGGCGAGCCGCTTTTTACGCTACTCCCGACCGCTTGATTCTCCCTACCCACCCTTCATCAAAAGGTCGGGAGACCCCATCATACGGCGAGGCGTCCTCTTTCCCCCGGAAACCATCCAGCGTTTCCTCCACTTCCGCCTGGGTGCGGAAGAAGCGCCGCAGGTACCCTTCCTCGATTTCCGCCAGCCTTTCCGTCGCTACCGCCGGGTCCGGCACCGACATCGTCTTGAGCTTGTAGAGCAGCGAGGGCGGGCGGTGCCACCAGAGCGACCAGGGCCAGGGCACCGCCGGTAACGGCTTCCGCACGAAGGCCCGGCGCGGCCGGAGGTCCTGCAACTCCTGCACCTGCGCCGCCCACTGCTCGCCCATCCCCAGCCCCTCGCTGTCCGTCCCCGAGCGCTGCGTGGTCGTCACCGGGGCCACCCGCCCCAGGTTCTTGGCCGTCACCTCCGCGTTCTCCCGCCCGAGGCGGAAGGCGACTTCCAGCCCGCAGTTCTGCAAGGCCCCTTGCAGGCGCTCCGAGGCCTGCCCCCAGGTCTGGTGCGCCATCACCAGGAAGATCCCGTATTTCCGCGTCAGCGACAGCATGCGCGAGAGGGCCTCTTCCGACTGTGCCATGAATTCCGAGAACTCGTCGATCACCAGGTGGTGGGACGGCCCCCGATCGCCGGGGGGCCGGTCGGCCCGAGACAACGCCGCCTGCTCGGCAGACACGGTGAGGAGGCACCCGATCGGCCGCCTCGCATCGGCGTCGCCGAGGGCGAGGTTGACGATCAGGGACTTCCCGCCGTCCATCAGGGCGCGGAAATCGAGGGCGTTCTCGACCTGGCCGAGCGAGTACTTGAGGACCGGGTTGAAGGTGAGGAGAGCCCGCTGCCCGCCGCCAGGACGAGCGGTGGCGCGGCCAGGAACGGGCCGCCCAGCAAGAACAGGACAATGAAAAAACGCGGGTGGCGCATGGCGAAATGATTCCTCTCGATCACCCGAGCGCGCTCGGCGGTCACTGGCAATGGCAACGATTCAGCGCCCGGTCGTGTAACGCTCGTAATTACTGTAGAGCGCCACCTTGTTCGCCGGTGAGATCGAAAAGGCGTAAGTCGCGCCACCATCACCAGCGCTCGACACCAGCAGCCCTTCCTTGAACGATTGGACAGTGAGCGTTGTCGCCGCCTCGGTGGGGGCCGTGGCATAGCCGAGGCAGTCGCGCACACTCTCGCCCTCGGGTACTGTCAGGTAAAGCCGAGATGGTTGGAGCGCTGGCGAACAAGGGCGTGTTGGAGGAGGGCGGCACCGCTCGTCAGGCCATGGCCGGGGTGCCGG
>JAABUU010004726.1_pt1 | contig 15788 bp, 16 predicted proteins | sample 5559301 | NCBI WGS metagenome assembly JAABUU01 (sample SAMN10711884, study PRJNA513360) | rock metagenome | isolation source: Antarctica rocks | place: Antarctica: Victoria Land, Richard Nunatak white | reverse complement strand
GCAGAGGCCCTCAGTCCTCAGTCCTCAGTCCTCAGTCCTTCTCCTGCTATCGTAGCCGCGCGGCTACGATACCGCAAATACTCAGAGAATCGCGATGATCGCCGCGAGGGTGACGATGCTGATTAATGTCGAAAAAAGCACCGTCGCCGTGACGAACGTCGGCAATAAATCATGCTCGAAGGCGATGATCGAGGCGAGCACAGCAGCGGGCATGGCCGATTGGAGGACGCCCGCATCCCGCGCGAGGCTCGTCAGGTGGAACGGGATGACGATCAGTGCGGCGAGCGCGGGTCCGGCAAGCAGCCGGATCAGGCTCGCGCCAAGCATATCACCATCCAGCCGAGGGATACCGGCGCCCGCCAACTGTACGCCGAGGGCGATCAACATCACAGGCACCATCGCCCCCGCGAGCAGCCCGGCCGGTCGCGCGATGACGAGCGGCGGGTGCGTGCCGAAGAGATTGAACAGCAGCGCGGGCACGACGGCGATTACAGCAGGCGTCTTTAGCACGGCGACAAGTGAGCGGAGATTGCTCCCGTGATGCCAGTTCGCGGCGGCAACGCCGATGATGAATGAGATCGTGGACATCGCAATAAAGTAGATCGTCGCGGCGACGAGCGCATCCGGCCCGAAGGCGAACTGCACGATCGGCAAGCCGAAATTCCCGACGTTTGGGAAGACAGCGATCAGCACATACGCGCCGGTCATTTGCGGTGAACGCTTGAAAAGCCGCGCGATACCAACGGCGACCAGCGCACATGCCACCTCGACGACGCCGATATAAAGCACCATCCGTCCCGCGATACCCGCGTCAATCCGCGAGGTCGTCAGCACACTGAAGGTGAATGCCGGAACGAGCACGAAGTAGGCGACGCGCGACAGCGTGCGCGCCTCCAACCCCAGCCGCGGCCCGACGACATAGCCAATCGCAACGAGCGCGAAGACCGGAATGAGGATGTTCAAATAAATCTGCGGCAACTGCCCCACGCGGCGCTCCCTATCCTCCGGTCATCCCGGCGCGACACTATAGACTCCTTTTCCGGGGATTGAAAGGAACTAACCCCCGGCCCCCTTTCGTTCCTCGGCGTGGGAAGGGGTTTGACTTGTTGCGATACCGAGACGTTCCCCATAATGCCCTGACCCCAGAAGGCTCACTTGCCCTTCCCACACCGAGTGACGAAATGGGGGCTGGGGAATTAGGTCAACCGGCATAGCCAACCCCCTCTCTCAATCATAGAGAGATGCTATACAAACGACGTAATTCGGTAGGCAAGTCCTTCGCTGGCGTTGTGCAGATGCACGGCGGATGGTACGATATGTAGAGTAGGAAACGCTCAGGTTTCGGCAGGACGGGGGTTGAGCAGCAATGCAACCCGATTGGCAGGATCAGATACAATTCCCGATAAAGATAACGCGCGACGCGGGCGAGGTTTTCGTCCGCGTTTTTGTTGCGCGCGTCACGAATGACGGTTTGACGGCATGACGAGGAGGCAAGGAGCGGTATGAGTACGACGACGGCAACAGACTTTGTCCTGCGGATCGGCGGCGAGTCCGGCGATGGTATGGTGACGATCGGTGACGTCATCACCGCAGTCGCGGCGGACCACGGCGCGTGGGTTCACACCTTCCGCACCTTCCCGGCGGAGATCCGGGGCGGCCCGGTGCTCTTCCAACTCCACGCGGACACAAAGCCGGTTCTCTCTGTCGGCGATCAGGTGGATGTACTCGTCACGCTGAACAAGGAAGCGTGGACGCTGCACCACAACGATCTTCGGCCCGATGGCGCCCTGATCTTCGACCCGTCCGAGTACCAGCCGCCCGCGTGGTTCATGGGCACGAAGTATGAAGTGCCTGCCGTCGAGTTGGCGAACAAGGCTGGGGCGAAGCGCGGCAAGAATATCGTTATTATCGGCGCGATTGCCAAACTCTTCGGTCTGGATAAGGAGGTCGCCGAAGAGACGATTCGCAAGAAACTCGGCAAGCGCGCCGAACTGCTGCAAGGCAACATTGACTCCTTCGAGGCGGGCTATGACTATGCGGGGTCCCTGATGAAGGCGGATCGCTTCGGCTTCGCCTTCCCGGAGACGCGCGGCAACGGCAACCGCCTAATTATGAACGGCAACGACGCGATAGTTGCGGGGGCGATCCGGGCGGGCTGCCGCTTCTATGGCGGCTACCCGATCACGCCGGCCTCCGACATCATGGAGAAACTGGCGATCGAACTGCCCGTGATTGGTGGCGCACTGCTCCAGGGTGAGGACGAAATCGCCTCGATCAATGCCTGCCTCGGCGCGTCGTGGGCGGGCGTCAAGTCCATGACTGCGACGGCCGGCCCCGGCCTCTCGCTGATGACCGAAGCGCTCGGCATGGCCTCGATGGCGGAGATACCCGTCGTCGTCGTGGACGCACAGCGTGGTGGCCCAAGCACCGGCCTGCCGACCAAAACCGAGCAGAGTGATCTCAACCTCGCCGTCTATGGCGCGCATGGCGACACACCGCGCATGGTCGTCGCCCCGACCGAAGTTGGCGACTGTTTCTCAACGACAGTCCTCGCCTTCAACCTCTCCGAACGGTACCAGATGCCGGTGCTCCTCCTTTCCGACCAGTCGCTCTCCAGCCGGACGGAAAGCATCGCCCGGCCCGACCTCGAGAACGTCGAAGTCTGGGATCGCATCACACCGGAGAATGCGGAAAAGTACGCCGACCTCATTGGCCGTAACGGTCATACTCCCTCCTCCGTCCTCAATCCTCAGCCCACCCCCGAAGAGAGTGAGGGCAACCGCAACGAGATCGCGGAAGATCCGAGCGGCGATCCCGTCTACGTCCGTCACGAGACGGCATTGCTCTCGTATGGCGTGGACCTGACGCATGTGGGCGTTGACCGCTTGCCGCCGGAAGGTCATTATCTCCGCTATGCGATCACCGAAAGCGGCATCTCGCCGATGTCCATCCCCGGCATGAAGGGTGAATCCCGCTACGTTTCCACCGGCATCGAGCACGACCAGTTGGCCGACCCGAACTACACGCCGGAATACCACACGGTGATGATGAACAAGCGGTTCCGCAAATTGGAAACCGCGAAGCGCGATCTCGGTGACTCGGTGATCCATCGCTACGGCGTGGAAGACCCGGATGTGCTCGTGATTGCCTGGGGTAGCACGGTTGGCCCGGCGCGCGAGGCGGTCGCGTGGGCGGTTGAGGAGGGGCATTCCGTTGGAATGCTCGCACCGACGCTGCTCTGGCCGCTTGTGCCGAGCATCGGCGCTGCACTGGCGAAGGCAAAGAAAATCGTCATCCCGGAAGTCAATTTCGCCGGTCAGTTCGCGCGGCTCCTGCGCGCCGAGTTCGGCGGCGACCGCGACAAGATGGTCGAGGTCCATAAGTACACCGGCCTGCCCTTCACGGCGGCTGAAATCGAGCATGTCATCGCGGAAGCGGCTCGTCGTTCGTAGTTCGATGTTCGATGTTCAGAGCGGGATTCTTCGAACTCCGAACGACGAACTTTCCAGGAGGAACAATGGTCACGACAGCAATCCCCATCCAGGAACCAAAAACGGTCGCCCATTACCGTTCCAGTTTGCGCCCGATCTGGTGCGCGGGGTGCGGCGACTTCGGCGTCCTCGCCGCGTTCTACGAGGCGCTCGTTGCTCTCGATATTGATAAGGACAACCTCTGCGTCATCTCCGGTATCGGCTGCTCCAGCCGCTTCCCCGGCTTCGTGGACGCCTACGGCTATCATGGTCTGCATGGCCGCTCGCTGCCGGTCGCTACGGGTGTCAAGATGGCTCGCCCGGATCAGACCGTCGTTGCCTTCGGTGGGGACGGCGACTACTTCTCCATCGGCGCGGGCCACCTGCCGCACACCGCCCGGCGCGATCTCGATATCACGGCAATCGTGATGGACAACCAAATCTACGGCCTGACGAAGGGGCAGATATCGCCGACCTCGCCGCAGACGATGCGCACGAAGTCCACGCCGTACGGCTCGCACGACATGCCGATCAATCCGATTGGCTACGCGCTGATGTATGGCGCGTCGTTCGTCGCTCGCGCCTTTTCCGCGCAGCGGCAGGTAATGAACAAGATCATGACACGCGCGATCGCCCACAAGGGTTTCTCATTCATCCAGGTGATGTCCCCCTGCGTTACCTTCCACGATACCTACAAGACCTACAAGGACATCACCCAGCCTCTACCGGAGGGATATGACAGTTCCGACCGCGAGGGAGCGATGCACCTGGCGATGACCGAGGAAAAACTCTCCCTCGGCGTCTTCTATGAGGGCAGCCGGATGGAGCCTCCCGGCGATTACATCAACGAGCCGTACATTGATGTCACGCAGACCGACCCGATGGAGCGCCTGAACACGTACCTGAACAAGTTCGCATAGCGAGCAAACCGATGGCTATGCCGATGCGCGGCGCGATGCCACAGAATGACTGAGTGCAGACGAACACACAGAAAGGCTGAACAGATGCCCATCCACACCAACGGTCTCGGTCACATTGCGCTCCGCGTCACCGACCTCGCGCGTGCCAAACAGTTCTACTCCGAAATCCTGGGATTCCCGGTTATGATGGAGTTCGCGGATATCGTCCTCGTCAATGCCGGCGGTGTACTGCTTGGCATGCGCGGCGGCAACCCGGAAACCGCGCCGGATGATCGCTTCAATCCAATGCGTGTCGGCATTGATCACCTCGCACTGGCGGTCTCCGACCCAGCGGCGCTCGAAGGGTTGCAAAAGCAACTCGACGCGGCAGGCGTGCGCAACAACGGCGTGGAGGACGACACCACGACGGGCGGACGGTACATCAGTTTCTACGATCCCGACGGCATCGCTTGGGAGTTGTATTACCTTCCCACCTCGTAGGTGCGTTCGGTGATCGCGATCTGATGGATCACCTGAACACATACGTCAACACGTTCGCCTGACGTTTCCGCGATCTCCTGGCCCCCACCGAAGCCCATCCGACCGCCGACCTCGCCGAGATCGTGCGGTTGTACGGCTTACGCAACTGGGTGGAGCAGAGTGACAAGCAAGTGAAGCAGACACTCGGTTGGGCGCAGTATCAAGTCCGCAGCGACCGAGCGATCCGCCGACACTGGCAGGTAGTCTGCTGTGCCTTCTCTTTCTGTTGGTGGGCAGCAGAGCAGGGAGGAGAGGCAATGACCGCCGGGGAACCGGACGAGGATGCGATGGAGCACGCGATCCCTGCGACCGAACCGGTGGCGGGGCGGGGGGGAAATGGGGGAGCGAGCGCGACCACCGGTCTCGTGGCCGGTGGCATTACGCAGCGTGCGGGCATGGCTGGAACCGTGGACACTGCTGAGGCGCTGGTGGCAGGCGTGGAGCGATCTGCCCCCGCCGCCCGCCTTGCAGCGGCTGCTTGACTGGCTGTGGGATGGACACCCGATTGACTGCTATGCCCGCTGACAACAAACTACCGCTAAGATGAGAAAGCCACCGACTTCCTCTCTATGAGAGCCGAGCCGCGAGGTTCAGATCTCTCTTTCCCAGCCCTCAGTTCTTCCCTTTCATCTGTCCCTTTGGACACCCACAAACTGTCCCGAAGGGCGAATCGGGAAGGTGGCTATCCTGATACGCTACGGACAGAAGAAAACGCGGGCTGGCGCTCCCCCACAGACCGCGCATCCCTTCCCCATCCTTTTCCTGGCCCTTGCGTTTCCCCCGCAAGGACCTCTTCTTTGGAGTAACGAGGAGATCAGACCCTTCTCATTACTCGTTACTTCTCGTTACGTTGACGCCCCTTGTGACGAAGCATACAATAGCGCTATTGAGCAGACGGCAGGCTGCGGGTACGAAATCCCTCGGTCCTTAGTCCTCTCTCCTTGATTCCTCAACGTGGAGGTTCCCGCTCATGTGGCGATGTAACGTTTGTGGTCATACCACGCAGGACGCGCAACGACCGACGATCTGTGCGGTCTGCGGTTCCGAGGATTCATTCGAGGCATTCAGCCCGCCGAGTGCGACCGATCCGCGCAGCCAGCGGCATACTCGCTATGCGAGCGTTGGTGTCCCGCAGGAACAGCAGGCCGTTCGCCCCTCGTACATCGAGACACCGAACTGGGCGACCGTTGGCGTCACCGATACGCGGACGCGGGAAACGGGCTATCTGCCACCGGAAGGGATCGTTCCGCTCTCCCCCACTCCGAAGACGGGCGCGCAGGACTTCACGCTCGGCGTCATGCCCGCCTTCACATCGAACCAGACACACAGCACGGTCGCGGCGCTCGCCGCTGTCGCGCAGGTCGAGAACGAGGTCGAGGTTGGGCGCCGATTGCGCCTTCTCGCGCTCGTGGACACCAAGATGGAAGCCTCCTACGTCATGCGCTCCGGCAAGAAGTACAACCTCGTCACCGGCGACGGCACATGGTTCGCGGATAATATCCCCTGCGCAGCAGCCTGCCCGGCGCATACAGACATCTCCCGCTACATCGCCTTTATCGCCGACGAAGAATACGCGAACTCCTTTGAACTAAACCGCGAATCCAACGTCTTCCCCGGCTGCCTCGGTCGCGTCTGCGCCCGGCCGTGCGAATCCGCCTGCCGCCGGGGCGTGATTGACGAGCCAATCGCCATCTGCTGGCTGAAGCGCGTCGCCTCCGACAACCGAGACGCCACCCGCCGCGAGCGCCCCGCGCCCTCGTCCGGCAAGTCCGTCGCTATCATCGGCGCGGGGGCGGCCGGCATCACCGCCGCGCGCGGCCTCGCCCGCAAGGGGCACGCCGTCACCGTTTATGATGCCCTGCCCGTCCCCGGCGGCATGTACTGGGGCGGCGTGCCGGAGTGGCGTCTGCCGCGCCACATCATCCAGGACGAAGTGAACCTCGTCGCCGATCTCGGCGTGGACATTCGCCTCGACACCGCCGTCGGCAAGGACGTGATGATCGCCGATTTGATGGCGAACAACGACGCGGTATTAATCGCGGCGGGCTGCCAGGTACCGGTCGGCCTCGGCATCCCCGGCGAGGAATTGGACGGCGTCGAGTACGGCCTCACCTGGCTCGAAGACTTGCACATCGCGGACTGGCAGAAACCCCGGCGCGTCGGCAAGCACGTCATCGTCCTCGGCCTCGGCTTCACAGCAATGGACTGCTGCCGCTCCGCCGTCCGCCTCGGCGCGGAGACGGTGCAGGTGCTCTATCGCCGCACCGCCGCCGAATCCACGGTGGAAGAACTCGAACTGCACGAAGCGGAGTACGAGGGGATCGAGTTCCAGTGGCTCGTCACCGCGAAGCGCGTGGTCGGCGACGAGAACGGCAAGGTGATTGGCCTTGAAGTAACGCACAGCGAACTCGGCCCGCTCGATTCGTCCGGTCGCCCGCGCGCCATCCCAATCCCCGGCTCCGAAGAGATCATTCCCTGCGACATGATTTGCGCGGCATACGGCCAGAAGCCGGAGTCCGGCTTCCTCACGGGGCTGGAAATGACGCGCCTCGATCGCCGCGGCGTCCCCATCCTCGACGACAACTACATGACCGAGATTCCCGGCCTCTTCGCCTGCGGCGATTACATCATGAATCCGAAGACCTTTATCACCGCCATCGGCGAGGGGCATGCCGCCGTGGACGCGCTGCATACGTTCCTAACCGGGGAGCAGCCGATCGCGCAACAGATGGAAGTCGTCGAACTGGACATTGACCAGGTGCGGGCGCGGCGCGGTATCCTCTCGCAGACCGGCGTCGCGAAGTGGACCGAAGAGGCGATGAGCCGCCGTCTCGTCTGGGGCGACAACTACATTGACACCGCGCGGCAGGAGATGCCGACCTTGCCGATGGACCTGCGCTACGATCAGGTGGCGGAGGTCGAACTCGGCCTGACGGACAACGAGGGATTCGAGGAGGCGAAGCGCTGCTTGCAGTGCCAACTGAACATCTTCATTGACGGCTCGAAGTGCGTCCTTTGCAACGGCTGCGTGGATGTCTGCCCCGAAGAAGTGATCGAGATGGTTTCGCTCGACCGGATCAACGCGATTGACGGGGACAGCGAGATCGTCGAGTTCGCCAAGCGGCAGATGAGCCCCGCCGCCGCCGTGATGATGATGGATGAAGAGCGCTGCATCCGCTGCGGCAACTGCGTCATCTGGTGCCCGACCGACTGCCTGACAATGGGCCACTTCCGCATGACCCCGGATTTCAAAATGGACTTCCTCATGGCGGAGGCAGCGGGCGACTGAGAGCGGATCGTTCTCTAACTGACCACGTGGAGACCGTCGCCCGTCTATGGGCGGCGGTCTCCACGCTAATGCGGGCAGCAATAAAGGGCTCACGATGCACGGAACACGTCACCGTATCGCGGGAACGCTCTCGCTCGCAGTCATCATTCTCTCGCTCGCCTTTGGCGCTATCGCGGACGCGCACACCGCGTATCACTCCCCAGTAGCCGCGAATGGACCGACCGTCGCAACGCTAAGCCCCACCGCGACTGGTGCCTCGGCATCGGTCAAAGCGGGCACGGGCGGTAGCGCGCGATGGGGCTTCGTGCTGGCAATCGTCGCCGCCATCGCGATCTTCGGCATCGGCGGGTTCTTTGTCGTCATCCGGGCGCGCAGAGAGTATCTCGACGAGCAGAGGCGCAAAGCCACCATGCTGCGGGAAGACGAGAACTGAGCACAGATCGGCGGCGTTCCCGCTGATCTGTGATACGATGAATCATCGGTCGGATGGAGGGGTGGTTGTGAGACCGCCCCTCTCGCCTTGCAAGTAGGATTGTGCGTGGCAATCGAACGCCCAGCATCGCATATCGTCATCGCCGGAGGGGGATTCGCCGGGCTGCGTCTCGCGCGGCTGCTGGCGCGAAACGGGCCACGGCGAGACGCGGACGGTCGGCCCGTGCGGGTTACGCTGCTCGACCAGCAGCGGGCGTTCACGTATACGCCGCTCCTCTATGAAGTCGCGGCGAGTAAGATCGCGACGGAGCACGCGATGACGCCGTATCGCGATCTGCTCTGGGATTCCAGCGTCACGGTACGACAGACGACCATCACTGGGTTCGACCTCGAACGGCGCGTCGTCCAGACCGAAGGCGACGAAATACCCTATGACCGACTCGTCCTCGCTGTCGGGGCGGCATCAACATTGCCGCGTGGCAGCAACGGCAGCGGTCTCGCGGCGCACGCCCTCTCGTTCATGAACCTGCCGGACGCCAAAGCGATCCGCACGCGGCTCATCGCCCGCTTCCGCGCGGCGGCGCGCGCCTCTGAGGGTGTCACGATTGTCGTCGCGGGTGGCGGCGCGAAGGGTGTGGAATTGATCTTCGACCTCGCGGATTTCACCGAGCATCGCCTCGCACCGGCATACGGCATCGCGCGCGATCAGGTTCGCCTTGTCCTCGTCAATGGTGACGAGCGGCTAATGGCCGATCTCCCGGCGTACTTCGATCGCGCTGCCCGCACCGCGATGCGGCAGCGCGGTATCCGCCTGATTCAGCAGCGCCTGGTCATCGGCGCGGATGATGCGCGCGTTCGCCTTGATGATGGCCGCGCCATCGCCGCGCGCACACTAATCTGGACGGCGGGGATCACCGCGCACCCACTCATCCGCGCGCTTGGCCTGCCGCTAACCGATGGCGCGCTCCGCGTCACCCGGAGCCTGCAACTGCCCGGGTTTCCCACTGTCTATGCCGCAGGCGACTGTGTCTGGATGGATAACGGTGAGGGCGGACGCCACCCCGCGACGGCGAGCCTCGCGCAGCAGCAGGGTCGGTTCCTCGCCCACGCGCTCGCCGCCGACTTCGCCGAAGCGCTGCTCCCCGTCTTTCACGACGCGCCGCGCGGCCAGATTATTAAACTCGGCGACGGCAATGCCATCGCGCAACTCGGCGGCGGGCCGCACGCACCGCACTTCACCGGACGCACCGCACATGCCCTCCGTGGCGGGCTTGACCTCCTCGAAGTGCCGGGAATCGCGCAGAAGCGCGGCGCGCTGCGCGATTTCCTGCGCCGGTATCCGCCGGGATAATGGCAAAACAGATACTCCGCATGCCACGGCTTCGTAGCCAGGTTCGGGGCGAGGAGACGCGCCACGCCAGTTGGTTGGAGCTCTTCTTTGACCTGATCTTCGTCGTCGCGATCGCGCAGTTGTCAAGCAGACTGACGCACGGCATCCGGTTTACCGGGTTGATCTCCTTTGTCGCGCTCTTCCTGCCCATCTGGTGGTCATGGATCGGCACGACCTTCTACGCAACGCGCTTCGTCGCCGCCGATGACCTGATCTATCGCTTGCTCGCGGTCGTCGAGATGGGCGGGGTCGCCGCCCTCGCGATCAATGTGCGAGACGGTTTCGGCACGACAGCAACCGGCTTCGCCCTTTCCTATGCAATCGTCCACGTGGTCCTCGTGATCCAGTATCTCCGCGCGGGCTGGGCTATCCCGGAGGCGCGCTCGCTCACGAATCATTTTGTGCGCGGCTTCGGATTAGCCGCTGCGATCTGGACGGTCTCTGTCTTCGTGCCCGGCGTCGCGCACCTCATCCTCTGCGGGATCGGCCTCGCGGTGGACATCAGCACTCCCCTCCTCGCCGGTCGCCGCCAGACCGATATTTCTCCAGACGATGCCCATTTACCGGAACGCTTCGGACAGTTCACGCTGATCGTGCTCGGTGAAGGGGCGGCGACCGTTGTGCTCGGCATCGGCCAGCAGGCGCTCACGCTCATCGCAGCGATCAGCGCCGTCTGCGCGCTGATTATCGCCTTCTGTCTCGCGTGGCTCTACTTCGAGAACCTCGACGGCTCCGCAATCCAGGCAGCACAGGCCGAGGAGCAGATCGCCACCTATCAGGTCTGGCTGTACGCGCATTTCCCGCTTGTTGTAGCGCTAACGGCAATAGCCTCCGGTGTTCAGTACGTTGTGACAAACCGATCCGGGCCCGTGTTGCCTGATAGCGCCCGGTGGCTGATCTGCGGCGCGCTCGCCGTCTGCCTCACGAGCATTGGCGCCCTCCATTGGACGAGCGCCACCCCCGCCAAACGGGCGCTCGACCGCGCGCGCACCCGGCTGCGGCTCGTCGCCAGCCTACTCATCCTGCTCTTTGCGCTCATAAGTGGGCATCTTCCTCCGGTGCTTATTATTGGCTTTCTTGCTACGATATGCGCGGCGCAAGTGTTGATAGATTTGCGCAACGCTGGCGAAATAACCGAGCATGGGGAAGCCGAGCCTCCCCACGAAGGAGTCTAACCGGATGGCGGACGCGACACGGTACGACGGCATTGTGATCGGCGCGGGGCAGGCGGGTGGGCCGCTGGCAACGACGCTGGCAAGGGCGGGATGGAAGATGGCGCTCATCGAGCGCGAGCATGTCGGCGGCACTTGCGTCAATGATGGGTGTACGCCGACCAAGACGATGGTCGCCAGCGCGCGTGTCGCCTATCTTGCCCGCCGCGCCGCCGATTACGGTGTCGAGACCGGGCCGGTCACGATAGATATGACCGTCGTGCGGCGACGCAAGCGAGACATCGTCAATGAGTTCCGCTCCGGCAGTGAGAAGGGCGTCCGGGAAACGCCAAACCTCGATCTGCTCATGGGCGAGGCGCGCTTCACCAGCCCGAAGACGCTGACGGTGACGCTGAACGATGGCGGGGAACGGGAGGTTATCGCCGAGAAGATTTTCATCAACAGCGGTCAGCGCCCCGCTCTGCCGAAGATTGCCGGACTGGAGAGCATCCCCGTACTCACCTCGACGACAATCATGGAATTGGACAGCGTGCCCGCCCATCTGCTCGTCCTCGGCGGCGGCTTCATCGGGCTGGAGTTCGCCCAGATGTTCCGACGTTTTGGCAGCGCCGTGACAATCATCCAGCGTGGCACGCAACTCGCTCCGAAGGAGGATGCGGATGTCGGGGAGGAGATCGCGAAGATCTTCCGGGAGGACGGCATCACCGTCCTGCTTGAAACAGAGACCGTCCGCGCGGCGCAGAGTACAGACGGCGGCATCGTCCTGACTGTGAAGGATGCAAAGGGCGAGCGGACAGTGACCGGCTCGCATCTGCTCGTGGCAGCGGGGCGCACGCCGAATACGGACGCCCTGCATCCCGCCGCTGCCGGAGTGACGATGGACAAACGCGGCTACATCCCCGTCAATGAGCGACTGGAAACGAACGTCCCCGGCATCTACGCGCTCGGCGATGTCAACGGCGGCCCGGCCTTCACGCATATCTCCTACAACGACTTCATCATCCTCCGCACGAACCTGCTGTACGGCGGCACGGAGACGACCGCAGGCCGCCTCGTGCCGAACACCGTCTTCATTGACCCGCAACTCGGCCGCGTCGGCCTGAGTGAGCGCGAGGCACGTGCGCAGGGCACAAAGATTCGCGTTGCCAAACTGCCGATGACTGATGTCGCGCGGGCAGTGGAGACGGACGAGACGCGCGGCTTCATGAAGGCGATCGTAGACGCAGAGAGCGATCAGATCCTCGGCTGCGCCATCCTCGGCGTCGAGGGTGGCGAGATCATGTCTATCATTCAGATGGCGATGATGGGTCGTCTTCCCTCTACCGTCCTCAAGAATGCCGTCCTCGCGCACCCGACGCTCGCCGAATCCCTCAACAACCTCTTCTCAACGCTGGAGGAATGAATGTGAACGCATTCTTGGTGATAGCAGACTTTCCAGCCTGCCTCTCACGGCGGGGAGGCAGGCTGGAAAGCCTGCTACCACCCGGTTTCTCTGGCAAACTGCGTAACTCCTCGCGCTATCGCACGCGAACGGGAGGGCGCGCACCCTCCCCTTGCACGACCGCACCCGCGAGGCGGACGGCTGCCCACGCCGCCCGCGCGACATCGTTGTCGCGCACGAAGTGAACGAGAAAGGCAGCGGCGAGGGCATCGCCCGCCCCGGTCGAGTCTACCGCATGCGCCGGTGCGGATGCCGTCACGCATCCGGCATCGGACGCGACGAAGATACCCGCCGCGCCGTGCTTGACAACCGCGACGCGCGCCACCGCCCGCATCGCCGTCACTGCATCCATTGTTTCGACCGCGAAAACAACGCGCGCTTCATCCAAATTTGCGAAGAGCACGTCGGGCCGAAGGCGCGCAAGCAAGGCAACGAATCTTTCCGTGCCGTATGCCCGTAGCAGGCTCGCCGATGAGAGGTCAATACTGAGCACTGTTCCCCGCTCCCGCGCCCGACACGCTGCCAGCGTCGCCGTCTCCGCGAGCGGCCCTTCAAAGAGCGAATACGATGGGATATGGAAGGCATCGAGGCGATGCCATATATCGTCCGGGAGATCGGCAGGACGGAGCGAGAGAGCGGCGGAGCGGTCGGTGACGAACGTCCGCTCGCCATCGGCATCGAGAAAGGTCAGGATCGTCGCCGTCCGCCCACGCTGCGGGCCGACGACCTGCACGCCCTCGCGCCGGAGATCGTCGCGCAGCCATGCGCCCCATGGATCGGCGCCGACTGCACCGAGACAGGTCGCCCGCGTCCCGAGCCGCGCCGCCCAGACCGCGACATTCGCCGCCGACCCGCCGGGCAGGAAGCGGATATCGCCCCGCGCGTCCGCTCCCCGCGTCAGCGCCTCCCCTGCCGCCGCACGGATGTCCACTGCGATGTCACCGATTGTTGCCAGATGCACGGGATCACTCCAGTCGTCAGTCAGCAGTCGGCGGTCGCCAGTGATCGCCGCTTACGCTACGATGTGTGAAGGAATATACCGTCATTTCCTTCGGCGCGTGCGTGGGCCCCGCATCTTCCGACCGCCGACTGCCGCCTGTCAACCGCCGAGGAGGAATCGAATGAAACGGACAGCGCTCTTGAATGCTCCCCTCTCCGCCGCCATCGCGCGGCTCGGTCACACGGACTTGCTGCTCGTCGCGGACGGCGGGTTGCCGATCCCCGCCGAGCCGGAGCGGATTGATCTCGCGCTCGTCGCGGGTATCCCGACGATGATGCAGACATTGCGCGCTATCTTCCTCGAACTGGCGGTCGAGGCGGCGATTGTCGCGGAGGAGCAGGCGGAGTTCGCACCGCAATTCCATGCCGAACTGCGCGCTTTCCTCGCATCCGAAGGCGTCGTCCTGCGGACGATGACGCACATCGCCTTGAAAGAGGAGGCCCGCCGCGCCCGCGCCGCCGTCCGCACGGCAGAACTGACACCGTACGCGAACATTCTCCTCCAGTGTGGCGTCGTCTTCGGCCCGCATGAGGGTGATCGACCCCGCGACCGCGCCGTGCCCGTGGATCAGGTCAAGCCGGCGTAACGAGTGCTGAGTGGCGAGGGGATGACGATTCGCGGGGTATTGCAACTGGGAAATCCGCTGCTGCGGGACGTGGCGGAGGCGGTAGACGATCCATCGGTAGGAGCCGCATTCTTGCATATGCGAACGATGGGAAGCGGATTGATTTGCGGCGTGATGTAAAGGAGACGCGTACGATGAGCATGAGCCACACGGATGAGATTCAGACGGCATTGCGTCAGACGGCGGACGCGCCGACATGTGATGACTGCCTCGCGGCACGCGCACACACCACTCCGCAGGACGTGGCCGAAGTCAGTCAACGTCTCGCCGATCGCGGCGATCTCGATCGCGAGCAAGGGACGTGTGTCGTCTGCGGTCAGGCGAAGATCGTCAACAGCGTCATTACGTCAACGAACGTCCCCGGTTAAGAGACAAAATCCATGTAGGATTAAGGGGAGGCAGCATGCTGCCTCCTATCTATCGTCGGGGCTTGGGAGCGAGCAGGACCGGCTGCTCTGGGATGCCAGTGCCACTCCCACCGCGCCCGTTTACAGGCATTGGCGAGATATTCGGTGGGACGAAGGTGAAGGAGTCCGGCACGGTAACGCCGCTAACCGTCGTCACAATCACGTCCACCAATATACGTCGATGCTCGGTCTCTGGGGGTTCATGTCTTCTCTTCGTCGCTGACCAGCCGGTGGCCGTCACGCATCACGAACCGCCCGGCGAGTTCGTCCGCTTCGCGCCACGCCTGAATCATGCGCGGGATTACTTGGATAGAGACGCACTCCTCGGCGATCTCGCGGGGGTGAGCCGCGACCCATCCCAGTAAAAAGAGAGGAGAACGAGATGCACGTCGCTCTCGCTACTCGCCGAGGCCACCCAGAGATCAACATCGTCGCGCAGTTTCTGTCGCATGTCGCTCGTCCGCTGCATCACGTTTCGTGGCGCCACTGTTCACCCCCCCCGCGCTGTCGGCCGGACACGAAGTGAGTGTATCGCACCCGACCGATGATTCGCTGGTCACGGTGACGAATAGTTCTGGCATTCATGTTGCCATAACAACACGATAACAGAAGGGAAAGGAGGCCAGTCAGGATGGGCGTGCGTACGTTCCCGCAACGGAAACAAGAGGCGCGGCGACCGGAGCCGAAATCCCCGCATGATCATGCCCCCGATGACTTCAGCATTCTTCCGCCGGGAGCACGTCCCCGCCATGACTCTCGCCCGGCGCAAGAGCCGGAGCAGGAGCCGTCGAACGCCCGGTCTCTCTTTGCCGAATTCTTCGGGACGGCGGCGCTGACGACCGTTGCGGCGGGTGGTGAGGTGATTGCTTCCATCAGCAATGGCGAGGTCAGCCACGACGCGCGGGCGATCGCGCCCGGTCTGCTCGTCATGGCACTGATTTATGCGATTGGGGACGTGTCGGGTGCGCATGTCAATCCCGCTGTCACCCTCGCCTTCAGGGCTTATGCATTCTCGGCAAGTGGGATGCCGAGGAAGGCGAGGACTTCCTTCGGATGACCGCTGTAGTAGCGTAACCGCTCGGCAATCGTCCGCCATCCCGCGCGATGCAGCACGCTGACGACG